>Ga0075351_1000125_pt1 | contig 10233 bp, 9 predicted proteins | sample Sandmound_ThreeS_3_FD_120091 | JGI IMG/M metagenome (GOLD analysis project Ga0075351, IMG submission 120091) | Natural and restored wetland microbial communities from the San Francisco Bay, California, USA, that impact long-term carbon... | ecosystem: Environmental > Terrestrial > Soil > Wetlands... | reverse complement strand
TCGTGGCCGATCGACTCACCAAGGCGTGGATCGTCGCGAACATCGACGTGGGCGCCCAGGTCAACGTGGTGGGCGACTTCCTCCAGATCTGGCATACCGAGAATGCCGGCGCGGCGTTCGGCCTGCTCCAGGGCGGCGGGATCCTGTTCGTCGTGGTTGGCGCGGTCACGCTCCTCGCCATCGGCTGGGTGCACGTCACCGGACGAATCCCGGGCGCTGTCCCGGCTCTTCTCATGGGCCTCGTCCTGGGCGGCACCCTGGGCAACCTCACGGACCGGTTGGCCGGGGGCACCGTGACGGACTTCGTGTCGGTGGGGATCGGCGACTTCCGCTGGGCGACGTTCAACGTGGCCGACGTCGCCGTGGTGACCGGCATCCTTGGGCTCGTCGTCGCGCTCTCGGTCCTCGACCGGCGGGCCACCGCCAGCCCCGCATGATCGAGAGCGGGGAGCGGATCCTGGAAGGTCCCGCCCCCGCTGGACGTGCCGACCTGGCGGTCGCCGCGGTGGCGGGCATTTCGCGCGCTCACGCCCAGCGGCTGCTGTCCGACGGGAGGGCGACCGTCGACGGTCGGCCGAGGCGCGCCAGCGACCGGCTGGCGGGTGGGGAACGACTCACCGTGACCCTGTCCGCGCCGCCGGACCCCACGCTCGTCCCCGAGTCCATCCCGATCCGGGTCGCCTACGAGGACGACGACCTGCTCGTGGTCGACAAGCCGGCGGGCATGGTCGTCCATCCGTCAGCCGGGCATCAGACCGGCACGCTCGTCCACGCCCTGCTGGGCCGTGCCGCCGAGCGCGGCGAATCACTCGGGTCGATTGCCGGGGTTGGGCGGCCGGGCATCGTCCACCGGCTGGATCGCGACACGTCCGGTCTGCTGGTCGTGGCCAAGTCCGACGCCGCGCAGGCGAGCCTCATGGGTCAGTTCGGGGCCCGGGAGGTCGAGAAGGAGTACATCGCGCTGGTTCGGGGACGGGCCCCCGCCGCGCGGGGACGGGTGGAGGCGCCGGTGGGACGGGACCCCCGAGACCGCCAGCGAATGGCGGTCGTCGCCGGCGGCCGTTCCGCGGTGACCGACTACGAGGTCATCGGCGCCCATGGCGCCCACACGCTGCTCAAGCTCCGGCCGCACACCGGGCGCACCCACCAGCTGCGGGCGCATCTTGCCTATCTGAAGCTCCCGATCGTCGGTGACCTTCGGTATGGCGGCGGCGCCGGACCGGGTGGCCTCAGCCGCCAGTTCCTCCACGCGGTCCGGCTCGCGTTCCGGCGCCCGAGCGACGGGGCGCGGGTCGAGACCTGGAGTGAGCTGCCGCCCGACCTGGTGGCCTGTCTCGAAGCGGCGGACCTGGAGCCAGGGCCGCTGCCGGTGGGCGTGGGGAGCGCGGTGGGTGAATCGGCCGCAGATGCCGGGCGGACCGGGCCATGAGCAAGCGGATGGCGTTCCCGAATCCGATGCTGATCGTGGTCAGCGGCCCCTCCGGCGTGGGCAAGAGCACCATCGTTGCCGAGGTCGCTCGGCGGCACCCACAGGTCGTCCCCATCGTGACCGCGACCACCCGACCGCAACGACCGGGCGAGGTCCCCGGCGTCCACTACCACTTCATGAGCCCCTCGGCGTTCGAGAAGCTTCGCGCCGACCACGGCCTGCTCGAGGCGGCCCAGGTGCACGGCCACTGGTACGGCACCCCGCTCGACCAGATCCGCGGCATCCTGCGCGCGGGGCGGGACGCGATCCTGACCATCGATCCGCAGGGTGCGCGGGAAGTGCGCCGCCTGGTTCCCGATGCGCTGCTGATCTTCGTCATGCCACCCTCGATGGAGGCCCTCGACGACCGGCTCACGCAACGTGGCTCGGAGGACGCCGCGGCCCGCGCGCTGCGCCGCCACAACGCGGTGGACGAGATGGCGGCCGCCACCGACTACGACGAAATCGTCGTCAACGAGACGGGCCAGATCGGCGCCTCGGCGGAGCGGATCTGGGAGGTGATCCAGGCGCAGGCGCGGCGTGAGCCGCCCCGCCAGGTTCGGCTCTAACCACGCATCGCCAGGGGCCCGATTGAGGACCGATCCGGGCGGCGCGCTCGTTCGAGTGGCGGTGGATGCCCAGGTGGACCGGCCGGAGCGGACGTTCACGTACCGGATGCCGGCCGGCGAAGCCGCTCCGGGGAGCCTCCTCCTCGTTCGCTACGGCGCACGGCTCGCCCTTGGCTACCTGCTCCCCGGCGACCCCGATCCGGTGGAGGACGCGGCCGAGATCGCCGACGTGGAAGCGGTCATCTCGGATCCGCTCCTGACGCCGGACCTGCTGGCCCTGGCGGAGGCCGTGGCCGTTCGCTATCGGGCGCCGATCGGGCTGACCCTGGCTTCCATGCTGCCCCCGGGCCTTGAATCGCGGCTCGAGCGTCGATGGGAGGTGGTCGACCCGGATGCGCTCGGGATTGCCGCGCAGGCCGGCGAGATCCTGACCGAGTTGCAGCTGAGGCGACACGGCCTGTCGGTCACGCCACGCTGGATCGAAGCCCGACGCCGCGGCGGGGCCATCCGGGCGGCGTGGCGCCTGCGTCCGCCGACCTCCGGCCCGCGCTCGGTCCTGATCGTGCGTCGTCGGTCCGGCGAGGGGCGACCCGTGCGCGGCACGGTCCAGAACGCCCTCCTCGACGCGCTCGGGGCCGGGGAGTCGACCCTCCCGGAGCTCGCCGGGCGGCTGGGCCGGCCACCCGGATCGTTGCGCGCCGCGGCTCGGAGCCTCGCGGCGGCAGGCTGGGTGGATCTCGAGGAGGTCGACGACCGTCGCGACCCGCTCGGGCACCGTGAACCGGGGGCGGCACCCGCCGAGCACATGGCCCATGAGCAGGCCACGGCCCTGGCCGCCATTCGCTCCCTGCCGCCGGGCGCCGAGCTCCTGCTCCAGGGCGTCGCCGCCTCGGGCAAGACCGATGTCATTCTCGCCGCGGTGGAGGCGACCGTGGCGTCGGGCGAGGGCGCGCTCGTCCTCGTCCCGGAGGTCGCCCTGATCCCCCAGGTCGCCGATCGGCTTCGCGGAACGGTGGGGTCGGCGCTTTCGGTCCTCCATTCGGGGCTGTCCGTCGGAGAGCGGCACGACGAGTGGCAACGGATCCTGGCCGGCGCAGGACACGTCGTGGTCGGCACGCGTTCGGCGGTGTTCGCTCCCGTCCGCAGCCTGGGCCTGGTGGTCCTCGACGAGGCTCACGAGCCTGGTTACAAGTCCGACCGCGCGCCGCGGTATGACACCCGGTGGGTCGCCCGAGAGCGCGCTGCGCTGACCGGCGCGCGACTCGTGCTTGCGACCGCGACGCCCGACTTGGTGATGGCGTACCGGGTGCGGACCGGTGTCGCCCAGCGCGCACAGCTGGCAGACCGCCGGGTCGGCGCCCGGCCGACGGTGACCGTCGTGGACATGCGGGCGGAGCTGGCAGACGGCAACCGATCGGTCCTGTCGGCCACGCTGGCGGAGGCCCTCGCGGCCCTGCCCGGAGATGGAAGCCGCCAGGCGATCCTGCTCATCAACCGCCGGGGGGCCTCGACCTTCGTCCTGTGCCGCGACTGCGGCGAGCCGCTGCGGTGCCGCGAATGCCAGCTGCCCCTCGTCCACCACCTGGCCACCGCGGAGCTTCGCTGCCACCACGACGGCCGTACGGCGCCGCTTCCGTCACGGTGCCCCATCTGTGGGAGCCGACGGATCCGGTACTTCGGGGCCGGGACCCAGCGGGTCGAGGCCGAAGTCCGCTCACAGTTGCCGCGCCTCCGGGTCGCGCGCCTCGACTCCGACGCGTTGAGCGGGCGGCGCCGATTCGAGACGATCTACGACGACTTCGTCGCCGGACGAACCGATGTGCTGGTTGGAACGCAGGTGGCGGCCAAGGGGCTCGATCTGCCCAGCGTGGTCCTCGCTGGCGTCGTGGCGGCGGACGTGACGCTCCATCTGCCCGACTACCTGGCCGCCGAGCGCACGTTCCAGCTCCTGGCCCAGGTCGCGGGGCGGGCCGGCCGGGGACCGATGCCGGGACGCGTCGTCATCCAGACCTATGCGCCCCAGCACTCGGCCATCCAGGCTGCGGCGCGACTGGACGCCGATGGCTTCATCGACGAGGAGCTGCCCCGTCGCCAGGCCTTCGGCTACCCGCCGTTCGGCGCCCTCGCTCGACTCCTGGTCGCCGACGCGGATCGTCGCCGAGGCGAGTCACGCGCGAACGCCGCGGCAGAGGCCGTCAGCGGGCCGGACGTCGAGGTCCTCGGTCCAGTCCCTGCCTGGGTTCCCCGCCGCGCGGGTCGATGGCGCTGGCAGATCGTCATTCGCACGCCGGATGAGGGCACTCGGGCGGACGCGGTGGCCCGGGCGCCGGCGGGGGTGGGGATCGACGTGGACCCGGGTTCGCTCCTCTAGCGGACGGATCGGCTCCTCTACAATGCGGGCATGGTCGTCCGCCGCATCCTCACCGCCGATGAACCGATCCTGCGCGAGAAGACGAAGCGCGTGACCCAGTTCGACGCGTCCCTCCACCGACTCCTTGATGACCTGCTGGAGACGATGCGCGACGCCCCCGGCATCGGTTTGGCGGCCAACCAGGTCGGCGTGCCGCTCCAGGTCGCGGTGATCGAGATCGAGGGCACCATCACCGAGCTCATCAACCCGCAGGTCGTCCGCCGCTCGGGCTCGAGCGTGGACTGGGAAGGCTGCCTCTCGATTCCCGGCTTCGTGGCGGAGGTCGAGCGCTCCGAGAAGGTCACCGTCAAGGCACGGGACCGGCACGGCAAGGAGTTCCGGGTGAAGGGCGACGAGCTGTTCGCCCGGGCGCTCCAGCACGAGATCGACCACCTGAACGGCGTCCTGTACATCGATTACCTCGAGTCCCTCGAAGAGCTGGTCCGCGTCAGCGAGGCCTCCGAGGCGGTGAAGGAAGAGGCGGCGGCCGGCATCTAGTGCTGGGCCGGATCGCGTTCCTGGGCAGCGGCGCGTTCGGCGTCCCACTTCTCCAACGGCTCCCGGACCTCGCCGACGCCCTCCTCGTCATCAGCCAACCTGACCGCCCTGCCGGTCGGGGCCTGCGGTCCCGCGCCGCCCCCGTCGCGAGCGTGGCCCGAGAGCGCGGCCTCGACCTCGTGACCCCGCCCCGCCTGCGATCGGAGGAAGGGCGGGCGGCCCTCGCCGCCTTCGGCCCGGACGGGCTCCTCCTGGTGGCCTACGGCGAGATCGTCCCGCCCGACCTGCTCCAGCTCGCGCCGCGCCCTCCCCTGAATGTCCACCCCTCGCTCCTTCCGCGCCACCGGGGGGCGGCGCCGGTGGCAGCGACCATCCTCGCGGGAGACGCCGAAGCGGGCGTCAGCCTGATCGTCATGACCGAGCGTCTCGACGCAGGCCCGATCGTCGGCCAGTGGTCGGTGCCGTTGACCGGGCGCGAGGAGACGCCGGCGCTCGAGGCGCTGCTCGGAACCCTCGCCGCCGAGAAGGTCCCGGTCGCCCTCGAGGCGTGGAGCCGTGACGCGCTCGACCTCGTGGTCCAGGACGACGGCGCGGCCACGTATCAGCCTGCATTCAGCCGCCGCGACGGGTGGATCGACTGGCGGCGTGGAGCCGACGAGATCGACCGCCAGGTCCGCGCGCTCCAGCCGTGGCCCGGGGCCTGGACGACCGTGGACGAGCGGCGACTCCATGTCCGACGCGCGCACCCGATCACCGGCCTGCCCGGGCTGCCGATCGGCTCACTCCTTCCGGGCCAACCGCCGGTCGTCGCCTGCGGCCGCGGCGGCCTGGTGCTGGAAGTGGTCCAACCCGAGGGGCGCAGTCAGATGGCGGCCGAAGACTGGCGCCGGGGCATTGCTCGCGACCACGTCCTGCTCGGCGGAGATGCCGCCCCCGCGTGACGGGAGCTCGTTTTCGGGCCACCCCGCTGCCTTCGGTATACTCGATCGCGGTGCCGGGAGGTGGCACCTGACCCATGTTCTTCTTTGATCCGGTGTACCTGATCCTGCTCGTGGTCATGATCGGCCTGAGCGGGTGGGCTGCCTGGCGCGTTCGCTCGACGTACGCCCGCTGGGCCACGGTCGACTCCGGGATCGACCTCAATCCGTACGATTTCGCCCGCCGGCTCCTGGACCGGCAGGGCCTGACCGGCGTGCGCATCGAGCCCACGCCCGGTCAGTTGACCGACCATTACGACCCGCGCGCCAAGGTGCTGCGCGTCAGCCAGTCTGTCGCTGCCGTTCCGGCGTTGCCGGGCGGGCGGGGGGCGCCGCAGCTGTCGGTTGCGGCCGCCGCGGTGATTGCCCACGAGGTGGGCCATGCCCTCCAGGACCGGCAGGGTGACAAGTGGCTCGCCACACGATCGGTCATCGTGCCGGCCGCCAGCCTGGGCTCATCCCTGGCCCCGTGGCTGATCATCGCCGGACTGTGGATGCACCTCACGGGACTTGCCGTGATCGGGGTCATCGGCTTCGGCCTGGCCTTCGTCTTCACGCTCATCACGCTCCCGGTGGAGATCGGCGCGAGCGGCAAGGCCCTCGCCTTCGTCGAGAGCCTGGGCATGGTGGGGGAGCGACAGGACGGAGCCCGGGCCGTTCTCAAGGCGGCCGCCTGGACGTACGTGGCGGCGGCTCTCACCGCGATGCTGACCTTCCTGTACTACGTGAGCCTCGTCATGGGCCGCCGTGACTGATCCCCGCCCCGCTGGGACGGCGCCGGCCATCAGCGAGGTCGCGACGGACGCGCTGGTCGCCTGGTTCGCCGACCGGGGTGAACCGGCGTATCGCGCCCGCCAGGTGATCGCCGGGGTGTCCGCGGGCCGCGCCCGCGACTTCGCCGAGTTGACCGATCTCCCGTTGCGGCTTCGCGCTGCCCTGGCCGAGGACTATCGGTTCTCGAGCATCACGGCCACCGAGGTCATCAGGACCGACCAGGGCCTGACCGAGAAGGCCGTCCACGAGCTGGGAGACGGGCAGCGAATCGAGTCAGTCCTCATGCGCTATCCAGCGCGTGGTGGTCATGCCGAGCGGACGACGATCTGCATCTCCAGCCAGGCAGGCTGCGCGGTGGGCTGCCCGTTCTGCGCCACCGGCCAGGGCGGCTTTGGCCGGCACCTGAGCGCCGCCGAGATCGTGGACCAGGTCCTGTGGTGGCGGCGTTCGGCGGAGCACGGCCTCGATCCCGAACGGCACGTGAACGTCGTGTTCATGGGGATGGGCGAGCCGCTGCACAACGCCGACCGGGTGTTTGCGTCGGTCTGGATCCTGAACGACCCGGCCCGGGTGGGGATCGGCGCGCGTCATCTGACCGTGAGCACCTCGGGCGTGGTGCCCGCCATGCTCCGCATGACCGATGAGCTGCCCCAGGTCAATCTCGCCATCAGTCTCCACGCGGCGCACGACGAGCTGCGGGACGAGCTCGTCCCGATCAACCGCAAGTGGCCGGTGGCCGAGGTCCTGGACGCGGGGCAGCAGTTCGCCGCCCGCACCGGCCGCCGGGTGAGCCTCGAGTACGTGATGATCGACGGCGTGAACGACAGCCCCGAGGAAGCCGGGCGCCTCGCGGAGCTTGCCCGCGGCTGGCTCTGCCACGTGAACCTCATCCCGCTCAACCCCACGCCGGCTTCGCCGTGGAGCGGGACGCCGCGCGAGGGCATCGACCGATTCGCATCGGTCCTCCGCGAGGCCGGGGTGGCGACGACCATCCGCGACACGCGCGGGCGCTCCATCGAGGCGGCCTGCGGGCAGCTCCACGCCCAGCTTGCCAAGCGGCCGCTCCGCTCGGCGGCAGGGCTCCCCGAGCTCGAGCTGGTCACCGTCTGACCATGGCTGACCGTTCACCTGACCGCACGCCGCCCCACCTGTCGGCGAGCGTCCTGAACGCGGATTTTTCGCGGCTGGGCGAGGAGGTGTCCCGCGCCGAGGCGGGAGGCGTGGACTCGATCCACCTGGACGTGATGGACGGGCATTTCGTGAACAACATCTCGTTCGGGGCGCCGGTCGTGGCTGCTCTCCGGCCGCATGCGGCGCTGCCGTTCCACGCCCACCTGATGATCGACCACCCGCTCCGCTATGCCGCCGACTTCATCGCCGCCGGGAGCGACCTGATCGCGTTCCACGTCGAGGCCGCTGATGACCCCGATGCCGTGATCGACGCCATCCACGGTGCGGGGCGGCAGGCCGGCCTGGCCTTGAACCCGGAGACGGCGGCCGAGGCGGTGCATCGCTACCTGGGCCGCATCGACCTGCTCCTGGTCATGACCGTCCACCCCGGGTTCGGCGGACAGGTGTTCCTGGCCGACGTCCTGCCCAAGCTCACGTCGCTCGCCGCCGAGGCCGCGCGCCGCGGCCTGTCGCTGCCCATCGCGGTGGACGGTGGCGTGAACGAGCGAACGATCGGATCCGCCTACCAGGCCGGCGGGGACGTGCTCGTCGTCGGGTCAGCGCTGTACGAAACCGACGGCTCGCTCGGCCCGACGGTGGACGCCCTGCGCGCGGCGGCCTCCGCGCACGGATGAGGAGTCAAACCCGCCCGCACCGCTCTCGGCCCGGCGCGCCTGCCCCGTGGCCGACCGTGGCCGTCACGGTGCTCGCCGTCGTCCTGTCGGCCTGTTCGGGGATCCTGCCCACGCCGGAACCCACGCCGCGGCCGGTGACGGTGACGGTGACTGACCGGGACACGGGGGATCCCATTGCCGGAGCCGAGGTCCGCGCGGCGAACGGGAGCGCCACCACGGCGGCCGATGGCGCGGCGGTCGTCGTCGGGCTGGCCGGGTCCGCGGTTCGCGCGGTCGCGACCGGCTATGACGAGGGGACCGGCACCGTGCCGGAGAATGGTGACCTCGGCCTTCAGCTGCGGAACAACACCGTGGTGGGGACCGTCCGCGACGAGACCGGCGCGCCGGTGGCCCAGGCCCGCGTCTTCGTCGAGGGCCAGGGAACAGGCGTGCGCACGGCCGACGACGGGACCTACACCCTCGTTGGCGTTCCTGAGTCGGGCAACCTGGTCTTCAAGGCCGCCGGATACCGGTTGGGCGTGATCCCCATCGGGGCGAGTCACGAGGTCGACGTGACCCTCCCCATGTTCGTGGCCCGGGCCCTGTACGCGCCGTCGGCCGTCTTCGAGGCTTCCGGGCGGCTGGACGAGATGCTGAACCTCATCGACCAGACCGAGACCAACGCGATGGTCATCGATGTCAAGGATACCGGGGGGTGGGTGTACTACACGACCGACCTACCCGACGTGCAGGCATCAGGCGCGGTCATGTCCGCTCCGGTCTTCGACCTCGAGGAGCTGCTGCCGGCCCTCAAGGCGCGCGGGATCTACACGATCGCCCGAATGGTGGTCATGAAGGACAACACCCTGGCCGCGGCCCGACCGGACCTGGCCGTCCTGAACACCCAGACCGGGGGCCCCTGGACTGACTGGAACGGGGGGATGTGGCTCGACCCCGGCAACCCGGGCGTGGCGGAGTACGTGGCGGACATCGCCGCCGACCTGGCGGCCCAGGGATTCGACGAGGTCCAGCTGGACTACATCCGCTTCTACAGCGACGGCCCATACGAGCTGGCGCAGACGAACCTGCCCCACACCCAGTCGTTCCGCCTGCCGACCATCCAGCGGGTCATGCGCGTCATCTCCGACAGGCTTGCGTGGACCCGCACCTTCCTCGCGGCGGACGTCTTTCCTATCGCCTTCATCGCCACCGATGACCAGGGGATCGGCCAGCGGCCGGAGGTGATCATGCCCTACGTGGACTACTTCAGCCCCATGGTCTACCCGAGCCACTACTACCCGGGCGTGTTCGACATCGCCGAGCCCAACGAGCACCCCTACGAGATGATCAACCAGACCCTGCAGATCATGAACGCGGAGGCGGCCGGGTATCCGCTCCGCATTCGACCCTGGCTCCAGGACTTCGGGTACGGCGGGTTCCGGGCCTACAACGCGAGCGACATCCGGGCCGAGATGCAGGCGGCGGCCGACAACGGCACCGCGGGCTGGATGATCTGGAACGCGAGTGCCCAGTTCACGACCGATGCGCTGGGACCACCGGTCGACGGCGAGAACTACGCCATCGTGACCACGGCGGACGGGTGCACGACGTCGGGCCCGGCCCCGTCACCGTCGCCGTAGACCGATGCGTCTCGTGGTGCAGCGTGTCTCGCAGGCGTCGGTGCATGCCCATGGCACGCTGCTGGGCGAGATCGGGCGCGGGGCCGTGGTCCTGGCCGGCGTGGCCGCGGGCG
>Ga0075351_1000124_pt1 | contig 10260 bp, 11 predicted proteins | sample Sandmound_ThreeS_3_FD_120091 | JGI IMG/M metagenome (GOLD analysis project Ga0075351, IMG submission 120091) | Natural and restored wetland microbial communities from the San Francisco Bay, California, USA, that impact long-term carbon... | ecosystem: Environmental > Terrestrial > Soil >... | reverse complement strand
GGGCGGGGTTTGTTCGAACGCGCCGAGTTCCAGCGCCAGTTGCTGCAGGAATATCGCGAAGGCTTTGAGCCGACCGGCACCGTCGTCAGCGGTTTCGTCGGCTTCGCTGACGAGCGGCGCCCAAGTCGGGTCGAGTCGTTCGCCCGCCCGTGGCATGGCGAGTGCGGGCCGTGCCTTGAGATAGCCCGACAGATGTTCGCGGATCGCATCGCCGTCCGCGCCGGAGAGCGCCGCGTAGTCGGGCGCAAGCGCTGGCGCTTCGCTGACCTCGGCACTCGCGGTCGGAATCAGACCATAGAGGACAGTACGGCCGAGCCTGGCGCACAGTGTCGGCGGAGCGAGGAACAGCGGGTGCGTTTCTTCGCTTAGCGCGGGAGGGGCGGGGCGCCGGGCCTTGATCAGCGCCGTGATCGCTGTTCCGCCTCCGACAATCGTCCTGCGCCGGGCGCAGTCGGGATCCGCCTCCGCCATACCACCGAGAGCGATCCAGCCTCGCCGCTGCGGTCCCGCATGCATCCAGCCCTGCCAACCTGCGCCGTTGCGTCGTCGCAAGACAAAACCCATGCCGGCGATCATGTGCGGATCAAGCCGCGGCGCGCCCGGCGTGCGGCACACCGCCTCGAAAACAGCGACGTGAAACCGACGGTGAATGGGCTGGCTCAGTTCAAGCGTCCCGTCGCGCCCGCGCTGGTCGGTGGCACGTTGCGCCAGGGCGTCCCGCCACACGTCGCTTTCAAGATCGGCCATCAGCGCGCCGATGAAGTCCTGCTCGGTCGCTGCGAGGATCATCGGGCCACCGCCCAGCGGGCGAAGAACTGCGTCATGCTCCGCAGCCACCGGCTTGGCCGGGGCAAGCTTGCGCCGGATCGCTGGATGAAGCGCCGCCATCACCAGATATTCCCTGCACCAGGCGTGTAGCTCGCCGAGATGACGCTCGATGTCTGCAATGTCTGGCACGACACGACGCCGCTGAATGAAGCGAGAGCGGAATTGACGGTCACCTTGCCCGCCGAAATGTCGACGGACGCGGCGGTGACGGAGACCTTCTGACCCGCGTTCACCGTCACGCCTTGCTGGTCCAGCGTGACCTGATTGGCGCCGGCGACCAGCTCGATGGTCCCGCCGCCGACGTCGCTCAGCGTCGCCCTGACGCCCCCCGGCGTTTCCAGTTCGATCGTTGGCGATCCGCCGTCCGTCTCAAGGATGGCGATGCGCGTTCCGGCTTTGCCGGTCAGGGTCCAGCGGTCGACTCGATCGCCGCTCAGCGTTTCTGGCGGGCTCTGCGAGCCGCTCCATAGTCCGCCGATCACGATCGGCGCGCGCGCGTCGCCGGCGACGAAAACCACCAGCACTTCGTCGCCGACATCGGGAATGAAGAACGCGCCGCGGTCGCCGCCCGCAAAAGGAACGGCCACCCGCGCCCACATAGTCGCGCCGCCGTCGGCGTCGGGGCCGACCAGCCGGACCTGGACCCGCGCGAGCCCGAGAGGATCTTGGACCGAAATGACGACGGCGAGCTGCGCGCCGAACAGCCACGGGGCAGGAATCGCAAAGGGACCCATGGGCTTCATGACGGTACCCCCAGGTACGCGCCTTCGGCGATGACATCGGTCATGTAACCGTGCGTCAGGTCGAAGCGGTGGCATGCTTCGGTCACGACGAAGCGTCCCTCAAACAATCGGTTGACGCCTGCAAGCGTGATCCAGGTCCCGACCCGCAGCCGCGCGTCGCCTTGGGCGGTCGCGTCGACGCGGACGAACCGGCGCGCGCGCTTCGAGAACAGGGCGCGCGCAAGCGCATCGGCTTCCTCCTGCCGCATCGGGCCTTGATGGCCGACATGCTCGGGAAAGCCGTCGCCGAACGCGCGCATTAGAAGATCGGCGCCGGTGCGGCCGGCGCCGGGGCCGAGTTCGCCGGAGGCGGCGGTTCCGTCGACGGTTGCGCCGTCGGCCGGATCCCAGGACGAGAGGCGGACGCGCGCCGTCTGGTCGGCAAGATCGGCGGTCGCGCGGGCGCGCACCAGCCCCTCGCCGAGTCGCAACTCGACCTGAGCGCGCGGATCGCGGGCGCGCGGCCCGGCCTGCAGCGCGCCGCCGACCACCTGGAGATCGGCGTCGAAACGATCGAGCACGCGCCGCAGGAATGCGAGGTCGCTTTCATTGACCTGCGCCCAATCCGCGACCGGCCGATCGAGCCCGTCGCGCACCTGTGCCTCCAAGCCGTGATCGCTCGCGATGCGGCGCACGACATCAGCCGGGCTCATGTTCTCGAAGACGCGGCTGCGCCGCGTCTTGCGGGCGCGTTGCAGCTTATCCTCTGCAAGCACGGCGAAAGTCGGCGCGGCGTCCGGGCCCGCCTCGATCTCGAGCGCGGTCGCGATCCCGTCGAATATCTCCTGCGGCGCGAGGGTCATGCCCGTATAGACCTTGATCGCCGCACCGAGCTTGACGATCGCCTCGTCGGCAAAGCCGAAGTCCGCGCTGCCGTCAATACGCGACGTCCAGTCTGAGACCTTGAGTTCGAGCGAGGACAGGCCGCCAATCGCCTCGCGCATTCGCATCGCGACGACGTTCGCGTCGATCAGCGCGCTCTGCCGTCCGTCGACGCGGACGGTGGGACGCGCGTGTCCGGTCTCGGCGATGCTCGTCATGTCAGTCGGTCCACAAGCGTTCGCTGCGATCGCGTTCGATCCGGTGCAGCAGGAAGACCAGCTCCGGATCGAGCCGAGGCGCTTCCACGAGCGGCTGACCCTCTTCCGCTTGCGGCTGCGCCGGAATGGCTTCGGCGATCACTTCATCGATCATCACAGGCATCGCCGCCTCCTCAGACTAATCGCACGCGTGCCCCGGCTGCGCCGCCGACATTGGCGGCGAGGCCGGCCGAGCCCGTCGCGATGACGCGCCCGGTCAGGTCGAAGCTCGCGCCGCTGCCGACCACGCGCGCTCCCGGCGCTGGCAGCAATCGCGCCGGATCGACCCGCAGGCTGACCGCAATGGTCTTAGAGACGCCGAGGCCGTCGAAAGCGCCGCTGACGGCCGTCGCCCCGGCCGACGCCGATGCGCCGAAACCGCCTAAAGCAGACGCACCGACGCCGAATGACGATCCCGCGCCGGCGGCAACGCGGAAGCCGAGGCCCGCTCCGGCGCCTGCGTTAAAGCCGGCCGCCGCCGTGAGCTGGACGCCGCCGCTCACCGCGAGCGCGCCGCCGGCGGTCATCCGCATGCTTTCCAGGCCGTTTGCGGCGGCGATGGCGCGGCCTGCGCGCGCGTCGCCCGCTCGGCCGGCGACGCCGGTTGTTCCCAGTCCGTCGTTTCCAGCTTGCGTCAGAGTCTGCTGGTCGCCGACCGGGGCAAGAACGTCAAGTTCGAGGCTCTGCATCACAAGCTGCACAGTGGAGCGCAGCGGCACGCCATCGCCCGACCAGAAGTCGAGGGTCTCGATGATCGACTCGATGAATCCGACGAAACGGAACGAGCCCCATTCGAACGTCACCTGGGGAATCGCCGGGTTGTTCGCCGATTTGGGCCGCGCCATCGTCTTCAGCGTGCGCGTCTTCAGCCGCACGTCGTGGCCGTTGTCGGTCGAGTCAAATACCAGCTCGGTCTCCAGCTTGGTCGCGCTCTTGCGCACGTTCTGCTTTGGCGGCGGATTGTTGTTTCGACGCCGACCGGCGGTCTGCTGGGCGTTCGGCTGTTCGTCCTGCATCGTATTGGTGACGGTGAGCTTGAGCGAAGCCGGATTGAAGTCGACCTCGAGCGAAACCCCGTCGGGCGTTCTGAACGTCGCCGTGCTCATAGCGCCTCCGTCTTGAGACCTTCGTGAGCAAGATGCAGCTCCTCGATCGCGATCTCCGTGCCGCGCGCATTGAGATCGCCGGCCTTGAACTTGACCGGCATCGCGTTCTCGAGCCGCCAGCTCAGGACCGCCTCGCGGCCGCGGATCAGCGACACGATGACGGTCGCCCGATGGCGCGCGGCCGACTTTCCGGTCGCGGCGCCGTCGCCGCCGCTGAACAACGCCCACCACGCCCAGAGATCGCGCGCCGACGACACGCCGCGCTTGAGCACGACGGTTGCAAAAGTGACCGGCCCCGCGCGCTGCACGGCGCCGTAGTTGCGTCCGCCGACCTTGATGACCTTCGGCTCCATGATCGCTTCGAGCCCCGACACTTCCGCGAACGCGCCACGGCAGAGCAGCTTTCCGCCATTCACGCCGCCGACGCGGGCGTCGACGTGGAAGTTGAAGCCGGGAAACGGCGTCAGCGGATCGTCTTCCTGCGGGATGAAGGCCGCCATCACGCCGCCTCCTGCTCCTGCAAGCCGCCGCCCTCGGTCAGCGCGAGCGTCACGGTGATCCGATCGACTGGCTGAGCCGGCGCGAACTCGATCGTTGCAATCAGGCGTCCGGCGTCGAGATCGGCCTGGCTCATCGTCGTCGTATCGCAGCGGACCGTGAAAGCCTCGGCGGGCAAAGCGCCGTTGAGCGCCCCCAGCCGCCACAGCCGGGCGAGGAAATCATCGAGTTCGCGGCGAAGCCGGGTCCACAGCGGCGGCCCGGACGGCTCGAAGGCGAGGTCATGGCCGAGCGAGCGTGCAGCGCGAATGACAACTCCGGTCAGGCGTGCGACTCCGCCCGCGCGCAGCGCGCGGTCGGCGGCCATGGTGGCGTCGCTCAGCAACGTAAATGCGCCCGGCCGCTGGCCGATCAGGCAGAGCCGGTTGCCAAGCCAGTCGGCGTCGCTGTCCGGCAGACTGCGCTCGATGTCGCCGCGCGCAAGCATGGGCCATGTACGGGCGACCGTCGCGAGTTCGAGGCCGGCGGCCGAACGGAATGCACCGCGCGCCAGCGCGTTGCGCGCCAGTATGCCGGCGAGCGCGCCGTCGCCGCCGGACAAGCCCTCGGGCATCGCGCGCGCGACCGGCGTTTCTATCCAGGGCCACGCAAGCTGCAGCGCCGCACTTCCGAGTTGGGCTTGGTCGAGCAGCCGCTGATGCGACGCCGGCTGATCGAGTTCGGCGAGAACCGCAAGCGGCGAGGACGAGGAGGCGTCGGCCGCACTGCCGGCGAGTGCCGGCAGCGGCAGCGTCGCAATCGCCATCACGTCGCGGCGATGCACGCTCGCCCGGGGCGCGCGCATCAGCTCGAGCAGCGTCGCAAGCGCGCTCGCCCAGCCGCGGTAGCCGTCGCGGTCAAGCCGCGGCGCTGCGAGCGCGGGCGGTTGCTTGCGCACCTCGGCGGCCGCGGGAGCGGGGGCGGCGCAGGGCTTGAAAGACTCGGGCGGGAGCGGAGGGGGCGGAGGTTCGGCGATGGCGTCAGGGGCGCCCGCGAACAGGTCGGGCAAATCCGGAAGCAGGATCATTGCGGCGTCATCGATGCCGAAGATATGTGCTACGCCGTGCCAAGTGCCGGGGTCGCTGGGGTCAGCCGGGACGGATCCGTCGAAACCCGGAATCAATGGGGCGCGCGCGTCGGCGTCGGACGGAGGCGAGCCGGTCCAGGCGATAAGGCGGCGCTTGCGCGCGCGCAATGCATTGGGGGGTTCGTCGCTGTAGACCGGCAGCGGATCGCCGCAGCGAATAATGTAGGCGCGAACGCCCCCCTCGGCGAAGAAGGCGTGAACCGCAGCGCCGAGCGGACAGGGAACCCGCTCCAAGCCGGACGCCACGACCGCCCGGGCATCCCATGCGAACAGCGCGTCGAATGCATCCCAGCTCTCGATCGGCGTCGGCACGTCGAGCAGGGCCTCGACCGCGGCCGGCGAACGCGCGAAGGCGCCTGATCCGGCCCAACCGCCGCGCTCCAGCTCGGCCCGCAATGCCGGCGGCAATGGGCTCGCGCGGCGGCCGACGAAGCCGACGAACACGGCGACATCGGCGCGCGAGGACAGGCCGCCGACGATCGGCGGCGCGGTCGCAAAGAAGAGGCCGGGCAGGGGCATGGCGTCACGCGTCCGCGAATTCGAATCCTTCCGCGGCGACCACGAGTTCTTCCATCGCCACGTCGCTGCCGCCCTTGGCCGCCAGCGTCGGGCCGGTCCATTTCATCGGGCGCGCATTGAGGAGCTTCCAGCGCAGCACGGGCGCGCCTTGCTCGTCGTTGAGCGTGACCACCAGATTGCGCTTGGTGTCCGGGCTGGTGCGGGTCTCCGTGATCCATGCGCCGAAGTTCTTGAGGCCCATGATGCCGCGCTTGAAGGTGACGTCGCCGACCTTGTGCAAACCCGGAACCTTGCGGACGTGGTTTTCGCGGTCGTTGCCGTTGCGGTATTCCATCAGCGTGATCTCGGTGCCGAGGCCGCTCACGTCGGAGAAGCCGCCGAGCGGGCTCGTCGGATCGGGGTCGTCCTGGAAGTCGACGATAAAGTTGTAAGCGCCGTACGGCGTTTCGCGGGTTGGCATCGTGTGTCTCCTAGCTCTGCGCGTCGGCGGTCTTCTGGCCGATGCGGAGGATCACGAATTCGGCCGGCTTGAGCACGGCGACGCCGATCAGGCAGATCAGGCGTCCGTTATCGAGATCGTTCTGCGTCATGGTCGAGCGGTCGCAGCGCACGAAGAAGGCTTGCTTGGGCGTCTCGCCCAACAGCGCGCCGCTCGCCCATTCGCTGTAGAGGTAGTCGCTGACGGCGTTGCGGATGTTCGCCCATAAACGTTCGCCATTGGGCTCGAACACCGCCCACTGGGTGCCGCGGTCGATCGATGCTTCGAGATACAGGAAGTAGCGGCGGACATTGACGTATTTCCACTCCGGATCGGACGACGCGGTGCGCGCGCCCCACACCCTGATGCCGCGATTGGGCAGCGCGCGTAGACAGTTGATTCCGAGCGGGTTCAGCACTTCCTGTTCGCCGAAGCGAACGTCGCGCTGCAGGCGCACCGCTCCTGCCACCGTCTGGTTGGCGGGCGCCTTCCACACGCCCCGCTCGATGTCGGTGCGCGCATAGATGCCGGCGACGAAGCCGGATGGCGGCAACGCCAGTTCGGAGGACTGGCCCGCGCCTACGCCCGCGAGCGGGTTCGCGACCACGACCCACGGGTAGTAAAGCGCCGCATAGGTGGAATCGATCGCGTTCTTGAGCGTGCGGACGTCCTGCGGCTCGAGTTGCGGCGGCGTGTCGAGCACGGCGATGCGATAGGAGCGCCGCGTCTCGGCGTGGCTGATCAGCGCCAGATTGACCGCCGCCGCCAGATTCGCATCGCCCAGGCCGGAAGCGCCCGGCGCGGCGACGATCGATACGTCCTCCAGCGCCAGCACACGGTCGAGCGCACTCTTGTATGCGTCGATGCCCGGCGCTCCCGTGCCGTCACTGCCGTTCTTCAGCTCGACCGTCCGTTCGCTCGCATCGCCGTGGAAAAGCGCGCTGCGGAGCTCGAACGCGTCCGCATTGCTGCCGATGTCCAATCGGATCGGGTTGCTGAGCGCATCGGCCGCGCGCGGCGGCGTCGCGCCGAGCACGTGTCCGGCGTAGCGCGAATGCGCGGGGTGGAAGCCGAGACCGTCGTAGTCGAGCGTCGTCCCCGTCGGATCTTCCACCGAGACAGACAAAGTGACGATCGAAACCGCGGCACTGTCGGCAAGTCCGTTCCAACCGTCGAGATTCGCTGCCGTCGTCTCCATCGTGCCGATCACGATGTGGTCGGTGCCGAACTTGACCAGCGTCCCGGGTTGCTGCCGCGCGGCCAGGCGCTTGGTGGTCGCAAGTTCAATTTGCCGCAGGCGCGCCCGCAGATTGACGTCCGAACTGCCGGCGATCAGGCCGCCGCCGGCGAAGCGAGCGGTCAACGAAACTTGTTCGTTTGCGGCCGGGGCGGGTCCGGCGCTGAGCGCGCCGCTCGTCGCGGCGGCAGCGCCGGGAGGGAGCACGCGCGCGACATAGAGCCGGCCCCCGCCGTTTTCGAAAAAGGCGCGGACCGCATTTGCCAGATAGTTCGTGACGCTCGGCGGCGCGGAGCCGCTGCCGAGGCGGAGGTCGTTGGCCGGTCCGTAGATGCGCTCGAAATCGGCGATGCTGGTAAGCAAAGGCGGAGTCACGCCGGCGGAGCCGGAGCTTGACGGTCCGCGCGCGGTGAGGCCGACGAAAGCGGCGGTGCTGGTGCTGACGCCCTCGATCGACTTCGCTCGGAAGCTGGTCTCCTCGACGTAGACGCCGGGTGCAAGATATTCAGGCATCTCGATGCCTCCTTTACGCGTCGCGTGGGCTGGTGAGCGGCGTGCGGATCGTCATGGCGGGCTCCAATCGAGCGTGACCGTCACGGTCGCCCCGGACGCGAGGCGAACCGCGATTGCGGGAGGAGCGGCCACGCCGAGCCGCGCCTCCAAGTCGTCAGGATCGAGAAAACCGGCGGTCTGGGACCACGCCGCCGCGCGCGCCGCATCAAGCGCATCGTCGGCGACGAATCGCGCCAGCGCCGGATCGATCAGCACGTCGAGCTCCGCCGCGATGTCGGACACGGTGGTCGCGCCGGGACCGGGGCTCGCGATCGGCGCGCCGCGCACCACCAGCAAGGCCTCGCCGACGGCATCGGTCAGCGCACGCGCAGTCGGCAGTCCGTCCGCCGGCCGCAGTCGCAGCAACGCCCCGCTGACTCTCCGCCGATCATCGGTTCGGCGGACGACGACGCGAAGTGTGGCGGCCTGACCCGCGGCCTGGTAAGCGGGCGACGGCAGCAGTTCGACGACCGCCGCGCGGAACAGCGAGTCGGCGCGATCGCGGTGGTCGGGATCGGGGTCGCGCGGCAGGCGTAGCGAAAAGCGCCTTGCGGCGAACCCCTCCGATATCGGCCGCGCATCAATCGCGACGGGGATCGCACCGACCGCCGGCGTTGCGGGTGGCGCCTCGAAGCGCGAGCGGTGTTCTTCGAGGCCGGGCGCGTCGAGCACGACGAATTCGCCGGATCGCTTGCGGATGACCGACACGCCGGGAGCGGCGAGCGCGACGCGCTCTTCGACGAGCGCGCCGGTCACCGCATCGACGAAACGGATGGCGGCGAGCGCTCGGCGGTCCAGCCATTCGAAGGCGCGCATCGTCATCATGCGGGCTCCCGTTCGATCGGGTCGGTGTCAGCGAAGCCGAACCGTGTCGCGACGACAGCCGGCCAGGTCTCACTTGGCCCGTAGCCGATGCGCACGATCCGCGCCCGCAACGTCATGCTCAGGCGATACTTGCGCTGGAACCCGTCCCAGATGCGCAACAGCGCGTCCGTGGTCGTCGTCTCGGGCACGATCTGCACCGTTTCGGAGCGCTCCCACACGCCGGCGCCGGTCAACAGCGAGCGATCAAGGATGGGAAAGCGCGTGAGTTCGAGCATCGCCCAGCCGAGCAGGGCTTGTTCTTCGGCGGGAGCGGCCGACCAGGACGCCAGCAGATAATAGAGGTCGAGGGCGAGGCTTGCGGGGCGCGCGGGTTCGCGCATGGGCGGCTGCGGCGGCGGATGATCGCTCGGGGCAAGCCGGTAAAGCGTCAGGCTCAGTCCGGCTGCCGGCTCGGCTCCGGTCGCAAGACGCGCGGCGGAAAGATGAGCGATCTCGGCGGTCGGCGATACTGGGCCGAGGCGGCCTTCCGCGGCGAGCAGCGCGCGCCGATTGCGAAGCAGCTTCACGATGCTTTCCCCGACCTGATTGATCGCGTCGAGAGTGGCCATGCTCGTCTCGTCAGGCCCGTCCAAATTGAGTCATTGAGGCGAGCGCGGCGAGAACCTTCGCAGACGACAGGTCGTCGAGCCGCATGACATATGGTTTGAGCGTGTAAAGGCACGCCCACGCTCCGTCCGGCGCAAGCGCGAAGATCGACACCCCGGCGGCTTGCGCGATTCGCGCATCGACGCTGGCGAGATCGGCGGGATCGCGGCGCGTCACGAACACGACTTGCGCGCCGGCGTCGGTTGCAGCGGCGACCGGCCCGCGATCGTTCGCCACGCCGCTGACGACGAAGATGTTCGGATCGGACTGCAGAACGCTCGCCACCATGTCCTCAAGCATGCGCGGGAGGTCTGCAAGCAGAACAGTGGCGGGCACGTCGGCTCCTCCCGAAAGGGACATCAGGCGGCAATTATCGAAGAGGAGTACGCGCGCCGGCTATGGATCAGAGGGGATTCAAGCGCTCGATCCTTCGGTCGACTCGAATGAGGGCGGCGGCCGGAACCGTTGGTTCCAGTCTGCTGGCGGCAGCGCAAGTCTCAAGGCTCATGCCCAAGCGCCACGGCCCGGACCAAAGGATCTAGGCCGGTTATCCGCTCATTTTTTTTGAGAGAGCCGGTATCCGCT
>Ga0075351_1000122_pt1 | contig 10276 bp, 8 predicted proteins | sample Sandmound_ThreeS_3_FD_120091 | JGI IMG/M metagenome (GOLD analysis project Ga0075351, IMG submission 120091) | Natural and restored wetland microbial communities from the San Francisco Bay, California, USA, that impact long-term carbon... | ecosystem: Environmental > Terrestrial > Soil > Wetlands... | reverse complement strand
CCCTTCTTCTCGGCCGCCTCGATGATGCCGCGGTACGGCAGCGCCGCCTTGGTGACGTGCGTGGCGCACGAGACGCCGGGCGCCTTGGCCGCGTCCTCGACCGCCTTGACTGTCTTCTGCGCGAACTCGGCGGCGCGCTTCTCGAATTCCGCCACCATGGTCTTGTCGGCGACATACCCTTCGCCGTAGATGTGGGTCGGTATCGGCTCCTGCGCGCAATAGCCGGTGACCTTGGCGCCGATCTCCGCCGCGAGGGCGACGCCCGCTTTGACCGCCTTCAGGGCGGTTTCCGAACCGTCGGTCGGAATCAGGATGTGTTTGAACATGCCGTCAGCCTAATGCCGGTTCACCCGGCTGCCTTGACCTGGATCAAAGGCGCCGCACGACCGTGACCTCGGTGCCGTGGCGCGACTGCTCGGCGAAACCGAGGTGGGCGGCGAGATCGAGCATGCCTCGGTTGGCATCGAGGATGTAACCGTAAAGGGCGGCGTAGCCGGCGTCGCGAGCGCATTGGCAGAGGCGCTCGAGCACGGCCCGGCCGATACCCTTGCCCTGCCAGTCGTCGGCGACGGTCAAGGCGAACTCCGCGGTCTGGCCGTCGCCGGTGGGCGCGTAGCGTCCGACGGCGACGAAGCGCTGCCGCCCGGGGTCGAGCACGACCAGGGCAAGCTCGCGGTCGTAGTCGAGCTGGGTGAAGCGGGCGAGCATCGAGGGCGGCAGCGAGGGCAGGTATTGCATGAAGCGCTGATAGCGCGATCGCTCCGACAAGGCGTCGAAGAAGCGCGCCTCGAGCGCGGCATCCTCGGGGCGGATCGGCCGCACCGGCAGGCGCACGCCGCCGGCGATGCCGATCTCGCCTTCCAGCTCGAGGGGATAGGGATGGATCGCCATGTGCGGGTAATGGGCGCCGGCGCGGGCGGGCTGATCCGGGTCGATGAGCACGCGCGCATCGGCGATCACCGCGCCGCCCGGGTGGGCGATCACGGGGTTGAGATCCATCTCCTTCAGCCAGGGAAGCAGGCAGGCCATGCGCGCCACCCCGCACAGCAGCGCGGCGAGGGCGTCGAGGTCGGCGGCGGGCACGGCGCGATAGGCGGCGAGCACGCGATGCACGCGCGTGCGCGAGATCAGCTCGCGCGCCAGCACCGCGTTGAGCGGCGGCAGCGCGACGGCGGCGTCCGCGACCGCCTCGACCGAGATGCCGCCGGTGCCGCACGAGATCACCGGCCCGAACACCGCATCGGTGGCGACGCCGACCAGGACCTCGCGCTGGTGGGGGAATTGCAGCATCGGCTGCACCAGCGCGCCGTCGATGCGCGCGTCGGGACGCAGCGCGCGCACGTGGCGAAGCATGTCGTCGAAGGCCGAGGCGACCATCTCCTCGTTGCGCAGCGCCAGCCGCACGCCGCCGACGTCCGACTTGTGCGCGATGTCGGGCGAGAGAATCTTGAGCACGACCGGAAAGCCGAGCTCGCGCGCGGCGGCGACGGCGCCGGCGCGCTCGCGTGCCGCGATGGCGCGCGGCACCGGCAGGCCGAACGCGGCGAGCAGGGCCTTCGCCTCCGCCTCGGTGAGCAGGGCGCGCTTCTCGCGCAGCGCCGCTTCGCGGATCGCGACGGCGGCGGCGAGGTCGGCCGGCGTCTCCTCGCCGGCGCGCGTCAGCGCCGAGGGCACCTCCATCAGCTGCGCCTGGTTGCGCTTGTACGCGCAGAGGAAGGAGAACGCCTCGACCGCATTCTCGGGGGTGTAGTAGTTGACGATGCCGTGCGCTTCCAGGTGCGCGCGGCTCTCGTTGGGATTGATGTCGCCGAGCCAGGCGGCGAGCACCGGCTTGGGCGAGTCGTGCGCGGCTTCGACCAGCGCCGCCGCGGCCGCGCCGGGCTCGGTCACCGCGACCGGCGAGTACATCGCGAGCAGCGCGTCGACGCCCGGGTCGGCGAGCAAGGCGGCGGCGGCGTCGGCGAAGCGCTGCGGCGGCGCGTCGCCGACGATGTCGACCGGATTGCCGTGCGACCACTGCGGCGGCAGCCCGGCGTCGAGGCGGGCGATCGTTTCCGGCGCAAGCTGAGCCAGCGGCACGCCGTTCTCGGCGGCGCTGTCGGCCGCGACCACGCCGGGGCCGCCGCCGTTGGTGAGGATCGCCAGCCGCTCGCCCTTCGCCGCTCGTCCCGAGGCGAGCACGCGCGCGGCGGCGAAGAGCTGCGTGTAGGTCTTGACCCGCACCGTGCCGCTGCGGCGGAGCGCGGCGTCGAACACGACATCGCTGCCCACCAGCGCGCCGGTATGGCTGGAAGCGGCGCGCGAGCCAGCGGCGTAGCGACCGACCTTGAGCGCGACCACCGGCTTGACCCGCGCCGCGGTGCGCAGCGCCGACATGAAGCGCCGCGCGTCGTGCACGCCCTCGACGTACATCAGGATCGCGTCGGTGGCCCGGTCGGCGATGAGGAAGCCGAGCACCTCGCCGAAATCGATGTCGACCGCGCCGCCGAGCGAGACTACGCTGCTGAATCCCACGCCGGCGTGCGCTGCCCAGTCGAGGATCGCGCCGCAGATCGCGCCCGATTGCGAGACCAGCGCCAGCCGCCCGGGCTGCGCGGCGGTGCGGGCGAAGCTCGCGTTCAGGCCGATGTCGGTGCGCATCAGGCCGAGGCAATTCGGGCCGATCACGCGCACGCCGCCGCGCCGCGCCGCCTCGAGCAGCCGCGCCTGCAGCTCCCGGCCTTCGGCGCCGACCTCGGCGAAGCCGCTGGAGAGCACCAGCGCGGCCTTGATGCCGGCGGCGCCCGCCTCCTCGATCAGGCCGGGCACGGTGCGCGCCGGGGTGGCAATCACCGCCAGCTCCGCGGGTTGCGGCAGGTCGGCGAGGCGCCGATAGCAGGGCTGGCCGAACACCTTGCGGTGCTTCGGGTTTACCGCGTGCAGCGCGCCGCGCAGCCCTGCCGCGGCGAGGTTACGCCAGACGAAGTTGCCGAGGGCGCCTGGCCGCTCGGTCGCCCCCAGCAGCGCGACGCTTTGCGGCGCGAGCAGGGGTCGCAGGTAATGGCGCATCATCGAGTGGCTAATTTAACGCTTTCGCGTCTGCGGGTTTGACCCAGGTCAATCGCGGTGCAGCGGGCGGGCCTAGCATCCGTGGATCGTGGATTGCTTCCACTGCGAGCTGCCGGCCGGCAGCGGCCGCCGCGTTTCCCGCCTCCTCGGCACGGAGCGGGTGTTCTGCTGCGCCGGTTGCGAGGCGGTGGCGCACGCCATCGTCGACGGCGGCTTCGGCCGCTACTACGGCACCCGGATGCAAGCGGCACGTACACCGGAAGAGTTCAAGCCTGTTGATTTTTCGTGCAACAGCGGTGAAGCGTCGCTCATCCTCGAGCGCGTCACCTGCGCCGCGTGCCTGTGGCTGATCGAGCAGGTGCTGCGCGCGAGCCCCGGCGTGCGCCGCGCCGACGTCCATTTCACCGCGCACCGCGCGCGCGTGACCTGGGATCCCGCGCAGACGAGCCTGGCGCGAGTCATCGCCGCGCTGCGCGCGGTCGGCTACGACGCGACGCCCTACGACGCGCGCCGGCAGCAGGAGGCCGACGAGCGCGAGCGGCGCACCGCGCTCTGGCGCCTGTTCGTCGCCGCGTTCGGCGCGATGCAGGTCATGATGTACGCGTTCCCCGCTTATGTCGCGGGCGGCGACCTGTCCGCCGAGGCCGCGCAGGTGATGCGCTGGGCAAGCCTGGTCATCACGCTGCCGGTGCTCGTCTTCGCCTGCCGGCCGTTCTTCGCCGGCGCCTGGCGCGAGCTGCTCGGCCGCCGCCTCGGCCTGGAGACGCCGATCGCGCTCGGCCTCGCCGGCGGGTTCGTCGCCAGCGCCTGGGCGACCGTCACCGGCACGGGCGAGGTGTATTTCGACTCGATCAGCATGCTCGCTTTCCTGCTTCTCGCCGCGCGCTACGCCGAGTCGGCGGCGCGGCGGCGCGCCGCCGCGGCGCTCGATCGGCTGCTGCACTGGACGCCGTCGTCGTCGCTCGCCGCGGGCGCGCGCGTCACGGTCGCGCCCGGCGAGCGCTTCCCCGCGGACGGCGTGGTGGAAGGCGGCGTCTCGAGCGCGGACGAGTCGCTGCTCAGCGGCGAATCGCGAGCGCTCGCGAAGCGTGCGGGGGACGCGGTGCTCGCCGGCTCGGTCAACCTCGAGCAGCCGCTCGTCGTGCGGGTGACCCGCGCCGGCGCGGAAACGCGGGCCGCGGCCATCGCGCGCCTGGCCGAGCGCGCCGCCGCCTCGCGGCCGAGGCTGGTCGAGGCCGCGGACCGCATCGGCGCGGCGCTGACGCAGATCGTGCTGGTCGCCGCGCTGGCCGCGGGCTTCTACTGGGGCGACGCCTGGATCGCGGTCGCGGTGCTGGTGGCGACCTGTCCGTGCGCGCTCGCGCTCGCGGCGCCGATCGTGCTCACTCGCGCCAACGCGGCGGCGCTGGCGAAAGGGGCGCTGGTGACGCGTTCCAGCGCGCACGAAGCGCTCGAGCGCGTGACCGACGTAGTGATCGACAAGACCGGGACGCTGACCGCCGGCCGCATCGTTGCGGCCGGAAGCGATTGCCGCGACCTTGCCGCGGCGCTCGAAAGCCCGAGCCGCCACCCCATCGCGCGAGCCTTTACGAGCAATGAGGGTGAAAGCCTTTTGAAAGTCGAATCGCCGCGCAACTTCCCGGGGGAGGGAATCGAGGGAACCATCAACGGCCGGCGGCTGCGCATCGGTAACCGGGCGTTCTGCGAGGCGATCGCCGGGCCGATTGCGGCGCAGGGCAATGTGTTCCTGGCGGGCGACGGCGAGCTGCTCGCCGCGTACGAGCTTAGCGACCCCCTGCGGCCCGATGCGCAGCGGCTGATCGACGAACTGCGGGCGCGAAACATCGCCGTGCACCTCGCGAGCGGCGACGATCCGGCGGTGGTCGAGGTGCTGGCGCGCCGGCTCGGGATCGAGCGCTGGCAGGGCGCGATGACGCCGCAGGCGAAGCACGATCTCGTCGCCCGCCTGCAAGCCGAGGGCCGCGTGGTCGCGGTGATCGGCGACGGCCTGAACGACACGCCGGTCCTCGCGCGCGCCGACGTTTCCTTCGCCATGGGAAGCGGCGCCGACTCGGCGCAGCTTTCAGCCGACGTGGTGCTGACCGGCGAGCGCCTCGCGTCGGTGCCGGAAGCGCTCGACCTCGCACGCGCGGCGATGCGGATCGTGCGCAGCGGCTTCGCCTGGGCGCTCGCCTACAATGCCGCCATCCTGCCGCTCGCCATCCTCGGGTTGATCGGGCCCTGGGAAGCCGCGCTCGGCATGGGAGCGAGCTCGATCATCGTCATGTTGAACGCCTCGCGCCCGCTCGGGCGCGCGCAGCCATGGAAAGCCTCTACCTCCTCGTCCCGCTCTCGCTCGCCATCGTTTTCCTGATCGGGTGGCTCTTCTGGCGCGCGCTGGCCGGCGGCCAGTTCGACGACCTCGAGCGGCCGGCGCAGGAGGTGCTGATGGACGACGACCAGCCGCGCCCATGAAGGCGATGCGCGTCGAGGCGGCAGGCGGGCCGCTGCAGCTGCGGGACGTTCCCGTTCCGGCGCCGCGCGCGGGGCAGGTGCTCGTGCGGGTGAGCGCCTGCGGCGTCTGCCGCACCGACCTGCATCTCCTCGACGGGGAGCTGCAGGCCTGCCGCTATCCGGTCACGCCGGGGCATGAAATCGTCGGCACGGCGGTCGCAAGCGGCAAGCGCGTCGGCATCCCCTGGCTGGGATGGACCTGTGGCGCCTGCGAGTACTGCCGCGACGGGCGGGAAAACCTGTGCGAGCGGGCGCAATTCACGGGCTGCCAGCTCGACGGCGGCTACGCGGAATACGTCCTCGCCGACGAGCGCTTCTGCCTGCCGATCCCGGAGCGCTACGACGATGCCGAGGCGGCGCCGCTCCTTTGCGCCGGCCTGATCGGCTTTCGCTGCTATCGAAAAGTTTCCGACTTGAAGAGCATCGGGTTGTACGGCTTCGGTGCAGCCGCGCACATCCTCGCGCAGCTCGCCCGCGCCGAGGGCCACACGGTCCTTGCTTTTACGAAGCCGAACGACCTGGAAGGACAGCGCTTCGCGCGCGAATGCGGCGCCCACTGGGCCGGCGGATCGAGCGAGGCGCCGCCCGAGCCGCTCGATGCGGCGATCATCTTCGCTCCCGTGGGATCCCTGGTCATCGATGCATTGAAAAATACGAGGAAAGGCGGCCGGGTGATCTGCGGCGGCATCCACATGAGCGACATCCCGGCGTTTCCCTACGCGCTCCTGTGGGGCGAGCGGCGCATCGAGTCGGTCGCGAACCTCACGCGCGAGGACGGCGCGCGCTTCATGGAAGCGGCGGCACGAATACCCCTGAGAACTTCGACCAGGATCTATCCGCTGGAGAGCGCCAACGAGGCCCTCGCCGACCTGCGCGCGGGCCGGCTGTCGGGCGCGGCGGTGCTGCAGCCCTAGTATCCCGGTTTGATATAGGTCAAACGGCGCACCCCGGCGGTGCCTAGCATCGCGGGATGTCCGAAAACACGTACAACTACACCGTCGTCCGGCAGTTCTCGATCATGACCGTGGTCTGGGGCGTGGTCGGCATGCTGGTGGGGGTGATCATCGCGGCGCAGCTCATCTGGCCCGAGCTCAATTTCGGCGTTCCCTGGCTCTCTTATGGAAGGCTGCGGCCGCTGCACACCAACGCCGTGATCTTCGCCTTCGGCGGTTGCGCGCTCTTCGCCACCTCCTATTACGTCGTGCAGCGCACCTCGCACGCGCGCCTGTTCGGCGACAAGCTCGCCGCCTTCACCTTCTGGGGCTGGCAGGCGGTCATCGTGCTGGCAGCGATCACGCTGCCGCTCGGCATCACCCAGGGCAAGGAATACGCGGAGCTGGAGTGGCCGATCGACCTGCTGATCGCTGCGGTGTGGGTGTCTTACGCGGTGGTGTTTTTTGGGACTTTATACAAAAGAAAAATAAAGCACATTTACGTCGCGAACTGGTTCTTCGGCGCGTTCATCCTCACCGTGGCGCTGCTGCACATCGTCAACAGCGCGGTGGTGCCGGCGACCTTCTGGAAGTCGTACTCCGCCTACGCCGGCGCGCAGGACGCGATGGTGCAGTGGTGGTACGGCCACAACGCGGTCGGCTTCTTCCTCACCGCCGGCTTCCTCGGGATGATGTACTACTTCATTCCGAAGCAGGCCGGGCGGCCGATCTACTCCTACCGCCTGTCGGTGGTGCACTTCTGGGCGCTGATCTTCACCTACATGTGGGCCGGCCCGCACCACCTGCACTACACGGCGCTGCCGGAGTGGACCCAATCGCTCGGCATGGTGTTCTCGCTCATCCTGCTCGCGCCGTCGTGGGGCGGGATGATCAACGGCATCATGACGCTCTCGGGCGCGTGGCACAAGCTGCGCGAGGACCCGATCCTCAAGTTCCTGATCGTCTCGCTGTCCTTCTACGGCATGTCGACCTTCGAGGGGCCGATGATGTCGATCAAGACCGTCAACGCGCTCTCGCACTACACCGACTGGACCATCGGCCACGTGCACAGCGGCGCGCTCGGCTGGGTCGGGCTGATCTCGATGGGCTCGATGTACTACCTCATTCCGCGGCTGTTCGGCCGCACGCAGATGGCGAGCGTGCGCGCGATCGGCGTGCACTTCTGGGTCGCGACCATCGGCATCGTGCTCTACATCTCGGCGATGTGGGTCGCGGGCGTGATGCAGAGCCTGATGTGGCGCGCGGTCGGCGACGACGGCACGCTCACCTACACCTTCGTCGAAAGCGTCAAGGCGACCTACCCGTTCTACGTCATCCGCCTGCTCGGCGGGCTGCTCTACCTGAGCGGCATGCTGATCATGGCCTGGAATGTCTTTCAAACAATAAAAGAATCCAAACCGGCGGAAGCGCTCATTCCGCAACCCGCATGAGACTCAGCCACGACCTGATCGAAAGGAACCAGGCGCTGCTGATCGTCCTGGTCATCTTCGTGGTTGCGGTCGGCGGCCTGGTGGAAATCGTGCCGCTCACGTTCCAGAAATCGGTCACCGAGCCGGTGGCGGGCCTCAAGCCCTATACGCCGCTGCAGCTCACCGGGCGCGACATCTACGTGCGCGAGGGCTGCTACAACTGCCACTCGCAGATGGTGCGGCCGTTCCGCGCCGAGGTCGAGCGCTACGGCCCGTACTCGGTCGCCGGCGAGTTCGTCTACGATCGCCCGTTCCAGTGGGGCTCCAAGCGCACCGGCCCCGACCTGCACCGCGTCGGCGGCCGCTATTCCGACGACTGGCATCGCATCCACCTGCTCAACCCGCGCGACGTGGTGCCGGAATCGAACATGCCGGCCTACCCGTGGCTCGCCAGGACCCCGGCCAACGCCGAGGACATCGCCGCGAAGCTGAAAGCATTGCGAATCCTCGGCGTGCCCTATAGCGAGGAGGAAATCGCCGCTTCAGGAAAAGAACTTGCCGGCAAGACCGAGATGGATGCCCTGATCGCCTACCTGCAGAACCTCGGCACCGCGCTGAAGAGGAAGAACTGATGCTCACCCTTGCCGCCTTCGCCGCCTTCATCGGCATCGTCGGGTGGGCCTATTCGCCCTCGCGCAAAGCGCGCTTCGAGCGCGACGCGCAGCTTCCCTTCGATGGAGACGAGCAATGAACGAGTTCGACTCCGGATTCTGGAGCGTCGCCATCGCGGTCGTGACCCTGGTCTCGATCGTCGCCTGCGCCGTGTTCCTCAGAGCGCAGACGGTGCGCAGCGGCGGCGACACCACCGGCCACGTCTGGGACGAGGATCTCGCCGAGTACAACAACCCGCTGCCCAACTGGTGGCGCTGGCTGTTCTACATCACGATCGTTTTCAGCCTCGTCTATCTGGTGCTCTATCCGGGCCTCGGCTCCTGGCCGGGCACGCTCGGCTGGTCGCAGATCACGCAGCTCAAGGAAGAGAACGCGCGCGCCGAGAAGCAGTACGGCCCGCTCTACGAGAAGTTCGCCGCGACCGACATCGAGGCGCTGGCGAAGAACCCCGAGGCGCTGGCGGTGGGGCAGAAGCTGTTCCTCAACAATTGCGCGCAGTGCCACGCCTCGGACGCCGCCGGCTCGCGCGGCTTTCCCAACCTGACCGACCTGGAATGGCTCTGGGGCGGCTCGCCCGAGGCGATCAAGCACTCGATCAGCGAGGGACGGATGGGCATGATGCCGGCGTGGGGCGAGGCGCTGGGCGCCGAGCGCATCAAGGACGTGGCGCATTACGTACGATCGTTCTCCGGCCTCACCCATGACAGCATCCGCGCCGCGCGGGGCAAGGGTGACTTCGACAAGACCTGCGTCGCCTGCCACGGCGCGCAGGGCAAGGGCAATCCGGCCATGGGGGCGCCCGATCTCACCGACAAGGTCTGGCTGCACGGCAGCTCGGAAGAGGCCATCATCCGGACCATCACCGCCGGGCGCGTCGACCAGATGCCGGCGCACAAGGACAAGCTCACGCCGGCGCAGATCCACATCCTCGTGGCGTATGTCTACTCGCTGTCGCGCGGTAGCGCGCTGACGACGCATACCAAGTAGGGTGGACGTGGACGCGCCGCTGCGCGAGCTCGACGCGGTCGAGACCAGCCTCTACGAGGTCCGCAAGAAGATCTATCCGCGCGCCGTGCACGGCTGGTTCGCCGGCTGGCGCTGGGCGATGGTCTGGGCGACACAGCTCGTCTTCTACGGCGGCGCCTGGCTCACCTGGAACGGCCGCCAGGCGCTGCTCTTCGACATCGCCCACCGCAAGTTCTACCTCTTCGGCCTGATCTTCTGGCCGCAGGACGTCGTCTATCTCACGGTGCTGCTGATCGTCTCGGCGCTGTCGCTCTTTCTCTTCACCGCGGTCGCCGGCCGGCTGTGGTGCGGCTATGCCTGCCCGCAGACGGTCTACACGGAGATCTTCCTCTGGATCGAGCGCAAGATCGAAGGCGACCGCAACGCGCGCATCAGGCTCGATAGCGAAAGGAATTCCGCCCGGAAGATCGGCCTGAAGGCGATCAAGCACGGCCTCTGGATCGCGCTGTCGCTGTGGACCGGGATCACCTTCGTCGGCTACTTCACGCCGATCCGCGAGCTGCTGTCGAGCGCACCCGGCGCCTGGGAGATCTTCTGGGTCGGCTTCTACGGCTTCGCCACCTACGGCAACGCCGGCTGGATGCGCGAGCAGGTGTGCAAGTACATGTGCCCCTACGCGCGCTTCCAGAGCGCGATGTTCGACAAGGACACGCT
>Ga0075351_1000120_pt1 | contig 10306 bp, 11 predicted proteins | sample Sandmound_ThreeS_3_FD_120091 | JGI IMG/M metagenome (GOLD analysis project Ga0075351, IMG submission 120091) | Natural and restored wetland microbial communities from the San Francisco Bay, California, USA, that impact long-term carbon... | ecosystem: Environmental > Terrestrial > Soil >... | reverse complement strand
TGGCCGCGGCTGAAGGTCAGCATCTGCTGCACCAGGTCGCGCGCCTGTCGCGAGGAGGCGAGCGCCTGCTCGAGGTAGGCGCCGAGCTTGGCGTCCCGCTCGGAGCTCTCCCGCTCGGCGGCGAGGACGATGTAGCCCATGATCGCGGCGAGCAGGTTGTTGAAGTCGTGCGCCACGCCGCCGGTCAGGTGGCCGAGCGCCTCCATGCGCTGCGCCTGGCGCAGGCGCGACTCGAGCGCCTTGCGCTCGGTGATGTCGCGCGCCATGCCGAGCGCGTGCGGCTTGCCGCGGTAGAGGATCGGCACGGCGCGCATTTCCACCAGCAGCGCCGAGCCGTCCTTGCGGCGGCCCTCGACCTCGAACTGCACCGATTCGCCGCGGATCACGCGGTCGAACATCGCCCGGGCGAGCGCTGCCTGCTCCGGGCCGGCGAAGAACCAGCGGGTGCCGCTCAGGACCTCCTCGCGCGTGTAGCCGCTGATCTCGAGGAACGCGGGGTTGACGTCGACCACGCGCGCCTGGTCGTCGCGCAGCACCAGCGCGTCGGTGGTGGCATTGAAGATGGCGCGGTACTGCTCTTCGCTCGCGCGCAGCTCCTCCTCGGCGCGCTTGGTCTCGCTGATGTCGCGGCCGATGTAGAGCACGTGCGGCTTGCCGCGGAACTGGATCGGCACGCCGCGCAGCTCGACGTCGCGGCGCACGCCGTCCTTGCGCACGCGCACGGTCTCGACCATCACCGGCTCGCCGGCGAGCGCGCGCGCATGCAGGGCGCGGATCCAGTCCTCGCTTTCGTGCGGATTGGCGACCACGCGCTGCAGGCCGATCACCTCGTCGCGCGAGTAGCCGCTCATCTGCTCGTAGGCCGGGTTGACGTCGACGATGCGGAACTCGGCGTCGCGCAGCACCAGCGCGTCGACCGCGGCGTTGAAGATGGCGCGGTACTGCTCCTCGTTCGCGCGCAGCGCCTGCTCGTCGCTCTTGCGCGCGGTGATGTCGCGGCCGATGTAGAGCACGTGCGGCCGCCCCTGGTGCAGGATCGGCACGCCGCGCGTCTCGATGTCGAAACGCTCGCCGTTCTTGCGCCGCGCGCGCGCCTCGAACATCACCGGCTCGCCGGCGAGCGCCCGGGCGTGCAGCGCGCGCACGTGCTCGGTGAGCTCCGGCGGGCTCATGGTCAGGTCGTTGCGGCCGAGCGCCTCCTCGCGCGGCCGGCCGCTGATCCTCTCGTAGGCGGGGTTCACGTCCACCACGCGGAAGTCGGCGTCGCGCAGCACCAGCGAGTCGGCGACCGCGTTGAAGATCGCCCGGTACTGCTCCTCGCTGCGCTCGATCTCCACGCCGGCGCGCAGCGCGAAGATCTTGAGGATCGCCTCGCACAGGGCCGGGTCGGCGAGCGGGCTGCGGTCCATGGCGCCGATCAGGCCGAGCGGCGCGCCCTTGGCGTCGTTCAGGGGGTAGGCGGCGTAGCTCTCCAGGCCGAGCCGGGCGAAGAGATCGTCCTCCGGGAACTCGCGGCGCGCGCCCGAGGGCACGCAGTGGAACTCGCGGCCGACGACGCGCGCGCAGGGCGAGCCCTCCAGCGCATAGGTGAAGGGCGTACGCATGCGGCCGTCGGCGCGGAAGGCGAGCATCCGCATCCGCGTGCGCGCCGCGTCGTCGAAAACCGAGATGAAGCCGATGGCGACGCCGAGGATGTCGGCGAGGTCGCCGGCCAGGCGGTCGAACACCCCGCCGCCGCCCTCGGCGGCCGACACGGCGAGCGCGGCGCGGCGCAGGCTGTCGTCCATGGGCGCGCAGTGTAATCCCGCCGGGCGGCCCCCGGCCCGGCTGTTACACGACGGAAACGATTGAAACTACTTTGAAGGAATGTACATGTAGCCCGCGCCGCGCACCGTCTTGATCACCCGCGGGCGGGCCGGGTCGTCCTCCACCTTGCGCCGCAGGCGGGTAATGCGGATGTCGATCGAGCGGTCGAAGGGCTCCCACTCGCGGTTGCGCGTCAGGCTGAGCAGCTGGTCGCGCGACAGCACCTGGTTCGGATGCTCGACCAGCGCCTTGAGGAGATCGAACTCCATCGACGTGATCGGGATCTCCTTCCCGCCGGCGTCGCTGAGGGTGCGCGCTTTGAGGTCGAGGAAGCAGCTGCCGATGCTCACGCGGCCGTGCGGCTTCGCGGACTCCTTCTTTTCAAGGCGGCGAAGCACGCTCTTCAGCCGCGCGCGCAGCTCGCGCGGGTCGAAAGGCTTGGCGATGTAGTCGTCGGCGCCGACCTCGAGGCCGGCGACGCGGTCGACCACGTCGCCCTGGCCGGTGACCATGATGATGCCGACGTCGTGCCGCTCGCGCAGGTAGCGCGCGAGCGTCAGGCCGTCCTCGCCGGGCAGGCCGACGTCGAGCAGCACCACCGCCGGCACGCCGCGCTCGAGCTCGGCGCGCATCGCCTCGCCGCTCGCCGCCTGCGCGACCTCGTAGCCGTGCGCGGAAAGGTACTCGGTGAGCATCTGCCGCACCGAGGGGTCGTCGTCGACGACGAGGATGCGCGTAGCCATGCGGCGAGTATACAAAACGGCAACAAACTGTTTCCGGAACGAAATCGGGCCGACACGCGCGGTGCCTAACCTGCGAGGCGTCGTTCAACCGCAGGGAGAAGCACATGAGGACGCTTGTGACATGGTGGATCCGGATGCATCGGCTGGGCGCGGCCGCGGGGCTGCGCCGGGCCTACGAGGCATTCCAGCGCGTGCAGCAGGCGCGCGCGGACCGCGAGATTCTGGCCCGTCTCGACGCTCGCTCGCTCAGGGACATCGGGCTCGAGACTTCGGACAGCGACCTCGCGCTGCGCGTCCAGGCGCAGCGGCACGCCATCCGCGTGCGTCTCGCCGCGGCGCGGATCGGAGCATTCTGATGGGCGCCATCGACTACGTCCCGCACGGCCGGCTCGCGATCGACGGCGGCGCCACGCTGCGCGTCGACGACGGCGAGGGCACGCTGCTCCACGTCTGGGAGGGCTCGGTGTGGCTCACGCAGGAGCGCGACCGCCGCGACCACCTGCTCAAGGCCGGCGAGTCGTTCCGGCTCGATCGCGCCGGCGCGACGCTGATCTCGCCCCTCGGCAAGGCCGCGCTCGTCAGCCTCACGCCGCCGCCGCAAAGCGCCCCGGTCTTCCCCGCCCCGGTCTTCGCCATTCGCTGACTTCGACAACCGAAAGGAAATCACATGAACGCGCTCGACTACGTCGCGCAGGGCCGGATCTCGCTGCACGGGCGCCGCACGCTGCGGCTGGAGGACGGCAGGGACGTTACGCTTCTCGTCGCGAGAGGCGCGATCCGGGTCCGCCTCGATCGCAATGGCGGCGCCGTGGTTTCGGCCGCGGGCCGCAAGGCGGTGGTCAGCCTCGCCGCGCCCGACGGCGACCCCGGCCGCGTCGTGCTGTCCGGAATCGGCTCGAAGGGCCCGGTGCAGCTCGCGCCGACCCAGCAGCCCGAGCGCGTCGCCCGCCAGCTGGCGGCGCTCGGCGTGGCGCGGATCGAAGCCGCGCTCGAGCCCATCCGGGAGGCGGCATGAAGCGGATCCTGCCGTTGCTGCTCCTCGCGGGATGCGCGAGGACCGTCGCCGTGCCGGAGAGCCTCAAGCCCGCGGCCAACGAGTCGCTGCTGCGGATCGTCCCCGCGAAGGGCGTGCAGATCTACGAGTGCCGCGAAGGAAGCTGGGCGTTCGTCGCGCCGGAAGCCGATCTCTACGATTCGCCCGGCGGCCAGGTCATCGGGCGGCACTACGCCGGCCCGACCTGGGCGGCCGTGGCAGACGGCAGCAGGGTCGTGGGCACGGTGAAGAGCCGCGCCGACGCGCCGGTCGCCGGAGCGATTCCCTGGCCGCTGCTCGACGCGAAATCGGCCGGCGGCAAAGGCGACTTCAGCGACGTGACCAGCATCCAGCGCGTCGCCACCCGCGGCGGTGTCGCCCCGGCGGGCGGCTGCTCGCAGCCGGGGATGCAGGCGCGCGTCGCCTATACCGCGGACTACTACTTCTTTCACGCGAGATAACTCATGGGAATCGTCGCCTTTCTCTACGGCGCCGCCAGCTACACGGCCGGTCTGATCGCGCTCCTTTACGCCATCGGTTTCTTCGGCAACGTCCTCGTGCCGAAGGGCATCGACTCGGCACCGGCGGGAGCGCTGCCCGAGGCGCTGCTCGTCGACGCGCTGCTGGTCGGCCTGTTCGCCGTGCAGCACAGCGTCATGGCACGCAAGGGGTTCAAGCAGTGGTGGACCCGGATCGTGCCCGAGCCGGTCGAGCGCAGCACCTACGTGCTCGCCTCGAGCCTCGCGCTCGCGGCTCTCTTCTGGCAATGGCAGCCTATCGAGGGAACGCTGTGGTCGGCCGAGGCGCCGGCCGCGCGCCTCTGCCTCGGCGCGCTATTCTGGCTCGGCTGGGGAATCGCGCTGTCCTCGACGTTCATGATCAACCATTTCGATCTCTTCGGCCTGCGGCAGGTGTACCTGCGCCTCAGGAACGAGCCCTACCGGCCGGTGCCCTTCGTCAAGGTGGCGCTGTACCGCTTCGTGCGCCATCCGCTCATGCTCGGCCTGCTGATCGCCTTCTGGGCGACGCCGGACATGAGCTACGGGCACCTGCTGTTCGCCCTCGCGATGACCGGCTACATCCTCGTCGGCATCTGGCTCGAGGAGCGCGACCTGCGTCGCGTTCTCGGCGCCGCCTACCACTCGTATCGGCGCGACACGTCGATGCTGATTCCACTGCCATGAACCTCCGGCAGATCGCGCTCGTCCAGGGAAGCTGGCAGAAGGTCCGGAACGTCGCCGAAGCCGCGGCGAGGCTGTTCTACGCGCGGCTCTTCGCCCTCGATCCTTCGCTCGCGGCGATGTTCAGGGGCGACCTGCGCGAGCAGGGCTGCAAGCTCATCGCCATGATCAGCGTGGCGGTGGACGGCCTGGCGCGCATCGAGACGCTGGTGCCGGTGATCGAGGCGCTCGGCCGGCGCCATGCCGGCTACGGCGTCAAGGACTACCACTACGCGACCGTGGCCGAGGCGCTGCTCTGGACGCTCGAGCAGGCGCTGGGCAAGGACTTCACGCCCGAGACGAAGCAGGCGTGGACCGAGGCGTACGGCATGCTCGCGAATGCCATGCAGCGCGCGGCGCGGCTCGACGCAAGGGCGGCGTAGTGAGCCGGCATCGCCGCGGCCTGCGCGCCGCTCTTCGGCCGATGAGCGCAGCGCGGCTCTACGAATCGGCGCTGGCCGCGCTGCGCACGCAGCGCCCGGACGCGCTCGCGCTGGCGCGCCAGGCAACGGCCGCCGATCCGGGCTTCGTCCCCGCCCGCGTGCTCGAGGCCTGGCTGCTGCTGTGGAGCCGCGACGCGCGTGACTTCGACGCGGCGGGATGGGTCTTCGCGCGTCTCACCCGGATGGCGATGTCCGGACGGGAGCGCCGGCACGCCGGCGCGATTGCCACTGCCGTCGACGGCGACTACGAAGGCGCCGCCCGGCTGCTCGACGGCATTGTCGCGGAAGAGCCGCACGACCTGGTGGCGCTTGCGACCGCGCAGGTCTTCGACTACTACCTCGGTGATCCGGAGGCGCAACGCCGGCGCACCTCGCGCGCCTTGCGCCACTGGTCCGCGTCCGATCCCGGCTACCACGCGATGCTGTCGCTCCACGCGTTCGGCCTCGAGGAGTGCGGCGACTACGCGGCGGCGGAGGAGGCGGCACGGCACGCGCTCGAGCTCGAGCCGCGCGACGTGCGCGCGCACCACGTGGTGAGCCACGTGCTCGAGATGCAGGGGCGCGCGGCAGAGGGCGTGCTCTGGATGGGCGCGCGCTCGGCATGGTGGGCGGACCCGGGTGCCGCGTCGACGCATCTCTGGTGGCACCTGGCGCTGTACCAGCTCGAGCTCGGCCGCACGCGCCTCGCCCTCGAGGTCTATGATCGCCGCCTGCAGGGCGACTCGCTTTCCGAGCTGATCGACGCGTCGGCGCTTCTTTGGCGCCTGCACCTCGCGGGACACGACGGCGGCGGGCGCTTCGCCGCCCTCGCGGCACGCTGGGAGCCCTACGCGGAGGACGCGCACTGCGCGTTCAACGATTTGCACGCGATGATGGCGTTCGCCGGCGCCGGGCGGTGGGACTGGGCGGGGCGGGTCCTCGCCGCGCAGTCGCGCCGCATCGGGCAGCCCTGGAGCACCAACCACGACATGACGAGCCTCGTCGGCCTGCCGGCCAGCCGGGCGATCCTGGCTTTCGGCAAGAAGGACTACGCGGGCGCCGAAGCACTGCTGCGGGCGCTGCCGCCGGTGGCGCACCGCATCGGCGGCAGCCACGCGCAGCGCGATATCCTGCAGCTTACGCGCGCCGCGGCGGCTCAGCGCCGCCCGAGGCTGGTCGCCTAGTCAGACACCGTCACCAACCTTAAAAGTACCTGGAAAGGAGCGAGTCGATGAATCCGAACAAGGCACTGTGGGAAAAGGGCGACTTCACGCGCATCGCGGAGACCATGCGCGAAAGCGGAGAAGCGCTGGTCGAGAAGTTCGGCATCACGAAGGGTCTCAAGGTGCTCGACCTCGGATGCGGTGACGGAACCACCGCCGTCCCCGAGGCGAAGCGCGGCGCTGACGTGCTGGGCGTGGATATCGCAAGCAACCTGGTCGCCGCGGGGAACAAGCGCGCAAGAGAGCTCGGTCTCGCCAACTGCAGGTTTCAGGAAGGCGATGCTTCCAACATGACGGGCGTGCCGGATCGGAGCTTCGACCTGGCCGTGAGCATCTTCGGCGCGATGTTCGCGCCCAAGCCGTTCGATGTGGCGAAGGAGATGGTCCGCGTCACCCGGCCCGGGGGACGCATCATCATGGGCAACTGGATCCCCAACGATCCGACGCTGGTCGCGCAGATCCTGAAGATCAGCTCGGCGTTCACGCCCCCGCCGCCCGAAGGGTTCGTCAGCCCGATGACCTGGGGCGTGGAGAGCAGCGTCACCGAGCGCTTTGTCGCCGCCGGAGTTCCGGCCGGGAAAGTATCGTTCGCGCGTGACACGTTTACCTTCAATTCTCCCGGCACGCCAGCGGAGTTCGTCGGCCGGTTCAAGAACTACTACGGGCCGACCATGAATGCCTTCGAAGCGGCGGACAAGACCGGGCGCGTTGCGGATCTGCAGCGGCAGCTGGAGGACCTGTTCAAGGCGCAGAACAGGAGCTCGCGCAAGGACATGACCTCCATCCCCGCGACGTTCTTGCGCGTGACCGTCGCGCTTTGACGATCGGGACAGTGTCCGCATGGCGCGCGGAGCGGGACTGGGGGTATCGTTACCCCACCATGCGCCAGCAAGTGCGGTTCTGCACCAGCTTCGACGGCACCCGGATCGCCTACGCGATCTCCGGCGACGGCCCGCCGCTCGTGCGCGCCCCACACTGGTTCACGCACCTCGAGCACGACTGGAGCAACCCGGCGATGCGCCCATGGGTCGAGGATCTCTCGCAGCGCTACACGGTGCTGCGCTTCGACCAGCGCGGCACCGGGCTGTCCGATCGCGAGGTCCCGGAAATCTCCTTCGAGGCGCAGGCGCGCGACCTGGAAGCCGTCGTCGATGCGGCCGGGTTCGAGCGCTTCGCGGTGCTCGGCCTGTCGCAGGGCGCCGCCGCGAGCATCGTCTACGCCATCAGCCACCCGCAGCGCGTCACGCATCTGGTGATCTGCGGCGGGTTCGTGCGCGGCTGGGCGAAGCGCGGCTCGGCGGAGGCGATGGAGCAGCGCGAGATGCAGATCCAGCTGATCAAGTTCGGCTGGGACCGTGCCGACCCTTCGTTCCGCCAGGTGTTCAGCTCGCAGTTCATGCCCGATGCGCCGGCGGCAGCGATCCATGGCTTCAACGATTTCATGCCGCTTACCAGCTCGGCGAAGAATGCCGCGGAGATCTTCTCCAAGAACAGCTTCATCGACGTGCGGGAGGACGCGCGCCGGCTGCAGTGCCCGACGCTGGTGCTGCACGGGCGTGGCGACATGCGCATCCCGTTCGAGGAGGGCCGGCTGGCCGCAGGCCTCATTCCGGGCGCGCGCTTCGTCGGCCTCGAGACGCGCAACCACCTGATGATGCAGGACGAGCCGGCGTGGGCACGGTTCCTGGAAGAGCTGACCGCCTTCTATCCGCCGCATCCGGCCGGCCAGGTCGCGCATGCGTTCCCCGGACTGACCGCCCGCGAGCGCGACGTGCTGGAGCTGATCGCGCAGGGGCTGGACAACGCCCAGATCGCGGCGCGCCTCGCGCTCTCCGAGAAGACGGTGCGCAACAACATCACCCACATCTTCGACAAGATCCAGGTCGAGAACCGGGCGCAGGCGATCGTGCGCGCGCGCGAGCGCGGCCTGGGACAGCAGTCCCGCCCGTCCTAGGCGGTTTTTCCGGCAGTCCCGGGACCTGCGCCTCAGGCGCGAGCGCGCTGATCGACCCCACACTGCAGCCATGAATTTCGCATGGCTCATGGTTGCGGTGTGCACGGCGATGGTCGCCATGGCTTTCGGCGCGATCGGCACCGTGGCGGTGTTCCTCGAGCCGCTCGCCGCCGAGTTCGGCTGGCCGCGCGCCGACGTCTCGGCGGCGTATTCGGTGGCCACGGTGGCGACCGGCCTCGGCGGGATCGCGATGGGGTACATCGCCGACCGCATGCCGGTACGCCGCGTGGCGCTCCTCGGCGCTCTGGTTCCGGGCCTGGCGTTCGTGTTTCTCTCCGCGCTGCAGACCACGCGCGAGCTCTACGTGCTGTACGCGCTGATGGGTCTGGCCGGCATCGGCGCGATCATGGCGCCGCTCAACAGCCTGGCGAGCTTGTGGCTCGCGCGCAATCCGGGTCTCGCGATCGGCATCGTTTCGGCCGGCGGCGCCGTGGGGCAGGGGCTGGTTCCCTATTTCGCGCGCACCGTCATCGTCTCCGAAGGCTGGCGCCAGGCCTACCTGACGCTCGGCCTGCTGTTCATCGCCGTGATGCTGCCGCTCGCGCTTCTCCTGCGCGATGCGCCGCCGCGCGCCTTTGGGATACAGGCAGGAAATTCAATTGCGCAATCGAGGGTGAAGCTGCTGGCATTGCTGTCGCTCGCCGCGGCGCTGTGCTGCGTCTGCATGGGCACGCCGCTCGTGCACGTCGTCACGCTCGGCTCGGATCGCGGCCTCGCCGGCGGCGACGCTGCCGGCCTGCTCGCGGTGCTGATGATCGGCGGCATGGCCGGGCGGATACTGTTCGGCCGCCTCGCCGATCGCGTCGGCAGCCTGCAGACCTACATCGCGTCCTCCGCAGGGCAGACCGCGCTCGCGTTTCTCTTTCCCTACGCGGTGAGCGGCGCGCAGCTCTACGTCCTGTCCGCGCTGTTCGGCCTGGTGTTCAGCGGCGCCATGACCTCGTTCCTCACCTGCGCGCGCGAATACGCGCCCGCCGGCCGGACCGGGGTGTCGATCGGCGTGGTGATGTTCTTCGCCTGGGCCGGCATGGCGCTCGGCGCGTGGCAGGGCGGCGTGTTCTACGACCTGTGCGGCGACTATTTCACGTCGTTCGCCAACGCGTCCGTCGCCGGAGTGGCGAACCTGCTGATCCTCGCTCTGCTGTTGCTCTACACCCGTCCCCGTTTCCAATCCAACCGACTTCAGGAGGCCACATGAACCAGACCGACACGCAGCGCTACGCGCGCTGCATCGAAGCGTCCAAGCGCATGCGTTTCGACATCGAGCGCGACGTGATCCGCGGCCGCAGCTTCGACTTCACCCGCAAGTTCCTGCCCGACGGCCTGTCCAAGCTCGACCGCCTGGGCTTCCTCGGCGCCGACGACCGGCGGCTGCTCGGCCAGATCCAGGGCCGCACCTACGCCAACATCTTCGGCCTGGTGGAGCGCTTCATCGCCGCCAAGGTGCTGGAAGTGAGCCGCGACCACTCGCTCGGCGACCAGTCCGCGCTCGAGGCGCTGGTGCGCTTCTCCGACGAGGAGATCAAGCACCAGGAGATGTTCCGCCGCATCGAGGCGATGATCGCCGAGGGCATGCCCGCCGGCTACCGCTTCGCGCCGGAGCCGAACGCGGTTGCCCAGTTAGTGCTCGCCAAGTCGACCTGGTCGGTGCTCGCGCTGACCTGCCTCATCGAGCTATTCACGCAGGCGCATTACCGGGCCAGCATCGAGCCGGACAGCGAACTTTCCCCGCTGTTCAAGGACGTATTCCTGTTCCACTGGAAAGAGGAATCGCAGCACGCGATCCTCGACGAGCTGGAATGGGTGCGCGAGAACGCGAAGCTCACGCCCGAGGCGCGCGATGCG
>Ga0075351_1000119_pt1 | contig 10329 bp, 6 predicted proteins | sample Sandmound_ThreeS_3_FD_120091 | JGI IMG/M metagenome (GOLD analysis project Ga0075351, IMG submission 120091) | Natural and restored wetland microbial communities from the San Francisco Bay, California, USA, that impact long-term carbon... | ecosystem: Environmental > Terrestrial > Soil > Wetlands... | reverse complement strand
GCCTGATGGAGAAGATCGACTGCCGCGGCGGTCATACGCAGATCGCCAAGGTGCTCGCGCACGCCCGTCGCGAAACGGAGAAGACGAAGGTGCAGGCGCTCGTCTATGTCGGCGACGCCATGGAAGAGTCGATCGACGAACTGTGCGCCAAGGCCGGAGAACTGGGTCTGCTCGGCATTCCCGCCTTTATGTTTCAGGAGGGGGGCGATCCGATCGCCGAGAACGCCTATCGCGAGATCGCGCGGCTCTCGCGCGGCGCCTATTGCCGGTTCAATAGGGGTGCGGCGCACGAGCTCGGCGAATTGCTGCGCGCGGTCGCCGCCTATGCAAGCGGCGGCCTCAACGCGCTCGGCCGGCTTGCGGCAGACAAGAACAGTCAGGCGCTCCTTCTCCTGGAGCAGTTGAGATAGCCATGCCGACGATCCTTCTCGGGCTCGCCGTGCTGCTGATCCTGCTGTGGTCGGTCAAGACGCTGGCGCGCGCCGATCCCAAAGGACTGGTGCGCGGGGCGCGACTGGCGGGCGGCGTCGCTGCGCTCGGCGGTGCGGCGTTTCTGGTCGCACGCGGCCAGGTTTCCATCGGCATTCCGCTCGGCCTGACCGGATTGGGGCTGCTCGGCTGGCTGCCGTTCGGGCCGGCGTCGTTCGGCCAGCGCGCGAACAAAACCGGGGGTCAGGTTTCGCGGGTTCGCTCCGCCTTCCTCGAAATGGAGCTCGATCACGACACCGGCGCCATGAATGGGCGTCTGTTGGCGGGCCGACTCGCGGGGGCTTCGCTTGATGCGCTCGATGTGCCGACGCTTGTTGCACTGTTGGGCGAGATCGACGACGAGAGCCGGTCGCTGCTAGCCGCTTATCTTGACCGCCGGAGTCCCCGCTGGCGTGAGGACGCACAATCGGGTGCGGCAGCGGGGGAGGGCGGCCCGACGCGATCCGGCAAAATGACGGAAGAGGAGGCTTATCAGATCCTTGGCCTTCAGCCGGGGGCGAGCGCGGAGGAAATCGGCCGTGCCCACCGGGTGCTCATGAAGAAACTGCATCCCGACCAGGGGGGGTCGACGTATCTCGCGGCCCGCGTCAATCAGGCCAAGGACATTCTGCTTCGCCGCCATCTTTGACTCCAGCCCCACCCGAGGCCCTTCTGCGCGAGAACGGTCTGACTGAGACCGAATGTGTTCGCGCACACTCACCTGCCGATAACCCTATGCGGCGAAATTACTTCCCATTTCCTTAACGCTTGGTTGTCGAGGCCGGAACGCGCTCCGCGCGCACCCCGCCCCTCCCTGGCACGAGGAGAAGCGGGATGACGCGCGGGCGTCGCGGAGTCTTGAAAGGTGGTCTGTCGTCTTCCCCGTTCGCACCTTCGGCTCTGTGCTGCCGGGGCGCTTCGGGGAGGGGCGAGGGCGCCTCGTTTCAGCGCCCTCGAAGAGCTGTTAGTTCTTCAGCGTCAAGCAGGCGAAGTCGTTGCGCTTGAGATACTTGCAGGCTGCTTCTGCTTCATCCTTCTCGAAGCCGGCGAAACGCGCGCGGTAGAAGGTCCGGCTGTCCTTCACGACGGTCTCGGTGAAGGCGTCCGCGCGGGCGAGAAGGTGCTTGGCCTTGCTCTGGGCGGAGTTCAGCCGGTCCCGGGCATCGCGCTCGGCCTCGAAGGCGCCGACCTGGATCATCCAACCGGTGTGCACCACTTTGCGAGGCGCAGGCTGCGCGGCTTCCGCCGAAGCGGGGGCCGCCGCAGGAATGGCGATTGTGGGCTCAGCCGAGGCGACCTGGATCGGGGCGGCTTCCGCTTGTCGCGGCTCGGCCGCGGCGGCCGCATGGACCGGCGTTGCGGACGGGACGGCCGACTTGGCCGGCTCGGCTACGGCGGGTGCTCCCGGCGCGGCAGGCTGCGGACGCGAGACAGGGGTCTCAACCGAGGCCTTGATCGCGACGGCTTGCGGTGACTTGATCAGCCGTTGCGCAGCGGCCGTCTCGTCTTTCACGGCGACGACCGGCAGATGGGCGAGGGGCGGCGTCAGGGAGGCGCTCTGCACGCCGTTGAGCTTCACTTTGATGGTCCGAACCGCATTCGGCTTGATCGGGTCGACGGCGCCGGCGGCCTTCGGTGCGGCATGGCCCGCTTTCAACTCGGTCCGGCTTGAACTGATCGGCTTCGCCGGCGCCGGTGCGTTCGGAGCGTCGTCTGCCGAGGCCACGCTTACCGCTCCGATTTCGCCGCCGTCGCCCGACTCGGCGATCATCGGCGCGGTGCGGCTGGCGGAGGCTTCGACGACATATTTATCGAGCAGGCTGCGCATGCGGGCGTCGCGTGCGCTGCCCGAGCTGCCGCCGAGGACCACGGCGACAAGGTGACGATTGTTGCGCTTCATTGACGCGACAAGATTGAAGCCAGACGCGTTAACGTAGCCCGTCTTGATCCCGTCAACCCCCTGCACCGAACCGAGCAGGTGGTTGTGGTTGCCCATCGTCTTGCCGCGGAAGGTGAACGACTTCGTGGAGAAGTAGCGATAATAGTGCGGAAAGCGGTCTTGGATCGCGCGGCCGAGCAGCGCCTGGTCGTGCGCGGTCGTGACTTGGTCGCGGTCGGGCAAGCCGGACGCGTTCATATAGACCGTGCGGCTCATGCCGAGCGCGCGCGCTTTGCGCGTCATCAGTTTGGCGAACTCTTCTTCGTCGTCGGCGAGGGCTTCGGCGATTACAACTGCGGCGTCGTTCGCCGACTTCGTCACTAGGCCAAGAATCGCATCCTCGGCCTTGATGGTGTCGCCGGTCTTGAGGCCAAGCTTGGTGGGCGACTGATCGGCCGCATGTGCGGACACTTTAAGAAGGGTATCCGGCTTGACCTTGCCCGCCTCCATCCGCTCGAACAGGAGGTAGAGCGTCATGATCTTGGTGAGAGAAGCCGGATGGCGGATGCCGTCGGCTTCGGAGGCGTGCAGCACCTTGCCCGAATTGGCGTCGACCACGATCGCCGAATACGGCGGATTGTAGGAACTGGTTTTCTTGGAGCGGCGTCTGCTTTTTGCGTCAGCCGAATCGACGGCGAACGCGAGCGCCGCGACGCCGACGAGAAAACCTACCATTACTGTGCGAAATCCCCGCGATTCCCCGAATGTCCGGAGCATTTTGTCCCCTCGTGATCGGTCGCGTTGGCGCGCGCCGATCTCCCCGAGTTACGCTTTGGGCCGTCCGCTCTTGTGCCAAATTCGCGACGGCTCACGGTTTCGTTACCGACGAATTCTGGCGCAACCGAGACGCCGCAATACGGTAGACTACGAAGCCATGGTTACTTGGAAGTTAGCAGACCGCTGAAATCATTATTGATTTTAGCGAAATTATATTGCAGTGCAGAAAATTTTCTTGATTTTTTGTGCAGTGCAATATATGCTGTTTTCCAACTCCAGCAGCGTCGTGATCACGACAGTGATCACAAAATCGTGTGCGAAGTCCCTCAACCGGGAGATTCCTGATGTTCAATACCCTCGACGATTTGACGAAATACAACAACACGGACACGGCGATGAGATCGCTGACCGTGATCTCCAAGGGAGTGCAGGAACTTGCCTCCGGAGCCGCGGACTACTCCAAGAAGTCGCTCGAGCAGAGCACCGAGGCGCTCGAAAAGATGCTCGCCGCTCGCTCGTTGGAAAAAGCGATGGAGATCCAGTCCGATTACATCAAGGCGGCCTACGAGTCGTTCATCGCCGAGTCCAATCGCGTCAGCGAGTTGTGCGCCGACGTCGCGAAGGAAGTCTACAAGCCCTTCGAGGCCTATGTCGGCAAGATGCCGGCGCTTCCCTTCGCCCAGGCGACCAGCTGATCGACATCTGCGTGGCGGCGAGTGACGGCGTCGGCTGCCGTTCTCGCTGCAGCTGCTTCGGAACCCGCGCGTCGTAAACCAAAAAGCCCTCCGGAAGCGGAGGGCTTTTTTGCATTCTCTGTGGGCAGGCGCTGAGGTTGCAGTGTGCAGCCTAGGCGGATTCGCATCGACCGGGATTCCGGCCCAACGTCATGACGGCGGCGTCGAGTCGCGCGGCCGGTTGCGTCCGTGCCGGCGCGGCGGCGACGTCCGGATTGCCGCCGCAGGAACGCGGCGTCGCCAGAGGCAGGCAGCTTGCGACGGTCGCCTGCGATCCGCATGCGGCGATCGCCTCCGATGTCGCAGATGATATTTTCGCTTCGCTGTTGCTCGGCAATTGCGCCGACGGCGCCTGCGGTAGAGGATTGCGCATAGAGCCGGACCGGCGCGGCGCTTCTGCGTTCGCGAAGTCGGTCGCTCTTGCTTCAGAGCCGGTCCGCCTTAGATGAAAGGCGAGGACGCAGCGCGGCGCTCGCGTGCGGTTATTGAGGCCCGCCAGGCGTCGCGGCGCTGCAGCGATTCACAAGTTTGCGCGAGGTGACGGCGATACTTCGATTCTGGCACGAGACTTGCCGAACTTTCGCCGATTTCGCTCAGTGTCCTGGTAATGGCCGTAATCGGCGGGCAGTGGAACCCACGGAGATGCTCAGACATTACCGGACAAAGGGCGTGGACTCGGCTCGACTCGGTGGGTTGAGTAGCCAAATAAATGGCCGCCTGTTACTTTGGCGGCCCCTCTGGCGCTCGGCTTGCGCGACGACGGCGGACGCGCGTGTCCGGGCAGGTGTCCGGTCCTACGCATTTGTCACGAAGCCATGACCATCGCTAGCCGCTACGCTCCGTCCGTCATCAGCCCAACTTCAGCGAACGATTCGTTACGCCCGCGACTCGCCAACGGCGACCGCAAACGGCCGAAAGAACAGGGCGGGCCCGGCACTGCGGTGATCACAAAGACGAAACCGCAGACCAAGCGGCCGAACCTTTACCGGGTCCTGCTGCTTAACGATGACTACACGCCGATGGAATTCGTCGTGCACGTGTTGGAGCGTTTCTTCAACAAAGATCGGGAGACGGCGACCAGAATCATGCTGCATGTCCATCATCACGGGATCGGCGAATGCGGCGTCTTCACCTACGAGGTGGCTGAGACCAAAGTGACGCAGGTGATGGACTTTGCGCGCAAACATCAGCATCCTCTTCAGTGTGTGATGGAGAAGAAGTGATCCGGGGCGCATCAACTCAGGAATGGGAATAGACGATAATGCCCACCTTCTCGCGTAGCCTGGAGCAGTCGCTCCACCGGGCGCTGGCGCTGGCGAATGAACATCGCCACGAATATGCGACCCTTGAGCATCTGCTGCTGGCGCTGGTCGACGACCAGGATGCCGCCGCCGTCATGCGCGCCTGCAATGTCGATATCGAGAAGCTGCGGCGCAGCCTTATCGCCTATGTCGATTCGGAATTGGAAAACCTGGTGACCGAGGGGTCGGAGGATTCAAAGCCGACCGCCGGGTTCCAGCGCGTGATCCAGCGCGCGGTGATCCATGTGCAGTCTTCCGGGCGCGAGGAAGTGACCGGCGCCAACGTGCTCGTTGCGATTTTTGCCGAGCGCGAGAGCCACGCCGCCTATTTCCTGCAAGAACAGGAGATGACCCGCTACGACGCGGTCAACTATATCAGCCACGGCATTGCGAAGCGCCCGGGGCTGACCGAAGCGCGTCCGGCGCGCGCCGCCGACGACGACGCCGACGCCGGCAAGTCGCAGGACGAGACCAAGAAGAAAGGCGACGCGCTCGAGGCTTATTGCGTCAACCTCAACAAGAAGGCGCGCGACGGCAAGATCGATCCGCTGATCGGCCGCGACATCGAAATCAATCGGACCATCCAGGTCTTGTGCCGGCGCCAGAAGAACAATCCGCTGTTCGTCGGCGATCCGGGCGTCGGCAAGACCGCCATCGCCGAGGGGCTCGCCCGGCGAATCGTCCACGGCGAAGTCCCCGACGTGCTCAAAGGCGCGACGGTGTTCGCCCTCGACATGGGCACGCTGCTCGCGGGCACGCGCTATCGCGGCGATTTCGAGGAGCGGCTGAAGCAGGTCATCAAAGAGATCGAGGCCTACCCCAACGCCATCATGTTCATCGACGAGATCCATACGGTGATCGGCGCCGGCGCCACGTCCGGCGGCGCGATGGATGCCTCGAATCTGCTGAAGCCGGCGCTGGCGGCCGGCACCGTCCGCTGCATCGGCTCGACGACCTATAAGGAGTACCGTCAGTATTTCGAAAAGGACCGCGCGCTTGTCCGCCGCTTCCAGAAGATCGACGTGAACGAGCCGACGGTCGCCGATTCCATCGAAATCCTCAAAGGTCTAAAGCCCTATTTCGAGGACTACCACAAGCTCAAATATACGAATGACGCGATCAAGGCCGCGGTCGAATTGTCGGCGCGCTACATCCACGATCGCAAGCTGCCGGATAAGGCGATCGATGTCATCGACGAGTCGGGAGCGGCGCAGATGCTGCTGCCCGAGCACCGGCGCAAGAAGACGATCGGCCTCAAGGAGATCGAGACCACGATCGCGACCATGGCGCGCATCCCGCCGAAGACCGTGTCGAAGGACGACGCGGTCGTGCTCGCCCATCTCGACGAGAACCTCAAGCGCGTGGTGTATGGCCAGGACAAGCCGATCGAGGCGCTTGCCGCCGCGATCAAGCTGGCGCGCGCCGGGCTGCGCGAGCCGGAGAAGCCGATCGGCTGCTACCTATTCTCTGGTCCGACCGGCGTCGGTAAGACTGAAGTGGCGAAGCAACTCGCGGTGACGCTCGGGGTCGAGCTCATCCGCTTCGACATGTCGGAATACATGGAGCGCCATACCGTTTCCCGGTTGATCGGTGCGCCCCCCGGTTATGTCGGCTTCGACCAGGGCGGTCTGTTGACCGATTCGATCGACCAACACCCGCACAGCGTGCTGCTGCTCGACGAGGTCGAAAAGGCGCATCCCGATCTCTTCAACGTGCTCCTGCAGATCATGGATCACGGCAAGCTGACCGATCACAACGGCAAGCAGGTCGATTTCCGCAACGTCATCCTGATCATGACGACCAACGCGGGAGCCGCCGACCTCGCCAAGTCGGCCTATGGCTTCCACCGCGCCAAGCGCGAGGGGGACGATGTCGAGGCGATCAACCGGCTGTTCGCTCCGGAATTCCGCAACCGCCTCGACGCCATTGTCACCTTCAACCACCTCACCGAGGACATCATCACCAAGGTGGTGGAGAAGTTCGTGCTGCAACTCGAGGCGCAGCTCGCCGATCGCGACGTGACGATCGAGTTGTCGGACGAGGCGACCAAGTGGCTGATCGTGCGCGGCTACGACCAGCAGATGGGCGCGCGGCCGATGGCGCGGGTGATTCAGGAGTTCATCAAGAAGCCGCTCGCTGACGAAGTGCTGTTCGGCAAGCTCAAGAACGGCGGCCACGTGCGCGTGATCGTCGTTAAGGACGAGGCAGGCGACGACAAGCTCGGCTTCGAGTTCCTCGACGGGCCGGTCACGCCCAAGCCCGAAAAGCTGCCGCAGACGCGGGCGGGGATCAAACGCCGGCGCGGCGGCGGTCCGCGCCGCGGCAAGCCGCCACCTGGTCCGAAAGGCGGCCCGTCCTCAGGACGCGGGTCGGTGCCCAAAGTGCCGCTCGTCAAGGCGTAATGGCGACCGGCGTCGCTTTGCAGCATTCACTAGGCGCGGCCGGGCTCGTCCCGGCCGCTTTTTTCTTGGTCGCTCCGGGCAGGCCGCGGTGGGCGATGATGTTATTGCGGGGGTAAGCGGGCGCCTCACGGGTGACGCAGCGACGCACGTACGCCGCGGGGCAAATATGCGAAAATGCCGCTCTATAAGACGCGGCTGATTTATCGACCGTTGTGGCCCCAGCGGTAAAATTTCAAAGGAGGATCGCATGATCTTCCGCCAGATGTTCGACAGCGTATCGGGAACGTACAGCTATCTCCTCGCAAGCCGCCACGGCGGCGAAGCGCTCGTCATTGATCCGGTGCTCGAAAAGGTCGAGCGCTATATCAAGCTGTTGAGCGAGCTGGATCTCAGACTCGTCAAGGCGGTCGATACCCACTTGCACGCCGATCATATCACTGGGCTCGGCGCGCTCCGCGACCGCACCCACTGCATCACCGTCATGGGCGAGCAGAGCAAGGTAGATGTCGTGTCGATGCGGGTCGCCGACGGCGATCAGGTTCGGGTCGAGGGGATAAGCCTGCAGGCGATCTACACGCCGGGCCATACTGACGATTCGTATAGTTTCGTGATGCCTGACAGGGTTTTCACCGGCGATACCCTTCTGATCCGCGGCACCGGGCGCACCGATTTCCAGAATGGGGATCCTCGCGCGCAATTCGAGTCGCTATTCGGGAGGCTGCTGAAATTGCCGGATGAGACCTTCGTGTTCCCCGCCCATGATTATAAGGGCGATACGGTCAGTACGATCGGGGAAGAAAAAGCGTTCAATCCGCGTCTGCAAGTAAAGTCCGTGGATGAATACGTCGATCTCATGAATAACCTCAATCTGCCCAATCCCAAGATGATGGATGTCGCTGTTCCCGCCAACCTGCGAATTGGTTTCGGGCAGAGTGAGGTGGCACGGCGCGGCTGGGCGATTGCGGCGAGTGAGGCGCTCTCACTGGTCGGACGTCCCGATGTGGCGCTTGTCGATTTGCGCGAGGCGGAGGAACGGGACAAGCACGGGGCGATTCCCGGTTCGCTGCATGCGCCGTACGCCGATCTGCTCATGAATATTTGCCCCGGCGGCATGCTGCACGAGCTTGCGCTGGCGACAGGGAAGCGGATCGTCTTCTTCTGCGCCTTCGGCGAGCGGTCGGCCATGGCGGTGCAGGCGGCGCAGGACGCCGGACTCTCTTCGGCGTGCCACATCGAGGGCGGGCTCGAGGCTTGGCGGAGAGCCAGCGGACCGATCGTCTCCGCGCCCGCTCCAGGGCGGCATTAGGACTCGCTAGTCCTCGGACATATTTGCTGGCCCCGTCGCGTAGATTTGTCTCGTCGCCCATCCCCGCGCGGGCCGCGGCCGCGGTTCTAGCTCAGTTCTTCCGCTAGCCGTCGGGCGAGAGTCAAACCGGTGAGAACCGGGTTAACTGAGCCAACGGTTGGGAAGATCGATTGATCACACGCATAGGCGTTCGCCACATGATGGAAGCGCCCTACCGGATCGGTTACTGATGTTGCCGGATTGGTGCCCATCCACAAGGTGCCGGCCTCGTGGTAGGTCGTGCCCAGTCCGCGATGCCAATCAGGAAACGGCCGATTCAGCGGGAAGGGGGTTGTCTTGAAGCCCCCGTCGTAAAGATACTCAATATTCGCCGCAGACCCGGCGATGGCTTGTACCAGCGCGACCGATGCTTGGTCCATCGACTGCCACGTACTGAAGTCGTTGGCGGTCGACGCGAAATGGACGAAGGCCCGCGGGGCTCCGAACTCGTCCGACTCGAACGGACTGAGGTTTATCCAACTTGCGTTGCTGTTGGGCACTGGCGTCGTCTGGTCTCCATGCATCTCGCCGATGCCTCGGACAGTCACGGTGATCCAATTCGGATCGTCGTTCATCAACTGCTGCTGTAGCAAGTCGATGTCGGGGATCATGTGATAGAGCAACGCATCCGAGCCCCCGGAATGGGCCGACGCGGTTACCTGCAGATGAAACCGGCCCGTTGGTGCGAGGCCCCTGACGAGAAGTGCGGCCGTCTCCACGTTCAGGGGCAAGCCTGGAAATGCTGCGCGGCGAATCCGAACCGTGAAATCAGAGCGAACGTGAGCTTGCAAATTCCGGCCCATCAGCGGGGTTGGAAAGGACTGCAGCGCAATTCGCGTCGACTCAATCGCACTCGCTGCAAGTATGACAGCTGCGCCCGGCTGAATGCTCAAATATTGCCGGCTCCCTCCGGTATCGACCTCCAGCGTGTGAACGCTCCCGCTGCTTTCGTATAAGCGGACGGCGTGGGCGCGTGGCACCAGAAAAAGGCGTCGGTTGGCGTCATTGCTCTTTGATTGGCTAACGTCTTCACGGATTGCGCCAATGAGGTTCGGCATTGCGCTGTACTTGTCGAAGCTGAACAGGCCGGAGGCGGGCGAAGCACCCTGGACGGCAAGGGGCGCGTCGCTGACGCCATTGACGCCGAGGGCAAGTTCGATGTTGGCAACCCCTGGCGTTGCCGCCTGAAAGGCGCTGCGTAACGCCGTGAACAAGTCCCCGGTGATGAAATCGGTGGAGGGAGTGACGCCAATCTCTTCTTCAACGACGGCGTAATTCGCGCTGAGGTAGGCTGATGTTGCAGTCGGCCAATTGGCCAGGTCGGCCGCGGTCAGCTGCGGGCACCACCCGCCCCAGAATAGGGACTTACCACCGGCGCAGTAGGCGAGACCGGGGAACTCGGTATTGCCGCGCCACGGAATTC
>Ga0075351_1000118_pt1 | contig 10363 bp, 9 predicted proteins | sample Sandmound_ThreeS_3_FD_120091 | JGI IMG/M metagenome (GOLD analysis project Ga0075351, IMG submission 120091) | Natural and restored wetland microbial communities from the San Francisco Bay, California, USA, that impact long-term carbon... | ecosystem: Environmental > Terrestrial > Soil > Wetlands... | reverse complement strand
TGAAAAATGGCGTAACCTCGCCAAACGCCAATTGGCCGATTTCATTCCGCCGGATGATCTGCTGCGCTGGCTCTCGGGGCGCAGGCTCGACGCGGTCATTCATCTTGGAGCGATCTCCGACACCACCGCGCGCGACGGCGATCTCGTCCTTAACACCAATTTCCGCTTGTCGCTGCGCCTGCTCGACTGGTGCACCGAGACGCAAACGCCGCTCATCTATGCATCGTCCGCCGCGACCTATGGCGCCGGCGCCGAAGGTTTTGTCGATGACGAGGCCCTGCCGGCGCTGCGCCGCCTGCGCCCGCTCAACCTCTACGGCTGGAGCAAGCATCTGTTCGATCTTGCCGTCGTGTCGCGGGCGCGCCGCGGCGCGCCGATGCCGCCGCAATGGGTGGGGCTCAAGTTCTTCAACGTGTTCGGGCCGAACGAGTACCACAAGGGCGAGATGATGAGCCTCATCGCCAAGCGTTTCGACGAGGCGCGCGCCGGCCGCACGGTGCGCCTGTTCAAGTCGCACCGGCCGGGCGTCGAGGACGGCGACCAGCGGCGCGATTTCATCTATGTAGGCGACGCCGTCGCGGTGCTATGCTGGTTTCTGGAAAGTTCGCGTGTCTGCGGCCTTTTCAATGTCGGGACGGGTGAGGCGCGCAGCTTCCGCGACTTGATATCGGCGATGTTTTCCGCGCTCGGCCGCAAGCCCGCCATCGAGTATGTCGATATGCCGGCCGCGATCCGCGATCAGTACCAGTATTTCACCCAAGGCTCGGTCGAGAAGTTGCGCAAGGCAGGCTATGCTCGCGCGTTCACCCCTCTCGAAGAGGCGGTCAAACACTACGTGACCGGCTTTCTCGACCGGCCCGACCGCTATCGGTGAGTTCGGCGCGCGTTGCGCCAGGCAGGACTGATGTTCGACTTCGCGACCTTTCTCGCCCGCGTTCCCGAGCAGACCGTGCTCTGCATCGGCGATCTGATGCTCGACGACTTCATCTACGGCGAAGTCTCCCGCATTTCGCCGGAAGCGCCGGTGCCGGTAATCGCGGTCAAGCGCGAGGAAAAGCTGATCGGGGGGGCCGGCAATGTCGCCTGCAATGTCGCGAGCCTCGGCGCGCGCTGCCTTTTTCTCGGCGTGGTCGGCGAGGACGAGGCGGGGCAAACCTTGCGCGCGGCCTTCGCCCGCCATGCGGGGCTGATCGAATCGAACCTCGTGGTCGATCCGCGCCGGCCGACAGTACACAAGCTGCGGTTCGTGTCGGAGCACTATTCGAGCCATCTCTTGCGCGCCGATTGGGAGAACGCCGCTCCGGTCTCCGCCGAGATTGAAAGCGCGTTGATCGAGCGCATGCAGGCGGCGCTGCAGCGCGCGGATGCCGTCGTTTTGTCCGATTACGCCAAGGGCACGCTCACGCCGCGCCTGATCCGCATGGCGATCGAGGGCGCGCGCACGCTCGGCAAGGTCGTCGTGGTCGATCCCAAGGGCCCAGATTTCTCCGTCTACCGGGGCGCGACCCTGATTACGCCCAACCGCAAGGAATTGGGCGAGGCGACGCACCGCCCTGTTCGTGACCTTGCCGAACTCGACGCCGCCGCCGCCGAGCTTCAGCGCATGGTGGCGAGCGACGCCGTCCTCGTCACGCTGAGCGAGGACGGCATGTTGCTGAAGGTCGCAGGCGCAGAGTCGGTGCACGTTCCGGCCTATCCGGTGCGCGTGCGCGACGTATCCGGAGCGGGCGACACCGTGGTTGCGGTGCTCGCCACCTTGCTTGCCATGAAGGCGGGGTTCGAGACCGCCATGCGTGGAGCGAACGCCGCCGCTTCCGTCGTGGTCGGCAAGCGCGGGACGGCGACCGTCTCCGCGCTCGAACTGCGCTCCCGCGTGCTTCCCGCCGCCGCGCTCGCCTCCGAGGAAAAGATCGTGTTCGACCAGGCGCTGCTGGACGAGCGGGTGCGCGAGTGGCGGGCGCAAGGGCTGCGCATCGGTTTCACCAATGGCTGCTTCGACATCCTCCATCCCGGCCACGTGAAGCTTCTGACCGAGGCGCGCGCGGCCTGCGATCGGCTGATCGTCGGCCTCAACAGCGATGGATCGGTCCGGCGGCTCAAGGGCGACGGCCGTCCGATCCAGAATGTCCACGCGCGCGCCGACGTGCTTGCCGCGCTCGAGGCGGTCGATCTTGTCGTCGTCTTCGAGGAGGACACGCCGATTAAGCTCATCACGCGGCTACGCCCGACGGTTCTGGTCAAAGGCAACGACTATCGCCTCGATCAAGTGGTCGGGCGCGACGTGGTCGAGGCGAATGGCGGCGAGGTGATGCTGGTTGATGTTGTCCCCGGCCATTCCACGACCAGCATATTGTCGCGCTCCGAGCGCGCATCTGACCGCGACAATGAATCTCGCCCTGCTCATCAACGGCGCGAGGGAGCGGCCGGCGGCTAGCTTCGATTGGTTCTTCGCGTCGAGTCGGCGATAAGGCCGGCTTCGCTCCTGTCCCCGCGGCGCCGCCCAACCGCCCAGGCGATGGACACGAGAAGGAGCGCGGCGGCGAGGCCGTACCACGTGATCACATATTGCAGATGATTGTTCGGCAGGTTCGGCCGGAGGCGCGCCGGCTGAGGCCAGCCACCGGCGGGGAGGGGTGACTCCTGCTCGATATAGAACGGCGCCGCTTCAAGGCCCTTGGCGGCGGCGATCGCCGTGGGATCGCGGGCGAACCACAGGTTCCGGCCCGAATCTGCGGCAGGCGTGACCATCGATGGCGGGTCCGGCCAGCGAATGACGCCGACAACGTTAACCGTTCCCGCGATCTGGCCATCGGCGCGGGTCGCAGGATCGCGCAGGGCTCCTGGGACGAAGCCGCGATTCACCATGACGATCGCGCCGTTCGACAGGCGCGCCGGCGTGAATACGTTGTAACCGGGTCCGGTCGGCTCGCCCGCGCGGAGACTCGAACCGACCGAATAGACCAGCGCCTCGCGGTCGTTCAGATATTCGGCCGGAAACACGACACGGCGAAATTCGAAATCCTCGCGCGAAAGCTGCGGCCATTTTGAAGGATCGGGCAGCGGCGCCGGCGGTGCGGCAAGCCGCTCGGTCAGCGTAGCGATGAGGCCGTCCTTCCACGCTTTCCGTTGAAGCTGCCAAGTGCCGAGTCCAACCAAAGCGAGGAACACGGCCAGCACAGCCAAGCCGCGCAAGAGAAAGACGCTGCGGCTGGCGCGCGGCGGCGCGACCGGCTTCATGTGCCGCGATCGGAGCGGAACTGCTGCTCCGCCGCCTTGTGGCGGTACTGCAACGCGATCAGGAGGCCCTTGAGCGGGCGGATCGGGAGAAGCGTCGTTATCAGGATGAGCGGCAGCCAGAGGACTGCGTGAACCCAGAAAGGCGGCTGATACAGGACTTCAACGATAAGCGCCGCAGCGACCACGATAAATCCTGAAAATGTCATCACGAAAAACGCGGGCCCGTCGGCGGCGTCAATAAAATTGAAATCGAGGCCGCAAACCTCGCAATGAGGGGCCACGGTGAGAAATCCGCGGAACAACCGGCCTTCGCCACAGCGCGGGCAGCGCCCCGCGAGCCCGGCGGCGATCGGATTGGGCGGACGCGAGGCGGGCGGCTGGGTCATTCGACTCTCAATTCTTGGATCGGCAATTGGTTGTGCACCGACGCTCGGCTGCCCGGTACCTATGCTCAAATCTTTGACAGGCAATACCCGAAATCGGCAGGCCGCGTACGCCCGCGGAGTCAGCGCGGGGTCAGCTCATAGATGATGAACGACTCGATGAGGATCGAACGTTCGAGGGCGGGGCGCGCGCGCAGCCCGGCCTGATCGATCAAGCGTCCGAACAGGTCGAGGTCGGAGTCCGACGAGACCATGACGTAAATCCGCCCACCGGGCCTAAGCCGTTCCTGCGCCTGCTCGAATAGTGCCGCGATGTCGCGATAGGCCGGCCCGGCATGCCAGCCGCGGTCGGCGAGGTCGCGCGGTTCGCCTGCGTGTTTCGGCGGACTCGACAGGATGACGTCAAACAATGGGCGCGCCGCAAAGGCTGCGAGCAGATTTGAGCACACGGCCTTGACGGCGGGGAAGCCGTTTGCCCGCGCGTTATCGGCGGCGGTGAGAGCGGCATTGGGGTTGATGTCGGCGGCTACAACAAAGTCCGCGCCGGCTCGCGCCGCGGCCAAGGCCAGGATCCCCGACCCCGTTCCAACGTCGATCACACGCTTGCCCCTGAGATCGAGCCCATCGATGAACTCGGCGAAGCACTCGCTGCTGATGAAATAGCGCGGATGAAAGACCGTCGGACGGACGGTTAGTCGGAAGCCGGCAGCCCGCGTCACTTGGGTCGACTGCCGGCTGAGAATCAGGTGGTATGACAAGAAGTGGATTATTGCCCGCAGCAGGCGGCGAAAGGGGCCGTGCGGCGCGCTACGGCGGTCGAGGGCGCCGCTTTCGTTAACTAAAAAAACTGCGGCATTGTCTGCCCATTGATCCATGATCGTCGTTTTTCCTATGATGGCGACTGCGGGATGTCGAACCTGCCGCCGTAAGCTGAGCTTCTGCGTGACTAAGTTGATAGTTCCACTTCGTCAACGTGCCGGGTTGCGGGCCACGATTGCCAATGCCCCGCGGTGAGAAGTTGGATCGTCGCCAAGAAAGCGAGAATCCTTCTCGATCGTCGGTCGAGTGGGGGAAAAGCCGCCACGAGGAGAAGGTGGACCGTCTATTGCCGTTAACACATCGTATCAGATCGTCCTTGGGGGCGCCTCAATTTAAGGGGCTGGACCACTTCCGGGCGGTCCGGCCGCGAATGCGCTCCTGGCTCCGAATGTTCCGGGGGCGCGCGAGCAGCCTGTTCGCGCGCGACGCCGTGCGGAGCCGGGCGGCTGACGCGCATTCCTTGGAAAGCGATCAAGCCGCAAGCGAAGCCGTCGACCTGCGGATGATGCGCAGATGCGTCGAACTCTCAAGAGCGGCGGGAAAAGCCGGAGAATTGCCGTTCGCCGCCGTGATCTGCAAGGACGGAGACGTCATCGCCGAAACGACGAATCAGGTTTCCCGCGAGGGCGATGTGACCCGGCACGCGGAAATCATGGCCATTTCGCAAGCTCAGCGGGCGCTGGGGCACACGAATCTGCAAGGTTGCACGCTTTACACCACGATCGAGCCGTGCCCGATGTGCTCGTTTCCCGTCCGCGAGACGCGCATCAGCCGCGTGGTCTACGCGATTTCCTCGCCGATGATGGGAGGCGCATCGCGTTGGAACGTGCTTGGCGACGCTCACATCTCCAAGCGCATGCCGGAGGCATTCGGGCCGCCGCCGGAGGTTGTGACCGGCGTGCTGTCCAAAGAGGCGGCAAGCGTGTGGCGGAAGTGGAATCCGATCGTCTGGGGGATCATCCGGCTGCGCGGGGTGTTTGGCCCTTCGTGATCTGAACTCGATTTCACGTCAGCTCGTCAAAAGACGCGTCATCGGCCCCTTGCGCGCTTGCCCGCGATCTTGTGTGATCCTCGTCGGAACGATCCGCAGGTGTGCCGCATGCCGAGGAGGTTCATCCCCGCAACGATCGCGTTTGCGATCATCGTTCTCGTCGGCCTGGCGACCCTTTTTGTCTGGAGGACCTATCCGTGGGTCTTCTCCGGCAGGTATACGCTGCAGATCGCCGTTGGCCCGACGAACGAACGTTACGCCAAGCTCATCGCCGCCTTCAAACGCGAACTGGCGCATGAGCACCCGCGCGTCCGACTGAAAGTGGTCGAGACGGAAAACCTCGGCGCGAGCGCGGCAGCCCTGCAGAGGGGGGACGTCGATGCTGCCATTGTGCGGGGCGACGACCCTGCGGCCGCCGAGGGACGCGCTATTTTCATTCTGCGGAAGTTCTATGTCGCGGTCCTCACCCCCACCCACACTGTCATCGAAAACATGGCCGACCTGACGGGCGATAGGATCGGCGTGCTTGTGAAAGGCGCGGGTGGGATCGATCCGATGGCCAAAGCTGTGCTCGATTTCTATCGCCTCGACGAGAAGCATGTCGTGCCTGTGAAAGTGGAGGCGCTCGCCACCGCATTGCGCGACAAACACATCAAGGCGCTCGTCGTGGTGGGGCCGATCGGACCTGGCCCAATCGCGGATGCCGTCGAGGTCTTTCGCAAGTCGACCAAGAAGCCGCCAAAATTCATCGATCTGACCGAAGCGGCGGCGATCGCTGAGCGCTATCCCGTCTATGAGAAAGCCGAGATTTCCGATGGCAGCATCGATGCGTCGCCGCCCATCCCCGCGGACGATGTAACGACGGTTTCGACCAGCATTTTTCTGGTAGCCCGGGAATCGATTTCGAACTATGTCGCCGGCGAGCTGACAAGGCTCCTGCTCGCCACCAGATCGAAAGTCGCATCGGCCTTGCCTGAGGCGGGCCAGCTTGTCGCGCCATCGACCGACCGCGACGCCATTCTGCCTGCCCATCCGGGAACCAGCGCCTTCCTGAACGGCGATCAGCCTGACCTGCTCGATGAGTCGCTCAACTACGTTTATCTCGGTACGATCCTGACCGGAGTGCTCGGGTCACTCGCGGCGTGGATGACCGCACTCCGCAACCGCAACAAACTTCGAGATCTGCAAGCTCATATCGAACGACTGCCGGTACTGCTCAGCGACGCGCGCGGCGCCGCTGTCGATAAGCTCAATGCGACCGAGGAAGAGCTGGAACGACTGTCGGAATGGTTCTTGGAAAGATTCGTCGCGGACGACATATCGCCGGAGGTCTATTCCAATGCCAGCACACGGATTGCCCATATCCGCGCCCTGATTGAACGGCGGCGGGCTTGTCTCGGCCCAGTGCCGGAAAATGCGACCACCTCGAGCGCCGCCAACGCGGTGCAAATCTGATGATTCGGCTAATGGAGCGAGCCGGCGGGAACGCCAGTGGACCGCTCGGCGACTTCCCGGCCATCGCCAACGCATGGGGCGGGGGCATCAACGCGAGGGGTGGTCTGCCAATCGCGTCAGCGCCGCTAGAATGCCGTTGATGAGGCTGTCGTCTAGCAGCGGCTTCTCGATCATTGGCACTCCGGCTTCTTCCGCGCGCCGCCGCACGATCATGCTGGGATTTGTGGTGATGAGGATCGCCGGCAGCGCGACATGCCGGGTGCGGAGCTGCGCCAGAAGCTCAAGACCGGTCATGTCGGGAAGGTTATAGTCGACGACCAGGCAGCCGCGATCGGGTAGTTCGGCGGCCCCGAGCATTTCATCGCCACGCGCATAAGTGCGGACCTCGAAGCCTTCGACGGCGAGCGCGAATCGCAGGGATTGGCGCACGCTGGCGTCATGTTCGACCACGATGATGGTCGGCGTCAGATCTGTTTTTTGCCCGTTGCACGCCATGGCCATAACTCGGGCCCGGACGAAATAAATTACGTGACGTGATGGGGGAGCGATGCTGGGCGACCGCCGGCCCCGGCTATTGCCCACCAGGAAACGCCAAGACCGCGCAAAAACCTTGACGCCGCTCAAAAAACCGTGGGCAAAACTTAGATTGCCGACCGCTTTGCGGGCCCCTGTTCCGTCGGGAATCCGGCGATCAAGGTCATGCGCACCAGTTCGGACAGGCTGACCGCGCGCATCTTGGTCATGACATTGGCGCGGTAAATCTCGACCGTGCGCGGGCTGATGCCGAGATCATATGCGATGGTTTTATTCGGTTTTCCTGCCACCAGCCCTTCCAGCACCTCGCGCTCGCGTTTTGACAAAGTGGCGAAGCGCTGCTGCAGCTCCGCTCTCTCGCTATCACGCCGCGATACGTCCTCGGCCGCGGCCAGCGCCGACCTCACCGCCGTGAGCAGCACCTCGTCATCAAACGGCTTCTCCAGAAAATCGGCGGCCCCGCTCTTCATCGCTTCGACCGCCACCGGCACATCGGCGTGTCCGGTGATGATGATGACCGGCATGCGCAGGTTCTTCTCGCGCAAGTGGCGCAGCAGCTCGACGCCGCTCATCTCCGGCATCTTCACGTCGGTGACGATGCAGCCAGAGGCGATGTCCGGCAGCGCGTTGAGGAAGGCGAGGGCGGTCTCGTAGGTCCGCGTCTTGAACCGCGCGCTCTGCAACAGGAAATCGAGCGACCGCCGGACTGCCTCGTCATCGTCGATGACATGAACGACCGGGTCAGCCAGCATCGCCGAGATCCTCGTCCACCAAGACCTGTAATGTAAACCGAAACGCCGTGCCTCCGCCAGCGTTGGGTTCCGCCCAGATGCGACCCTCGTGTCCTTCGATGATCGTCCGCGAGATCGAAAGGCCGATTCCCATGCCATACGGCTTGGTGGTTGCGAACGGCTGGAACAACTGATTGGCCATTTCCGGCGCGAGGCCGCATCCCGTGTCGCGGACTTCCACCATGACATCGTGTTCGCGAGCGATGGTCGTTACAGTCAGCTCGCGGTGCTCTGAGTCTTCCATCGCCTCGATGGCGTTGCGCATCAGGTTGAGCAGAACCTGCTGGATTTGCACCTTGTCGACGATGACGCGGTCGACGGCCGTATCGAATCTGAGCCGCACGCGAATGCCGAGTTCTTTGGCGCCCACCAGCGCGAGCGCGCTCGCTTCCTCGATCAGCTTGCGCAAGCTCTCGATCCGCTTCTCCGGCTCGTGATGGGCCACGAAATCGCGCAGGCGACGAATGATCTGGCCTGCGCGCAGCGACTGCTCCACCGCCGCGTCGATCGCGGTACGGACGAGGCGCAGATTTTCTTCGGATGCGTCCGCGATCAGCCGCCGCGATCCGGTGAGATAGTTGGCGATCGCCGAGAGCGGCTGATTCAGCTCATGGGCGAGCGCTGAGGCCATCTCCCCCATTGCGGTCAGTCGCGAAATATGGACGAGCTCGGACTGCAGTTGCTCAAGCCTCTGCTGCGTTTGCTGACGCTCGGTGAGGTCGCGCACATAGCCGGTGAAGAATCGCCGGCCGTTTGAATTCAATTCGGCGATCGACAGCGCGATCGGAAACGTCGAGCCGTCCTTGCGCTCGCCCACGGCGACCCGTCCGACGCCGATTATGTGCGGCTGCCCCGTCTCCAGGTAGCGGCGGATATAGCCGTCGTGCGCCTCGCGGTCGGGCGAGGGCATGAGGATCCGCACATTCTGCCCGATCGCCTCGGCCGCGGAATAGCCGAACAATCGTTCGGCGGCGCTGCTGAAGGACCGGATATCGCCCGTTTCATCGATGATGATGACCGCGTCGGGAACGGTTGCCAGTAGCGATTGCAGATGCGCTTCCCGCGCCAGCAGGTCCTCGGTCCGCGCGGCCGCGTTCACTCGGGCGAGGCGCAGCCGCTCGCCGAACAGGGCCATGCCGATTCCGATCACGGCGAAGGCGCTTGCGGTAACGAGACGGGACCCGAAATAGGCCGTCGGCGCCATGGGCGACAGCAAATCCAAGGCGACGCAGAGGGCGGTCGCCAAGAGCCCCGGCCCCAGTCCGCCCAGCGATCCGGCCACCAGGATGGCGGGCACCATAAAGATCAAGTCAGCTTGTGCGGTGGTGAGCTGGGAGACGAGCAGGTGGAACGTGAAGCCGCCAATGGCGAGCGCTACAGCGACGACGTACCAGAAGGTCCGCCCGTGAGCCGGCGCGGCAAGGCCGGCAAGTCGCGCAAGGCCCGCTCGGGGCGTGCGCAGCTCGAGTCCTGACATCCCTGATGTTCCCGAGTCTGTCGCCAAAAGACCTGCACCTCCGGGGGTTTACTTAGGGACACAACACGAGTTTTCGTAGCGGCCTTGCGTCCATAACTTGGGCTTATGGTCGCAACGAAAATAACGGCGGAGCGTAAGCCATGCTGATGCAAAATGCACAAACCATCAGCCTGAGCCATTTGGCCAAGCCCTTGCGCCAATGGATCGCTCCCGACTCGAACCGTACGGGTCTGAGTGCATTTGAGGCCATGGGCGTTCCGGTCTCCTATACACGCAACGAGGAGATTTTCGGAGATGGCGAGCCAGCCGACTACGTCTACCAGGTCGTTTCGGGAGCCGCGCGCACTTACAAGGTTCTAAGCGACGGGCGGCGTCAAATCGGCGCGTTCTATTTGCCTGGCGAAGTCTTCGGCCTCGGGGTGGGAGACGTCCACCACTATTCGGCGGAAGCGATCGGCAAGTCGACGCTTCTCGTGGTCAAACGCAGCGCGCTGATCGCGCTGGCCGACACCGACCACAAAGTCGCTCACCTGTTATGGACGCTGACCGCGCAGGAATTGCAGCGCGTGCAAGAGCACATGCTGCTCCTGATCCGCAGCGCGCAGGAGCGCGTCGCCTGTTTTCTCCTTGAAATGGCGGAGCGCATGGCCGAGGCCGACGTGATCGACCTGCCTAT
>Ga0075351_1000115_pt1 | contig 10520 bp, 6 predicted proteins | sample Sandmound_ThreeS_3_FD_120091 | JGI IMG/M metagenome (GOLD analysis project Ga0075351, IMG submission 120091) | Natural and restored wetland microbial communities from the San Francisco Bay, California, USA, that impact long-term carbon... | ecosystem: Environmental > Terrestrial > Soil > Wetlands... | reverse complement strand
TGCACGCCGCAGAAGCGCCGGCGCTGCCCCTCCGGGAACGCCTGCGCGAGCCGGTTGATCGAAAGCCCCGAGGTATTGCTCGCGAAGATCGCGTGCTCGGCAAGATGCGGTGCCACCTTGCGGTAAAGATCGGCCTTCCAGTCCATGCGCTCGGAAATCGCCTCGATCACGAGGTCGCAATCCCTCAACTGCTCGAGGTGCTGGGCGTAGTTGGCGGGCTGGATGAAGCCCGCGCGCGCCGGGGTCGCGAGCGGGCTCGGCTCGAGCTTCCGCAGGTTGTCGATCGCTTTCAGCACGTTGCCGTTGGGATCGCCTTCCCTGGCCGGCAGCTCGTAGAGCAGGGCCGAGACGTTTGAATTGACGAGGTGGGCCGCGATCTGCGCGCCCATCACGCCGGCGCCGAGCACGGCGGCCTTGCGCACGATGAAGGGAGAAGCGGCAGGCATGAAAAGCCCCGGCGGGAGCGATGATTCTAGCACGCTGAGGGAAGCGGAAATAAAAAAGCCGGGCGAGTCGCCCGGCTTTCCGGATTGCTACCTTGCCTAGAACGAATGCGAATACTGGATGGCGAAGATATCGGCTTTGTTGTCGAATGTCCCGACAAATGCCCCAGGCACGCCAGTGATGGTGTTGTTAATGTTCGCGTTCTTTATGAACTCGTGAGCATAGCCAAAGTCGAGAATGCCGGCTTTCGACGGTTTCCATTGAACCCCAAATGCGACCCAGGTGCGATCCTGATCCGGCAGCCGCGCCGTGCGGGTCGCGTCATTCGATGGCGTCTGATCGAGCGCGACACCGAATCGGAGCTTGGTCTGGGGACTGAGTTTGTAGTTCGCCCCGACCGAATAGCGCCACGAATCGTCCCACTGAAACTGGAGCGTGGTGAGCGTTGCACCGGCCGCCCCCGGCAGTGTCGGCCCCAATGTCGCCGCGGTAGTGGTGCGGATCACAGCCAGTTGCTGCAGAGAACTCCATCCGGTCCACGTAACGTCACCCATGAACTCCCAATTCCCCGTCGAATGGAAAAGACTCAATGAAAAGCTGTCCGGCACCTCCAGGTCCGCCTTGATGGCTCCGTTGCCGGGAGTTGCGACACTGAAGGACACACTGCCTTCGAGGGTGTACTTGATACTGGAACGGTACTGCGCGCCGATACGCGTATTGGGTGACGCCTGGAACATCACTCCGAGGTTGTAGCCCCAGCCGTCGTCATCTGCCGTCAGCGTGCTGATCCCGGCGCCGCCAGCGGAGTTCGTCAAATCCGCCTCGAGTCTCTGAAAGCTGACCCCCGCGCCGATCGAGAAGGTGTCGCTCACCTTGTACGCGACGGAGGGGTTGAAGTTGATGGACTTAACCTCGGACTTGATTGCCGTGAGCTGACCGCGCCAAGGCGTGTCGTATTCGGTCTTCAGTCCGAATGGCGCGTTGATTGCGAAACCGATGCTCAGGCTTGGATTGATGGCCATCGTGAAGAACGCGCTGGGAATGTAAGCCCAGTCGCCACCATCACCGCCGTCGCTGCTGCTCGCCGGGGGTGAGGCAAACGCGCCGGTGGAGGCGCTATTCGAGAACTTGAATGACGGCTTGACGATATTCAGCGCGCCCGCAACCTGCTTGCCGGGAAGCAGCGTCATCAATGCGGGGTTGAACCACGCCACGCTCGCGTCGTCGGCCGCCGCCGCGCCACCCGCGAATGCGTTGCCCGTGCCGCTCCCGCTTTGCGTGCCGATCGCGAATCCGCCCGCCACTGCCCCGCCGGCCACCCCGCCAAGAGCCGCCGCGACCGCCACTGATGTGAGTTTCCTGCTGATCATCCCCATGACTCCTCCCAAGCTCGTATCTGACTTTCGATGAGATCGTGAACCGCTGATCGTTAGTCTAGCCGCGACCCTCCTCACCGGAACAATTTTGGCATGATTGGAGCGTTATTGTTGCGCTGATACAACACGTGGCTGCCGGTTTTCATCCAGCGCTACGTAAGTCAACGTCGCCTCGGTGACCTTGACGACCTCCTCGCGCTCCGGCCGCCGCTGGGCGTAGACCTCGACGTTGACGGTGATGGAGGTGCGCCCGACCCGCACCACCTCGGCATAAAAACTGACAAGGTCGCCCACCAGCACCGGCTGCTTGAACTGGAAGGAATTGACCGCGACGGTCGCCACCCTGCCCCGGGCGACGCGCACCGCCGCGACGCTGCCGGCAATATCCACCTGCGACATGATCCAGCCGCCGAAGATGTCGCCGGCCTGGTTCTCGTCGGCCGGCATTGGCACCACCCGCAGCGTCGGCTCCTTACCCTGTGGAAGCGCCGTCATGTCTCAGTGGCCAGCGTACATGCCGTCGATCTCGGCGTTGAACTTTTCCATCACCTTGGCCCGCTTCAACTTCATGGTCGGCGTGAGGAGCCCGTTCTCCACCGTCCACGGATCGAGCGTCGCGCGCACCCGGCGCACCTGGGCATAGCCCGGGAACTCCCGCATCTGGGCGGCGACCCGTGCCAGCAGCACCTCGTCGACCTGCCTGGAATGCGACGCAATCGGCGATGCCGGATTGAGGCCCCGTTCCTCGCACAGTTTCTTCCAGTGGTCCGCATTGAGGACCGTCATGACGGCGAGGTAGGGCTTGCCCTCACCGAGAAGCATCACCTGCTCGAACAGGGGATCTCTCGCGATGGCGGATTCAATGTCCACCGGGGGCACCTTCTCGCCGTTCGAGAGCACGATGATTTCCTTCAGCCGCCCGGTGATGAAAACGTGACCCTGGGCGTCAATGCGCGCGGTATCGCCGGAATTGAGCCAGCCGTCCGGACCGATCATCGCTTTCGTCGCCTCCGGGTTGTTCCAGTAGCCGAGCATCACGTTCGGACCCTTGATCATGAGCGCGTTGCTCCCGCCGACTTTGACCTGGACGCCGGGGAGGGCCTTGCCGACACTGGCGGGCACGTTGTCCTTCGGCCGGTTCGCGCACGCGATCGGGCTCGTTTCCGTGAGGCCGTAACCCTGCAGGACAGTGAGCCCGAGCCCGGTGAAAACGCGCGAGATCTCGGGCGGCAGCGCCGCGCCCCCGGAAATCGCAGCGCGTACCCTTCCGCCCAACCGCGCCAGGATCTTCTTTGCCACCAGCGCGTTCAACACCGGCCACAGCAGGAACGATAGCTTCCAGGGCCCCCGCCCCTGCGCGTGCTCGAAGCGCGCCCAGCCGACGTCCACCGCCAGCATGAAGAGCTTTTTCTTGAGCGGCGAGCCCGCGTCGAGTGCCTCGCGGATCCGCCCGTACACGCGCTCGTAGATGCGCGGCACGGAGACCAGAATGGTCGGACGGACCGCCTGCAGGTCTTCGGCGAGCTGCGGAATGCCGCGCGAGTATGCGTTCGTTGAACCGGTCATGATCGTGAGGTAATACCCGACCGTGCGCTCGAATGTGTGTGAGAGCGGCAAGAATGAGAGAAACATGTCGCCCGGGCCGGTCATCAGGCAATCCTCGGAGGCCGCCGCGGCGTTACTCAGGATGTTGAGGTGCGAGAGCATCACGCCCTTCGGGCGCCCCGTCGTGCCCGACGTATAGACGATGGTCGCGAGCGCATTGGGGTCGCGCGGCACGTGCCGCGTCGCGCCGCCCTGGTCGGGGAGCCATTCACCGAGCGACCGCACCCGCGGTTCGCCCGCGTTGGGTACCGAAAGGACGGTCACGATCCGCGTGAGGCTCCCCAGCTGGCCCTTCACTTCGGACAGCGGCTTCCACTGCTCGGCGCCTTCGATCAGCAGCACCTTGCAGCCGGAATCGTGGATGATGTAGGCGACGTTCTCCGGCCGGTCCTGCGTGTAGAGCGGCACCACCACCAGCCCCAGGCCGAGCGCCGCCTGGTCGTAGATTACCCATTCGGGACAGTTGCGCAGCATCACCGCGACGCGGTCGCCCGCCTTGACGCCATCCTTTTCGAGCGCGGCCTGCCAGCGCGCGACTTGGTGGTCGACCTCCGCCCACGTGAGGTCGCGCCAGGCGTTCTGGTTCTCGTTGTACACGCGGTAGGCGACGCTGTCGGGCGTCCGCTTGACCCGCTCCCGGAACAGGCCGTCCAGCGTGACCGCCGTTTCGACCGGAATCAGATGACCCGCGGGTTGTGCCATGCCCCCTCCTCCTCAATCCAGAAACAGGTCCGGATACAGCCGCGCGCCGGGCGTGACGGCGTATTGCTCGAAGTCGCTCAGGCCTTCCTCGCGCAGCACGGCCTCGTCGATGTAGAAATTTCCCGACGCGCGGCGACTGTCGCGGTTGAGGATCGCGTAGGCCGCATCCGCCATGATCGCGGGCTTGCGGCTCGCCTTGAGGATCGCTTCGGGAAAATTCATCTCGATCGCGGCGGTCGCGATCGTGGTGCGCGGCCACAGCGAATTCACCGCGATGCCGTACGCCCGGAGCTCCTCCGCCATTCCCAGCGTGCACATGCTCATCCCGTATTTCGCCATCGTATAGGCAACGTGATCCTTGAACCAGCGTGCCCGCATGTCGAGCGGGGGCGAGAGTGTAAGTATGTGAGGATTCGACGCTTTCCTGAGGTAGGGGATGCTGGCCTGGGAGCAGACAAAGGTGCCGCGCAGGTTGACCGCGAGCATGAGATCCAGACGCTTGACGGGGGTGTCGAGCGTGCCGCTAAGCGAGATCGCGCTCGCGTTGTTGACCAGACAATCGAGGCCGCCGAACCCCGCCACGGCCCGTTTCACAGCCTCGGCCACGGCGTCTGCGTCCCGCACGTCGAGCTGGATGGGTAACGCCGCTCCGCCCGAGGCTTCGACTTCCCTTGCGACGGTGTGAATTGTCCCGGAGAGCTTGGGGTGCGGCTCGGAGGTCTTGCCGGTCACGACGATGTTCGCGCCGTCGCGCGCGCAGCGCAGCGCGATCTCGCGCCCGATGCCGCGCGTCGCCCCGGTGATGAAGATCGTTTTCCCCTTGAGTCCTGCCAAACGCCCTCCAATCAACCGCCAAGACGCCAAAATGCATTCAAAGACATTCCCGAAATCCCAGATATCCGGTTCCGGGTTTCGATCTTGAATGTCCTTTGGCGGCTTGGCGGTTCAGTTGCCTTTGAAGTTCGGTTTGCGTTTTTCGACGAAAGCGGTGACGCCCTCGGCGAAATCGCGCGTCGCGGCGCAGCGCGCGAACGCCTCCACCTCGGCCCCGAGCTGCGCCGCAAGCGCGCGGTCGGGGCTTTCGTTGACCAGCCGCTTCATCTCCCCGAACGCCAGCGTCGGGCCGAGCGCGAGCCGGCGCGCGATGGCCTCGGTCTCCGAACCCAGCTGCTCCGCGCCCGTCACCCAGTTGACGAGCCCGAGCCTGAGGGCCGTCTGCGCGTCGAACGCGTCCGACAGCAGCATGAGCTCGAGCGCCCTGCGCACCCCCACGAGCCGCGGCAGAAAGTGAGTCGCGCCACCGTCCGCGCTCGTGCCGATCCTGCTGTAGGCGACGGTAAATTTTGTTCCGTCCGCGGCGATCGCGAGATCGGCCGCCGCCATCAGGCTCACTCCCGCGCCTGCCACCGCGCCGTGAACGCTCGCCAGCACCGGCTTGGGCGCGCGCCGCAGCCCGAGAATTGCGTGGTTCAGCTCCGCGCCCCCTTCCCGAACCAGGGCCGGCATGCGCGCAAGATTGGCGTGGAAATACGCCACGTCGCCGCCCGCAAGGAACGCGGGCCCGGCGCCGCGCAGCACTACGGCGCGCGCCGCCGTGTCCTGCTCGGCGCGCTCGCACGCCGCGCGCAGCTCGACGATCATCCGCGCATCGAGCGCATTCAGGGCCTGCGGGCGATTGAGCGTGAGGGTCGCCACGCCCTCCATCACCGAATAGAGAACGCCGTCGTTCATGGCGCGGGGCTTGGCCCGTGCTCGCGGCTCTCCAGCTCGGGCCACGCGGTCCTGCCGCGCAGCGCCTCGAACGTGACCGGCTGCGTGGTCTGGTGGATCTCGGTCTTGCCGAGGTCCTTCGGAAAATCGTCCACCATGATGACGCGCCGGCGCAGCAGCTTCGCGCGCTCCATCGCCTCCTTCTCCGCCTGCGTGATCACGCCCTTGGCGCGCGCCTCGTCCACCATCGGGTCGGCGAAGCCGCTGGCGATCACGCCGCGCTCGCGCGCCTGCCGGATCTTGGCGCCGATCGGTTCGGCTGCGATCACCGCGCGCAGCGCCGCTTCCAGCACGGCAACCGGTTCGTCCGGATCGTTCGGAATGTAGACGCCGGCAGTCAGGCGGCTGCGCGCGGGTCCCGGCGCAAGCAGCAGCCCGACGACCTGGCTTCCCAGCCGGTCGCGCGGAGGCGAGAATTCCCGCCCCAGCGGAAAGGCGAACGGAAAGATGATGGCGCGCAGCGCCCCCGCCACGAACCGATTGGGCAGGTTCGCGATCAGGCCGTAGAACGCCTCCTCCGTTCGCGCCAGGGCATCCCGGACCGACCAGTGCACGAGCGGCAGGTCCTCGGCGGGGTGCCCGTCGTCCTCGTAGCGCTTGAGCGCCGCCGACGCAAGGTAGAGGTTCGAAAGGATGTCGCCGAGCCGCGCCGACAGCCGCTCGCGGCGCTTGAGCGCTCCCCCCAGCAGGAACATCGACACGTCCGCCGTCCAGGCAAACGCGGCCGACATCCGCGTCAGGTGCTGGTAATAGCGCCGCGTTTGCGAGTCGCCCGGGGCACGAACGAAGCGCGCGCCCGTGAGCCCCATCCAGAACGCGCGCGCCTTGTTCGACACGAAGAATCCGACGTGGCCGAAGAACGCCGCGTCGAAATTACGCACCGCCTTTTCCCGATCGCGCTCCTGCGTTGCCTGGATCTCCTTCAACACGTAGGGATGTCCGCGAATCACGCCCTGCCCAAAAATGATCATGGAGCGCGTGAGGATGTTCGCCCCCTCCACCGTGATTGCAATCGGAATCTGCTGGTAGGCGCGCGCGAGGTAGTTGCTGGGGCCCAGGCAGATGCCCTTGCCGCCGTGGACGTCCATCGCGTCGTTGATGACCTGGCGGCCGCGCTCGGTGAGGTGGTACTTCACGATCGCGGACACGACGGAGGGCTTCTCGCCCAGATCCACCGCGCCCGCCGTCATCACGCGCGCCGCGTCCATGATGTAGGTATTGCCGCCGATCCGCGCGAGCGCCTCCTCCACTCCCTCGAAGCGCCCGATGGAGAGGCGAAACTGCTGGCGCACGCGCCCGTAGGCTCCGGTGGTCAGCGCGCAGCCCTTGGCGATGCCGCAGGCGTTGGCGGGCAGCGAGATAGAGCGTCCGGCGGCGAGGCAGTTCATCAGCATCTTCCAGCCCTGGCCGACGTACTGCTCGCCGCCGATGACAAATTCCAGGGGGACGAACACGTCCTTGCCCCAGGTCGGTCCGTTCTGGAACACCGCGTTGAGCGGGAAATGCCGGCGCCCGATGTGAACGCCCTCGGTCTGCGTCGGGATGAGGGCAAGCGTGATGCCGATGTCGTCGCGGTCGCCGAGCAGATGGTCGGGATCGTAGAGGCGGAAGGCGAGCCCCAGCAGCGTCGCGACCGGCGCCAGCGTGATGTAGCGCTTCTCCCAGGTGAGGCGCATGCCCAGGACATCCTTCTTCCCCTGCCACTCGCCGCGGCACACGATGCCGAAATCGGGTATCGCGCCGGCGTCCGAGCCCGCCTCGGGGCTGGTGAGCGCGAAGCAGGGAATGTCGAGCCCCTTGGCGAGGCGCGGCAGGTAGTGATTCTTCTGCGCGGGCGTGCCGTAGTGGAGCAGCAGCTCCGCCGGGCCGAGCGAATTCGGCACCATCACCGTGATCGCGGCCGTGCTGCTGCGCGTAATGAGCTTCACGATCACCTCGGAGTGCGCGAGCGCGGAGAACCCGAGCCCGCCGTACTCCTTCGGGATGATCATGCCGATGAAGCCCTTGTCGCGGATAAACTGCCAGACCTGCGGGGGCAAGTCCTGGAGCTCGTGCGAGATCTCCCAGTCGTGAAGCATCGCGCACAGCTCCTCCACCGGCCCATCGAGAAATGCGCGCTCGCCCGCGGTCAGCGCAGGCTTGGGATAGCCGAGGAGCTTCCCCCAGTCCGGCCGTCCGCTGAAGAGCTCGCCGTCCCACCAGACCGTGCCGGCCTCGAGCGCTTCCTGCTCGGTCTGCGATACCTGCGGAAGAATTCTGCGGAAGAAGCTCAGCAGTGGCCGGCTCACGAGCACGCGCCGGATCGGAGTCGGATTGCCGATGAGAGCTCCCACGACGAGGATGGCCCACAGCGCCGTGACGAGCGGCTGCGGCCATCCCGCGTAGAAGGTAAGCAGCCCGAGCACGATCGCGAACGCAACCGTCCAGGCGAAAGCGGGCAGGCGGTGATAGGCGAGTATCCACGCGACCGCGAGCGCGGCGAGGAGGATGAGCAACGTGTACATGACTCCTCCGTTCTTGTCGCGCCAGCATACACTCGGCCACCGCGCGCGGCTACAATGCACCGGCGGGGAGGACTTGGATGGCGCAGGTGCAGCAGCACGGCGTCGCGTTCGCCAAGACGACGCGGCCAGTCATCGGCAGCGCCGTGCGGCGCGAGGCTCTATTCGCGCGGATGGACGGGACCCCCGGCCGCACCGTGATCTGGATCTCGGGGCCTCCCGGCGCGGGCAAGAGCACGCTCGCGGCAAGCTACGTAGAGGCACGCGCTCTCGCCTGCATCTGGTACCAGCTCGACCCCGACGACGCCGACGTCGCCACCTTCTTTCACTACCTCGGCCACGCGGCCCGCAAGCTCGAGGCAGGCCATTCGCGCGAGCTCCCCGCGTTCGCTCCGCAGTACGCTGGGGATGTTGCGGCGTTCGCGCGGAATTTCTTCCGCCAGCTCTTCATGCACGCCAAGGCGCCCACGGTGCTCGTGCTCGACAATCTGCACGAGGTTTCCGCCAACAGCGCGCTGCATACCGCGCTCGAGGCCGGCCTCACTCAGGTTCCGGGCCACTGCTGCGTGGTAATCGTCAGCCGGAACGAGCCGCCCGCCGCGCTCGCACGCATGCGCCTCGCCGGCGGAATGGTGCACCTGGGATCGGAAGACCTGCGCATCGGGTCCGCCGAGATCGCCGATATCGCGAACCTGCGCGGCCAGTCGCTCGCGCCGGACGCGGTGGCGAAGCTGCTCGAGCGCACGCAGGGCTGGGCAGCGGGGCTCGTGCTGATGCTCGAGCACGCGAAGGTCTCCGGTCGCGTCGCGGACCTGCCGGGGGACGCCACGCCCAAGGTCATATTCGATTACCTGGCCGGCGAGATCTTCGAGCGCTTCGAGCCGAAGACGCAGCAGTTCTTGCTGAAGATCGCGTGCCTGCCGCGAATGAGCGCGGAGGTCGCCGAGGCGCTGAGCGGAGACGAGCGCGCCGGGCGCCTGCTGCGTAACCTGTCGCAGAACGACTATTTTGTGCGGGAGGTGCCGGGGGACGAAGGCCGCTTCTACCAGGTGCATCCCCTGCTGCGCGATTTCCTGCGCGACCGCGCGGCCCAGGCCCTTCCCGACGCGGTGGGCGCCGCGGAGCTGAAGCGCGCTGCTGCCCTGCTGCGCGGCGCGGGGCACTTGGAAGATGCGGTGTCGCTGCTCGCCGAGAACCGCGAGTGGTCAGAGATCGCTCGCCTCACCGCCGAAGAGGCGGACGCCATGCTCGACCAGGGACGCAGCGAGACCCTGGGCGGCTGGCTCGATCTCCTGCCCGCCGGAACGATTGAGTCCGACCCGCGACTCCTCCTCGCCCAAGCCGCGAGCCGCGCGCACGCCAGTCCACGGACGGCGCGCCGCCTGTTCGCGCAGGCCTACGAGGGGTTCCACCGTGCCGGCGACGCGCGCGGCATGATACGGAGCTGCTGCGGGGTAGCGCGCGCGATCATACTGGAGTTCGACGACTTGACCGCGCTCGATCAATGGATCGGTACTCTATCCGGGCTTCTGACCGGGGGCGAGCGTGGTGGCGGCGTCGATCCGGCTGCCGCGGCGATGCTGATCCGCATGCTCCTGCTGCGCGACCCCGGCAACGAGAGGCTCACCCAGTGGCTCGACCGCGCTGAGCGCGTCGCCCGCGCGAGCCCGGATACCCGGACCGCATCCGCAATACTGGCGGAACTGGCGCTCGCGCGCGCGATGTTGGCGCTCTATCGCGGGGATTTCACGGCTGCCGAAGCCGCGAGCGGAGCGCTGCGCTCCCGGGCAATCGAGCATTCCCCGGACCTGCGGATTGCGATCGAGATTGCATGCGCGCTGGGCAATATATTTGAGGGATCACAGGGTGCTGCACTGCGCACCGCCCGCGAGGGTCTCACGATCGCGGAAGCGCAAGGGGTGCGTGCATACGACGAGTGGCTGCACGCGCTAGCTGCTGCGGCGGCGCTGGGCGCCGGAGACCGCGAGGTTGCCCGCGCGGAGTTGCAGGCGCTCGAGACCGCGGGCTCCCGCCTGCGCCGCGGGGATCAGGCCTTCATCCACTATCTGAAGTGCTGGCTCGCGGCGATCGAAGGCAACGCTGCGGATGCCGGCAGTGAAGC
>Ga0075351_1000114_pt1 | contig 10523 bp, 8 predicted proteins | sample Sandmound_ThreeS_3_FD_120091 | JGI IMG/M metagenome (GOLD analysis project Ga0075351, IMG submission 120091) | Natural and restored wetland microbial communities from the San Francisco Bay, California, USA, that impact long-term carbon... | ecosystem: Environmental > Terrestrial > Soil > Wetlands... | reverse complement strand
GGTAGATGCTCGTGCTCATGGGGCTTCTCCTTCGGAGGACGTGCCAGTCTAGCGCGGAAAGCGTTTCCCGAAATCGCGCAGGATCTCCCTCGCGCAGTTGTGCCCGGGCGCGCCCGTGACGCCGCCGCCGGGATGCGCCCCGGAACCGCACAGGTATAGCCCTTCGAGTGGGGTGCGGTAGTCCGCATGGCCCAGCACCGGCCGCGCGGACCAGAGCTGGTTGAGCGAGAGCTGGCCGTGGAAGATGTCGCCGCCCGTCAGGCCGAATTCACTCTCCAGATCGGCCGGCGAAAGCGCGCTGTGGCCGAGCACGCTCGCCCTGAACCCGGGCGCGTGCGATTCGACCACGTCGAGGATGCGGCCCACCGCCTCGCTCTTGCGCGAGCCCCAGTCGGCGTCGGGATCGAAGTGCTGGCAGAAGAGGCTCGCGACGTGCGCGCCTTTCGGCGCCAGGCTGTCGTCGAGCCTGCTCGGAATCACCATCTCCACGATCGGGCGGCGCGCGATGCCTTCGGCGCGCGCATCGAGGTAGGCGCGGTCCATGTAAGCGAGCGACGGCGCCATGATGATCCCGGAGCCGTGGTGCGGTCCCTCCTCCGGCAGCACGGAAAAGCGAGGTAGCGCGGAGAGCGCGACGTTCATGCGGAAGGTCCCCGAGCCGCACTTGTAGCGCTCGATGCGCTCGCGGAAGTCGCGCTCGAGCCGCGACGGATCGACCAGCTTCAGGAACAGCAGCTTGGGATCCACGTTGGCGACGATCGCGCGCGCCTCGAACTCGCCGCTACGGGTCACGACCTTGCGATCGAGGATTCGCTCGACGGGTGAATTGCACTCGATCTCGACGCCCAGGCGGCGCGCCTCGGCGGCGAGCGCCTGCGTGATCGCGCCCATGCCGCCGATGGCGTGGCCCCAGATGCCGCGCTTGCCGTTCACCTCGCCGAAGCAGTGGTGCAGCAGGACGTAAGCGGTGCCGGAGTGATACGGGCTCGCGTAGGCGCCGACCACCGCGTCGAAGCCGAACGCCGCCTTCACCGGCGCCGACTCGAACCAGTCCTCGAGCCAGTCGGCGGCGCTGCGCGTGAAGAGCCCGAGCAGGTCGCGGCGCGCTCCCATGTCGAGCTTCTTCAGTTTCATCGCCGAAGAGAACAGCTGGAACAAATCCCGTGCCCCGCCGCCAACATTGGGTGGCGTCTCCAGCGCCATGGCGCGCAGCACGTCGGCGACGCGCTCGAGCGTCCGCCAATAATCCGGCAGGCGTTTCGCGTCGCGCGCCGAGAAGCGGGCGAACTCGCGCTGCGTGGCCTCGAGCCCGCCGCCGACTTTCAAATAATCATTTGCTAAAGGAAGAAAATTGGACAGCGGCCGCTCGACAATCCTGAGGCCGTGTGCCGCGAGCCGCAGGTCGCGGATCACTTTGGCCTGCAGCAGGCTGACCGTGTAGGCCGCGACCGAGTTGCGAAAGCCCGGATGGAACTCCTCGGTCACGGCCGCGCCGCCGACGACGCCTCGGCGCTCGAGCACCTTGACCGTGAGTCCTGCCTTGGCGAGATAGCACGCGCAAGTCAGGCCGTTGTGACCCGCGCCGACGACGACCGCGTCGTACTTCATTCCCCCATCCGCACGCCGCTCGCCGGGTCGAAGTAGTGCGCGCGTGCAGGGTCGAAGCGCAGCGGCAACCGCCCTTCCGCGATCTTGCGCGACGCCGGCAGCCGCACGGCGATCGGGCTTGCGTCCACCTTGCCATGGACCAGGATGTCGGCGCCGAGCTGCTCGACCAGCTCGACCTGCGCCACCAGCATCGCCTCCGGTTCGGCGCAGGGCTCGAGGTGCTCGGGACGAACGCCGAGCAGCCGGCCGTCGCGCGGGATGAGGTTCATCGGCGGCGAGCCGATGAACCCGGCGACGAAAGTGGTCGCCGGCCGCGCATAGACCTCGAGCGGCGTGCCGATCTGCTCGGCGCGGCCGGCGTTCATCACGATCATGCGGTGCGCCAGCGTCATGGCCTCCACCTGATCATGAGTCACGTACAGGCTGGTGGTTCCCAGCCGCCGGTGCAGCGCCTGCAGCTCAGCGCGCATCTGCACGCGCAGCTTGGCGTCGAGGTTGGAGAGCGGCTCGTCGAACAGGAAAACCGCCGGCTCGCGCACGATCGCCCGCCCCATCGCCACGCGCTGCCGCTGCCCGCCCGACAGCTCGCGCGGCCTCCTCTTGAGGAACCGCTCCAGTTCCAGGATCCCAGCGGCCCTGCGGACCCTAGCTTCGATGTCTTCGCGAGAAAAGCCCTTGATGCGCAAGCCGTAGGACATGTTCTCGTACACGCTCATGTGCGGATAGAGCGCGTAGTTCTGGAACACCATCGCGATATCGCGGTCCTTGGGCTCGAGGTCGTTGACGACACGCTCGCCGATGCGAATCTCGCCGGCTGAGATGGTCTCGAGCCCCGCCACCATGCGCAGCAGCGTCGACTTGCCGCAACCCGAGGGGCCGACGATCACCACGAACTCACCGTCGGCCACGTCCGTCGAGATGCCGTGGATCACCTCCAGCTCGCCGTAGCTCTTGCGCGCGTCGCGGAACGAGACCGAGGCCATCTACTTTTCGGTCTCCACCAAACCGCGCACGAACCACTTCTGCATCAGCACCACCACCAGCGCCGGGGGCAGCAGCGCGAGCATCGCCGTTGCCATCACGAGATGCCATTCGTTTGCGGCGTCACCGCCGGTGAGCATGCGCTTGATGCCGATCACAACCGTGTACATCGACTCGTCGCCGGTGACGAGCAGCGGCCACAGGTACTGGTTCCAGCCGTAGATGAACTGGATGACGAACAGCGCGGCGATGCTGGTCTTCGACAGCGGCAGCAGCACGTCGACGAAGAAGCGCATCGGCCCGGCGCCGTCGATGCGCGCCGCCTCGGCGAGCTCGTCGGGTATGGTGAGGAAGAACTGGCGGAAGAGGAAGGTCGCCGTGGCCGAGGCAATCAACGGCAGCGTCAGCCCCACGTAAGAATTGAGCATGCCCAGGTCGGAGACGACCTTGAAGGTGGGGATGATGCGCACCTCGACCGGCAGCATCAGCGTGACGAAGATCATCCAGAAGAAGAAATGGCGCAGCGGGAAGCGTAAATAGACGATGGCGAACGAGGCGATGATCGAGATGGCGATCTTGCCGAGCGCGATGCCGAGCGCCATGACCGTGCTGTTGAAGAGCATCAGCGCCACCGAGGCCTGCGAACCGCCGGTGGTCCCGGCCTTCAGCACCTGCGAATAGTTCGCGACCAGCTGGTCGCCGGGAAGGAGCGGCATCGGCACCGACATGATCTCTTCCAGCGTCAGCGTCGAGGCGACGAAAGTGACGTAGATCGGGAAGGCGACGAGCAGCACGCCGGTGATCAGCACCGCGTGCGCGAACAGCGTCAGCCCGGGACGGCGCTCGACCATCAGTACTGGACCTTGCGCTCGACGAAGCGGAACTGCAGCGCAGTCAGGACGATGACGATGAACATCAGGATCACCGACTGCGCCGAGGAGCCGCCGAGGTCGGCGGCCTTCACGCCGTCGTAGTAGACCTTGTAGACCAGGATTTGCGTGTCGGTCGCCGGCCCGCCTTGCGTCGTCGCGTCGATCACGCCGAAGGTGTCGAAAAAGGCGTAGACGATGTTCACCACCAGCAGGAAGAAGGTGGTGGGCGACAGCAGCGGGAAAACGATGCTCCAGAAGCGCCGCGCCGGACCGGCGCCATCGATCGCCGCCGCCTCGATCAGCGAGCGAGGAATGGATTGAAGCCCGGCGAGAAAGAACAGGAAGTTGTACGAAATCTGCTTCCACACCGAGGCGATCACGATCAGCAGCATCGCCTGGTCGCCGTGGATGATCCAGTTCCAGTCGATGCCGGCGCGCTTCAGGACATAGGTGACGATGCCGATCGACGGCGCGAACAGGAACGCCCAGAGCACGCCCGCGACCGCCGGCGCGACCGCGTAGGGCCAGATGAGGAGCGAGCGGTAGGCGAGCGCGCCGCGCAGCACGCGGTCGGCCATGGTGGCGAGCAGCAGCGAGATCGCGATGCCGCTGGCCGCGACGAGGACACTGAAGATCGCGGTGGTGCGGAACGACTGCAGATACTGGGGGCTCGCGAACAGCGCCGCGAAATTCTGCAAGCCGACGAATTCGCTGTGCAAGCCGAACGCGTCCTGCAGCTGGAACGAGTACCACGCCGCCTGCGCCGCCGGCAGGAAGAAGAAGACGACGGTGACCGCGATCTGCGGCGCGAGCAGCGCGTAGGGCAGCCAGGCCGAGCGGAAGACGACGCGCTTTTCCATCCGCCCGGAGCGGCGTTATTGCCGAGCGGTGGCCTCGAACTTGCGCAGCACTTCGTTGCCGCGCCGAACGGCGTCGTCGAGCGCCGGCTTCGCTTCCTTGCGGCCGGCGAACACCGCCTCCATCTCTTCCTCGATCACCTCGCGGCCCTGCACGAAGTTGCCGAAGCGCAGGCCCTTGGAGTTCGCGGTCGGCGCCTTGTTGGTGAGCTGCTTGATGGTCGTTTCCGCGCCCGGGTTCTGCTGGTAGTAGCCGGTCTTGCGCGTCATCTCGTAGGCCGCCAGCGTGATCGGCACATAGCCGGTGCTGGTGTGCCAGTCCACCTGCACCTCCGGCTTCGACAGGAAGGCGAAGAACTTCGCCACGCCCTTGTAGTCGCCGGGCTTCTTGCCGCCCATCACCCAGAGCGACGCGCCGCCGATGATCGAGTTCTGCGGCGCGCCTTTCACGTCGTCGTAGTGCGGCAGGAAGTGCGCGCTCCAGTGGAACTTCGCCGCCTTCTTGATGCCGGCCTGGGCGCTCGCGCTGCCGGTGAAGAGCGCGCACTCGCCGCTCGAGAACTTGGCGTCGCCCTGGTTGGTGCGGCCGGCGTAGGTGAACTCGCCCTTCTTCGCCATGTCGCCGAGCATCGCCACGTGGCGCACATGCAGCGGCGAGTTGACGGTGAACTGCGTGTCGAAGCCGCCCATGCCGTTCTGCTTGGTGCCGATCGGCACATTGTGCCAGGCGCTGAAGTTCTCGATGTGCACCCAGGAAGGCCAGGAGGTAGTGTAGACGCACTGCTGCCCGGAGGCCTTGAGCTTGTCGGCCGCCGCCTTCACCTCCTTCCAGGTCCTGGGCACGGCGATGCCGGCCTTCTTCAGCACGTCGTCGTTGGTGTAGAACAGCGCCGTCGAGCTGTTGAACGGAAACGACAGCATGTTGCCCTTGAGGTCGGTGTAGTAGCCGGCGACAGTCGGCAGGTAGGCCTTCGGGTCGAACGGCTCGCCCGCATCGGCCATCACCTTCGCCACCGGCACGATCGCACCCTTCGCCGCCATCATGGTGGCGGTGCCCACCTCGAACACCTGCAGGATGTGCGGCGCGTTGCCAGCGCGGAACGCCGCGATTGCTGCGGTCATCGATTCCGGGTACTGGCCCTTGTAGACCGGCACCAGCTTGTAGTCCTTCTGGCTGGCGTTGAACTTGCCGGCGATCTCGTTGACCTTCTCGCCGAGCGCGCCGCCCATCGAATGCCACCAGGCGATCTCCGTCTGTGCGTGGGCCGTCGCGGAAAACGTCGCCAGCACGACCAGCAGGTTGCGAATGGACATCGTTCCTCCCTCCTCGAATGCGTCAGATTATTCTACGGTGACCGACTTCGCCAGGTTCCTCGGCTTGTCGACGTCGGTGCCGCGCGCGAGCGCCGTATGGTAGGCGAGAAGCTGCAGCGGCAGGACGTGCAGGATGGGCGAGAGCGCCCCGGCGTGCGCGCCGAGCTCGGCGATGTGCACGAACTCCGACGGCTTGATGCGCGTGCCCTGGTCGGCGATGACGTAGAGCTCGCCGCCGCGCGCGCGCACCTCCTGGAGGTTCGACATCAGCTTCTCGATCAGGCGGTCGGAGGGGGCGACGGCGACCACCGGCATGTTCTGGTCGACCAGCGCGAGCGGGCCGTGCTTCAGCTCGCCCGCGGCGTAGGCCTCGGCGTGGATGTAGGAGATCTCCTTCAGCTTCAGCGCCCCTTCCATGGCGATCGGCCAATGCACGCCGCGGCCGAGGAAGAGCGCGTGCTCCTTCTTCGCGAAGCGCGCAGCCCAGATGGACATCTCCGGCTCGACCTGCAGCACGTCGTTGAGCGCAGCCGGCAGATGCCGCAGCGAGTGCAGGTAGGCCTGCTCGGCCTTCGCGTCGAGGCGGCCGCGGACCTTCGCCAACACCACCGCGAGCAGGAACAACGCCGCTAGCTGCGTGGTGAAGGCCTTGGTGGAGGCGACGCCGATCTCCGGTCCGGCACGGGTGAGAAAACGCAGCCGGGAGGCGCGAATGAGCGAGCTTTCCGGCACGTTGCAGATACTGAGCGTCGAACGGTAGCCGAGCGACTTGGCGTGCTCGAGCGCGGCCAGGGTGTCGGCAGTTTCCCCGGATTGCGAGACCGTGATGAACAGTCCTGCCGGATCGGGAACCGAAGCCCGGTAGCGGTACTCGCTTGCGATCTCCGCTCGCGTCGGGATGCCGGCCAGGTCCTCGAGCCAATAGCGCGCGATCAGCGCCGCGTGGTAGCTGGTGCCGCAGGCCACGATGTGCACCGAGCGCGCGTCGCGCAGCGCCTGCCCGGCTTCCGCGCCGAACAACCCCGGCTGCAGCGAGCTCGCGCCGGCGACCACTTCCAGCGTGTTCGCGATCGCGCCCGGCTGCTCGTAGATCTCCTTCTGCATGTAGTGGCGATAGGGCCCCAGCGCGACCGCGTCGTCGCTGATCTCCGAGAGATGGACCTTGCGCTCGACCGGCGCGCCGTCCCGGCCAGCGATGCGGAAGCTGCCAGGTCGAATCTCGGCGCAGTCGCCGTCCTCGAGGTAGATCACGCGGCGCGTCACCTGCACCAGCGCCGACGCGTCGGAGGCGGCGAAATTCTCGCCTTCGCCGAGGCCAAGCAGCAGCGGTGCGCCCTTTTTGGCGAGGACCACGGCTTCCGGATCACCCGCCCAGACCACGGCGACCGCGTAGGCGCCTTCGAGCTCGCGGAAGGCGCGTCCCGTCGCGGCGAACAGGCCGTCGCCCTTCTTGCAGTGCTCGGCGATGAGATGCGCGATGACCTCGGTGTCCGTCTCCGAGACGAACTTGTAGCCGGCGCGCTGGAGCCGCTCGCGGACTTCCTCGTGGTTTTCGATGATGCCGTTGTGCACGACCGCGAGCTCGCCGGAAACGTGCGGATGCGCGTTCTTTTCGGTCGGCGCGCCGTGCGTCGCCCAGCGCGTGTGCGCGATGCCGGTGCGGCCCGCGACATGCTGCTCGGTTGCCTGCGATGCGAGCTCGGCGACGCGTCCTGCGGCGCGCACCCGTTTCAGCTCCGCATTCGCCACCACCGCGAGGCCGGCCGAATCGTAGCCCCGATACTCGAGGCGGCGCAGGCCTTCGACCAGGAGAGGGACGATGTCGCGGCGCGCCGCGGCGCCGACGATGCCGCACATGGCTAGCCCTTCTTGTCCGTCTTCTTGGGCGGCTTCCAGCCCGGGATCGAAGTCTGCCTGGCGCGCGCCACCGTCAGCTGGCCGGCGGGCGTGTTCTTGTTGATGGTCGATCCGGCGCCGATATAGGAGCCGCGGGCGATGCGCACCGGCGCGACCAGCGTCGCGTCCGAGCCGATGAAGCAGTCGTCCTCGATCACGGTGCGGTTCTTGTTTACGCCGTCATAGTTGCAGGTGATGGTGCCGGCGCCGATGTTGACGTTGGCGCCGACCTCCGAGTCGCCCACGTACGAGAGATGGTTGGCCTTCGAGCCCTTGCCGACGCGGCTCGCCTTCACTTCGACGAAATTGCCGATGTGCACCTCGTCGGCGAGGCTCGTGCCCGGGCGCAGCCTCGCATAGGGGCCGACCATGCAGCGTGCGCCGATTTCGGCCTCGTCGAGATGCGAGAACGCGCGCACCTCGCTGTCCTCGCCGATGCTGACGTTGCGCAGCACGCAGTGCGGCCCGATGCGCACGCCGTTGGCGAGCCGTACCTTGCCTTCGAACACGCAATTGACGTCGATGGAAACGTCGCGACCGCATTCCAGGCTGCCGCGCACGTCGAGGCGTGCCGGGTCGGCGAGCGTCACGCCGGCCTCGAGCAGGCTCGCCGCCTGCCGGGCTTGCGCGACACGCTCGAGGGCGGCGAGCTCCTGCTTGGAATTGACGCCGCTCACTTCCCAGGGATCGTCGACCTTCACCGCTTCGACCGGAATGCCTTCGCCTGCGGCGAGCGAGACGACGTCGGTGAGGTAGTACTCCTTCTGCGCGTTGTGGTTGCCGAGCTTCTTGATCCAGGCCGCCAGCCGCCGCGCGTCCATGGCCATGAAGCCGGCGTTGACTTCGCGGATACCCTTCTCCGCGGCGGAAGCATCCTTCTCCTCGACGATGCGCGCCACCTTGCCGCCCTCGCGCACCACGCGCCCGTAGCCTTTCGGGTCGGGCAGCTCGACGCTGAGGAACGCGACGCCGCCGCGTGCCGCGGCACGCAAGCGCTCGAGCGTCGCGGGTCGGATCAGCGGCACGTCGCCGTAGAGGATCAGGACCTCTTCCGCGGAAACGTGCGGCATCGCCTGCATGACCGCGTGGCCGGTGCCACGCTGCTCGGCTTGCAGCGCCCAGGCGAGCGCAGGATCGGGGAACGCCGCGCGCACGCGCTCGGCGCCGTGGCCGTGCACGACGATGGTCGTGCGCGGCGACAGCGCGCGCGCGACCTCGAGGACATGTGCGAGCAACGGCCGGCCGGCGAGCGGATGCAGGACTTTCGGCAGCTCGGAGCGCATGCGCTTGCCCAAGCCTGCCGCGAGAACGATGATGTCGAGCGCCATGCGCTGGATTCTGCTTGAAATTCTACCTTGCTGACCGAGGACCTCGCCTCCGCCTTCGCCCGCGTCGCGCTTGCCTGTACCGAGCGCGAGCACCCGTTGCACTGGTCGCTAATGCGCGTGCTGCGCCTTTACCCAATGCTGCCGGAGAACGGTCGCATCGCCGCGTTGCTCGACGCTCATCTCGCTCCCGCGGTGCTGGAGGCGGAGTTGCGCCACTTCCAGGCGAATCCCCTGTTCGAGCGCCCGTACGGCTGGGCCTGGCGACTCGAGTTGCAGGCCGAGGCTGTGCGGATGAAGGCGCGATGGTCGCGCGCGCTGGCTCCGCTCGCGCAGCGCCTGGCCGCCGGGATGGACGAATTCGTTTCGGCGCCCGACCCGATTCGTACCGGCGGTCATGGCAACACCGCCTTCGCATGCATCCTCGCGCTCGACTACGCGCGCGCGAGCGGCGACCTGCCGCTGGAACTGGCGATCAAGAAGGCCGCGCGGCGCTGGTACGGCTCGGATCGCGATGCGCCGCTCGCCGACGAGTCCTCGCGCGACGATTTCCTGTCGCCGTCGCTGGTCGAGGCCGTGCTCATGCAGCAGCTACTCGATCCGGTCGAGTTCGACCGTTGGTTGAATGGCTTTCTGCCTTCGGGAATCGGGCCGCTGGCGGAGCCTCCGCACCACAATGGCCTGTGCCTGTCGCGCGCGTGGTGCTTCGGCGCCTTGGGGTTGCAGGGAATTGCGGAAAAACACTTGAAAGCAGCCCTTCCGCACGTCAGCGAGCACCGCCTCGCCTTCGCGGTGCTCGCGCTCAGCGGGGCAGCTCTGAAAACCCCATGAGGAACTCGTCGACCGCGCGGGCGCACTGCCGCCCCTCGCGGATCGCCCACACCACAAGCGATTGCCCCCGGCGCGTGTCGCCCGCCGCAAACACCTTCGGCGCTGACGTCGCGTAGGCGCGCGCACCGTCGGTGTCGGCCCTAGCGTTGCCGCGCGCGTCTTTCTGCACGCCGAACTCCTCCAGCATCGATTGCAGCGGCGAGACGAAGCCCATCGCCAGCAGCACGAGGTCGGCAGGGATCTCGAACTCCGACCCGGGGACTTCGCTCGACCTGCCGTCCTGCCACGCGAGACGCACGGCCTTCAGCGCCCTGACGCGGCCCTTTTCGCCGACGAACGCCTTGGTAGCGATCGACCAGTCGCGGTTGACCCCCTCCTCGTGCGACGAGGATGTGCGCAGCCGCGTCGGCCAGTACGGCCACACCGGGTTGCGCTCCACGTCGGGCGGCATCGGGAAGAGCTCGAAATTGGTGACCGAGGCCGCCTGCTGGCGGTTCGAGGTGCCGATGCAGTCCGAGCCGGTATCGCCGCCGCCGATGACCACGACGTGCTTTCCGGCGGCGTTCAGCTCCGGCACCTCGGCGTCGCCCGCGACCCGTTTGTTCTGCAGCGGCAGGAACTCCATCGCGTAATGCACGCCCTGCAGCTCTCGCCCCGGGATCGGCAGGTCGCGTGGCTGCTCGGCGCCACCCGTCAACACCACGGCGTCGAAATCGGCGAGAACCCTTTCCGGCGCGATGCTTTCGCGGGCGTCGCTGCCCACGCCACCGGCGGGTTTCCTTGTGCCGACGAATACGCCGGCGCGAAACTTCACGCCCTCATCGCGCATCTGCTCGAGG
>Ga0075351_1000113_pt1 | contig 10641 bp, 7 predicted proteins | sample Sandmound_ThreeS_3_FD_120091 | JGI IMG/M metagenome (GOLD analysis project Ga0075351, IMG submission 120091) | Natural and restored wetland microbial communities from the San Francisco Bay, California, USA, that impact long-term carbon... | ecosystem: Environmental > Terrestrial > Soil > Wetlands... | reverse complement strand
TCGGCGGGCTTCTCCTGCTTACGCGTGACAAAGCTTGAGCGACCCGACGCGCCCCTGATCGCGGCGCTCGAGCGCGCCCGGATCCATCCGCTCTGGGATCGCTATCAGCGCATCACGCCGATGGCGCCGCAGGCGAAGGACGCGCCGATGCACTGGCGCTGGCGCGACGTCGAGCCGTTCACCGAGCGCGCCGCGAAGGAAGTCGGCATCGAGGACGTCGAGCGGCGCGCGCTGATCCTCGCCAACCCAGCGTTCGGTGGCGCGACCGTGACGACGCAGAACCTGATCGGCGCCTTCACCGTGCTCGAGCCGGGCGACAGGGCGGTGCCGCACCGGCACACCGCGGCGGCGATCCGCTTCGCCACGCGCGCCGAGGGCGCGGTGACGATCGTCAACGGCCGGCGCTGCGAGATGCACGAAGGCGACCTGGTGCTGACGCCGCCGATGTGCTGGCACGGCCACATCAACCAGGGCAGTCGCCGCACCGTGTGGTTCGACGCAGCCAACATGCCCGCGATCTGCAGCCTCGACGCGAGCTTCTTCGAGCCGGGCAGGCGTGACGACGCGCGTTTCTGGGAGGTCGGCACGGAAGGCTCGGCCGAATATCGCTTCCCATGGCAGGACGCGGTCCGCGGACTGGCGCCGGCCGCCGACGGCTCGCTCACGTACCGCTATTCGAAGGACGGCGGCTCGGTCATGCCGACGCTGGATCTGTTCTTGAAAAGAATCACGCAGACAAGAGAAGCCCGCTCGACCTGCAGCGCGGTTTGCCTGGTGGTCTCCGGCGAAGGTCGCTCGAAGATCGGCGGGCAGACCTTCGAGTGGTCGCAGCACGATGTCTTCACCGTTCCGCACTGGACCTGGGCGAGCCACCAGGGCGCCGGGGATCTCTTCATCGTGACCGACCGCGCGATCTACGAGCGGCTCGAGCTGCTGCGCGAAGAATTCCGGTGATCGGCGCCGCACTGCGGCGCGTCGAGGACGATCGCTTCCTCGCGGGCTCCGGCTCCTTCATCGCCGACCTGTCGTTCCCCGGCGAGCTGCATTGCGTCTTCGTCCGCTCGCCTCACGCGCATGCGCGCATCCGCTCGGTGCGTTCCACTTCAGCAATCGTTTTCACCGGCAGGGACCTGGCGACCCAGCCGATGCGCTGCGGCTGGGTGCTGCCCGGCATGAAAGAGCCGCCGCGCTGGCAGCTTGCGCGCGAAACCGTGCGGCATGTCGGCGAGCCGGTGGCGATGGTGCTCGCCGAATCGCGCGCGGCCGCAGAGGATGCAGCCGAGCAGGTCATCGTCGACTACGAGCCGCTGCCGCTCATCGACGGCGAGCCCGCGTTCACCTGGACGCGGGGGGATCGCCAGGCGGTCGAGCAGGCAATGGCGCGCGCGGGCCGAAAAGTGGCGCTCGAGCTCGTGAACAACCGGCTGTGCGGGGCGGCGATCGAGACGCGCGGCGCCGCGTGCAGCGGCGATACGCTGTACGTCGGCACCCAGGCGCCGCACCACATCCGGCGCTATGTTTGCGAGGAGCTCGGCATCGCAGAGGCGGACCTTCGCGTCATCTCGCGCGACGTCGGCGGCGGCTTCGGCTACAAGGGCAAGCACTACCCGGAAGAGACGCTGGTCGTCTGGGCCGCGCGGCGGCTGCGGCGGCCGGTGAACTGGATCGCCGGCAGGAGCGAGTCGTTCCTCACCGATACGCAGGCGCGCGATCACCGTACGCGCGCGACTCTGGGACTGGACGAGCAGGGGCATTTCCTCGCCTTGCACGTCGCGACGCGGGCGGATCTCGGCGCGTACGTATCGAGCTTCGGCGCAGCGATCGCCGGGCCGATCTACAGCGCGCTGCTCGCCGGCCTGTACCGCACGCCCGCGGTGTTCGTCGAGGTGAACGGCTTCTTCAGCAACAGCGTGCCGACCGATGCGTACCGCGGCGCCGGCCGGCCCGAAGCCTGCTATGTGCTCGAGCGCCTGGCCGACAAGGCGGCTCGGGAGCTCGGCATCGACCGCGCCGAGGTCCGCCGCCGCAACTTCATCCCGCCCTCGGCGATGCCGTACAAGACGCCGGTCGGGCCGACCTACGACTGCGGCGATTTCCCGAAGGTTTTCGAACGCGCGCTCGAGCTGGCCGATTACAGCAATTTTCAAAAGCGAAAACATCGAAACCCGGATTGCCTCCGCGGCATCGGCATCGCCTGCTACATCGAATCCTCGGGAGTCGCGCCGTCGCGTCTCGCCACGGCGATGGGGGCGCGGGTCGGTTTCTACGAAGTGGCGCAGGTGCGGGTTGCTCCCGATGGCAGCGTCACGGTGTACCTGGGCACGCACAACCATGGCCAGGGGCACGAGACGACGTTCGCGCAGATCCTTTCCCAGCGTCTCGGAATTCCCTTCGAAAGAATCCGGATCGTGGAAGGCGATACCGGCGCTGTGGCGACAGGCACTGACACCTTCGGCTCGCGCTCGATCGCGGTCGGCGGCTCGGCGCTGCATGTGGCGGGCGGCAAGATCATCGCCAAGGGGAAGAAGATCGCCGCGCACCTGCTGGAGGTCGCGGAGGCCGACGTCGAGTTCGCCGCCGGCGAGTTCCGCGTCGCCGGCACGGATCGCAAGGTGACGTTTGCGGAAGTAGCGCGCGCGGCCTACGCGCCGCAGCGCTACCCGCTCGAGAGCCTGGAGCCCGGGCTCGACGAGACGGCCTACTACGACCCCCCTAACTTCGCCTTCTCCAATGGCGCCCACGTCTGCGAGCTCGAGGTCGACCGCGAGACGGGCGAGGTGCGGGTCATTCGCTACAGCGCGGTCGACGACATCGGCACGGTCATCAACCCCATGATCGTCGAGGGCCAGCTCCACGGCGGCGTCGCGCAGGGGCTGGGCCAGGCGCTCTTCGAGCGCACGGTCTACGAGGAAGGGCAACTCCAGTCCGCGTCGTTCATGGACTACGCCATCCCGCGCGCGAGCGACCTGCCGGCGTTCGACTCGGAGACCGACGAGAGCCAGCCCTGCACGCACAACCCGCTCGGCGCCAAGGGATGTGGAGAAGCGGGGACGATCGCCGCGCCTGCGGCGGCGATCAGCGCCTTGCTTGACGCGCTTGGCGTCGACGATCTCGAAATGCCCGCTACACCGCATGCAATATGGCGCGCCATAATGCGCAAGTGATCCAGGAACTGAACCCGGCCAAGCTGGCGCAGCTCTATCGCAGGCAATTCGAGCTGTGCCAGGTGAAGAAGGGCGAGACCATCGCCGCGGTCAGCGACCTCGGCACGCGCCGCGAGTACCTGCAGGCCGCCTTCGCCGCCGCCGATGATCTCGGCGCCGACATCTACGAGCTGTGCGTCAATTCCCTGCCGTCCTGGACCAAGGTCGGCGTTCCGACCATCGGCAAGTGCAAGGGCACCCTCGAAGCGGTGAGCGCGGCCGACCTGGTGGTGATCTTCCACGTGCCGCTCTTTACCCGCTGGCTGAAGCAGGTGATGGACCGCGGCGTGCGCGTGCTCATGATCATCGATTCGCCCGACGACCTCGAGCAGCTCATGGCGCCACGAGGCCTCAAGGAAGCCTGTAAACACGCAGAGCATCTCTACCGTGGCGCAAAACGGGTCCGCGTGCGGAGCGAAGCGGGGACGGATCTGCAGTATGACTGCGGCGAGTATCCCGTCATGACGCAGTGGGGCTACGCCGACGAGAAAGGCCACTTCGACCACTGGGGCGGCGGGCACATCCACACCTTCCCGAACGAAGGCAGCGCCAGCGGCACGGTCGTCTTCCAGCCGGGAGACATCGTCATCCTTCCTTATTGCCGCTACATCACCGATCCGGTGCGGCTGCAGGTCCGCGAGGGCCACATCGTCGACATGCAGGGCGGCATCGACGCCAAGCTGATGCGGGACTGGCTGGGCGACGGGCGCGCGGACGAGAAGGACCGCGACCCGTTCGCGGGGTCGCACCTCGGCTGGGGCATGAATCCGCAGGCGCTCTGGTACGGCATCGCGCTGCACGGCGATGATCCCGAGCGGCATCGCGCCGCGGCGCGCACCTTCCCCGGCAACTTCCTTTTCTCGACCGGGCCGAACACGCAGGGCGGTGGCAAGCGCGACACGCGCGGGCACTACGACGTGCCGATGCGCGATTGCACGGTCGAGCTCGACGGCCGGGTGGTGATCGACAAGGGTCGCATCGTCGAGGAGAAAATGAAGGTCAACCGGGAGGCACGATGAAACGGCTTATTTTTCTTTTGTTTTTCCTCAGCCTGTCCGCGCACGGCGCGGACAAGGTCAAGATCGGATTCATCAGCACGCTTTCCGGGCCGAACGCGTCGATCGGCACCGACATTCGCGACGCCTTCAACCTCGCGGTCAAGCTGAACGGCGGCAAGCTCGGCGGGCTGCCCGCCGAGGTGCTGGTGAGCGACGATCAGCTCAAGCCCGAGAACGCGAAGCAGATCGCCGAGCGCTACCTGCAGAGGGAGAAGGTCGACTTCATCACCGGCATCGTCTTTTCCAACGTGGTGATGGCGGTCGCGCCCGACGCGATCGCGAGCAAGGTGTTCTTCATCTCGCCCAACGCCGGGCCGGCGCCGTTCACCGGCGCGCAGTGCAGCCCCTTCTTCTTCGCCGCATCCTGGCCGAGCGAGGCCTACAGCGAGGCCGCCGGCCAGTACATGACCAGCAAAGGCATCAAGAACGCGATCTTCCTCGCGCCGAACTATGTCGGCGGCCAGGATGCCGCCACCGGCTTCAAGCGCTACTACAAGGGCAAGCTGGTCGAGGAGATGTACACCAAGCTCGGCCAGCTCGACTACGCCGCGGAGCTGTCGCAGATCCGCGCCGCCAAGCCCCAGGCGCTGTACGTGTTTCTGCCCGGCGGCATGGGGATCAACTTCATCAAGCAGTTCGTCGCTTCGGGCATGTCGCGCGACATCCAGCTGATCGTGCCGCTCTGGGGCTCGGACCAGGACATCATTCGCGCCGTCGGCGACCCGATGCTGGGACTGTTCAGCGTCGGCCACTGGTCGATCGATTTCGATAACCCGACCAACAAGAAGTTCGTCGCCGAGTTCGAGAAGGAATACAAGCGCCTGCCCACCGGCTACGCCGCCTCGGGCTACGACACGGCGATGCTGCTCGACTCCGCGATCCGCAAGGTCAAGGGCAAGATCGAGAACAAGGATGCGCTACGCGCTGCCATCCGCGCCGCCGACTTCAAGAGCGTGCGCGGCGACTTCAAGTTCGGCAGGAACCAGTTCCCGGTGCAGAACTACTACCTGCAGCTCGTCGGCAAGGGCCCCGACGGCCGCATCGTGCACAAGACCATGGGCACGGTGCTGACCAATCGGGGCGATGCCTACGTGCAGAACTGCAAGATGCAGTGAGACGCTAGGTCTGGATCAGCTGCGTCTGGCCGGGCTTCATCACCGTCACCTGGACCGACGGGGCGATCTGCGCCATCGCCTTGCGGAAGTCCTCGCCGGCCTCGACGCCGCGCACTAGCGGGTTGTGCGCGTAGTGCACGGGGATCGCGTGCGAGACGCCGAGCCACTGGCACGCGCGCGCGGCTTCCTCCGGACCCATCGTGAAGGGTCCGTCGCCCACGCAGACGATCGCCAGGTTCGGCTGGTAGCGCTCGCCGAGGGTCTTCATGTCGCCGTACAGGTCGGTATCGCCGCTGATGTAGACGCGCACGCCGCCGATGTCGAGCATGAAGCCGGCGGCGGGGAAGGCGTGGAACGTCGAATGCACCGCGGGCACGAGACGCACGGTCATCGCGCCATGCTTCGACGTGCCACCGAAGTTCATGCCGGCACCGCCATTGACGACGATCTTCGCCGGCGTCAGCCCTGCCTTCTGGAAATCCGGCAGAAGGCCGGTCGGGGTACGCATCAAATCGCTTTGCCCCGCGGTCATGACCGGCACGCCGGCATCGACCAGCGCCTTGAGGGCGTCGAAGTAGTCGCCGGCATGGTCGGCGTGGTCGTGCGTCAGCAGCACGAACACCGCCTCGGGGTTCTTGCCACGCACGTACTGCGCGAAGGCCTCCTTGCTGGTGTATTCGGCCGCCTTCGGCACGTTGAACCGCGTCCAGCCGGCGTTGCTCCAGAACCATGCGTCGGCGTAGGCGATCTGCTTGTAATCCGGCGTCGCGAGCTCGCATACGCCGCCGCCCAGCCAGCGCACCGACATCCGGCCGCCGCTGAGGCGCGCGCTGCCGCCGGTGCCGGCCCCGAGCGGGCTGCCGCCGCCCATGGCGCATCCGCCGAGCGCGAGCGCGCCGCCGAGCCCGAGCATGCCGCGCAGCAACGCGCGGCGCTGAATCAGGAATTCCGCATTGTTCATTTCTCTCCTCCTCCGTTAGCGGGAAACGCGACTATACGTCGCTCGACGAGACCTGCAATGTCCTGCTGCGAATAGCCGAGCTCGCGCAGCAGCTCCAGGCCATGCTCGCCGATCATGGGCGGGTCCGAGCGCTTCGCGAGCCGCTTGCCGTCCAATTCGATCGGCAGCGCGGGAATATGCGAGCGCTTCCCCATGTACCGGGTCTCGAGCAGTCCGCCGGAGGCCTTGAGGTGCGGATCGTCGAGCAGGTCCCAGGGCTTGGCGATCGGCGCGAAGGGCATGCCGATCGCTTCCAGCTTCGCCGCCAGCTCGTCCGCGGAGTGGCGCTTCGTGATCTCGTTGATGCGCGGAATCAGCCAGGAGCGCTCTTTCACGCGCATGGCGTTCGTCCTGAGTCTTTGGTCTTTTTCCAAGTCTTTTATTTCAAACTCGCGGCAAAAGACTTCCCATTGGGTGTCGGTTACCACGCCGACGAAAAGCCGCCCGCCGCCCGCGGTATCGAAGATGTCGTACACGCCCCAGGCGGGGCGCTTGACCGACATCGGCGGCGGCGCTTCGCCGGTGAGCTCGTACTGCGCCATGTGCTGCGCGACCAGGTAGGCGGTGCTCTCGAACAGGGCGCTGGTGACGCGCTTGCCGCGCCCGGTCTTCTCGCGCTCGCGCAGCGCCGCGAGGATCGCGACCGCCGCGAAAGTGCCGCCCATGATGTCGACGACCGAAGACCCGGCGCGCAGCGGCCGGTCGGGCAGGCCGGTCATGTAGGCGAGCCCGCCCATCATCTGCGTCACCTCGTCGAGAGCGGGGCGGTGCTCGTACGGCCCCTTGAGGAATCCCTTGAGGGAGCAATAGACCAGCCGCGAATTGAGTTTCTGCATTTCCTGAAAGGAAAAGCCGAGCTTGTCGAGCGCCCCGGGGCGGAAGTTCTCGGTCAGGACGTCCGCGCTCGCCAGCAGCTTGCGCGCGATCTCTTTGCCTTCCGGCGCGGAGAGGTCGACCGCGAGGCTCTTCTTGTTGCGGTTGAAAACCGGGAAGAATCCGGCGCCGGCGGCTTCGAGGCGGCGGGTGTTGTCGCCGGCGAGCGGCTCGACCTTGATGACTTCGGCGCCGAGATCGGCGAGCACCAGGCCGCAGGAGGGGCCCATCACCATGTGCGCGAACTCGACGACGCGCACCCCCTCAAGCGGCAGCACGGAATCCTTTGGGCAGACCTGCGTCCGGCGTGTGGCCGTAGATCGGCTCGTCGGGCAAACCCTGGATCAGGGTTTTTCTTGCAACAAACAATTTCTCCAGATCGATGCCGGTCTTCACGCCCATGCTCTCGAACATGAACACCAGGTCCTCGGTGATCACGTTGCCGCTCGCGCCCGGCGCGAACGGGCAGCCGCCCAGGCCGCCCATCGAGCTGTCGAAGTGGCGCACGCCTTCCTCGTAGGCGGCGAGCGCGTTGGCGAGGCCGAGGCCGCGGGTGTTGTGCAGGTGCGCCGCCTCGAGCTTTTCGCCGATCCGGTCCCTGACTTTCCTGAAGATCCTTCGGATCTGCGCGGGATTCGCATAACCCACGGTGTCGGCGAGCGCCACGCAGTCGCAGAATTCGGCGAGCGCGGCAGCGATGCGCACCACATCGTCCTCGGGCACTTCACCCTGCAGCGTGCAACCGAACGCGGTCGATACCGCGCCCTCGATCTCGACGCCCGGGTGGGGAAGCTGCGCGCACTTGCGCACCTCCTCGATCATCTGCTCCGGCGTCATGCGTACGTTCGATTCACTGTGCTTGCGGCTCGCGGAAACGGGGAAGGTGACCTTGTGCGCGCCCGCCTCGAGCGCGCGCTGGAAGCCCTTGAGGTTCGGCGCCAGGGCTACGACTTTGACGCCCTGGATCGTCCTGGCGAAAGCAACGATTTCGCCCGTATCCGCCATCGCCGGGATCAGTTTCGCCGGCACGAAGGAACCAACTTCGATTTCCTTCAACCCCGCGGCCGCAAGTGCGGCAATCCACACCTTCTTTGCCTCGGTGGGCATGAGGTGATGCGCGTTCTGCAGGCCGTCGCGCGGCCCGACCTCGCAAATATGCACGCCACTCATGGCTAGGCGGCCGTCACCGGCAGCTTCAGCTCGATGATCTTCCTCGACCACTCCGCCGGGCCGGTGGTGTGTACCGAGGTGCCGTTCGCATCGACCGCGACCGTCACCGGCATGTCCTGCACTTCGAATTCGTAGATGGCTTCCATGCCGAGGTCCTCGAAGGCGAGCACGCGCGACTTGCGGATCGCCTTCGCGACGAGATAGGCGGCGCCGCCGACCGCCATCAGGTACGCCGCCTTGTGCTTGCGGATCGACTCGATCGCGGCGGGCCCGCGCTCGGCCTTGCCGACCATGGCGATCAGGCCGGTCCTGCCGAGCATGGTCTCGGTGAACTTGTCCATGCGCGTCGCCGTCGTCGGGCCGGCTGGACCGACGACCTCGTCGCGCACCGGATCCACCGGGCCCACGTAGTAGATGACTCGATTGGTGAAATCGACGGGCAGTTTCTCGCCTTTCGCCAGCATGTCTTGAATTCTCTTGTGCGCGGCGTCGCGGCCGGTGAGGAGCTTGCCCGAGAGGAGCAGACGCTCGCCCGGCTGCCACGAAGCGACTTCCTTGCGGGTCAAAGCATCCAGAGAAACTTTTCTTGAACTCGAATCCGGCTGCCAGGTGACGGCGGGCCAGTCGGAGAGCTTCGGCTCCTCGAACTCCGCGGGCCCCGAACCGTCGAGCACGAAGTGCGCGTGGCGCGTCGCCGCGCAGTTGGGAATCATCGCCACCGGACGGTTGGCGGCGTGCGCGGGGTAGGTGCGGATCTTCACGTCGAGCACCGTCGACAGCCCGCCGAGGCCCTGCGCGCCGATGCCGAGGGCGTTGACCTTGTCGTAGAGCTCGACGCGCAGCTTCTCGACGTTGCTCTTCGCGCCGCGCGCCTTCAGCTCCGCCATGTCGATCGGTTCCATCAACGATTCCTTGGCGAGCAGCATCGCCTTTTCGGCCGTGCCGCCGACGCCGATGCCGAGCATTCCCGGCGGGCACCAGCCGGCGCCCATGGTCGGCACGGTCCTCAGCACCCATTCGGCGATCGAGTCCGAGGGGTTGAGCATGGCGAACTTCGACTTCGCCTCCGAGCCGCCGCCCTTCGCCGCCACGTCGACCTCGACCTTGTCGCCCGCAACGAGCTGGACGTTGACCACGGCTGGCGTGTTGTCCTTCGTGTTCCTGCGGCCGAAGTCGGACTCGTCGAGCACCGACGCGCGCAGCTTGTTGTCGGGATCGAGATAGGCGCGGCGTACGCCTTCATTGATCACCTCTTCCAGCGCCGCGGAAAAATCGAAGCGCACCTGCATGCCGATCTTGAGAAAGACGTTGACGATGCCGGTGTCCTGGCAGATCGGCCGGTGGCCCTCGGCGCACATGCGCGAGTTGCTGAGGATCTGGGCGATCGCATCCTTCGCCGCCGGCGACTGCTCGCGCTCGTAGGCGCGGCCGAGCGCGCGGATGTAGTCGGCGGGGTGGTAGTAGGAGATGAACTGCAGCGCGTCGGCGACGCTCTGGACGAGGTCCGCCTCCTTGATGGTGACCATGCGGAACTGTAGCATCCCACGGAAGCCACGGAGGAGGGTGCATGGCGTCGTCGACGATTGAGTCAGTCCTGCAGGAAAAGCGGGTCTTCAAGCCGAGTCCCGCGTTCGTCAAGCAGGCGAATATTTCCGGCATGGACGCGTACCGCAAGATGGTCGCCGAGTTCGAGCGCCACTTCGCGGGTACCTGGGGCAGGCTGGCGCGGGAGACGCTGGCGTTGTCGAAGCCCTTCACCCAGGTGCTGGATGAAACGAAGGCGCCGTTCTTCCGCTGGTTCCACGACGGCGAGCTGAACGCCTCCTACAACTGCCTCGACCGTCACCTCAAGACCCAGCCGAACAAGGTCGCGATCATCTTCGAGGCCGACGACGGCAAGGTGACCAGGATCACCTACCAGGAGCTCTACAAGAAAGTCTGTCAGATGGCGAACGCCCTGAAGGCCCATGGGGTGAAGCTGGGCGACCGCGTGCTGATCTACATGCCGATGTCCATCCAGGTGGTGGTCGCGATGCAGGCCTGCGCGCGCATCGGCGCGACGCACTCGGTGGTGTTCGGCGGCTTCTCGGCCAAGTCGCTGCAGGAGCGCATCATCGATGCCGGCGCGACCGAGGTGATCACTGCTGACGGTCAGTTCCGCGGCGGCAAGGAGATCCCGCTCAAGCCGGTCGTCGACGAAGCCTTCGCCATGGGCGGCTGCG
>Ga0075351_1000111_pt1 | contig 10707 bp, 7 predicted proteins | sample Sandmound_ThreeS_3_FD_120091 | JGI IMG/M metagenome (GOLD analysis project Ga0075351, IMG submission 120091) | Natural and restored wetland microbial communities from the San Francisco Bay, California, USA, that impact long-term carbon... | ecosystem: Environmental > Terrestrial > Soil > Wetlands... | reverse complement strand
TAGCGCAACCCGCCCTTCACCTGCTCATGGAACCAGGTCGCCTTGCTCTCCGTGTCGGTGAACCGTGGCAGCGCGACTGCGGCGAGGATCGCCGTCAGCAGGATGACGACCACCAGCTCGATGAGCGAGAACCCCTTCATTTCTGCAGCCCTTGTAGCACGCGGTCGCGCTCGGCCTGTACGAGCGGATCTTGCGGAGCGAGCGCAAGCGCCCGGTCGACCCACGCGCGCAGCGTCGCCGGATCGACCGGCGTGGCGAGCAGGCTGCGCAGCCGCACGTGGGTGCTGATGCGGCCGAGGAGGTTGCGGACCTCGCGCGGATTGGCGGCAAAGCCCTCGGCGAAAGCCGCGTCGGCGAGGCGCGCCGCTTCCGGACGCCGGTTCGCCTCGGCCTGCGCCTGCCAGAACTGGCCGGCATACCAGTGGTAGCGCCAGTCGCGCGACTCGATGCGCCGCGCCACCTCGAACCAGTAAGCCGCGTTTTCGCCCCGTGCGAGGCGCCATTGGCGATCCGCGTAGCCAGCGGCCGCCTGTGCCGCGAGCGGCGCCAGAAGAACCCACATTCCAAGCGCCATGCTGGCGGTGACGAGCACGCGAGGTACGCGCATGTCACTCGCGGCCGGCTGCAACGAGTCGAGAAGTCCCACCGCGCCACCGTACAACAGAAGGCAGACCGGGACATAGAACGGGAAGTCCACCAGAGCATGAACCGCCATGGAGGCGAGACCGCCTGAAAGCGCCACTGCCGTCAGCCGGCGGTCAGGCGTGAGCATGCTGGCGCGCCAAGCCTGCGCTTGCGGCAGCACCGCCAGCGCGATCAGACAGGCGAGCCCGGGAATGCCGAGCTCGAGCAAGGTCTGCAGGTAGTCGTTGTGCACGAAATAGGTGGTCAGGGCATCGCCGTATTCGATCCCCGATCCGCGCGCCGATTCGAGCAGGTAGTAGAAGCTGAGATACCCGGACCCCGTTGCGAGGGTCGCCGGCGCGATGGCCCGCAGGGCGAGGCCATACAGATCGAGCCGTGCGGTCGAGGAACCGACATTGAGCAACAGGGCACCGACGACCAGTCCACCGGAAATTGCCGCTGCCGTTGCCAGCCATGCGAGCGGGGCGCGAAATCCGGCGTGCCCGGCGACCAGTACCGCGACCGCGCTTGCCGCGGCAGCGGCGAGCCACGCGCCCCGGCTTCCGGTCGCGACGAGAGCTGCGACCAGCAAGCACACCCCTATTGCGAGAGCGACGCGCCGTTTGCCCCAGACGAAGACCGCCAGCGCGGGTAGCAGGATCAGGTTGATGGTGGCGCCAAGCGTCGCCGGCGTCTCGAAAAGCGCCTGCGCGCGCTCCGCGCCCTGGCCGATGCGCTGCCACAGCGTCCAAGCCGCGAGTCCGAGCGCAAGGGCGAGCGCCGCCTTGAACAGAAGCGGCGCCGCCTCGGCGCCGGCGCGCCGCCCGATCAGAAAGCCGCAAAGGAGAAAGGCTGCATGGTAGGGCGCCGCGGCGGTGTAGGACGGGTTCGCCCAAAGATTGGTGAGGACCATCCAGATCCCGAAGCCGAGGACCGAGCCCGCAATCAACGGCGAGCCCGCCGGCTGCACGCTCGCCGGCAAGCAACGCGACCCCGCCCAGAGGACCGCCAGCGCGCCAGCCCACAGAGCCGGCGACGCGTCCACCGACCCTGCGGCCGCGAGGGCGAGGCCGGAAAACAAAAGAGGGACCACGAGGTCCCTCTTCGTCTTCTCTGTCCGGGTCAACTTGCCTGGATCAGCCGGACCGGAGAGACCGGTCCTAGATCATGTGCCGCTGCAAAGCGCCGACGGAACGGTCGGACAGGTGACGGCATTGCCGCCGGTCGGCGTGAACGTCGTGCCGCCACAGCCGTTGTTGGTGAATGCGCCGCTCGACGAACCGCCGCTTTGCGCGGTCGTATTGCCGATGATGCTCGTCATGGTGTTCGGACCCTTGGTCGACGCGTACAGCAGAGTTGCCGTCGAGATCATCGCGCCACAAGTCGCCTGGCCGACGGCGTCGCGCGCCGAAGCCGACAGGTCGGTGAACTGGGGAATCGCCACGGCGGCGAGAATGCCGAGGATGACGATCACGACCACCAGCTCTATCAAGGTGAAGCCCTTCTGCAGCATGCGCTTCATTGCGAAAGCTCCCTAAGAACGTTGACCCGCTGCTAACGGCGGGTATGTTATGCGTTATTCTGAGTGTCCCGTGTCCTGATGTGTTTTGTCAAGAAAAGCAAGCATGTCCAGAGGATTCTGGATGCAAAAGATTAATAGCATTACTCCCAGCGGTATGGTGAAGTGGGCACTAACATAAAGCCCATTCCGTTGGGGCTGGCGACGCCGTGGAAACGAAGAATGCCGTCCGGATCGGACGTCTGCAGGCCGAACCTCAGGCGCGGCGAATAGATGAGTTCTGCGCGCACTGCGTCGAACACCCAGGACCCCCGATCGATCGCGCCGACCGTCGATTCGAGCTCCCCGGCGAAATTGCTCTGGCTGATGCGCGCGAGCTCGAAGGGGTTGCGCCGCGTCCAGGCCTGCACGTTGCCGACCTCGCCGCGCATCACTTCGTAAGCGAGGCGAGTAGTGATCGCGGCGTTTAGCTGAGCCACGGTGGCCTGCACCGCCGTCCGCTCCGCGACCTCCATGACCTCGAGCAGCCGCTGTGCCAGCACGGCGATGAGGATGGCCGCGATGCCGCCGTACAGCGCAGCTTCGAGGCGGGTCAGTGGCCGGGCGCCGTAGATTCTCAGGCTGAAGACCCCGTCATTTCTTCAGCATCACCTTGCCAAGCTCCCAGATCGGCAGGAACACGCCGAGCGCGAGGATGAGGACCAGCACGCCGAGGGCGACGGTGATGATCGGCTCGACGTTGGCGGCCAGGTTCTTGATCTCGTAGTCGACCTCGCGCTCGTACATGTCCGCGACTTCGTTCAGCAGGTCGTCGAGCTCGCCGGTTTCCTCGCCGACCGCGATCATCTGCAGCACTACCGGGGTGAACACGCCCGCGGCCACGGCGGTGCGCAGGATGCTCTCGCCGCGCTCCACCCCTTCGCGCATCTGCTCCACGCGGCGGGCGAGGTAGGCGTTGTCGACCACGGAGGCGACCACGGTGAGTCCCTGCACGATCGGCACGCCGGCGCGGCTGGCGATGGCAAAAGCGCGCGCAAAGCGGGAAAGCGTCGCCTTGAAGATGATGTTCCCGGCGACCGGGATGCGCAGCTTTACCCGATCCCAGTTGTAGCGTCCGCGCTCGGTGCTGGTGTAGCTGATGAACGCGATCACGCCGACCACCATGGCGGCAAGCGCGATCGGCCAATAGGCGAGGAAGGCATTGGAGGTCGCGACCAGCACGCGGGTGAGGAGCGGCAGCGGCACCTTGCTCGCCTCGAAGATCTTGGCGAAGGCCGGAATGACGAAGAAATTGACGATGCCGATCGCCACCGCGATGGCGAAGATGACGATCATCGGATAACGCAGCGCGGTCTTGATCCGGTCGCGCACCTCACGCTCGAACTCGAGGTAGCCGAAGAGGCGATTGAACGCCTCGTCGAGCTGTCCCGTGGTCTCTCCGACGCGAACCACGCTGACGTAGAAGCCCGAGAAGACGGCGGGATGGTTGTGCATCGCGCTCGACAGCTCCCGCCCGGCGTCGAGGCTGACGCGCAGCTCCGCGATCACCCGGCGCAGGCTCGGATTGATGGCCGACTCCTGCAGCCCGGCGAGCGCGCGCAGGATCGGCACGCCGGCCTTGAGCAGCGTGTACATCTGGCGCGAGAAGAGCGACACATCGATCAGCGTCACCTTCGGCTGCAGCGCCCGGGCGAGCCAGCCGGGAGACGCCGATTCGACGGCGGCCGCGGTCGCCTGGATGTCGACCGGAGTGACGCCGGTGTTGATCAGCTGGTCGGCGACCGCGCCCTGGTCCGGGGCTTCGAGAGTGCCGGTGACGAGCTCGCCCCGGGCACCCCGGCCGCGGTAAGCGAAGACCGGCATCTATTCCTCGAGCTGAACGGCGACCTTCATCGCCTCGGAAACGGTAGTGCGTCCCGCGAAGACGAGCGCGAGCGCGCGATCGGTGAGCGTCTTGCCCTTGAGGTGCGGCCGCGCCGCCTCGAGGAACGCGTTCGGATCCGCCGTGTTCGCGGCGCGCACGAGGTCTGGCGTCATTTCCAGCATCTCGTACACGCCCGTCCTGCCGGCATAGCCGATGCCGTTGCAGTGGGAGCAGCCCTGGCCGCGCCGGTAGCGATGGCCGGGCTGTCGCGGCCCGACCACCGCTTCCAGCCAGCGGCCCTCGTCGTCGGCGGGCTCGACGTCGACCGCACAGGTTTCGCAGATCAGCCGCACCAGGCGCTGCGCCAGCACGGCGTGGATCGAAGTCGCGACCATGTAGCTCGGCGCGCCCATGTCGATCAGGCGCAGCGGCGTGCTCGCCGCGTCCTTGGTGTGCAGCGTGGAGAACACCAGGTGGCCGGTGAGCGCCGCGCGCAGGCCGATCTGCGCCGTTTCCTCGTCGCGGATCTCGCCGACCAGGATCACGTCGGGGTCCTGGCGCAGGGTCGAGCGCAGCACGCGCGCGAAGCTGAGATCGATCTTCTCGTTGACCTGGACCTGGGTGATGCCCGGCAAACGGTACTCGACCGGGTCCTCGACCGTGATGATCTTGCGATCGGACGTATTGAGCTCGGCGAGCGCGGCATAGAGCGTGGTCGTCTTGCCGCTGCCGGTCGGGCCCGTGACGAGCACCATGCCGGCGCTGCGCCGGATGATCTCGCCGAAGCGCTGTCGGATATCGTCGGGGAATCCAAGGCGGTCGAGCGACTGCACCGTCGCCTTGCGGTTCAGCAGCCGCAGCACCACGGTCTCGCCGTACTGGCAGGGCATGGTCGACATGCGGACATCGATCTTCTGGTCGCGCACGCCGACCATCAGCCGGCCATCCTGGGGCAGCCGCTTCTCCGAGATATCAAGCCCCGCCATCAGCTTCAGCCGCAGCGCGAGCGCCGGCGCGATCTTCGGGTCGCCCTGCGTCTGCGGCATCAGCGCGCCGTCGATGCGGAAGCGGATCTGCAGCCGGCTCTCCATCGGCTCGATGTGCACGTCCGAGGCGTTGACCTGGATCGCGTCCTCGAAGATCGACTGCAGCATCTTCACCACCGGCGCTTCTTCCGCGCCGAGGTTGGCGCCAAGCGCGCCGAAATCGATGTAGTCGCCGACGTCGCGCTCGAGCTCACGGGCGAGGCCGCTGATCTGCTCGGTGCGGCGGTAGATCCGGTCGATGGTCTGCAGCAAGAGCGGCTCGCTCACCACCGCCGCCTCGATGTCGCGCTTCAGGAGCCGCGCGATCTCGTCGAAGGCGAAGAGATCGGTCGGGTCCGCCATGCCGACCAGATAGCCGGAGCGCTTCTCCTCGAGCACCACGGCGCGGAAGCGGCGCGCCTGCGCCTCGGGCAGCCGGCGCACCAGGTCATTGTTGAAGTTGTAGAACTTGAGGTTGACGTACGGAACGCCGAGCTGGCGGGACATCGCCTCGCAGATCTGCTCGTCGCTCGCCGCGCCCTGCTCGATCAGGACGCGGCCGAGCCGGCGGCCGATTTTCTTCTGCTGCTCGAGCGCGAGGCGCAGCTGCTCCTGCGAGATGATCTTCTGAGCGATGAGCAGGTCGCCCAGGCGGATTTTTTCGGGGCGACCCATCAATCCTCCCTAGGGCCGGATTTGACCATGGAAAAAAATAAGGGGCAGGCCCTTGCGGGCACTGCCCCTGAGCGATCCGTCGGAAAGAGGAGGAGGAGGAACCGACGAATCTGCTGCAACGCACAAATATTAGGCCTTTTACGCTAAAGATAGAATACGCGACATTTGTAAAACACTTTTGCATAATTCGCAAAGATGGCGGACTCCTCTTTCCAGCAAATGGCCGTGTTCGCGAAGGTCGTCGGCGCGGGCAGCCTGTCGGCCGCGGCCCGCGAACTCGGCCTTTCGCCCGCTCTCGTGAGCCGCAAGCTCGCGGCCCTCGAGGGACGTCTCGGCGTGCGGCTCATCAACCGCACCACGCGCAGCTTGCATCTCACTGACGAGGGCGCGAGCTACTACGAGGCCTGCTCGCGCCTCCTCGCGGAGATCGACGAGGCCGACGCCGCGGTCGCGGCCGGGCGCGTCGAGCCGCAGGGCGTGCTGCGCGTCGCCCTGCCCGCGTCGTTCGGCCATCTGCATGTCACGCCGCGCATCCTGGAGTTTGCCGCGCAGTACCCGAAGGTGCGGCTCGCGCTCAGCCTCTCGGATCGCAGCGTCAACGTCATCGAGGAAGGTTTCGACATCGCGGTGCGCATCGCCGAGCTCGAGGACTCGTCTCTCGCGGCGCGCAAGCTCGCGCCCAACCGCAGGGTCGTCTGCGCGAGCCCGCAGTACCTCGCCCAGCACGGCACGCCGCGCCTGCCGGAAGACTTGATCCACCACAACGTGCTCACCACCGCCAACGACTTCGTAATGACCTGGGACTTCAAAGACCCGCGCGGCAAGCCGGGCACGGTGCGCGTCGGCGGCCGCTACGCCTGCGACAACTGGGAAGTCCTGCGCGACTGGGCGCTCGCCGGCCTCGGCATCGCCCTCAAGTCGACCTGGGACGTGCACCGCCATCTGCAGGACGGATCACTGGTCGAGCTCTTTCCCGGCTACAGTTTTCACAGCGACGTGGCAATCTATGCCGTGTATCCGCACCGCCGGCATCTCCCCGCGAAGACGAGGGTCTTCATCGAGTTCCTCGCCGCGTCGTTCGGTCCGGAGCCCTACTGGGATCGCGCCGCCGCGCGGGGAGCGAAGCCGCGAATCAAGGGCCGTGCTGCTGTCTAACCTTGTGCTAAAAGCGAACTGATGGATCTCGCCAGGGCCTCCCTCGAAGACAAGTACACCCTCGAGCGCGGGCGCGTGTTCATGACCGGCACCCAGGCGCTCATCCGCCTGATGATGCTGCAGCGCGAGCGCGACCTGCGCGCCGGTCTCAACACCGCGGGCTTCATCTCCGGCTACCGCGGCTCTCCGCTCGGCGGCCTCGACCAGGCGCTGTGGCGCGCGCAGCAGCATCTCGCCAGCCATCACATCAAGTTCCAGCCGGGCGTGAACGAGGATCTCGCTGCGACCTCGATCTGGGGCACGCAGCAGGTCGGCATGTTTCCCGGAGCGAACTACGACGGCGTGTATTCCATGTGGTACGGCAAGGGCCCGGGCGTCGATCGCTGCGGCGACGTCTTCAAGCACGCCAATGCCGCCGGCACCTCGAAGCACGGCGGCGTGCTCGCCCTCGCCGGCGACGACCACGCGGCGAAGTCCTCGACGCTGCCGCACCAGTCCGAGCATATCTTCAAGGCCTGCCTCATCCCGCACCTCAACCCGGCGAACGTGCAGGACTACCTCGACCTCGGCCTGCACGGCTTCGCGATGAGCCGCTACTCGGGCTGCTGGATCGCATTCAAGTGCGTCACCGACGTTGTCGAATCGGGTTCCTCTGTAGTCATCGATGTTGAAAGGGTAAGAACAAAGATCCCGGAAGACTTCGCCCTGCCGCAGGGCGGCCTCAATATCCGCTGGCCGGACGCGATCCTCGAACAGGAAGCGCGCATCCTCGACTACAAGGTCTACGCCGCCCTCGCCTACTGCCGCGCCAACGGGCTCGATCGCATCGTCTGGGATTCGCCACGCGCGCGCTTCGGCATCGTTACCGCCGGCAAGTCCTACGGCGACGTGATGGAGGCCCTTTCGTCTTTGGGTCTCACAAAAGAAATCTGTGAAGACATCGGCATCCGGGTCTACAAGGTTGCAATGACCTGGCCGCTCGAGCCGCAGGGCGCGCGGCGCTTCGCCGACGGGCTGGAAGAGATCCTGGTGGTCGAGGAGAAGCGCCAGCTGATCGAGTACCAGATCAAGGAAGAGCTCTACAACTGGAAGGAAGGCGTGCGCGCCCCGCGCGTGGTGGGCAAGTTCGACGACAGCGGCGAGTGGAGCCGCAGCGGCGGCCAGCCCGCGGGCACCTGGCTGCTGCCGGCGCAATACGAGCATTCGCCGGCGATGGTGGCGAAGGCGATCGCGCAGCGGCTGGACAAACTGGGGCTCACGAGAAGTCTGGGCTCTCAATTCAGAGAGCGACTGGCTTTCCTCGATTTCAAGGAGAAGATCCTGGCGAAGCCTCGGGTGACCGCCATCCGCCAGCCCTACTTCTGCTCCGGCTGCCCGCACAACACTTCCACCCGCGTGCCCGAAGGCAGCCGCGCCACCGCGGGCATCGGCTGCCACTTCATGGCGGTGTGGATGGACCGGAAGACCTCGACGTTCACCCACATGGGCGCCGAAGGCGCCCCGTGGATTGGTCAGGCGCCGTTCACGAAGGAAAAGCACATCTTCGCCAACCTCGGCGACGGCACCTACTTCCACTCGGGCCTGCTCGCGATCCGCGCCGCGGTCGCGGCCAAGGTCAGCATGACCTACAAGATCCTCTACAACGACGCGGTGGCGATGACCGGCGGCCAGCGGCACGACGGGCCGCTCGATCCGGCGATGATCTCGCGCCAGATCGCCGCGGAAGGCGTGCAGCCGATCGTCATCGTCACCGACGAGCCGGAGAAATACCCGCACGGCACATCCTGGGCGCCGGGCGTCACTATCCGGCACCGCGATGAGCTGGATGCAGTTCAAAAAGAATTAAGGGAAATTCAAGGTGTATCGGCGCTCATCTACGACCAGACCTGCGCCTCCGAGAAGCGCCGCCGGCGCAAGAAGAACGAGTTCCCCGATCCCGCGAAGCGCGTGGTCATCAACGAGATGGTCTGCGAGGGCTGCGGCGACTGCAGCGTCAAGTCGAACTGCCTCTCGGTCGAGCCGCTGGAGACCGAGTTCGGCCGCAAGCGGACCATCAACCAGTCCTCGTGCAACAAGGACTACTCGTGCCTCAAGGGCTTCTGCCCCAGCTTCGTCACGGTCGAAGGCGGCAGACTGCGGAAAGGGAAATCCTCCGCCGTTCGTTCGGAAGAATCCTTTGCTCTCGAAGAACCGAAAAGCCCGGGCCTGGACGTTCCTTACGGCATCCTCATCACCGGCATCGGCGGCACCGGCGTCATCACGATCGGCCAGATCGTCGGCGTGGCGGCGCACCTGGAAGGCAAGGGCGTGTCGGTGCTCGACATGTCGGGCCTGGCGCAGAAGTACGGCGCGGTCATGTCGCACGTGCAGGTGGCGGCGCGGCCGCAGGACCTGAACGCGACGCGCATCGACACCGGCGGGGCGAGCCTGGTCGTCGGCTGCGACCTTGTGGTGAGCGCGAGTACCGAGGCAGTGGCGAAGATGTCACCTTCCCTCACCCGCTCGCTGGTCAACGCGAGCGTCACGCCGACCGCGGAGTTCGTGAGGAACCCCAACTGGCAACTGCCCGGCTCCGACCTGCAGGGCGATATCCGTGAGGCCTCGCAGCAGGCCGACTTCGTCGCCGCCACCGAGCTCGCGAGCGGCTTGATGGGCGACGCCATCGCCACCAACATGTTCATGCTCGGCTACGCCTATCAGAAGGGCTGGGTGCCGGTGTCCGGCGCGTCGCTCGAGCGTGCGATCGAGCTGAATGGCGTCGCGGTCGATTTCAACAAGCAGAGCTTCCTCTGGGGACGGCGCGCCGCGGTCGACCTGGCGCGGGTGGAGCGAATCGCGAAGCCCGCGGAGGTGATTCCGATCGACCAGCATTTCTCGCGCAACCTCGATGAGCTGGTCGAGCGCCGCGTGAAGTTCCTCGCCGACTATCAGAACGCCGGCCTTTCACAACAGTATCTGTCCCTCGTCAATCGCGCGAAGGAGACGGAAAAACAAAAGGCGAATTCGACGAAGCTAACCGAGGCGGTCGCGCGCTACTACGCCAAGCTGCTCGCCTACAAGGACGAATACGAGGTCGCGCGCCTGCACAGCGATGGGGCGATGCGCCGGAAGGTCGACGGCATGTTCGAGGGCGACTACAAGGTCGTCTACCACCTCGCGCCGCCGCTCATCGCCAGGACCGATCCGCTCACCGGCGAGCTGAAGAAGATCCGCTTCGGTTCCTGGATGGGCGGAACCTTCAGGATATTGAGCAAATTGAAATTCCTCAGAGGAACTGCCTTCGATGTATTCGGCTACACCGAGGAGCGCAGGACCGAGCGCGCCCTCATCCGCGAGTACGAGCAGACGCTCGAGCGTCTGCTCGCGGACCTGACGCCGCAGAACCATGCGCTCGCCGTGCAGATCGCTTCGCTTCCCGAGGAGATCCGCGGCTACGGGCACATCAAGGCGAAGAGCATCAACGCCGCCCGGAAGAAGCGCGACGAGCTGCTATCAGGGTTCTCCGAGCCGAAAAAGCAGCGCGCGGCCGCCTAGACCTTCACGCTGAACGGCGTGAAGTTGGTGTCGCGGTCGTAGTAGTCCTCGTTCTCCTTGCGCTTGAGGAAGCCGACCACCTGGTAGGTGACCGGCGTCATCACGATTTCCCACGTCGTCTTCAGGATGTACTGCGCGACGATGATCTTCAGCAGGTCGCCGGTCGCCCAGATGCCGTAGAAGGCGATGAAGTAGAACAGCGACGAATCGACGAGCTCGCCGACCAGCGTGGAGCCGATGGTCCGGGTCCACAGGTGCCGGCCCTCGGTCCACAGCTTCATCTTCGCGAGCACGTAGCTGTTCACGAAGCT
>Ga0075351_1000110_pt1 | contig 10756 bp, 9 predicted proteins | sample Sandmound_ThreeS_3_FD_120091 | JGI IMG/M metagenome (GOLD analysis project Ga0075351, IMG submission 120091) | Natural and restored wetland microbial communities from the San Francisco Bay, California, USA, that impact long-term carbon... | ecosystem: Environmental > Terrestrial > Soil > Wetlands... | reverse complement strand
GGGATCAGCGCGACGTTGATCTGCCAGTTGAAGCCGATCGGCGCGGTGACCGGCTCGAGCGCACGCCCGATGATGGCGGCGAGGCTATAGTCGATGGCCGGCTCCGTGGCGCCCGCGGGCGGCCGCGGGAACGAGGCAAGGAACCAGATCAACACCATCATCGACAGGATCGTCGTACCGGCCCGTTCGAGGAAAATCCTGGCCCGCATGACGAGGCCGAGGGCAATGTTGCGCACGCGCGGGAGCTTATAGTCCGGCAGTTCCAGCATAAACGGCTCGGGCTGGGCGTCGCGCCAGAACAGGCGCTTGGCGACGAACGACACCGCAAGCGCGCTCGCGATCCCGATCGCATAAAGGCCGAACATCACAAGGCCTTGCAGCCCGATCCAGCCGAACACCTGCCTATCCGGAATAAAGGCCGAAATGATAAGCACATACACCGGAATACGCGCAGAACAGGTCATCAGCGGCGCGACCAGGATCGTTGTCAGCCGGTCGCGCCGACTATCGATCACGCGCGTCGCCATGATCCCTGGAATGGCGCAGGCAAAACTCGACAAGAGCGGAATGAAGGCGCGGCCATGGAGGCCGGCGCTGCCCATGATGCGGTCCATTAAGAAAGCTGCGCGAGCAAGATAGCCGAAATCCTCCAAAAGAAGGATGAACAAGAAAAGGATCAAGATTTGCGGCAGGAAGACGATGACGCTGCCGACCCCGGAGATTAGCCCGTTCTGGATGAAGCTCTGCAGGAGGCCTGCCGGGAGCGTCTCTTGCACGAGCCCGCCAAGCGCGTCGAAACCCGCCGAGATCAGGTCCATCAGCGGCCGCGCCCAGGAGAACACCGCCTGGAACATCACGAACAGAATGGTGAGCAGGATGATGAGTCCCGCGACCGGATGCAGGAGGACGGCGTCGAGGCGGCCGGTCAGCGTATCCGGACGCCCCGGGACGCGCACCGCAGCCCGCAAGATCCGGTCGGCCTCGCGCTGCATCGCCCGCAAGTCGGCCGGGCTCGGCGGGGCCCAGGTGTTGGCCTCTGCAGCTGTCGACGCGGGACCGGCGAATAATTCGTCCATCCGCCGCAGCAATTCCTCGACGCCGCCGCGGCGCACCGCAACCGACGTCACCACCGGCACGCCCAATTCCGCGGACAACCGATCGAGGTCGAACTCGAAACCGCGACGGTGCGCGATGTCGATCATGTTGAGCGCGAGCACGATCGGCCGGCCGATCCGCTTGAGTTCAAGCACAAGCCGTAACGCGATGCGCAGATTGGTGGAATCGGCGACGCAGAGCAGCATGTCGGGGACGGCTTCGCCCTTCAGGCGCCCGAGCACCGCGTCGCGGGTCACCTCCTCGTCGGGGCTCCGCGCGCGCAAGGAATACGTTCCGGGAAGATCGATCAGGTTGACGGTGCGGCCGGCAGGCGTACGGAACAGGCCGGATTTGCGCTCGACCGTAACCCCTGGGTAATTCGCAACTTTCTGGCGGCTTCCGGTAAGGGCGTTGAAGACGGCCGTCTTGCCGCTATTCGGGTTACCGACAATCGCAAGATTTCGCGGACCCGCCTCCTCGATGGCGCTCATAGCCCAATGACGTCCAGTCAGTCCGATAATCGAGTCAGCTCACCAGGATCGCCATAGCCTCGCGGCGGCGCAGGGCAATTGTCGCGTCATTCACCCGGATGGCGATCGGATCGCGGCCGAACGCACCCTCATGCAGGATCTCGATTCGCGCGCCCTCGACAAACCCGAGTTCGATTAGGCGGGTCTCCAACTCTGCGGCGGAGAGGCCGGAGGCGTAGCCATTGACATGGATCGCGTGGATGCGCCCGCAAAAGCCGCGCGGGGCTTCGCCGAGCAGGAGTTGTGCCCCGACGGCGCTTTTGCTCGGCTGACTCGCCATGGCAATCCCCCAAGCAATTCGTAATCATTATCATTTTCCCACTTCGAATGTGTTCGCCAGGGCTTCGAGAGTCAAGTTAGAACTCTAAAATTCAGTAGGTTAGAATGCTCACGGCGTAGTATCGGCTAGCCCAGACCAGCGCCGATCGATGGCGGTGGTGTTGAGGTCAAGCCTTGTCGGGAGCGCCGCCTTTGCCCCGCAGGCGGTCCACCGTGTTACGGGCGTCGCGGGCGCCAACGCCTAGACGTTGCAGGGCAAAGTCGGACATACCGACGGCAATCTCCCGTTCCCCTATCACCGCGAGCCCCACTCCCGACTCCGCGAGATAGAGCGCCTCCGCCTCCGAATGGGTGCGCACTACCGTCTCGATCTCCGGATTGAACTTGCGGGCAAGCGCAATGACCTGCCGCGCCTGGAATGCGTCCGGCAGGGCGACCACGATCAGCCGCGCCGAGCGTGGGTGCGCGGCGCCGAGGACCTCTTCACGTGTGGCGTCGCCATAGACAACGCGGGTCCCCTCGGCCCGGAGTTTTTCCGTCAACTTGCGGTCGGACTCGACCACGACATAGCTCAGCCCATGGGCGCGCAGCGCGCTCGCGACCGTCCGCCCCACCCGGCCGTGTCCGATCAGGATCGCGTGGTCGGACATGAAGGGACTGCCGCGCACGGTGATCCCGCCTCGTCGCTTGCGCAGACGGGCAAAAACAGTCCAGCCGGCCACCGCCCGCGCGAGCCAGCGCGCCAGCGGAAACATCAGGGGATTGAGCACGATCGCAATCAGCGCGACGGCGAGCACCAGGTCGCGCCCGCCCGCATCGATCAGACCACGCCGCACCGCCTGGTCAGTCAGGATGAACGAAAACTCGCCGATCTGCGCAAACGACGCCCCGACCAGTGCGGCCGTATCGGGAGAGGCGCGCAGCGCCAGCAGAATCAGGATCGTGGTCAGCCCCGTGCCGACCACGATGGTGAGCAGGAGCGCAGCGATCTCGACCGGCATCCGCACCAGCGTCAACGGATCGAACAGCATGCCGACCGAAACGAAGAACAGCACCGCGAATACCTGCTGCATCGGCAGCGCCTCGGCAGCGGCATGGTGGCTGAGGTCGCTTTCGCCCAGCGCCACGCCGGCGAAAAAGGCGGCGAGCGCGAGCGAGGTGCCGAAGAGAATGGCCGACCCGTAAGCGATCCCCAGCGCCACCACGATGACGGCGAGCGTGAACAGCTCGCGTGATCCGACCCGGGCGACATGGCCGAGCAGCCACGGGATGGCGCGCCGCCCCACCAGCACAATGATTGCAACGAACCCGGCGATCTGAACCAAGGCCCGCGCGAGTTCGAGGACGAGATCGAAAAACTGGAATTCCCGACCGGCGGCGAGCACCGGCAGTAAGGTCAGCGCCAGGATCACGACGATATCCTGGGCCACCAGCCAACCGAGCGCGATGCGGCCCGCGACAGCGGTAAGTTGACCGCGTTCTTCCAAGGCGCGCGTTGCAACCGCCGTGCTCGCGATCGCCAGTGACAGGCCGACGACCCAGCCCGCGCTCGACGGCAAGCCGATCAGGACGGTGGCGATGACGTAGCCAAACACGGTCGCAATGGTGATCTGGATCACTGCGCCCGGCCCGGCGCTCCGCCGCACCGCCAGGAGGTCGTCGAACGAAAAATGCAGCCCGACCCCGAACAGGAGCAGCGCGACCCCGATTTCGGCGAGCTCATTGGTGATCGCCTGATCGACGGTATAGCCAGGCGTAAATGGTCCGAGGACGATGCCGGCGAAAAGATAGCCAAACACCGGCGACAAGCGCACCGCCCGGGCGGCGAATCCCCCGATGAAAGCGACCAGCAGGCTCGCGACAAGTGTGGGAAGCAGTCCGACGCCGTGCGGGTCCATTCGTTGTTCGCACTTTCCGTCTCGGCGCGCCTTTGCCCGAGAGAGCATCGGCCGCATGCCAACATGTCGGCGCGCCGCCCTCCACCTTCGCGGCCTGCCGACCCGACGCGCTGACGATCATGCGACGCCTATATGCGTCGCACAATGCGATACAGCCGTCATAGGATGCACAGCAGATGCGGGAGGTCTTTGACCTATCTCGGCAAAATCGTGATCTTCATAATTTTTTCGGGAAGGGCGTCATCCGCGAGCGGCGCGGTAGGCCATAATGTAGGCGGGAACAATTCCAGTCTGGATGAAATCGAAGGCGTCCCGAGACCGTCTCGAGACGCCTGCGCGCAGAAGCGCGATGATGTCGGCGTAAAGGTATCGCTGCCGGCGTCACCCGGGGCAATGACCAACGTTGACGACCGGCGATGAGGCCGCTCAGTAGCGCCCGTACCGGCGCGTTGCACGCGGGGCCTCCCCGTAGAAGGGGTTCGGCGAGCAATAGCCGCCGGTGCCGCTCACCGCCTGCTGGCATTGCTAGAGATTGGCGAAGTAGCAGTTCGTCCCGCCGCGCCCGCCGTAATTGGCGCACCAGGGATAAACCTGCGCGTTCGCCGGGGCGGCGTCGAGCGCGAGCAGCGCGACGAGGGCCGCAAATCCGAGAAGAATCGTTCGCATTGTCGTCTCCTTTAGCGATCGATCGAATTTTTGTTCGGCGCACCAATGGCCGATGAACTCCGCGCCGTGGTTAATGAGCTACGCTGTGGCAGGTCGCGCAGCTTCACGACGCCCTTCATGATTTTGCGCGTCGGGAGAAGGCGTCCGACGGAAGTGTTTTTTAGTGCCGATGCGCGCGATCCGGTTCGAACAGAAGCGCCGCGAAAGCTGGCGGACAAATCCGGGAGCTCGCCGTCGTTCCGTGCAAAAGGCGGCTAATGGATTGATCTGAAACGAAAGCCGCAACCCCCGCCTCGGCGGCGCGGCGCCTCCCGCTCGCGACAATAGGTCGCCGCGAGGTCAAGCGCTCCCACCGACCTGAGCGAGCCGATGATTTGCCGCGCCTCCACCCCTTAGTCGTCGGCGTCATAGATGAACTGGCGCACGGTTTCGACAGCGCCATGCGCATCGAGATCATCGTGGCCGCCCCGCGGAAAGCGCACGAAGCGCTTCGTCGTCGGCGCGAGCGCAAACAACTGCTCGCCCAACCGCAGCGGAACTACGCGGTCACGCCCCCCATGCATGACGAGCAAAGGCGCGGCAAGCCGGCCGATCAGTTCATCCGATCGTAACTGATCCTTCATCAGCATTCGCACCGGCACGAACGGGTAGATCGATGCGGCAATGTCGACCGCCGATGTGAACGGGCCCTCAAGAACGACCTTGCCGACCTGATGCTCGACGGCAAGCGCGACCGCTGGCCAAGTGCCGAGCGACACGCCCCAAGGAATGATGCGATCAGCCGCATAGCGCGCGGCTGCGAAGGCGTAGGCCGCCTCGGCGTCGCGCACCAGACCCTGTTCGCTCGGCCGGCCGGTCGAGCCGAAGTAACCGCGATAGGAGAGCGCGAGAAGCCCGGTGCCGTCGGCAACGACTTTCTCGAACCGTGCAACGCGCCAGGCGATCACTTCCGCATTGCCATGGAAGAAGATCACCACCGCGCGGCCCGGCCGCGGCGCAACATGCCAGGCGATCACTTTCTCGCCGTCGTTCGTCGCGAGGACGACTTCTTCCGCAACCGGGAATCCAGCATCGACGGGCGGGATGCGGTGGGTGTTCGGCGGGAAATACATGAACTCGCGCTGCAGGAAATAGAGCGCCGCCACCAGAACGACGTAGCCGCATAACGCGAACGAGAGCCATTTCAGCAGCGTCATGCCCGATGGTAGCACGGCGCTGCCGATAATCACTGCTCGGCCGGCGGCACTGCAAGCGCGTTTTCGGCGACCAACAGCCCCTTGAGCCGCTCGGCGACGGCGACATGGCCCCGCTGACTCCAATGCCCGTCATTGGGAAGGGTGTCGGCGCCGTCCATGCGGACATAGGGGATGTTCTTGGCTTTCAAGTGCGGCTCGAGCGCGGGATCGGGGAGCTGCAGCCCGACCAGGAATTTTGCGCCGCGCGATTCGACATAGTCGCGTATCATGTCGACAAGCTTCGTCGTCGGGTCGGGCACGACGACCGCGGGATAGCGCAGCAGCATGTATACTTCGAGGCCGAGGCGAACCAGCGCCGAACGTTCGGCGAGCGCATTGTTATAGTAGTAGTACTTGTGGCCGCGCGGCACCGGCATGCCGCGGAATGCCCAGACGCCGCCGCTCTCGGAAAAGTAGGGCTTGAGCGTGTGACCGTGGACCGAATTGGTGGAGTTGTCGCGATGGTCGTTTTCCACGCACACGATGAGAACCACCACGCTCGGCTTGAGCTGCGGCCATAGCCGCCGCAGCAGCAGATATTCCTGGTCCGTGCCGTACGCGGCGACGCCGGCATTGACGATCCTGAAATCCGGCAGATCCTCGCGTAGGCGATCGGTGAAACGCTGGCCGTCCTTGACGCCGGCGCCGTACACGAACGAGTCGCCGATGAAGAGAACCGTCGGCTTCGTGGTTGGCGCACCCTCGATGTCGCGAAGTCCGAGGCTGTTGATCCTAATGCCGTCGCTCGTGACCTTGTTCGGGATCGGAACCCAGCCGATTTCCGCATCGTACTGATAGGGCAAGCGGTACGCTTCCGGCGTCAGGCGCAGATCGCGGAAGTCGGCGACGCGCAGGAATATCTCTATTCCCACGAGGCAAAGGAACACGATGCCGGCCTGAAGCGCGATCGACCGCGCCAGCGCCCAGCGGCGTCGGCCGCTGGCTACCGGGTCAGTCGACAAGGATTTGGCGCTTTCGCTCGACATGCGCGAAGACCTGTCAGCAGTCGACGGCGGCGCCGCAGGCTCGCCTTAGAGCGACTTGCCGATCTCCTCGGTCATCTTCTTGGCGTCGCCGAGGATCATCATGGTATTGTCGCGGTAGAACAGCGGATTGTCGATGCCGGCATAACCGGAGGCAAGCGAGCGCTTGTTGAACATCACCGTGCCGGCCTTCCACACCTGCAGCACCGGCATCCCATAGATCGGGGATTTCGGATCTTCCTCCGCCGCGGGATTGGTCACGTCATTCGCGCCGATCACGTAAGCCACGTCGGCCTGCGCGAACTCGTTGTTGATGTCCTCGAGTTCGAACACTTCGTCATAGGGGACATTCGCTTCGGCCAGCAGCACGTTCATGTGCCCCGGCATGCGGCCCGCGACCGGATGGATCGCGTATTTGACCTCGACGCCCTCCTCCTTGAGCCGGTCCGCCATCTCGCGCAGCGCATGCTGGGCCTGCGCGACCGCCATGCCGTAGCCGGGCACGATGATGACCTTGCCGGCGTTCTTCATGATGAAGGCCGCGTCTTCCGCCGAGCCGAGCTTGACCGGGCGCGCCTCGCCGCCGGCGGCCGGTCCTGCGACTTCGCCGCCGAAGCCGCCAAGGATCACCGATATGAACGAGCGGTTCATCCCCTTGCACATGATGTAGGAGAGGATCGCGCCCGAGGAGCCGACCAGGGCGCCGGTGATGATCAGCGCCGAGTTGCCCAGGGTGAAGCCGATGCCGGCCGCCGCCCAGCCGGAATACGAGTTCAGCATCGAGATCACGACCGGCATGTCGGCGCCGCCGATCGGAATGATGATCAGCACGCCGAAGGCGAACGAGGCGAGCGCCAATAGCCAGAACGCTGCATGGGCCTCGCTTCGCGCAAACCAAATGATGAGCACGATGATGAACACGCCGAGTCCAAGATTGATGGCGTGCCGGGCCGGCAGAGTGATCGGGGCGCCGCTCATCCGGGCCGAGAGCTTGAGAAACGCGATGACCGAGCCGGTGAACGTGATGGCGCCGATCGCGGTGCCGAGCGACATTTCGACAAGGCTCGAGCCATGGATGTTTCCGACGGTTCCGATGTTGAACGCCGCCGGCGCATAGAGCGCGCCGGCTGCAACCAGGACCGCGGCCATGCCGACCAGCGAGTGGAAGGCCGCGACCAGCTCCGGCATGCTCGTCATCGGCACGCGCTGCGCGATGACGGCGCCGATGCCGCCGCCGATCGCAAGCCCGAGCACGACCATCGCCCATGCCCCGATGCCCGCCGGCGGACTGGCCGCAAGCGTCGTGAGCACGGCGATCAGCATGCCGATCATGCCGAACAGGTTACCGCGGCGGCTCGATTCGGGGCTCGACAGGCCACGCAGCGCCAAGATGAACAGCACTCCCGCAACGAGATACAGCACCCCGGCAATATTGGCGTTCATGTCGCTCCGTCCCCCGCGTTCAAATCAGGATAATGCCGCCAGTTCTCGCGGGCAGGCTCGCCCTGTCCGCCGCGTTCGGTCGCCGCATCGCCGTGTAGTCCGCCAAAAGGCAAGGCCTATTTCTTTTTCTTCTGGTACATCGACAGCATGCGCTGCGTGACCAGAAAGCCGCCGAAAATGTTCACCGAAGCGAACACCAGCGCGATGAAGCCAAGAATGCGCGCCCAAACGGCGCCGCTGCCGACGAGCGAGACGCCGACCGCAAGCAGCGCACCGACGACAATGACCGAGGAGATGGCGTTGGTCACGGACATCAGCGGCGTATGCAGCGCCGGCGTCACCGACCACACCACGAAATAGCCGACGAACACCGCCAGCACGAAGATCGAAAGCCGGAAAACGAACGGATCGACCACCGTCGCGACATGTTCCATGTCTACTCTCCTTCAAACCGCGCCTGCTCCCGCTCCCAGCTGGCGGGAGACAGACCGGCCAAGGGGCGCAGCGGCATGCCGAGCCCCGGAAAGGTCCCCTCACCCGGATCGCCGCGCGGTCCGAGCTCTGCTCACCGCCCACGAGATGAGGCGAATGGAGTTCATAGCTACGCCGCGGTCTTCGGCGCAAAGCTTGGATGGACAACGGCGCCGTCGCGGGTGAGCGCGGTCGACTTGAGGATATCGTCGTCCCAATTCAGGTTGATCTGCTTGGTCTTCTTGTCGATCAGCACTTCGAGGAACGTGTAGAGGTTTTTAGCGTAGAGCGCTGACGCCGAGGCGGCGAGCCGACCCGGAAAGTTCGTGTAGCCGACGATCTTTACGCCGCCCGCATCGACCACCTCGTCGGGCTTTGCAAGCTCGCAATTGCCGCCGCGCTCGACCGCGAGGTCGACGATCACCGAGCCCGGCTTCATCGAATGCACCATTTCCGCCGAAATGAGCTTGGGCGCCGGACGGCCCGGGATCAGCGCGGTGGTGATCACCATGTCCTGCTTCTTGATGTGCTCGGCGACCAAGGCTGCCTGTCTTGCCTGGTACTCTTTCGACATTTCTTTGGCGTAGCCGCCGGCGGTTTCCGCTTGCTTGAATTCGTCGTCCATCACCGCGATGAACTTCGCGCCCAGGCTCTCCACCTGCTCCTTGGCCGCCGGGCGCACGTCGGTTGCGGTCACGATCGCGCCGAGCCGGCGCGCCGTGGCGATCGCCTGCAGGCCGGCGACGCCCGCCCCCATGATGAACACCTTGGTGGCCGGCACCGTGCCCGCGGCGGTCATCATCATCGGCAAAGCCCGCCCGTATTCCGCCGCGCCGTCGATCACCGCGCGGTAGCCGGCAAGGTTGGCCTGGCTCGACAACACGTCCATCGACTGCGCCCGCGTGATGCGCGGCATCAGCTCCATCGCAAACGCGATCACGTCCGCGCGCGCCATCGCCTGAAGCGCCGCCTCATGGCCAAACGGATCCATGATCGCAATGACCAGTGCGCCCTTCTTGTAGGCGGTGAGCTCCATCTCGTTCGGCCGGCGGACCTTCAATACGATATCGGCGTCGCGCACGGCGTCGCGTGAGATCACCGCTCCCGCCGCCTCATAGTCGGCGTCCAATATCCCGGACTTGACCCCCGCGCCGGGCTCCACCAGCACCTCCGCCCCGAGCGCCTTCATTTTCTTCACGGTCTCCGGCGTCGCCGAAACGCGCGGCTCGCTAGCCTCCGCTTCCGCACAAATCGCGATTTTCATGAGCCTCTCCTGCGCAGGCACAACGGGGGAGAGCTGCAAAACGAACCGGCGCAGCTCCGTCGAACGGTCTCAGCCGAGGAAATAGGCCAACAGAATGAGGACGATGGCGTTCGCCGCGACGACCCATTTGAGGAGGCGCATGAAGCCCAGATACGTCGCTTCATGCTGCGCGTAGTCGTTCCCGGGTGCGGTCTCGTGTTCCAGCGCGCTGTCGTCGGCCATTCGGTTCCCCACGGTTACGCATTGCAGCCGCGCGCGGGCTTAGCGCAAATGCGTCGCCCCGGCAACGGAAAGCGCGGGCAGGCAGACATGCGTTCCGGGATACGACCGGACCTCCCCCGTGCGCTCCGCGAGCGCACGATAGCCGCCATGGCCGTCCACCTGCAAGATGCCGCGAAAACGGGCGCTCCCGCCGGATGCAGTGTCGCGGTTCCGTGAGATACATCCTAAGCATGTAGCGAGCGCCAGCGGTGCGCCCACCCGCGACAGCGCGACAGGCGGGCCTACGATCGCTCGCTCATCGGCTCTATAAGTTCGCCCCTCGATCTACCCTTGCCACCACATCGTTTCGCGCAGGATGTCGGCGACGGTCACCACGCCCATCAATTCCCCTTTGATCACCGGGGCGCGGTGCAGATGATTGCGGGCAAAGATCTGGCACACCTCCTGCACCGTCATCTCGGGATCGACCTCGATGCAAGGTTTGGTCATGACCTCGCCGATCTTCACGGTTTCCGGATCCTTGCCGGCGGCCGCCACTTTATGAACGATGTCGGAGTTGGTGACGATCCCGTAGGAGTCCTCCAAACCGCCAGGTTCCACCATGAGGCCGCGCAGGTGCTTCTCGGTCATCACCCGCATAGCCTCGGCGACCGTGGCGGAGGCCGCGATC
>Ga0075351_1000109_pt1 | contig 10815 bp, 10 predicted proteins | sample Sandmound_ThreeS_3_FD_120091 | JGI IMG/M metagenome (GOLD analysis project Ga0075351, IMG submission 120091) | Natural and restored wetland microbial communities from the San Francisco Bay, California, USA, that impact long-term carbon... | ecosystem: Environmental > Terrestrial > Soil >... | reverse complement strand
GAAGAGGTCCCCGATGATCTCTGGCAGCCCGACGTGATCCTATGGGCCGGACCCCGCACGCATTTCGTCCATTATCCGCTGCGGCGGGGCACGCTCTACAATCTCGTCGCCGTGTTCCATTCCGATCGCTATGTCGAGGGCTGGAACACGCGCGGCGATCCCGCCGAACTGTGGCGGCGCTTCGGCGGTCAGCGGCCCGAGGTCACGCGCATGCTGGAGCGCATCGAGACCTGGCGCATGTGGGTCTTGTGCGATCGCGAACCGGTGAAGGACTGGTCGCATGGACGCGTCGCCCTGCTCGGCGACGCCGCCCACCCGATGCTGCAATACCTCGCGCAAGGCGCGTGCATGGCAACCGAGGATGCCGTAACGCTGGCCGAGAAGGTCGCCGCGACCCCCGATGACATTCCCGGTGCATTCAGGGCCTATCGGGACAGCCGTTACCTGCGCACCGGCCGCGTGCAGTTGATGGCGCGCGTCTATGGCGAGTTCTATCACGCGCACGGCGTGACGGCGGAACTGCGCAACGAAGCGCTCCGTAATCGCACGCTGGAGCAGGCCTATGACGGCATGGCCTGGCTTTATGGCGGACCTTGAGTGTCGCCGCGTACAGGATGCTTATACCGCCGCTAGGTCGCCGCGCGCCCACCCTTCCCGCGCTAAATAGCAGTAGTCGTCGAACCGCCCTTCGGCGATCGCGGCGCGCGCCCCCTGCATCAGGTCCTGATAATAAAACAGATTGTTGAGGCTCAACAGCATCGCGGCAAGCATCTCATTCGCCTTGACCAGATGATGCAGATAAGCGCGCGGCGCGTCGCGGGCCGCCGCGCACCGGCTTTCCGGATCGAGCGGACGCGGGTCGTCGGCGTGGCGCGCATTGCGCAGATTGATCGGGCCGAAGCGGGTGAAGGCGAACCCGTGACGCCCGTTGCGGGTCGGCAGCACGCAGTCGAACATGTCGATGCCGCGCGCGACCGCGGCGAGAATGTCGTCCGGCGTGCCGACGCCCATGAGGTAGCGCGGACGCTCCGTCGGCAGATGCGGCGCGACCTGTTCGATCATCGCCAGCATGGTCGCCTGCGGCTCGCCGACGGCGAGCCCGCCGACGGCGTAGCCGTCGAAAGCCATGCCGACGAGTTCGCGCGCGCTCTCGCTGCGCAGGCGCGCATCCTCGCCTCCCTGCACAATGCCGAACAGCGCGCGCCCGCTCGCAGCATCCGCCTCAAAGGCGCGCTTGCAGCGCTCCGCCCAGCGCAGCGAGAGGCGCATCGCCCGCTCGATCTCGGGCGCTTCCGCCGGCAGGCGCACGCATTCGTCGAGCTGCATCGCGATGTCGGCGCCGAGCAGCCGCTGCACCTCGATCGCGCGCTCCGGCGTGAGCTCGGTCATCGCGCCATCGACATGGGAGCGGAAGGTCACTCCCCTCTCTTCGACTTTGCGCAGTTCCGCCAGCGACATGACCTGGAAACCGCCGGAATCGGTGAGGATCGGGTAGGGCCAGTTGATGAAGGCGTGCAGACCCCCGAGCGAGGCGATGCGCTCCGCCCCCGGCCGCAGCATCAGATGATAGGTGTTGGCGAGCACGACATCGGCGCCCGCTTCGCGCAGCTCGCGCCAGTGCACGCCCTTCATCGCCCCTTGCGTTCCCACCGGCATGAAGGCGGGCGTGCGAATGACGCCGTGTGGCGTTGTGATTTCGCCGAGGCGCGCCGCCCCGTCGGTCGCAAGCAGGCGGAAGGCGAAGCGCTCGGCCATTGTTTCAATCATGTGACGGGCGGGGGAACAGCAGACACGCGTCGCCATAGGAATAGAAGCGATAGCCGGCAGCGATGGCATGCGCGTAGGCGCGCCGCATGACATCGAGCCCGCTGAACGCCGCAACCAACATGAACAAGGTCGAGCGCGGCAAATGAAAATTGGTCATCAGCAGGTCGACCGCACGGAAGCGATAGCCCGGCGTGATGAAAATCGCAGTTTCCCCGGCGAACGGCGTAATCGCGCCCTTCTCGTCGGCGGCGGTCTCCAGAAGACGCAGGGCGGTCGAGCCGACCGCCACGATCCGGCCTCCCGCCCCGCGTGCCCGGTTCAGCGCCGCCGCGGTCGCCGCACTTACCTCGCCCCACTCGGCATGCATCCGGTGCTCGTTCGTATCCTCGGCCTTCACCGGCAGGAAAGTGCCCGGACCGACATGGAGGGTCACGGGGTGCAGCCCGACGCCGCGTTCGCGCAATTGCGCAATCAGCCGGTCGGTGAAGTGCAGGCCCGCGGTCGGGGCAGCGACCGCACCGTCGGCCCGCGCGAACATGGTCTGGTAGTCGCTGTGGTCCTGCTGGTCCGGTTGGCGACGGGAGGCGATGTAGGGCGGCAGCGGCATGTCTCCCCGTTCGGCGATGGCCTGATCGAGCACCGGCCCGTGAAACGCGAAAGCGAGGGTAACCTCTCCGGCTTCGCGCTTAGTTTCCACGGTTGCGTCCAACTGACCGAGGAAGCACACTTTTCCTTCGTCGCCGAAGCGCACGACATCGCCCGGCGTCAACTTTTTCGCCCCCTTGATGAGTGCGCGCCAGCGCGATCCGTCGAGCCGCTCGATCAGCGTCGCTTCGATTCTTGGCTCGGCGCCCCGGCCAATGCGCCGGCCTCTCAGGCTCGCCGCTGTCACCTTGGTGTCATTGACGACAAGCTGATCCCCCGACCGCAACAGCTCGGGCAATTCGCGGACGGTTCGATCGTCGAGTTCGGGCGCGCCGCCCGGGCGCACGACGAGAAGACGCGCCGCGTCGCGCGGGCTAGCCGGGCGCAACGCGATGCGATCCGGCGGCAGCGCAAAGTCGAACGCTGAGGTACGCATGAACCGGTCTTAATCATTTTTCCGTGCGCGGAACGAATCAGCCTTCCGCTTTCAACTTTAGTCGATATAACGTCGCTGTGGACAAACGCGGAGGCGGTGATGACCACGGTAACACGTGACCAATTCCGAATAAGAAGCGAAGTAGAAATCGTCCATATCCCGACCGGCGCAAGCTTCTCTACGTACCCCTACAGTAATCCTGACGACATGTTGCGCAGTGTTACCGCGCAGTGGGGGCGGTGCGAAGACAAGCCGAGTACGACGCAAGACTATGCTCGACAAGAAGTCGGCCGTGTCGCGGCAGAGCTTTTACTTGAGCAAGCGCAACGCGCTCGTCGTATGCGTCAGTAAAACGGTATTTGGCCCGATCCGAAAGAAGCGGCGTCACGCCGCAGCGGTACTCATGCGCGCCGTGACAATGCGGTCGGGATTGACCACCGGCTCACCGCGTTTGATCTGATCCACATTTTCCATCCCCGCCGTCACTTTACCCCACACCGTATACTGCCCGTTGAGCCACGGCGAGTCGGCGAAGCAAATAAAGAACTGACTGTCGCCCGAGTTGGGATCTTGCGCGCGCGCCATCGAGACGGTGCCGCGCACATGATTTTCACGCGAAAACTCAGCCTTGAGCTTCTGCCCCGAACCGCCGGTGCCGGTCCCGTGCGGGCATCCGGTCTGCGCCATGAACCCGTCGATCACGCGGTGGAAAGCGACCCCGTCGTAGAAGCCTTGTCGCACCAATTCCTTGATCCGGGCGACATGATTGGGCGCAAGATCGGGCCGCATCACGATCGTGACCGGTCCCTTGGTGGTTTCTAAAATCAGGGTGTCTTCGGCGTTCGTCGTCATGAGCGTCCTCCGTCGGCTTGGCGTCGCATCCGCGGTTAGAGCATTTTCCGGCGAAGTGGGAACCGGTTCGCCGCAAGAAAATGTGACACTAAAGGATAAGCAGATCGAATTCCGATTCCATTGGAACGGAATTCGTTCTAGCGCGCGTCGGCTGCGACCTGCATGCGCACGATCTTGTCGGGATTGGCAACGGCGCCGTTCTGCGCGGGCGCCCCCTTCTTGATCTTGTCGACCACGTCCATTCCGGAGACGACTTCGCCGATCACGGTGTACTGGCCGTTGAGGCTCGGCGCCTCGTCGAACATGATGAAGAACTGGCTGTTGGCGGAATTGTTGTCGCCGCCCTTGCGCGCCATGCCGACGATGCCGCGCTTGAACGGCACGTTGGAAAATTCCGCCGGCAAGTTGGGATATTTCGACCCGCCGGTCCCGTTTCCGAACTGGCCGTCGCCGGTCTGCGCCATGAAGCCGCCGATCACGCGATGGAACGGCACATTGTCGTAATACTTCTCGCGCGCGAGCGTCTTGATCCGCTCCGCATGCTTGGGCGCAAGATCGGGCCGCAGCTTGATGACGATGCGGCCGTCCTTGGTGTCGAGATTGATCGTGTTCTGCGGATCGTTTTTCGCAGCCTTCGGCTGCGCGGACGCGACGGCGATGGAAAGACCCACCAAGGCGAGCGCGGCGAGCATGCGGATCATGGGAGTATCCTTATGGAGGTTCAGGCGGCGAAATGTCAGCGCGCCCCTTTGGCGGCGAACTTGGCCTTCAGGCGGACCGCTACAATCGGCGGCACGAAGGCGGACACGTCGCCGCCCATGCCGGCAATCTGGCGAACCAGTGTGGCGGTGATCGGGCGCACCAAGGGCGAAGCGGGCAGAAAAACCGTGGCGATATCCGGCGCCATGCCTTCGTTCATGCCGGCCATCTGCATTTCGTAGTCGAGGTCGGTGCCGTCACGCAGGCCGCGGATGAGCAGCGTCGCGCCCTCGCGCCGCGCCGCCTCGACGACTAGGCCGGCGAAGGTCATGCTGGCGATCTGGCAGCCCTCCGCTTTGGCGACGGGGCCGCAGGTTTCGTCCAGCATGCCGAGCCGTTCCTCGGCCGAGAACAACGGCGCCTTGCCCGGGTGAATCCCGATCGCGAGGATGAGTCGGTCGACCAGCCGCGCGGCGTGGCGCACGACATCGATATGGCCATTGGTCACCGGGTCGAACGAGCCGGCATAGAATGCGATTCTCGGCATAGGCGCGGGTCTTAGCCCGGACCGCTGTCGACCGCAACCCGCGGCCACTCGTACGCTCGTGGAGCCTTGCCGGCGTCACGCCGGCCGGCGCGCGAGCGAGAGCCATAAGCCGCCCCCGACCAGCACCGCGCCGGAGAACCGGCCGAGCAGCTTCGCCCGCGACGGGCTTACGAACCAGGCGCGGCCAAGACCCGCCGCGATCCCCCATCCGGAATCGAGCACGGCGGCGATCAGCACCGAGGCGGCGCACATCACGGCAAGCTGGAATTCGGCCGGCAACGCCGGATCGACGAACTGCGGCAGGAAAGCGGTAAAGAACGCCGCCGTTTTCGGGTTCGACACCGCGACGACGAAGCCGCGCGCGGCGTGGACATGACCGCGCGCCGGCGCCGGGGCTGCGCCCCGCCCGGCCTTGCGCCAGAGCTGGACGCCCAGCCAGACGAGATAGGCGGCGCCGACATAGCGGATCACGTCGAACAACAGCGCCGAACTCGCCAGCACGAAGGAGAGCCCGAACGCCACCGCCCCGATCAAGAGCGCATTGCCGAGGGTCGTGCCGAGCACGGTCATCAGCGCCGCTCGCACCCCGTCGGTCGCCCCAGTCGCGATGACCAGCGTAACCACCGGCCCCGGCGTCAGAATCAGCACGACCGTGATCAGCAGAAAAGCGAGGAAGAGCTCGGGGTTCATCGGCAGGTCCAGCGTCCGTTGAAAGGCACCTAAAAAAACCGTCCTCGGCTTTGACGCGAGGATCGACGAATATCAAGTATACGGAATGCAGGCCGGGTGAGGAGGCCATTGATTTCCTCTCCGACCCCCCACTCGGATTTCCTTCATCGATGACGCATCGCCGTCGTGGTTGAGGCCGCATAATATAATCGACCAGCATAGTCGGCTGGATGATCATGGCAAATAGGAGAGAGAATGAGCCCGCAGTGTTGCGTCGAACCATCGGCGGACGAGAGGAGCGCGGCCATGGCCGAAGCGGATGTGAGCTCCGGGTGATCGGTCGCGGGCGGCCCGGTGGAGCCGCTATCAATCGGTCGACTGAGGAATGCCCGGCGGGCCGAGAATGTGGATCCCGTACTCGCGCGCAACTTCGGTCAGTCGTTCGGGATTTGGCGGCTCCATGCCCGCAGGCGGGAGCGCAAGTGAGCTGGCTGGCGTGGCAAGCGTGCGTACGAAATTCTCGAACCCGGCCGGTTCCACGACGACCAGAAACCGCGCCGTGGACGACACGACCTCGAACGTGTGCGGGATATTGCGCGGCCCGTAGACGAACGATCCGGCCGGCGCCGCGATCACGCGGCCATCGACCCAGAAGGTCAGCTGCCCCTCCAATACGTAAAACCATTCGTCCTCGCGCCGATGTACATGGAGGGGCGGGCTCCAGCGCTGCGGCGCAAGGTGCTCGATCAGCGCAAAGCGACCGTTGGTGGCTTCTCCCGCGGCCTTGACGATTGCCAAAAGGCCAAGAAACCAGAGCGCTTCTCCTTCATCCCGTTGCAACGCGATCGGGCTTGTGTCGCTTGCCATTTTCGAAGGTCCTAGCCGCCATTCGGCTCGCCGTTGCCGTTGCCGTTTTCACCGTCGCCCTCCCCTTCCTCGGGGATGTGCTCGACGGCGACCACATGTTCGTCCCGCGCGGTCGCGAACACGATCACGCCTTGGGTGTTGCGGCCCTTGATGGAAATCTCGGCGACGCCGCAGCGAATGAGCTGGCCCCCGTCGGTGACCAGCATGATCTGATCGCTCTCTTCGACCGGGAAAGAGGCGACCAGCTTGCCGATCTTCGGCCTGATCCCGGAGCGCGTGCGGTTGTCCATGGCGACGATGCCTTTGCCGCCACGGCCGGTGGTGCGGTATTCATACGATGAAGTGCGCTTGCCGTAGCCGCGCTCCGACACGGTGAGCACGAACTGCTCGGCCGCGGACAATTCCACATAGCGCTGCTCGCCAAGCTCGATCGCATCGGCCACCTCTTCGTTCTCGCCCTCGTCGCCGGCTTCCGCGGCTTCGCTCTCTGTGCCGCGCCGCACCGCACTCGCGCGCTTGAGATAGGCCTCGCGCTCCTCCGCGGTCACGTCGACATGGCGCAGGATCGAGAGCGAGATCATCCGGTCGTTCTTATCGAGCGCAATGCCGCGCACGCCCATCGAGGTGCGGCCCGAAAACACGCGCACATCGGTGACCGGAAAGCGGATGCACTGGCCGTGCGCGGTGGTGAGCAGCACGTCGTCCTTCTCGGTACAAATCTGCACGTCGACGATCGCCTCGCCTTCGTCGAGCTTCATCGCGATGATGCCGGAGCGGCGCACGTCGACGAAATCCGAAAGCTTGTTGCGCCGGACGCTGCCGCTGGTGGTGGCGAACATCACGTCGAGTTCGGCCCAGGTGCTCTCGTCCTCGGGCAACGGCATGATGGTGTTGATGCGCTCGTCCTGCGCGAGCGGCAGCAGGTTGATCAGCGCTTTGCCGCGCGCCTGCGGCGCCGCCGCCGGCAACCGCCAGACCTTTTCCTTGTAGACCTGGCCGCGCGAGGAGAAGAACAGCACCGGCGTGTGGGTCGAAGCGACGAACAGGCGGGTGACGAAATCCTCTTCGCGCGTCTGCATGCCGGCGCGGCCCTTGCCGCCGCGCCGCTGCGACCGATAAGTCGAGAGCGGCACCCGCTTGACGTAGCCGAAATGGGAGACGGTGACGACCATGTCCTCGCGCTGGATCAGGTCCTCGTCCTCCATCTCCCCTTCCTGGTCGATGATGACGGTGCGGCGCGGGGTCGCGAATTTCTCCTTCACCTCCAACATCTCGGCCTTGACGATCGCCTGCACGCGCGCGCGCGAGCGCAAGATGTCGAGATAGTCGGCGATCTCAACGGCGAGCTTGTCGAGCTCGTCCTTGATCTCGTCGCGGCCGAGCGCGGTGAGCCGCTGCAAGCGCAAATCGAGGATGGCGCGGGCCTGCTCGGCGGAGAGCTTGTAGGTGCCGTCGGCGGAAATCCGATGGCGCGGATCATCGATCAGCTCGAGCAGCGCCTGCACGTCGCGCGCCGGCCAGTCGCGCGCCATCAAGGCCTCGCGCGCCTCGTTGGCGTCGCGCGAGGCGCGGATCAGGCGGATCACCTCGTCGATATTGGCGACCGCGATGGCGAGCCCGACCAGCACATGGGCGCGGTCACGCGCTTTGTTGAGCAGGAACTTGGTGCGCCGCGACACCACCTCTTCGCGGAACGCGATGAAGGCGGCGAGCAGGTCCTTGAGCGTCATCACCTGCGGGCGGCCGACGTCGAGCGCGACCATATTGGCGCCGAAGGTCGATTGCAGCGGCGTGAATCGATAGAGTTGGTTGAGCACCACGTCCGGCATGGCGTCGCGCTTGAGTTCGATCACGACGCGATAGCCGTCGCGGTCGGATTCATCGCGCAGATCGGCGATGCCTTCGATCCTCTTCTCGCGCACCAACTCGGCGATCTTCTCCACCATCGTCGCCTTGTTCACCTGATATGGAATTTCGGTGACGATGATCGCTTCGCGCTCCTTGCGCAGCGTCTCGAACTCGACCTTGCCGCGCATGACGATCGAGCCGCGGCCGAGGTGATAGGCGGCGCGAATGCCTTGCCGGCCGAGAATGACGCCGCCGGTGGGAAAATCCGGGCCCGGAACGATCTGGATCAGGTCGTCGATGCTCAGCGCCGGATCGCCGATCAGCGCCACCGCGGCGTCGATGACCTCGCCGAGATTGTGCGGGGGGATGTTAGTCGCCATGCCGACGGCGATGCCGCCGGCGCCATTGACCAGCAGGTTGGGAAAACGCGCCGGCAGCACCACCGGCTCTTGTTCGTTGCCGTCATAGTTCGGCTGGAAGGCGACCGTGTCCTTGTCGATGTCGTCGAGCAGCGACATCGCCGGGCGCGCAAGGCGGCACTCGGTGTAGCGCATCGCCGCCGGCGGATCGCCGTCGACCGAGCCGAAATTGCCCTGCCCGTCGATCAGCGGCAGGCGCATGGAGAAGGTCTGCGCCATGCGCACCAGCGCGTCATAGATCGCGGCGTCGCCGTGCGGATGGTATTTGCCCATCACGTCGCCGACCACGCGCGCCGACTTGACGTATTTGCGGTCGGGCAGATGCCCGTTCTCGTGCATGGAGAAGAGGATGCGGCGATGCACGGGCTTGAGCCCGTCGCGCGCGTCCGGCAGCGCGCGCGCCACGATCACGCTCATCGCGTAATCGAGGTAGCTGCGCTTCATCTCCTCCGTGATCGACACGGGGCGGATGTCCGAAGGGCTGCCGCCCGCCGGCGGGGGATTTTCGTTGTCGGCCACGAGGGATTTCCAGGCGAAATTGGCTGTCTCTTAGATAGTATACGGAGCACCGAAACGCCAGCCATTTCGGCTCGGGACAATGGGTTTTTCCGCTTAACCCGCAGGCATTTAGATGGGTTCAAGATCCGTGCGGCGTGCCGCCGCCGCGGCGCCTGAGCCGAAGCGGCGGTCGATCTCGGAGCCGTCTTCCTGCCTCGCCGCGATCCGCACTCTGAAAAAGCGTGTGAACTACGTCACCGCCAGCAACGATTGTGCATGGTATTTTTTCTTCGGAACATTTCTGCCGCTGCCAGTTCAAACGTGCGAGCTGAGAGGGCGGGCCATGAAGACCGAGCAGGAAACGCTGGACGTTCTCGTTTTCGTCGAAAAGGACGGGGCCGATCGGTTCAAGATACGGAGCGAACAGCTCGAACAGATCGGCGAAAAGCTCCGGGGCTTCTCGATCTTCAACAGCGTCATTCTTCCACTGATGGTCAGCGCGGCGACGGTATTTTTTACCGGCCTGTTCCAATACATCAGCTGGACAAACGAGGTCCGCCTCCGGGAAGCTACCGAGATCGCTGACCGGGCGATGAAAAGCTCGGCGGAGGTGGCGGCCGCGATCGGCGAGCGATACTACGCGACATATATTTTCATGTCCGCCTTACGAGAACTTGCCGCCGAAAAACCCAATCCGGAAACGTCGGCCCCTACCGCATACCGAAGATCAGAAACAACTGGAACGAGCAACAGTTATTCGAGCGAGCCCGAAAAACCGGACCTTTTCGCCGAACAGAGTGTCAGGTTACCTACCGCAATCAGCTCACTCAACTATAACTTAAACAAGCAACGCTATAACGCGTATTATAAACAGCTAAAAAAATGGAACGAAAGTATCGATACGTTGCTGACACAAGTAGATTACACTCTTGACCGTCCCATCTTTATCCAATCAATTGGAAATCAAAAAGAAGCGCACCAAAACCTAGCCGGCTTTTACCCAAAAATGAATAAGATCGACTGCTCCGAGCCGCTTACGAAAGAGCTGGAGAAGCTCAAATTGGACACTGATAGCTTGGGAATTAGGCTCGTCGGAATTAACTATTGCCTTATGAGGCTTAACGCCTCGCTTCGCGAACACACGCGCGCCAATATCAAATCCATCAACTGGACCGACGATTACCACAGACAACTAGAGGACCGACTATCTGACATTGCGACGATGGCAACGCAGCTACGTTGCTACGCTCTCCATCGTGTTGATTACTACAACAGCATGAAGGAACAATCGATCATCAGCCCATTTTCAGTTTGGAAATGGCTGACAAATGGTTGGAAGAAGGACGCGCAGAGGCACTTTCGCGACACAGCTATGCTCTGTGATCCGGAGCGTAGGCATTTATTGACAGCGGCCAAAGTAAGCGACAACGGCCAATAATGCGCTAGTCGGTTGATTCAGCTAGATTGAAGGGTATAGGTGTTTAGGTTTGACACGGGCAGTTTTGGTTGTGAATTGCCAGTCTGCCTTGGTGTGATGGGCGTTGCGGTCGTTTTCCCAGGCGGCGATT
>Ga0075351_1000108_pt1 | contig 10883 bp, 8 predicted proteins | sample Sandmound_ThreeS_3_FD_120091 | JGI IMG/M metagenome (GOLD analysis project Ga0075351, IMG submission 120091) | Natural and restored wetland microbial communities from the San Francisco Bay, California, USA, that impact long-term carbon... | ecosystem: Environmental > Terrestrial > Soil > Wetlands... | reverse complement strand
CGAGCTTTGGGCTCACGAATGGTTTCCACCAGCGCGCGCAGGGCGGCGGTGTAGGAGCGCCAGCCGAGTCCCTGCACCGTGCCCTTTACCGCCGGCGAGATGATCGAGGCGTGGCGCCACTCCTCTCGGACCGTGAGGTTGGAGAGATGACATTCAATCACCGGGAACGGCATCGCCTTGATGCAGTCGTGCAGCGAGATGCTGTGCTGGGTGAGCCCGCCGGGGTTGATCACCGCGCCCTGCACCTCGTCCATGTGCTTGTGGAAGGTGTCGATCAGCACGCCTTCGTGGTTCGACTGGACGATGGTGAGCTGCACCTGGATTTTCGCCGCCAGCGTGCGCAGCCGCTCGTTGATCTGGTCGAGCGTCATCGAGCCGTAGATGTGCGGCTCGCGCCGGCCGAAGAGATTCAGGTTCGGGCCGTGCAGGATCAGGATCTTCTCAGGCGCGTCGTGTCGCGGCATTCCAGTTCTTCTCCAGGTTGGCGATCAGGGCCGGGCTGAGGTGGCAGTATGCCTGCTCCCGGGCGTACACCCCCATGTAGCGCCGGAACGCCTCCAGCGGCTCCTCGCCGGCGCGCAACGCGCGGCGGTTGCCCGCGGCGCTGACCACCCCGGAGGAGGTGAGCCGCTCGACGATGCGAGCGATGGCGGAATCCATGTCCGGGGCAGGCACGATCTCGTCGCAGATCATCCGCCCCTCGGGGGTGGCGCAGTCGATGCGCCGCTCGGCGAGGATCGCCTGGCGCGCAATGCGGTCGCCGACGAAGCGCGGCAGGCGCAGGTTGGCCGCGCCCGGCACGATGCCCTCCTTGCGCGCGGGCAGCGTGAGGTAGGCGTCCTCGGCGGCGAGGGTGTAGTCCATCGTCAGCAGGATCTGGCAATGACCACCGATGGCGAAACCCTCCACGGCCGCGATCCAGAGCTTCTCGATGCTGCGCACCTCCGGCGAGGCGTCCGGAAGGGCCAGTCCGCGATAAAGCTTGTTGACGAAGCCGAGATCGCGGACCAGGTACCAGAGATAACGGATCTTTCCCTGATAGAGGTGGGTCAGGTTGATGCCGGCGCCGAACAGGCGTCGCCCGGCGTATTTCGGATGCGTCGCCACATCACCGCGCAGCACGCATACCTCGGTCTGCGGATCGAGCAGCGCGAGGTCGACCGCGATCTCCATTCCCTCGAGCGTCGTCTCGTCCTCGGCGTTGAGGAAGCGCGGGTTGCTCATCGTCAGCAGCGACGCCTTGCCGCGCCGCTCGAGGCGCGCGCCGGCCAGCTGGATCTTTCCTTCCTTCTCGAACTGCGCCCGGTACGCCGCGCTGCGCGGGTGGGGAAGCAGCATGGCGTGGCAGAGATGCGCGCCCGCCGCCGGATCGGCGAGGACGTCGCCGAGGAACACGCCCTGCGCCCGCTCCAGGCCCTGCTTGTCGCGCTGTGCACGCCGGGCTTCGCTTTCGAGGGCCTTTCTCGAAGGGAGCAGGTCGGGGAAAGCGTCGGCGCCGCGCTCGCAGAGCGTATCGATTCTCAGGAAGCGGCTGCGCCGCTCGGTCAGCTGGTCGTAGGCGGCGAGCGCCTCGGTGGCGGTTCCCATGGGCAATCGCGATTATGGACTTCTCTATCGACGACGACTCAGAGGGTCCTGCCGGTAGAAGAGCTTGAGCTGCTCGTAGACGCCGGGGTAGCGCCGGCGCGTCTCACCAGGATCCTCGAAGAACGCTTCGCTGACGACGGCGAAGAATTCCGAGGGGTGCTCGGCAGCGTAGGGATCGAGCCAGGTATCGCGGCCGCGCTCGACTGCGTCGCAGAAGCCCTCGTAGGCCTCTTCGAACGCCTTGCGCCAGGCGCGCGCGTCCATGCCGGGGTGCAGCGGCGGCTTGCCGTCGGCGACGCCGTCGAGCATGTCGAGCTTGTGCGCGAACTCGTGGATGACGACGTTCATGTAGGGGTCGTTCGCGGTCGCGTCCCAGGAGAGCACCACCGGCCCGCCGGGCATCGCCTCGCCGGCGAGCTCATCGTCCCATTCGTGCATTACGCCATCCTCGTCGATCTCGGTGCGCCGCCCGCGGAAGTCGCCGGGGTAGACGATCACGCCGGTCCAGTCCGAGTACCAGTCGAGGCCGAGCTCGAGGATCGGCAGGCAGGCCTGCGCCGCAATCGACACGCGCATCGCGTCGGTGAGCTCGAACCCGTGCGCCGCCGTGAACTGCTTTTCGGCGAGAAACAGCAGCGCCAGGTCCTTCAGCTTCTGGCTGCGCGGCAGGAACGGCAGGCCGCGTGGCCACAACGCCTCGTCCATGCGGTGCTTGCGCAGCACGCGCCGCCTGCGCCAGTCGGTGAGCCAGCCCATTTCCGTAAAATAGCGCATGCGCTCCGCAAACCTGCGCGTCGTCCAGCTGCTCGACAGCGCCGCCGCCCTCGCTCCCGTCGCCGAAGGGCTCGCCGGCGAGGAGCGCGCGCTCGTGCAACGGGCGCTCGAGTACGCCGAGCCGCTCTACCGCGCGCAGGCGCTTTCCACCGGCGAGCCGACCTGGGGCCACGCCCTCGGCCTCGGCGCCAACCTGGCCGCGATCGGCGTCGATGCCGCCGGTCGGGCGGCCGGGATCCTCTTCGCCGCGCCCAAGCACCTGAAGGACATCGAGCCGCTGACGGCGCAGTTCGGCAAGGAGGTTTCGGACCTCGCGCTCGGCGTGGAGAAGCTCTACCAGCTGCGCGTCGCCACCCGCGCCAGCCCCGAGGCGCAGAACGAGGTGCTGCGCAAGATGGTCCTCGGCATGGTCGAGGACGTGCGGGTGGTGCTGATCCGCCTCGCCAGCCGGACGCAAACCCTGCGGTTTTTCACGAAGAATGCCTCCCCCGACCGGCAGGGCTACGCACGGGAAACCCTCGATATCTACGCCCCGCTCGCCAACCGCCTCGGCGTCTGGCAGCTGAAGTGGGAGCTCGAGGACCTGTCGTTCCGGCTGCTCGAGCCCGAGCTCTACAAGCGCATCGCGGCGATGCTCGACGAGAAGCGCATGGAGCGCGAGCAGTACATCGCCAATGCGATGCAGGTTCTTTCCTCCGAATTGAAGAAATCAAGCGTGTCCGGCGAGGTGAGCGGGCGGCCGAAGCACCTCTATTCGATCTGGAACAAGATGCGCAAGAAGGCCGTCGACTTCTCCGAGGTCTACGACGTGCGCGCGCTGCGCGTGATCGTTCCCGACGTGAAGGACTGCTATGCCGCCCTCGGCGTCGTGCACAACCTGTGGCATCCGATCCCGAGGGAGTTCGACGACTACATTTCGCGGCCCAAGGACAACCTCTACCAGTCGCTGCACACGGCGGTGATCGGCCCGGCCGGCAAGACGCTCGAGGTGCAGATCCGCACCGAGGCGATGCACCGGCAGGCCGAGTACGGGGTCGCGGCGCACTGGCAGTACAAGGAGAAGGTCAAGGCGTCGAAGGCCTTCGAGGAGAAGATCGCCTGGCTGCGCGAGCTGCTCGCCTGGCGCGACGAGGTCGCGGACTGGCAGTCGACCACCAGGCAGGCGCGGCTCGACGACACGGTGTACGTGCTGACGCCGCAGGGCAAGGTGTTCGACCTGCCGGCGGGCTCGACGCCGATCGATTTCGCCTATGCGCTGCACAGCGACCTCGGCCATCGCTGCCGCGGCGCGCGCGTCGACGGACAGATCGTCACGCTCGATACTGCGCTGCAAAGCGGTCAGCGGGTGGAGATCATCGCGGCAAAGAGCGGCGGGCCCTCGCGCGACTGGCTGAACCTCGAGCGCGGCTTCGCGAAGAGCCCGCGCGCGCGGCAGAGGATCCGCCAGTGGTTCAACGCGCGGGAGACGCTGCAGACGGTCGCTTCCGGGCGCGCCATCGTCGAGAAGGAACTGCGGCGCGAAGGCGCGCTCAAGGCCAATCTCGACCAGCTCGCCGCCAGGCTCGGCTTTGGCAAGCCCGACGACCTCTTCGCCGCGGTGGCGCGCGAGGAAGTCAACCTGCGCCAGCTGCAAACGGCGCTGCGGGGTTCCGAGCCCGCTCAAAAGCCGCTCGAAGTGAGAAAGAAGAAGAGTAGTGAAGGAAAAAAGAGTGCTCTCACGGTCGGGGGGATGCAGAGCCTCATGACCCAGCTCGCGCACTGCTGCAAGCCGGTGCCGCCCGATCCGATCCGCGGCTTCGTCACGCGCGGCAAGGGGGTCTCGGTGCACCGCGAGGATTGCGCCAGCTTCAAGCGGCTCGCCGAGCGCCAGCCCGAGCGGCTGATCGAAGCGCAGTGGGGAAAAGGCGAGGGGAGCTACACGGTGGAGATGGCGGTCACCGCGGGCGACCGCCGCGGGCTGCTGCGCGACATCGGCGACGCGCTGGCGCGCGAGAAGATCAACGTCACGGCGGTGCGCACGCAGAGTCGCGACGAGCTCGCCTTCATGCGCTTCACGTTCGACGTCGCCAACCTGGCGCAGCTGAAGCGCGCCTTCGCGCTGGTGCGCGAGCTCAAGGGCGTGATCCGCGTCGGCCGCGGTTGATCGACGAGCTGGCGGCGGTCAGCCCGGCGCGGGCGTCGCAGCGGGGATTCCCAGGGTGAACAGCAGCTCTTCCTGCGCCGTACGACGCCTTCCGCCCTTGCGCGGCTTCAGCCGCTCGTAGCCGCCGTCGGCGTTCATCACCCAGGCCTGGCTGTTGTCGTCGAGATAGGGCTGCAGCCCTTCTCGAATTACGCGGCGCTTCAGCGCCGGGTCGAGCACCGGGAAGCAGAGCTCGATGCGGCGGAAGAAATTGCGGTCCATCCAGTCGGCGCTGGCGAGGTAGACGTCGTCGGCGCCGCCGTTGGCGAAATAGAACACGCGCGAGTGCTCGAGGAAGCGGCCGATCACCGAGCGGACCGTGATGTTCTCGGACAGGCCGGGGATCCCCGGCTTGAGCGCGCACACGCCGCGCACGATCAGATCGATCTTCACCCCCGCGGTCGAGGCGGCGTAGAGCTCCTCGATGATCTGCGGCTCGAGCAGCGCGTTCATCTTGGCGATGATGCGCGCCGGCTTGCCTTCCGTCGCGTTCTTCGCCTCCTCGCGGATGGCGCCGAGGATGCGCTTGTGAAGCGTGAACGGCGACTGCCAGACGTGCTTCATCTTGCCGGCGCGGCCGAGGCCGGTGAGCTGCTTGAACACCTCCGCCACATCGGCGCACATGTCCTCGTTGGCGGTGAGCAGGCCGAAGTCGGTGTAGAGGCGCGCGGTCGCCGGGTGGTAGTTGCCGGTGGCGAGGTGGACGTAGCGGCGCAGCCGCTTGCCCTCGGCGGACTCTTCGCGGCGCACGATCAGCGCCATCTTGGCGTGCGTCTTGTGGCCGACCACGCCGTAGACCACGTGCGCGCCGACCTCTTCCAGTTTCGCCGCCCAGTTCAGATTCGCTTCTTCGTCAAACCTCGCCATCAGCTCGACCACCACGGTCACTTCCTTGCCCTTGCGCGCCGCCTCGATCAGGATCTGCATCAGCTCCGAGTCGGTGCCGGTGCGGTACACGGTCTGCTTGATGGCGATCACGTTCGGATCCTCTGCCACGGTGCGGATGTAATCGAGCACCGGCAGGAACGACTGGAACGGATGGTGCAGCAGCACATCCTGCTTCTTCAGCACCTCGAACAGATCGTCGGTGTCGAGCGCGGGCGGCAGGCCGGGCTGGAATGGCGGGTACTTGAGGTCCGGGCGGCTCACTTGATCCGGGACCTCGCGCATGCGGTAGAGGTTCACCGGTCCTTCGACGCGGTAGAGATCGTGCTCCTGCAGCCCGAACTGCTGCAGCAGGAACTCGACCATGCGCTGCGAGCAGTTGTCGGCGACCTCCAGGCGCACGGCGTCGCCGAAGTGGCGATGCAGCAGCTCGCCCTGCAGCGCGGTGTGCAGGTTCTTGATCTCCTCCTCGTCGACGAACAGATCGGAGTTGCGCGTGACGCGGAACTGGTAGCAGCCCAGCACCTTCATGCCGGCGAACAGCTCGTCGACGTGCGCATGCAGGATCGAGGAGAGGAAGACGAAGGCGTATTGCGCGCCGTTGGCGCGCGCCTGCGGCAGGCGGATGACGCGCGGCAGGGCGCGGGGCGCCTGCACGATCGCCGCGCCGGAGTTGCGGCCGAAGGCGTCGCGGCCTTCGAGCTCGACGGCGAAGTTCAGGCTCTTGTTGAAGACGCGCGGGAAGGGGTGCACCGGGTCGAGGCCGATCGGCGTCAGCACCGGCAGCAGCTCGCGGAAGAAGTAGTCGCGGATCCACTGCTTTTGCGCCGTGTCCCACTGCTCGCGCCGGGGGAAGACGACGCCCTCGCGCTCCAGGGCCGGCAGCACCGTCTGGTTGAGGAGCTGGTACTGCTCGGCGACCAGCGCGTGCGCCTCGCGGCTCACCTCGGCGAAGACGTCGGCCGCCGAGCGGCCGTCGGGCCCCGCCTCGGCGAGGCCGAGCTTGATCGTCTCCTTCAGGCCGGCGACGCGGATCTCGAAGAACTCGTCCAGGTTGGACGAGACGATGGTGATGAAGCGCAGGCGCTCGAGCAGCGGCACCGTGTCGTCGGCCGCCTGCGCGAGCACCCGGCGGTTGAAGGCCAGCAGGCCGAGCTCGCGGTTGAGGAACTGCGCGGGGGTGGGGATTCGCCGGTTCACGGACGGGGACGGCGCCGGGCCCGGAAGGGAAGCCGCCGATCCCATTGTAATGGCCGCGCCCGTTTCGGATTCCATTCTGGTCTTTCCCCGGAAGGATTCTGCCCGGGACGCGCCGCCCCTGTGTGACAGTTTTGTGACCGGCCCTAATGCGCTGATTCTGCTAAGGTGTGGCGAGGCATGGCCCGCCACGACACCCTCGCTGCCGTCGACCTCGGCTCGAACAGCTTCCACCTGCAGATCGGCCGCGTAGTCGACGGGCAGATCTATCCGCTCGACGCGCTGCGCGAGGTCGTGCGGCTGGGCGCCGGCCTGACCGCGGAGAAGCGCATCGACCGCGCGACGCAGTCGGCGGCGCTGGAGACGCTGGCGCGCTTCGCCGAGCGGCTGCGCGGCTTCGCGCGGCCGGCGGTGCGCGCGGTCGGCACCAACGCGCTGCGCGTCGCCAAGAACTCGCCGCAGTTCCTGCGCGAGGCGCGCGCGGTGCTCGGTTTCCCGATCGAGGTGATCTCCGGTCGCGAGGAGGCGCGCCTCATCTACCTCGGCGTGGCGCATGCCATGTCGCCGGCCGCAGGCGAGAAAGATGCGCGCCGCCTGGTGGTCGACGTCGGCGGCGGCTCGACCGAGTTCATCATCGGCACCGGTCTCGAGCCGCAGCTCACCGAGTCGCTCTACATGGGCTGCGTCAGCTTCAGCCTGAAATACTTCCCCGACGGCAGGATCGACAAGGGTCGCATGAAGGCGGCGGAGCTCGCCGCGCGTCAGGAACTTTCCTCGTTGAGAAATCAATACCGGGAAGCCGGGTGGGACGAAGCGGTGGGATCCTCGGGCACCGCGCGCTCGATCGAGAACATCCTGCGCGAGAACGAGTTCGCCGCCGAGGGCATCACCCGCGAGGGCCTGGAGAAGCTGAGGAGCCTGCTGATCAAGAACGAGGAAGCCGACCCTGATCGCATCGCCGGCCTGCGGCCGAACCGCGCGCCGGTGCTGCCCGGCGGCGTCGCCATCCTCTCCGCGGCGCTCGACGAGCTCGGCATCGAGGCGCTGAAGGTCTCCGACGGCGCGCTGCGCCACGGCGTGCTCTACGACCTGCTCGGGCGCTTCCAGCATCGCGACATGCGCGAGGCGACGGTAGCGCAGTTCATGCGCCGCTACCACGTCGACGCGGCGCAGGCCGAGCGCGTGCGCACCCTGGCGCTGAAGATCTACGATGCGCTCACGCCCGGCGCCGACCGCGACGAGGACGCCGACCGCGTCATGCTCGAGTGGGCGGCGCGGCTCGCGGAGACCGGGCTGTCGATCGCGCACGCGCAGTACCACAAGCACTCCGCGTACGTGCTGTCGAACGCCGACATGCCCGGCTTCTCGAGAATGGAACAAGCAAGGCTCGCTCGGCTGGTGCTCGCGCACCGCGGCAAGCTTTCCAAGATCCAGGACGAGGGCTTCGAGGCGAGCGACTGGAAGATCGCCTTTTCCTTGCGCATCGCCTCGCTGATCCTGCGCAGCCGCACCGATGCCAAGCTGCCGTTCCTGCGCGTCGCCGATGACGAGGCCGGCTTCGCCATCGACCTGCCGCAATCCTGGCTCGACGACAATCCGCTTTCCGCGGACGCGCTCGACGCCGAGGCCGATCAGTGGAAGAAAGTCGGGACGAAGCTCGAGGTGAGCGGGCTGTCCGACAAGAAAGTCTCGGTGTTAAAGCAGGTCCGGTGAGATCACCGCGCGCACCTCGACCGGGTGCGCATGCTCGAACCACCACAAGCCGCCCTTCTTGATGCTCCAGCCCGCGGTGACGCCGCACAGGTGGGCGGCGGAGGTGCCGAGATCGGGCTGGTGTCCGACGACGATCACGGTGCCTTCGCCGTCCGGCCAATCCGCGGCCTGCAGGATCTTCTTCACCGCCGCGCCCGGCGCCAGCTGATCCACGGCCTTGATCTTCACGCCCAGGGCCTGTGCCGTCTCCCGGGCGCGCGCGGCGGGGCTGGCGAGCACCACGAAATCGTCCGGCAGGCGCTCGAGCAGCCATTCGGCCACGCGCGCCGCCTGCTTGCGGCCCTTCTTCGTCAGCTTGCGCTCGAGATCGGGCACGCCGTCTTCCGCGTCCGCGTGCCTCCAGAGGATGAGATCCATGACTCGCGGCTAGTTTACGGCGTGAACGGCCGAGGCTTGCTTTTTCAACGCTCGACGCGCACATTGCCGCGAAACATGACGAACCCCGCAGCACGCGCCACGTGGGGGAAGCGCACAGGGGTCACCTCCGGACTGCTCGGCATTCTGTGCGTGCTCGCCGAGCTGTGCTTTCTCCTTCCCGACCTGCTCGTGACGCAGGATGCGCGGCCGTTTTACCGCGCCAATATCGACTTCTTCCGCGCGCTGCTGCTGGCGACGATCTTCGCCACCTTCGCGCTCGGCGCGGCCTCGATCCTGCTGCTGCGCTCGAAGACTCACGGCCTGCTCGGCATCGGCCTCGGCTGTATCGCGCTCCTCATGGGCGGCTCGCAGGCGCAGCCGATCGAGGTCGGGGGCGGCGCGGTCAGCGCCGGGCTGGACTACCTGGTGCTCGAGCTGCTGGTGCTCGGCCTGATTTTCGTCCCGCTCGAGCGGGTGTTCGCGTTGCGGCCACAGAACATTTTTCGTCCCGGCTGGCAGACCGACCTGAAGCATTTCTTCGTCAGCCACGCGGGCGTGCAGCTGATCTCGTTCGCCAGCATGGTCCCGGCGCAGGCGCTTTTTTCCTGGTCGGTGAAGCTGGATTTCCAGCAGGCCGTGGCGGCGCAGCCCTACTGGCTGCAATTCCTGGAAATCCTCGCCGCCGTGGACCTCGTCGCCTACTGGGTGCACCGGGCATTCCACAAGATCCCCTGGCTGTGGAATTTCCACGCCATCCACCATTCCAGCCGGCAGCTCGACTGGCTGGCGGGCTCGCGCATGCACGTGGTCGACATCTTCGTCACGCGCGCCGCCGGCTTTCTCCCGGTGTTCCTGCTCGGCTTCGCGCAGCCGCCGCTCTATGCCTACATCGTGCTGGTTTCGTTCCACGCCGTCTACCTGCACTCGAATACCCGCTGGCGCTGGCCGGTGCTGCGCTGGATCATCACCACGCCGGAATACCACCACTGGCATCACACCTCGGACGAAGAAGGGATCGACAAGAATTTCGCCGGCATGCTGCCGGCTCTCGACGTGGCGTTCGGCTCGGTGCATCTGCCGGACCACTGGCCGAAGAACTACGGCACGGTGAAGTTCCAGCCGCCCGAGAGCTGGCTCGGGCAGCTCGCCTATCCGTTTCGCCGGCATCGCACCACGCCCTACGGATAGAGATGCAGCGGCCGATCGACGTCGCTGCCGCAGGGGCCTTCGCGCTGCTCGGCCTGTGCGTTGCGTGGCGGCTGGCGACAGACATCGATTCGTCGGCTCGCGGGGCGCTGGTTGCGCTCGCTGCGGTCCTGGGCTGGCTGGCCGCCGACTTTCTCAGCGGACTTGCCCATTGGGCAGGCGATACCTGGGGCAGCACGCGCACGCCGCTCGTCGGACGGTGGTTCATCCACCCCTTTCGCGAGCACCACAGCGATCCGGCGGCGATGACGCGGCACGATTTCATCGAGACGAACGGGTCCAGCTGCATCGCCGCGCTGCCGTTGCTCGGGGTGGCCGCTCTGCTGCCGGCGGACGATTCCGCCGCGGCGTTCGCTCACGCGCTGCTCTTCTTCACCGCGCTCGGCATGCTGGTCGCCAATCAATGCCACAAATGGGCGCACGTCGAGCCGTCGCGCCTCGGACGGCTGGTGCGCGGCGCGCAACGCCTGCGCCTGGTGCTGTCGCCGGAGCATCACCGGCAGCACCACGCGCCGCCGTTCGATTCGCACTACTGCACGGCGAGCGGTTGGATGAACCTGCCGCTGAACGCGACCGGTTTTTTCCGCGCGCTGGAATACTGCATCGCTCGGGCAAGCGGCGCGCTGCCCCGCGATCCTAGGAGCTGATCTGCTTCGGACGCCTCAATTGCTGCGCGATTCCCGCTCTGGCCAGCAGCCAGATCCACCACTTCGTCGGATCGAAGTGATACCAGCGCGTGCCGGCGCGGTAGTCCGAGGGAAAGACGTGGTGGTAGTTGTGATAGCCCTCGCCGAAAGTGATCAGCGACATGAAAAAATTGTCGCGCGCGGTCACGGTGGTGCCGTGGGGCTGGTCGCCGAGGGTGTGGGCGAGCGAGTTGATCAGGAAGGTCGCATGCCACTGCAGCACGACCCGCAAGAAT
>Ga0075351_1000105_pt1 | contig 11009 bp, 12 predicted proteins | sample Sandmound_ThreeS_3_FD_120091 | JGI IMG/M metagenome (GOLD analysis project Ga0075351, IMG submission 120091) | Natural and restored wetland microbial communities from the San Francisco Bay, California, USA, that impact long-term carbon... | ecosystem: Environmental > Terrestrial > Soil >... | reverse complement strand
CTTCTTCCATCTGGGCGAAGTCTTGGAGGTCGGCGACACTGAACAGGTTCTTGTCCGGCCGCAGACCATGCAATGTCTGAATTTCGTCACCGGCCGCTACGGTTGAGCGAGCGCCGAAAACCCGATCGGCGCAACGGCCTACCAACTCCCGAACGGGCGTTTCGCCAGATCGGCGTTGTAGAAGCGCCGATCATGCGTGATCTCCTCGCCCACCCAGGACGGTCGGCGAAATTCCTGGTCGTCGTTGACGAGTTCGACCTCGGCAATCACCAGCCCGGAGTTTTCGCCGGCGAAGACGTCGATCTCCCACACAACGTCGCCGATCGGGACGTCGTGCCGCGTTTTTTCGATCACCGCGCCGTCGCGCAGTTTGAGCAGTTCCTCCGCGTCGGCGACCGGGATGTCGTATTCATATTCTTGGCGCGAGACGCCCGGCTGCGCCGTCTTGATGGTCAAGGTGGCTTTGTTCTCGCCATCGATACGGATCCGAACCGAAACGCGGCCGTTCTTGGTCAAATAGGCTTGCCGAATACCGCGCTTGCGCGTCACCGACGACATCCATGCGGAGTCGATCACGCGAAACTTGCGTTCGATCTCAACGGCCATTGCAACTTGACCTAACGATTGGGCCTGCCTGATACATTTTGCCTCAGCCGTTTGCAATGCCCGGTCCTTGTCGTCGCGGGTCGCTCGTCAATGCCGGCCCGTCAGTCGCGGACCGATCAAGTCGCGGGAATGCGCATGCGCGGCGAAGCTAGGGGCTGCGGCTGCTCGATGGCGGTTCCCACGCTCAAATAGACGAACCCGTGCCGCGCCATTTCCTCGGTCCGATAGATCTTGCGAAGATCGACCACGATCGGCCTCGCCATCAACCGGTGAAGAAGCTTGAGGTCGAGCGCGCGGAACTGCTCCCACTCGGTCACGATGACGAGGGCATCGGCGTCCTCCGCGCATTCATACGGCCCAGCGGCGTATTCGACGCTCTCGATCACCTTTTTCGCCTGCTCCATACCGGCGGGATCATAGGCGCGGACCCTCGCCCCCATGTCCTGGAGCGCGGTGATCGCCGCGATTGAGGGCGCTTCGCGGACGTCGTCCGTGTTCGGCTTGAAGGTGAGGCCGAGAACGGCGATCAGCTTGCCGCGCACGGAACCGCCGAGCGCAGCCGCCACCTTCCGCGCCATCGCCCGCTTCCGCACGTCGTTGACGGCGACGACCGTCTCGACGATGCGCAGGGGCGAATCGCAATCCTGTGCGGTCTTGATGAGCGCAAGGGCGTCCTTCGGCAGGCAGGAGCCGCCGAACCCCGGTCCGGGGTGCAGGAACTTGGTGCCGATGCGATTGTCGAGCCCGATGCCGCGCGCCACCTCTTTCACATCGGCTCCAACCTTTTCGCACAGATCGGCGATCTCGTTGATGAAGGTGATCTTGGTGGCGAGAAAGGCGTTGGCCGCATACTTAATTAGCTCGGCTGCGCGCCGGCTGGTCTGCAGGAGCGGCGCGGCGTTGAGGTAGAGCGGACGGTAAAGCTCGGCCATCACCTCCCACCCCCGCTCATCATCGCTGCCGATGACGATCCGGTCCGGGTGCTTGAAATCCTGGATGGCCGCTCCCTCGCGTAGGAATTCGGGGTTCGAGACCACCACGACGTCAGCGTTCGGCCGCATCTGTCGGATGATACGTTCGACCTCGTCGCCGGTGCCGACCGGCACGGTCGACTTCGTGACCACCACGGTGAACCCCGTCAGCGCGTTCGCGATCTCGCGCGCGGCGGCGAAGACGTAATTGAGGTCGGCATGGCCGTCGCCGCGGCGCGACGGCGTGCCGACGGCGATCATGACGACGTCGGCCTCCTGCACGCTCGCAGCGACTTCGGTCGTGAAGCTGAGCCGCCCCTCTCGCATGTTGGCGGCGACCATATCGGAAAGACCGGGCTCGTAGATCGGGATGGCGCCGCCGCGCAGCGCTTCAATTTTTTCCGGGTCTTTATCGACGCATGTGACGTAGTGGCCGAACGCGGCAAAACACGCCCCGGACACGAGGCCCACATAGCCGGCGCCGATCATTGCGACGCGCATAATGCCCTACTCCGTTGTCTCAGGGGAAGAAAACCTGGAGAACTCATTCATGATACGCCAATTATGCGGACCACAATCGGCCTTTGGACGAAGGAGGATAACCGCGGCAGTGCGCGGTGAACCGAAAAGCATTCCGAGACCGCAGGCGATGTTACGCCAGGGATCCCCCTCGCGTCGCGGGGTGCCTGTAGGTGACGGGGTAGGGTCAACGTTCCCCACGCGCTTTGATGCGCCATAATCATTCGATGTGCCCCGTCGTCGTTCAACAAAATGTGAGGAACGTTATCGGCCCATCTTGGCTATGAGCGAATACTGTATTGGGGAATGCGATGGTTGGAAGGGCGGTGGCGCGGCGGCGCGGAAGCTTCCGCGGCCCGGGGAAAGTTTGCTGAGCAGGCGATAACAACAGCACAACCAGCCTGGGCATTTCGCATCCGCAGCCTTAGAAGGCAGGGGTGACTCATCGATGGGTGTGGCGCTAGTATTTGTTCTTGTCGCCGTTGGCTCGGTCTTATTTCACGTTTTTAGCCCGTGGTGGTGGACGCCGATCGCCTCAAATTGGGGTTCCATCGACGATACGATCATCATCACCTTTTGGATTACCGGCATCGCTTTCACCGGCGTCGTCGTCTTCCTGAGCTACTGCGTATTCCGGTTTCGCCACCGGAAAGATGCGCGGGCGGAATACGAGCCTGAGAACAAGAAACTCGAGGGATGGCTCACTATTGGGACGGCGCTGGGGGTCGCGGCCATGCTCGCACCCGGCCTTTATGTCTGGCACCAATTCATCTCCGTGCCGAAGGACGCGACCGACGTCGAGGTCATTGGGCGCCAATGGCAATGGAGCTACCGCCTTCCCGGCAAAGACGGAAAACTGGGGAAGTCCGACGTCAAGAACATAAGTACGGACAACCCTCTCGGCGTAGACCCCAATGATTCCGCCGGACAAGACGACATCATTATCGAAAGCGACGACCTCCACTTGCCTATTGGCAAGCCGATCAAGGTCTTGCTCCGCTCCATTGATGTTCTGCATGATTTCTACGTGCCTGAATTTCGGGCGAAGATGGATATGATTCCTGGCATCGTGACCTACTACTGGCTTACCCCGACGCGGACGGGCACCTTCGACGTTCTCTGCGCCGAACTATGCGGCGTTGGACACTCGCAAATGCGCGGCAGGGTCGTCGTCGAAGAGCAAGAGAAAAATCAGGCTTGGTTGGAGCAGCAGCCGACCTTCGCGCAGATTTCGGCGCGTTCGAAGACGGCGGCAGCGACGGGCGCGCCGCGGCCGTAACTGGACAAGCCGGATTTGCCCGAGACGGTGTGCGCAGACGCGCCCGTCACGGGACTTGAGTTTAGGAGGAAACGCTGATGGCCGATGTCGCTCTGGGCAAAGAAAACTATGTCCCGCCGCCTGCGGAAGTGGAAGACGTCGAGCTACCTCACGCTCATAGCTGGTGGACCCGATATGTCTTCTGCCAGGACGCCAAGGTCATCGCCATCCAGTACTCGCTGACGGCGATCGCAATCGGGCTGGTGGCCCTGGTCTTGTCGTGGCTGATGCGGCTTCAGCTCGGATTCCCCGGCGTCTTCTCATTCATCGACTCGAGCCAGTATCTTCAGTTCATCACCATGCACGGCATGATCATGGTGATCTATTTGCTGACCGCGCTGTTCTTGGGCGGCTTCGGGAACTACCTGATCCCGCTGATGCTCGGCGCGCGCGACATGGTGTTTCCTTTTGTGAATATGCTGAGCTACTGGATTTATCTGCTTGCGGTTTTGGTGCTGGCAGCGAGCTTTTTCCTGCCCGAAGGCCCGACCGGCGCCGGCTGGACGCTCTACCCGCCGCAAGCGATTCTCAACGGCACGCCCGGCCAGGGCGGCGGCATCATTCTGATGCTCGCATCGCTCGCCCTGTTCATCATCGGCTTCACCATGGGCGGTCTGAATTATGTGGTGACCGTCCTGCAGGGGCGTTGCCGCGGCATGACGCTCATGCGGATGCCCCTCACCGTCTGGGGAATCTTCACCGCCACCGTGCTCGCGCTGCTCGCCTTCCCCGCCCTATTCGTCGGCGCGGTGATGCTGCTGCTCGACCGGCTGCTCGGCACCAGTTTCTTCATGCCGACCCTGATCTCCATGGGCGAGCAACTGAAATATGGCGGCGGCAGTCCGATCCTGTTTCAGCACCTGTTCTGGTTCTTCGGCCATCCCGAGGTCTACATCGTCGCGTTGCCCGCGTTCGGCGTCGTCTCCGACCTGATTGCAACCCACGCGCGCAAGAATATCTTCGGCTATCGCATGATGGTGTGGGCGATCGTGATCATCGGCGCGCTCAGCTTCGTTGTGTTGGCGCACCACATGTATGTGAGCGGGATGAACCCGTATTTCGGCTACTTCTTCGCCACCACGACGCTCATCATCGCCGTGCCGACGGCGATCAAAGTCTACAACTGGGTGCTCACGCTGTGGCGTGGCAACATCCATTTGACGCTGCCGATGCTGTTCTCGCTCGCCTTCATCGTCACCTTCGTGAATGGCGGCCTGACCGGCCTGTTCCTCGGCAACGTCAGCGTGGACGTGCCGTTGTCGGACACGATGTTCGTCGTCGCCCATTTCCACATGGTGATGGGGGTTGCGCCGATCATGGTGATTTTCGGCGCGATCTACCACTGGTACCCGAAAATCACCGGGCACATGCTGAACGAGACGCTGGGCAAGATCCATTTCTGGATCACCTTCCTCGGCGCCTACGCAATCTTCTTCCCGATGCACTATGTCGGGCTGATGGGCATTCCGCGCCGCTATTTCGACGTCAGCGACATGAACTTCGTGCCGCCCTCGGCGCATGATCTCAACGCGTTCATCACTGTCATGGCGCTGATCGTGGGCGTCGCGCAGATCATCTTTCTGTTCAACCTGGCCTGGAGCTTGCGCTACGGCAAAGAGGCGGGCGGCAATCCATGGCGGGCGACGACGCTCGAATGGCAGACCCCTGAGACCCCGCCCGGGCACGGCAACTGGGGCAAGGAACTGCCCGTCGTCTACCGCTGGGCCTACGACTACAGCGTGCCCGGCGCGAAGGAGGACTTCATCCCGCAGAACGTGCCGCCAGCGGCCGTGCGCGCGGCGTAAGGTGGTCCGTGGTCTTCGTCCTCCTCTTCGTCGCGATCATTGCAGCCATCATCATCTGGTGGCTGTCGCGGCAGCGGCTGTTCTCCAAGCCGTGGCTGGAGGAGGGCTTGGCTGGCGAAGTCCCGGGGACCGGCGCATCGCATTTGCCGGCCGCGAAGATCGGACTGGGCGTCTTCCTTGCGGTGGTCGGCTCGCTGTTTGCGCTGTTTCTATCCGCCTATCTCATCCGCATGGACACCGGGGACTGGCGGCCGCTGCCGGTCCCGACCGTGCTGTGGTTCAATACGGGCTTGCTGATCTTGAGCAGCGTCGCGTTGCAGTGGGCGCAGGTCAATGCGCGCCGCGGCGACCTCGAGGGCGCGCAGACCGGCCTCCTCGCGGCGGGAGTTCTCGCGCTTGCCTTCCTCGCCGGTCAATTCGTCGCGTGGCGACAATTGGACGCCACCGGCTATTACCTGGCGAGCAACCCCGCCAACACGTTCTTCTATGTGCTCACCGCGCTGCACGGGTTGCATTTGCTCGGCGGAATGGTTGCTTTGGGGCGGACGACCGTCAAAGCATGGCGCGGAGTTCCGGTTGCGAAGTTGCGCATGAGCATCGAGCTCTGCACCGTCTACTGGCACTTTCTGCTCTTGATCTGGCTGATCGTGTTTGGCCTACTGTTGCTGGGGGCGGACGCGTCGCTCGCCAATTTCATTGAATTCTGCACGTCGGTTATCAAAGGCGCGAGATAGGTCGAAAAACAATGGCCGAGACTGCGGTGGCGAATACGGGACAACCCCAAAAGCTGCTTCCGGGCATGGAAGGCTTTGTCGCGGACTGGTCGTCCGACCAGCGCGCGTTCAAGAAGGTGTCCTGGGGGAAGGCCATGATGTGGATCTTCCTCCTGAGCGACACGTTCATCTTCAGCTGTTTTCTCATCTCCTACATGACGGTGCGGATGTCGACCACCGTGCCGTGGCCGAATCCGAGCAAGGTCTTCGCCCTCCATATCGGCGGACAGGAAGTCCCCCTCATCCTGATCGCGATCATGACCTTCGTGCTGATCTCATCCAGCGGCACGATGGCCATGGCGGTCAATTACGGCTATCGGCGCGACCGCAAGAAGACTGCGATCCTGATGCTGGCGACCGCGGCGTTCGGCGCGACCTTCGTCGGCATGCAGGCCTTCGAGTGGACCAAGCTGATCAGCGAGGGCGTCCGCCCCTGGGAAAATCCCTGGGGCGCGGCGCAGTTCGGCTCGGCCTTCTTTATGATCACCGGGTTCCACGGCACCCACGTGACCATCGGGGTCATCTTCCTGTTGATCATCGCCCACAAAGTATGGCGCGGCGATTTCGACACCGGGCGCGCAGGCTTCATGACCCGGCGGAAGGGCCGCTACGAGAATGTCGAGATCATGGGCTTGTATTGGCACTTCGTCGATCTGGTGTGGGTGTTCATCTTCGCATTCTTCTATCTTTGGTGAGGGAACGACATGGCGCAGGCAATGAGCCACTCGTCGGCGCAATCCGCAGCGCGTGCGGCGCCGCATGATGAGACGCATCAACAACACCCGATCAAGCTCTACCTCGTCGTGTGGGGATGGCTGTTCGTCCTCAGCCTGTTTTCCTATCTCGTCGACTATTTCCACGTTCAGGGCATCTTGCGGTGGTCGCTGATCTGCCTGTTTATGACGCTCAAGGCGGGGCTGATCGTCGCCATTTTCATGCACATGGCGTGGGAGCGGCTCACGTTGATTTACGCGATCCTGATTCCGCCGGCCGTATTGATGGTGTTCATCGTCATCATGGCCACCGAATCTGAATATACGCACTGGCTGCGCGAGTTGTTCTTCCGAACGGGAACGTAACGCTTACGCTGTCGCGAGGGAGCGCGCTGCGCTCCTCGCCGTCGCATTCGAATGATGGAAAAAGCCCGGTTCGCAATCGCGAACCGGGCTTTTTTGTTGCTCGAGCGGGGGCCCCAGGGGCTCCCGGTCTGACCGAGCCGCGCTTAGGCTCCGGATGCGGCAGGCATCGGCCCAGCGGGCTCTACGACCTTGCGATAGATATGCCAGGTCGCATGGGCGAGCACAGGCATGACGACGGCGAGCCCGATAAAAAACGGCAGCGAACCGATCGCCAGCGCCGCGCCGACGAACAGGCCCCAGAGCGCCATCGTCACCGGATTGGCGAGAACCGCTCTGACCGAGGTCTGCAGCGCAACGACTGCGCCGACATCGCGGTCGATCAATAATGGGAACGAGACCACGCCGATGGTGAACGCGACGACGGCGAACAAGAATCCGAGCAAATGCCCGACAATGATCAGGGTCCAGCCCTTGGTCGTCGTGAGAATTTCCGTTAGGAATTGCCAAATCGAGCTGGGCAACTCCAACCCGAACAGCGCATCATAGAGCCCGAGCGCGACGGCCAGCCAGATCACGAACACGACCATCAACACGAAGCCGAGCGCGCCGATGGCGTCGAGCGAGGGGCAGCGCAGGACGGCGAACGCGTCCGTCCACGATATCTCGCGACCTAGCTCCCGCTGCCGGCTCATCTCGTACAGCCCAATCGCCGCAAACGGGCCGATCAGTGCGTAACCGGCAATCAGGGGGAAAAGAAGCGGCAACACCTGGTAGCCAAAGGCGAGCCGGGCCAAGAATAGACCCACGATGGGGTATATGATGGCGAGGAAAATCAGCTGGGTCGGCGCCGCCATGAAATCGTCGATGCCCTTAGCCAGCGCGTCCTTGAGATCCGCGACGCCGATCTTGCGGATGACGGGAACAACGGGGATCTCGCTCGCGCCGGTCATCACGTGCAGATTGGGCATTGCGCGCCTCCCTTAAGTCTAACGTTAAGCATTGAATACGAGCGGCAGGACGTTCCCGTGGCCCTGCAGGTCGCGTTGATCCTGTCGCACATGTAAGATTATTGCATTATGCAGCGCCATGGCAGCTCGGCGGCGCGATCGATCTCGGGACCGTCCCCTAAAGCTCCCCAATAAAGCCTGCGGCTTCACGCCGCCAAGCGAAACGTAAAGCCGAAAGCCGATACGGGTCAACCGGCCGATTGATCGCGATCCGTTTGGAGCCCCCTGCCTTATTTTTCCACAGACGGCGGTGGGACCAGCACGGTGAGGGCGCGCGGCCGAATTTCGTAGCTAAGGGGCGTCCGCTCGCGCATGAGTTCGCCGTCGGTCGAAACCCACGCGCGCGAGCGGCCGCTGTAGATGGTGACGCGCTGCGCCACGATGCTCTGAATGCCCGGGTTATCCCGCCAGGCGCCTGTAATCAGGTCGGCGCCGGCTTTCAACTTCCCCAGCGCGCCGGTGTTTTCGACGATATGCACTTCGAGCGTGCCTTCGTCCAGCCGCGCGCGCCGCCATTCCTCGCCGGAGAAGCGGTTGACCGTCACCAATACGGCCACCGAATCGATATGCCGCTTGCGGCCGTCGATGGAGAGGTCGAGCGTGAACCGCCCTGCCCTACTGAACGCTCGCGCCGCCGCGGCCATCACCCGCAATGCCTTGCCCGGCAAGTCGCGGGTTTGCTCGCGAGCACGCGCCATCTGGCTGAAAAAGCCCATGCCCGACAAAGTGTGGAAAGCGCGGCCGTTGAGCATGCCCAAATCGATGGCGCGCGGAACCGATGCTTCGACCGCGGAAATCGCGTCGTCGAGAGCCGAGGGAACACCGATATCGCGCGCAAACAGATTGACGGTGCCGAGCGGCAGCACGCCAAGCGTCTTGCCGGTGCCGGCGAGCCGGTTGGCGGCATGGCCCACGCTGCCGTCGCCGCCGCCCACGATGATCGTGTCGTAATCGGACGCAGCCCCGCGATCGATGGCGCGACCGATGCCCCGCTTATGCGCCAGCAGCACGTCGACCGTGCGGCCGGGTCGTGCAAGGCGCCGCCGCAGCTCGGCCTTGACGGCAAGCGGGTCGCGATCGAGCAGCGTTCCCGCGCGTTCGTTCAAAACGATGAGGACGTGGCGCATGAGCCGATAGCGTCGAACAAGGACGGTCCACATTATCCGGTGCTGGCGCAACCGAAGGCAAACGCCACATCCGATCCGATGTTCCGAACGCCGTGGGGAATCAACAAGGCGATCGTGGCGCAATGCCGCGGCCCCAACTATAACGAAAGCGCGAGCCCCACCCGGCATGGCCTGCAGGGAGCGACGAGATGTTTCCTATTCCGACCAGCGTGTTCCTCACGCGCGGCGTCGGCGTTCACAAATATCCGCTGACCGCTTTTGAATATGCGCTGCGGGATGCAGACATCGAACAACAGAACCTCGTGTCCGTGTCTTCGATCCTGCCCCCGCGTTGCAAGCTGATCACGCGCGAGGACGGCGTTCGCGCCTTGAGTCCCGGCGAAATCACGTTCTGCGTCATGGCCCGCGCGGAGACCAACGAGCCGGGACGCCGCATCGCCGCCAGCATCGGATTGGCGCGCCCCAAGGACCTTTCGCTTTACGGCTACGTATCCGAGCATCACGGATTCGGCATGACCGAAGCGGAAGCCGGCGACTATGCTGAAGACTTGGCGGCGACGATGCTTGCCTCGACGCTCGGGATCGAGTTCGATTCCAATGCCGGCTGGAACGAACGCAAGCGGGTCTACGAAATGAGCGATCTGATCGTCGACAGCATGTCGGTGACGGCGGCGGCCGAGGGGGCCGCCAATGGCGACTGGACCTGCGCCGTCGCGGCAGCGGTCTTCCGCTTCGACTCGCGCCTGGGCGAAGAATGAGCGGCCCGCCGACCTTTGCCGTTCCGCCGACCTTTCTCGGCCTGCCGTCAGACCCGAGCGCCGCCATTTGCGTCGCCGGAATCCCACTGGATATCGGCGTCACCAATCGGAGCGGAGCGCGTTTCGGCCCCTCTGCAATTCGACAGGCGAGCCGCATGCTGGTCGACGGCGACCACCCCTTTCACTGGGTCGATCCACGTCAGCTTTCGCTCGCCGCCATCGGCGACGTCACGATCGCGCTGGGCGACATTCCGAAAAGCCTCGCGCTGATTGAGGAGCAGGCATCGCGCGTGGATCATTTGGTCGCGCTCGGCGGCGAGCACGGTATCACGCTTCCGCTGCTCCGCGCGCTCGCCAAGAAGCGCGGCCCGCCGGCGCTCGTCCATTTCGATGCGCATGTCGACACCTGGCCGGAAAATTTCGGCCAGATCTATGCCCATGGCTCGGTGTTCTATCATGCAATCGAGGAGGGCCTGATCGATCCGCGCAGGACAGTGCAGATCGGCATTCGCTCGCCGGTCGCGCGCAACATCTACGATTGGACGCTCGCGCGGGGCGTGACGATCGTCGCCGCTCAGGACGTTCATGAAGCGGGGCCGGCCGATATTGCCCAACGCATTCGTGCGGTGGTCGGCGACGCGCCGGTCTATCTGAGCTTCGATATCGACGCGCTCGACCCGGCGTTTGCTCCCGGTACCGGAACGCCGGAGGTCGGCGGCCTTTCGAGCTGGCAGGCGCAGGCGATCATCCGGCGGCTCGCCGGCCTGAACTTTGTCGGCATGGACGTGGTCGAGGTGGCGCCCGCCTACGATGTCGCCGAAATCACCGCGCTCGCCGGCGCGACCATGGCGTGGGAATATCTCTGCCTTTTGGCTCGCGCGCGGCTTACGCCGTGATGCTCTGCTGGCGATTTGAGAAATTAGGCCTAGTCGGCTGCGTCAACTAATTTGAAAGGATTTGATGATTCGCTTCCGTCGCGATACGAGCGACGGAGGCGAGCATGGCTGGAAAGGATATTGCGGTAAAGAAGTATGTGGTGCGGCTGG
>Ga0075351_1000104_pt1 | contig 11020 bp, 9 predicted proteins | sample Sandmound_ThreeS_3_FD_120091 | JGI IMG/M metagenome (GOLD analysis project Ga0075351, IMG submission 120091) | Natural and restored wetland microbial communities from the San Francisco Bay, California, USA, that impact long-term carbon... | ecosystem: Environmental > Terrestrial > Soil > Wetlands... | reverse complement strand
CTCTTCACCTTCAGGTCGACCAGCATCAGCGCGCACGCGCCGAGGAGGACGATCACCTCGGGCAGCACCGGCATGTGGTTGATGATCTCGCGCACGCTCACAGCTTGGGCAGCGCCACGTGGCGCAGCAGGTCGTTGACCGAGGCGTGCATCACCTCGGTGAAGGCCACCGGATAGACGCCCATGAACAGCGTGGCGGCGGCGAGCGCGGTCAAGACAACGGTTTCCCTCCAGTTCAAGTCCTTCAATTTGCCGACCTGCTCGTTCGCCACCCCGCCGAAGATCACCCGCTTGTACATCCAGAGCGTGTACGAGGCGCCGAGGATCAGGGTGGTCGCGGCGACGAAGGCGAGCCAGTAGCTCTTCTTCATCGCCCCCATGATCACCATGAACTCGCCGACGAAGCCGCTGGTCGCCGGCAGGCCGGCGTTGGCCATGGCGAACAGCATCATCAGCGCGGCGAAGCGCGGCATGGTGTTGACCACGCCGCCGTAGTCGGCGATGGCGCGCGAGTGCATGCGGTCGTACATCACGCCGATGCAGAGGAACAGCGCCGCCGAGACGAAGCCGTGCGAGATCATCTGCACCAGCGCGCCCTCGACGCCGTAGGCATTGAACAGGAAGAATCCCAGCGTCACGAACCCCATGTGCGACACCGACGAATAGGCGATGAGGCGCTTCATGTCGGTCTGCACCAGCGTCACCAGGCCGATGTAGGCGATGGCGATCAGCGACAGCCCGATCATGAACCAGGCGAGGCTGCGCGATGCGTCCGGCAGGATCGGCAGCGTGAAGCGGATGAAGCCGTACGCGCCGAGCTTCAGCAGGATCGCCGCGAGCACGACCGAGCCGCCGGTCGGCGCCTCGGTATGCGCGTCCGGGAGCCACGTGTGCACCGGCCACATCGGCACCTTGACCGCGAACGCGAGCAGCAGGCCGAAGAACAGGAGTTGCTGCACGGGCAGCGACAGCGGCAGCTTGTGCCAGTCGAGAATCGCGAAGCTGCCGCCCGACTTCCCGTACAGGTAAAGGAAGGCGACCAGCATCAGCAGCGAGCCGAGCAGCGTGTAGAGGAAGAACTTCACCGCCGCGTAGACCCGGTTCGGGCCGCCCCAGACGCCGATGATGATGAACATCGGGATCAGCGTGCCCTCGAAGAAGACGTAGAAGAGCAGCGCGTCCAGGGACGCGAAGACCCCGTTCAGCATCCCCGACATCACCAGGAAGGAGGCGTAGTACTGCGAGACGCGCTTCTCGACCACGCTCCAGCCGGCGATCACCACCAGGATGGTGATGAAGCTGTTCAGCAGCACGAACAGCACGGAGATGCCGTCCACGCCGAGGTGGTAATAGACGTTGAAGCGCTCAATCCATATTTCTCTTTCGGTAAATTGAAAACCCGGACTCTGGAGATCGAATTTCGTATAGAGCGGGAGTGTCACCAGGAAGCCAAGCACCGCGCCGCCGAGCGCGATCCACTTCTGGTTGCGCGCGTTGCCCTCCCCGCCCGCGGCGAGCACGGCCACGCCGGCGAGGATCGGCACCCAGATGGAGAGCGAGAGCAGCGGCACGCTAACCATGCCAGAAGCGCCAGACCACCCAGCTCATGCCGATGAGGACGCCGAACAGCATGAGGAAGGCATAGGTGTTGACCAGGCCGGTCTGGAGCAGCCGAGCCACGCCCGAGAACCAGCCGACCACGCGCGCCGAGCCGTTGACCATCAGTCCGTCGATGACGGTCTGGTCGCCGGCGCGCCAGAAACCGCGACCGAGATTGCGCGCGCCGCCCGCGAACAGCCAGGCGTAGAGCTCGTCGAAGCCGTACTTGCGCTCGACCAGGGCGTAAAGCGGCCCGAGCTTGATGGCAATGCGTTTGGGCAGCTGGGGTTGCTTCAAGTACAGATACCAGGCGGTGACGATGCCGGCCACCGCCAGCCAGAACGGCCAGGCCATGAGCCCGTGCACGGTGTAGGCCCAGATCCCGTGCCATTGCTCCGTCGTCTGGACGAGGCTCGAAGCGAAGTAATCGCCGAACACCATCTTCCCGACCGGATAGCCGGCGATGATCGACGGGATCGCCAGCAGCACCAGCGGCGCGGTCACGACGACCGGCGACTCGTGCGGCGGGTGGGCCTTGTCGAAGCGCGGCTCGCCGTGGAAGGCCATGAACACCATGCGGAAGGTGTAGGTGGCGGTGACGAACACGCAGGAGAGCACGCACAGGTAGGCAAACAGGTGCCCCGGCGTCGTCGAACCTTGGACCGCCTCGATGATCGCGTCCTTGGAGTAGAAGCCGGCGAAGCCGGGGATGCCGGCCGACGAGATCGCGCCGATGAGCAGCGTCCAGTAGGTCCACGGCATGTGCTTGCGCAGCCCGCCCATGCGCCGCATGTCCTGCTCGTGGTGCAGGGCGATGATCACCGAGCCCGCGGCGAGGAACAGCACCGCCTTGAAGAAGGCGTGCGTCATGAGGTGGAACATCGCCGCCGAGTACGCCGAGGCGCCGAGCGCGACGGTCATGTAGCCGAGCTGCGAGAGCGTCGAGTAGGCGATGACGCGCTTGATGTCGTATTGCGTGAGGGCAACCAGCCCCATCGACAACGCAGTAATGCTGCCAATGATCAAAACTACTGAACGCGCCGTCTCACTCAGCTCATAGAGGGGCGACATGCGCGCGACCATGAAGATGCCCGCGGTCACCATGGTCGCGGCGTGGATCAGCGCCGAGATCGGCGTCGGGCCTTCCATCGAGTCGGGCAGCCAGACGTGCAGCGGGAACTGCGCGCTCTTTCCCATCGCTCCCACGAATAACAGGAGGCAGATCAGCGTCATTCCGGACGCAAGCGAAGGGGCTTGCGAAAACACCGCCTGGTAGTCGAGCGTGCCGAAATGCATCAGGATCAGGGCGATGCCGAGCAGGAAGCCGAAGTCGCCCACCCGGTTGACGAGGAACGCCTTGAGGCTGGCGTAGATGGCGCTCTCGCGCGTGTACCAGAAGCCGATCAGCAGGTAGGAGACCAGGCCGACCGCCTCCCAGCCGAAAAACAGCTGCACGAAGTTGTTCGCCATCACCAGCATCAGCATCGAGAAGGTGAAGAGCGAGATGTAGGCGAAGAAGCGCTGGTAGCCCGGGTCGCCGTGCATGTAGCCGATGGTGTAGATGTGCACCATCAGCGAGACGAAGGTCACCACCACCATCATCAGCGCCGAGAGGCGATCGATGAGGAAGCCGATCTCGAAGCGCGTCTCGCCGCTGGTCAGCCAGGTGTAGACCGTGCCGTTGAAGCTGTTCCCGTTCAGCACGTCGGCGAAGATCACGCACGAGCAGAGGAAAGAGAGGAGCACGGCGAAGATGGTCACCGAGTGCGCGCCGGCGTTGCCGATGCGCTTGCCGCCCAGGCCGGCGACGATCGCGCCGAGGAGCGGCGCGAACGGAACAATGAGGTAAAGCTCTTTCATCCTGTGGCGTCTATCCTCTTAGGGCGTCCAGGTCTTCGACGTCGATGGTGCTCAGGTTCCTGAACAGCACCACCAGGATGGCAAGGCCGATGGCGGATTCCGCCGCGGCCACCGTCAGGATGAAGAACACGAACACCTGCCCGGCCAGGTCGCCGAGGTAATACGAGAAGGCGATGAAGTTCAGGTTGACCGCGAGCAGCATCAGCTCGATCGCCATCAGCAGCACGATCAGGTTGCGGCGGTTGAGGAAGATGCCGACCACGCTGATCGCGAACAGGATCGCGCCCAGCACCAGGAAATGGGAAAGCGTCAGCGCCATCGTCATCGCCGTCAGTCCTTCTCCGCCGGCATGGAGACGAGACGCACCCGCTCTTCCCTTCTCGCCTTCACCTGCTCGGACGGATCCTGGTGGCGCGTGTCCTTGCGCTGGCGCAGCGTCAGGGCGATGGCGGCGATGATCGCGACCAGCAGGATCACCGCCGCGACCTCGAAAGCGAAGGCGTACTGCGTATAGAGCACGCGGCCCAGTTCCTTGGTGTTGCTGTAGCCCGGCGGTATCTGCTTTGGCGTTTGCCCGAAAATCTTGTGGGAAAGGATCGCGACCATCTCCGCCACCATGATGCCGCCCACCACCAGCGCGAGCGGCAGGTTGCGCCAGAAGCCCTCGCGCACGCGCTCGAGGTTGATGTCGAGCATCATCACCACGAACAGGAACAGCACCATCACCGCGCCGACGTAGACCACCACCAGCGCGATGGCGAGGAACTCGGCGCGCAGCAGCAGCCAGATCGCCGAGGCGGTGAAGAAGGCGAGCACCAGCGACAGCGCGCCGTGCACCGGGTTGCGCGCCGTGATCACGGCGAGCCCCGAGGCAAGCAGCACCGCCGCGAAGGCGTAGAAGATCGCGGTCTCGAACATCGTTGTTGTTCTAGCGGTAGCGGGCGTCGGCCGCCCGATCCCGCGCTATTTGCTCCTCGTAGCGGTCGCCGACGGCGAGCAGCATCGGCTTGGTGTAGTAGAGGTCCCCCCGCTTCTCGCCGTGATACTCGAGAATGCGCGTCTCGACGATGGCATCGACCGGGCAGGCCTCCTCGCAGAAGCCGCAGAAGATGCACTTGGTGAGGTCGATGTCGTAGCGCGTGGTGCGGCGCGTCCCGTCGTCTCTTTGCTCGCTTTCAATATGAATTGCCAATGCTGGGCAAACGGCTTCGCACAACTTGCAGGCGATGCAGCGCTCTTCGCCGTTCGGATAGCGGCGCAGCGCGTGCAGGCCGCGGAAGCGCGGGCTCATCGGCGTCTTCTCTTCCGGGTACTGGATGGTGATCTTGGCCGCGAACAGGTGCCGCCCGGTGAGCGCCATGCCTTTCAGCAGCTCGAGCAGCAGGAAGGACTTGAGGAAATCCAGCATGCGCGTCATCACCAGAGGCTCCACGGAGTCTGCATCCAGATGCCCACCACCGCGATCCAGACCAGCGTCAGCGGGATGAAGATCTTCCAGCCCAGCCGCATGATCTGGTCGTAGCGGTAGCGCGGGAAGGTGGCGCGCAGCCAGAGGAACATCGAGACGATGACGAAGATCTTGGCGAGCAGCCAGAGCGCCGGCGGCACCCAGTCGAGGATGGGCGCGTCGATCGGCGCCTGCCAGCCGCCGAAGAACATCACCGCCGTCAGCGCCGAGATCAGCAGCATGTTCATGTACTCGGCCATGAAGAACAGCGCGAAGCTCATGCCCGAGTACTCGATCATGTGGCCGGCGACGATCTCGGACTCGCCCTCGACCACGTCGAAGGGCGCGCGGTTGGTCTCGGCCACGCCGGAGACGAAATACACCACCAGCATCGGCGCGAGCGGCAGCCAGTTCCAGGAGAGGAAGTTGAGTCCCATGCGTGCGAAAGTGCCCCGGCCCTGGCCGTTGACGATGTCGGAGAGGTTGAGGCTGCCCGACACCATCAGGACAACGACCAGGGCGAAGCCCATCGCCAGCTCGTAGGACACCATCTGCGCCGCCGAGCGCATTGCGCCGAGGAAGGCGTATTTCGAATTCGACGCCCAGCCGGCCACGATCACGCCGTAAACGCCCAGCGACGAGAGCGCCATGATGTAGAGCAGCCCGGCGTTGATGTCGGCCAGCACGATCTCGGGCGCGAACGGGATCACCGCCCACGCGGCGAGCGCCGGCACCAGCATCGCCACCGGCGCGAGCAGGAACAGCGCCTTGTTGGCGTTGGCCGGCAGGATGATTTCCTTGAGCAGCAGCTTGATGCCGTCGGCCACCGGCTGCAGCAGGCCGAGCGGACCGACGCGGTTCGGCCCGAGGCGGATCTGGATCCAGCCGATCAGCTTCCGCTCCCAGAGCGTCAGATAGGCGACGGCGCCGAACAGTGGCGCGACGATGGCGATGATGAACGCCAGGTTGACCGCCGTCTCATAGACCATCGGGCCCCACACCGGGCCGAGCTTCGACTGGCTGTAGATGAGCAGGCTGTCGAGCATCAGGCGCTCTTCTCCACCAGCAGCGCGCCGAACATCGGCCCGAGGCCCGCGGTCGAGGAATGCGCGGCGGCGATGCGCACGCAATCGTCGGGCAGCCGCTCGTCGAGACCGGCTTTCAGCCTGGCCTGCCCGCCCTGCTGCCTCACCCACACCAGGTCATCCTTTGCCACACCGAGGCGCGACATCAGCCGGCCGTTCATCCATGCTTTCGGCGCCTGCGCGTCCCTCGTCCTCTGCAGCGGGGGCGAGCGGCGCACCAGCGGATCGGCGAAATAGATCGGCACGTCGGTGACGCGCTGGATGCCCGAGATGGAAGCGGGTTGTTGCGCCTGAATCTTCAATTCATTGGACAGCAGCTGGCCGACATCCCGGCCATTCAGGCACGCGCTGCGCACCTTCTCCACCGTGTCGAGCTCGCAGCCGGGCCGGCCGAGCATGGTGCCGAGCACGCGCAGCACCTTCCAGCCGGGCCGCGCGTCGCCGAGCGGGTTGACGGTCGCGTGGAAGCTCTGCACCCGCCCCTCCATGCTGACGAAGGTGCCGGCGCTCTCGGTAAAGGCCGCGATCGGCAGCAGCACGTCGGCGTATGCGAGTCCGGTCTTGTAGGGCGTGAGGCTCACCACGAACTCGGCGGCCTCCAGGGCGCGCGTCGCGGCCTGCGGATCGGCGCAGTCGAGCTCGGGCTCGGTGTTGAGCAGCACCAGGTGCTTCATCGCCAGTACGGTGTTGACGCTGCCGCCGACCGGCAGGCCGGCGACATAGCCGCCGACCGAATTGGCGGCCTCGCCGAGGATGCCGACCTTCACGCCCAGGGCCTGGGCGGCGGCGACGATCTGCGCCGCCTGCGGATGCTGCTGCGCGAAGTTGCCGATGAGAACGGCCGCGTTTCTCCCGGAGGAGAGAGCCTCTTTGAAAGAAGCAATTTCACCGATCAGCCGGGATGGGGAAACCACTTTCTTGCTCTTCAGCGGCATCAGCCAGTCGTCGTCGACCGAATGCAGCATATGGATCTCGGCGCGACGCTTCGCCGCCTGGCGCAGCCGGTGCGCCACCAGCGGGTGCTCCTTGCGCAGGAACGAGCCGACGACCAGCACGCGGTCGAGGTTCTGCAGCTCGGCGATCGGCATGCCCAGCCAAGGGATGCCCCGGCGCGCGCCGTCGGCGGAGAAATCGGATTGGCGCAGGCGGAAATCGACCGAGGAGCCGAGCTTGCCGGCGAGATAGAGCTCCTCCAGAGTCGAATGCGGGGAGGCGAGCACGCCGATCGGATTGCTTCCAATCTTCGAAACAACAAGATCGAGAGCCTCCTCCCAGTCGGCTTCCTGCCAGGCGTCGTTCATCTTCACCATCGGCCGGCGCAGGCGGTCCTCGGAATTCACGCCTTCATAGGAGAAGCGGTCCTTGTCCGAGAGCCAGCACTCGTTCACCGCCTCGTTCTCGAGCGGCAGCACGCGCATCACCTTGTTCTGCTTCACCTGCACCACCAGGTTCGAGCCGAGGCCGTCGTGCGGGGAAACCGACTTGCGACGCGAGAGCTCCCAGGTACGGGCGCTGTAGCGGAAGGGCTCGGAGGTCAGGGCGCCCACCGGGCAGAGATCGATCATGTTGCCGGAGAGCTCGGACTCGACCGCGCGCCCGACGAAGGAAACGATCTCGGAGTGCTCGCCGCGGCCGGCGAGGCCGAGCTCCATCACGCCGGCGATCTCCTGGCCGAAGCGCACGCAGCGCGTGCACTGGATGCAGCGGCTCATCTCCTCCGCCGCGACCAGCGGGCCCAGCTCCTTGCGCAGCACCACCCGCTTCTCTTCCTGGTAGCGCGAGCTGCTGTGCCCGTACCCCACGGCCAGGTCCTGCAGCTGGCACTCGCCGCCCTGGTCGCAGATCGGGCAGTCGAGCGGATGGTTGATGAGCAGGAACTCCATCACCCCGTTCTGCGCGGTCTTCGCGGCGGGCGAATGCGTCCAGACCTTCATGCCGTCGGTCACCGGCGTAGCGCAGGCCGGCAGCGGTTTGGGCGCCTTCTCGACCTCGACCAGGCACATGCGGCAGTTGGCGGCGATCGAGAGCTTCTTGTGCCAGCAGAAATGCGGCACGTAGGCGCCGATCTTGTGCGCCGCGTCCATCACGGTCGCGCCGTGCTGGACTTCGACTTCCGTGCCGTCGACGGTGATTTTCAGCATTACGCCGCTTCTTTCAGCTTTTCTTTCTGCGTACGACCCCAGCGCGGCTCCATGTTCTCGTGGAGGCAGCGCTTGTGCTCGATGTGGTGCACGAATTCGGCACGGAAATGTTTGATGAAGCTTTTCACCGGCAGCGCCGCGGCGTCGCCCAGCGCGCAAATCGTGCGGCCGGCGATGTTGTCGGCGACGTCGTCGAGCAGCGCCAGGTCCTCCATTCGCCCCTGCCCGTTCTCGATGCGGTTGACCACGCGGTAGAGCCAGCCGGTGCCCTCGCGGCACGGCGTGCACTGGCCGCAGGACTCCTCGAAGTAGAAGTACGACAGGCGCTCGAGCGCCCGCACCATGCAGGTCCGCTCGTCCATCACGATCACCGCGCCGGAGCCGAGCATCGATCCCGCCTTGGCGATCGAGTCGTAATCCATGTCGGTCTTCATCATGATGTCGGCCGGCAGCACCGGCATGGAAGAGCCGCCCGGGATGACCGCTTTCAACTTATTTCCTTTGTAAACACCCCCAGCCATTTCCAGCAGCTTCGCGAAGGGCGTGCCGAGCTTGACTTCGTAGTTGCCGGGACGATTCACGTGTCCGGTCACAGAGAAGATCTTGGTCCCGCCGTTGTTCGGCCGGCCCAGAGCCAGGAAAGCGTCCGCGCCGTTGCGCAGGATCCAGGGCACCGCGGCGAAGGTCTCGGTGTTGTTGATCGTGGTCGGCTTGCCGTACAGGCCGTAGCTCGCCGGAAACGGCGGCTTGAAGCGCGGCTGGCCCTTCTTGCCTTCGAGCGATTCGAGCAGCGCCGTCTCCTCGCCGCAGATGTAGGCACCGTAACCCGGATGGGCATACATCTCGTAGGAGAAATCGGAGCCGAGGATGTTCTTGCCGAGATAGCCGGCGGCATACGCCTCCCGCAACGCCTCCTGGTACTGCTCGTAGGTCTCCCAGATCTCGCCGTGGATGTAGTTGTAGCCGGCGTTCGCCTGCATGGCGTAGCCGGCGATGATCATGCCCTCGATCACCGAGTGCGGGTTGTAGCGCAGAAGGTCGCGGTCCTTGCAGGTGCCGGGCTCGCCCTCGTCCGAGTTGCACACCACGTACTTGGCGCCGGGGAACTGGCGCGGCATGAACGACCACTTGAGGCCGGTGGGGAAGCCCGCGCCGCCGCGGCCGCGCAGCGCGGACTTCTTCAGGTCGTTGGTGATGTCCTCGGGCTTGCGTTTTTCCTGGAGGATTTTCTTCAGGGCCGCATATCCATCCCGCGCCTCGTAGTCCTTGAGGCGCCAGTTCCGGCCGTCGAGGCCCTTCATCAGGATCGCGTCAGGACCGTAGTTCATTTGAGGCTTTCCAGGAGCTGGTCGAGCTTCTCGTTCGACAGGTAGTCGTGCATCTTCTTGTTGTTGACCAGCAGCACCGGCGCCATCGCGCAGGCGCCCATGCACTCGCCTTCCTTGAGCGTGAAGCGCCCGTCGGGGGTGGTCTCGTTGAAATCGATGCCGAGCTTCTCGCGCAGGTGGTCGCCGGCGGCGAGCGCCCCCTGCAGGCCGCACGGCAGGCAGGTGCAGAGCGTGAGCTTGTACTTGCCGGTCGGCTTCAGGTTGTACATGGAGTAGAACGTCGCCACCTCGTAGACCGCGACCGGAGGCATGCCGAGGTATCCGGCGACGGTGTCCATCACTTCGGTCGACAGCCAGCCTTTCTCGTCCTGGGCGATGATGAGCGCGCTCATCACCGCCGACTGCTTCTGGTCGGCCGGGTACTTGGCGATCTCCTTGTCGATTTTTTCCAGCGAAGCCGCGGACAAAGTCATCGATCGACCTCCCCGAAGACGATGTCCTGGGTGCCGATGATGGCGACGGCGTCGGCCAGCATGTGGCCGCGCGACATCTCGTCCAGCGCCGCGAGGTGCGCGAACGCGGGCGGGCGGATCTTCATGCGGTAGGGCTTGTTGGCGCCGTCGGACACGAGGTAGATGCCGAATTCACCCTTCGGCGCCTCGATCGCGGCATACACCTCGCCTTCGGGCACGTGCATGCCCTCGGTGACCAGCTTGAAGTGGTGGATGAGCTGCTCCATCCCCTCCTTCATCTCCAGCCGGCTGGGCGGCGCCACCTTGTGGTTGTCGGTCATCACCGGGCCCGGATTCTTGCGCAGCCAGTCGATGCACTGCTTCATGATGCGGTTCGCCTGCCGCATCTCCTCGACCCGCACCAGGTAGCGGTCGTAGCAGTCGCCGTTCACGCCGACCGGGATGCCGAACTCCAGGCGGTCGTAAACCTCGTAGGGCTGCTTCTTGCGCAGGTCCCACTCGATGCCCGAGCCGCGCAGCATGGCGCCGGTGAAGCCGAGCGCGAGCGCGCGCTCGGGCGAGACGACGCCGATGCCGACCGTGCGCTGCTTCCAGATGCGGTTCTCGGTGAGCAGCGTCTCGTAGTCGTCGACGTAGCCGGGGAAGCGCTCGGTGAAGGCCTCGAGGAAGTCGAGCAGCGAGCCTTGCCGGTCGGCGTTCAGCCGCTTGATCTGGGCGGCGTTCTTCGAGCGCAGCGCGTCGTACTGCGGCATGCGGTCGGGCAGGTCGCGGTAGACGCCGCCCGGGCGGTAGTAGGCCGCGTGCATGCGCGCCCCCGAGACCGCCTCGTACGCGTCCATCAGGTCCTCGCGCTCGCGGAAGCAGTACAGGAAGATCGTCATCGCGCCGATGTCCAGGCCGTGCGAGCCCAGCCACAGCAGGTGATTGAGCACGCGCGTGATCTCGTCGAACAGCACGCGAATATATTGCGCGCGTTGCGGCGGCGTCAGCCCCAGCAGGCGCTCGATCGCCATGACGTAGGCGTGCTCGTTGCACATCATCGACATGTAGTCGAGCCGGTCCATGTAGCCGATCGACTGGTTGAAGAG
>Ga0075351_1000103_pt1 | contig 11020 bp, 10 predicted proteins | sample Sandmound_ThreeS_3_FD_120091 | JGI IMG/M metagenome (GOLD analysis project Ga0075351, IMG submission 120091) | Natural and restored wetland microbial communities from the San Francisco Bay, California, USA, that impact long-term carbon... | ecosystem: Environmental > Terrestrial > Soil >... | reverse complement strand
CATCTCTACGGGGCGGACGCGGACCTGCCCGTGCCGCGGCGGATGGTCGAGCTGGCGAAGAAGCACAACCTCTTCCTGCACGCGCACTCCGACAGCGACGCGGTCGAGCGCCTGTTCGCGCAGTGGCCGCAGGCGCGCATCCTGTGGGCGCATGCGGGGTTCGATTCCCCGCAGCGGGTGGCGGCGATGCTGCGCCGGCACAAGCAACTGTGGTGCGACCTGGCTTTCCGAACCGATTTTTCAGCAAACAACAAGGTCGATCCGGCGTGGCGCGCCGTCTTCATGGAGTTTCCGGACCGCTTCATGGTCGGCACCGATTCCTACACGCCCGAGCGCTGGCACTACATCGGCGAGCACGCTGCCTGGTCGCGCGCCTGGCTCGCCGACCTGCCGCGCGAGGTCGCGGACCGCATCGCATGGAAAAACGGCGAAGCGCTCTTCTCCTCTTTTCAAGCGCGCTGATTGTTGCGGCGACCGCGGCGCCGGCCTGCACGCCGGCGATCGACGGCGTTCGCCTCGAATCGAAGAGCTTCGTCCTCTCCTACCGCGCGGCGCCTGAAGTCGGCAAGCATTTCTCGGTCGAGATCGCCGCCTGCGCGAAGAGCGGCCCGCCGCCGCAGAACCTGAAGATCGACGCGCACATGCCCGAGCACCGCCACGGCATGAACTACCGCCCGACGGTGAAGCCGCTCGCGCCAGGACGCTGGCAGGCCGAGGGCCTGATGTTCCACATGCCGGGCAAATGGGAGCTCGTCTTCTTCGTCGAAGGCGAGCGCATGACGCGCGAGCTGATCGTCTTTTCCGACGAAGAAAGACAGAGGATTCTCGCTCACGGTCCCTGGCCGCCGGCAGCGCGCAAGGATCCGGGCAACCGCGTCTCCGGCAAGCCCGAGGCGATCGCGCTCGGCGAGCGCCTGTTCTTCGAGCCGCGTCTCTCCGGCACCGGCTCGGTGCTCTGCGCCACCTGCCACGTCCCCTTCCGCCACTTCCAGGACGCACGGCCGCGCGGCTTCGGCCTCGAGCCGGTCGACCGCAACACGCCGACCGTGATGAACGTCAGCCTTTATCGCTGGTACGGCTGGGACGGCGGCAACGACAGCCTGTGGGCGCAAAGCATCCGCCCGCTGCTCGATCCGCGCGAGATGCGCGCCAGCCCCGCGCATATCGCTGCCGTGATCAGGACCCTGTACCGGAAGGAGTACGAGGAGACGTTCTCGCGCGCGCCGCCCGCGGACGACGAGCAAGTCATGGTCGACGCCGGCAAGGCGCTCGCCGCGTTCCAGGAGACTCTGGTGACGAAGCGCACGCCGTTCGACGACTTCCGCGATGCCCTGGAAAGGAACGAGCCGATCGCGGGGTATCCCCTCGCCGCGCAGCGCGGCTTGCGGCTCTTCGTCGGCAAGGGCAACTGCAGCGTGTGCCATTTCGGCCCGCAATTCACCAACGGCGAGTTCTCGGACACCGGCATTCCCTTCTTCGCCGGCAAGGGCCGCGTCGATGCCGGCCGCTCCGAGGGCATCAGGAAGGTGAAGGCGAGCCCCTACAACCTGCTCGGCCGCTTCAACGACGACGCGACGCGCGCCAACGCCACGAGCACGCGCCACGTCGAGCTGCAGCACCGCAACTTCGGCGAATTCCGCGTCCCTGGCCTGCGCAACGTCGCGCTCACCGCGCCGTACATGCACAACGGCAGCATCGCCAGCCTGCGCGAGGTGGTGCAGCACTACTCCGACATCGACGAGGAGCGCCTGCACCTCGACGGCGAGAAGATCCTGCGCAAGCTGAACCTCACGCCCGCCGAGATCGACGATCTGGTCGCCTTCCTCGAGTCCCTCAGCGAGCAGTAAACCGTCGCCGATCGGCGACGGAAGGAATTCACACTCGAACGCAATTTCCCGTTGGCATGCAACAGGGATCTCCTAAGATTTTTCTTTTCGAAGGAGATGCCATGAAGAGAACCCTCGTGCTCCTGGCGCTGCTCGCGCCGCTCGCCGCGTGGCCGGAGAACCGCGACCAGCTGGTGAAGGCGTACAGCGATTTCGCCGGCTCGGACGCGAACTCGCGCTCGCTCGTCGACGGGCTGCGCAACGGCAAGGAAGTGGCGCTCACCGACGGCAAGACCACCACCACCTTCACCCCGCCCACCGGCAAGATGGGCAACGGCAACGTCAAGATCGCGCTCGCGCTCGCCGAGGCCGACCTCGCGAAGCGAGGCATCACCGATCCGACGCCCGAGCAGATCAAGGCCGAGATGACCGGGATCCTGCAGGAACGCGCCGACAGGAAGGGCTGGGGCCAGATCGCCCAGTCGCGCGGCTTCAGGGTCGGCGAGCTGATGCGTTCCGAGCACGCCGAGCGAGTCGCGCGCGTCGAGAAGCCGCAGCGCCCGGAGCGGCCGGAGAAGCCCGAGCGGCCCGAGCGTCCTGACCGGTCCGGGCGAGGCCCGCGTTGATGCGCGCGATCGCGTGGCTGCCGGCGCTGCTGCTGGCGTCGGCGGCCTTTGCCGCCGAGGGCGAGTTGAGCGCCGGCGCCGGCCTCGACTACAGCGAAGGCGACTACGGCACCGGGTCGGAAACGAAAATCCTCTCGATCCCGTTCATGGCCCGCTATGACAAGGACCCCTGGAAGCTGAAGCTCACAGTTCCCTACCTCCGGGTCACCGGCGGGGGCGACGTCATCCCCGGCATCGGCCAAACGAATCGCGGCCGACGCAGCGAGACGACCGAATCGGGGATCGGCGATACCGTCCTCTCCGCCACCTACGGCGCGCTCTATGACACCCGGTCGCAATTCGGCCTCGACCTCACCGCGAAGCTGAAGCTGCCGACCGGGGACGAGCAGCGCGGCCTCGGCACCGGCTCGGTCGACCAGACCGTGCAGGTCGAGCTCTACAAGAGCATCGACCGCCTGACCGCGTTCGGCACCGTGGGCTACACCAACTTCGGCGATTCCGACGTGGTCGAGCTGAAGAATGCGTTCCACTATGAGCTCGGCGCCCTCACCCGGCTGAATCAGGGTGACAGCGTCGGCGCGAGCCTCTACGGCCGCCAGCGCGTGGTCGAGGGCGGAGCGCCGCAACGCGAGCTGACCGTGTTCTGGAACCGCCGCGTGGCCAGGGCGCAACGACTGCAGGCGTACTTCCTCGTCGGTCTCGCCGATGGCAGTCCCGATGTCGGCATCGGCGCGTCCGCGATGTTCTCCTTCTAGAAGCGCTTCAGCGCGAGGGCGACGGCGGCCGCCGCGAGCAGGATCGCGTACGCGAACCAGGCGGCGGTCCACCCCGCCGCAGCGCTCAGCGCACTGCTCAGCAGCAGTGCACTGCCCATGCTGAACGAAGCGATCAGCGCCCAGGCGCCCTGGTAGGCGCCGCGACGCCCCGCGGGGGCGATGCGCGCCACCGCCGCCGGCACCGCCGAGCTGAAGATCAGCTCGCCGAAGCTGAAGACGATGGTTCCTGCCAAGTAGGCCGCGGCAGGGCCGGGCCAGGCCGCATAGCAGACAAATCCCATGGAGACGAGGACTGCGGCGGCTGGAAGGAAACGGAACGGACCTCGGGTTTCGAGGTGTGCGGCAACGGGCAGAGCGAGCGCCGCGACGAGGATGCTGTTGCCGCCGAGCACTAGGCCGATGATGCCCTCTTTGATTCCAACGTCGGCGGCGAAGAGCGGCGAGGCGGTCACCACCTGCCCCATGCTGAACGGGAAGACGAACGCCAGCGCGGCGAAGCCGAGGAAGCGGCGGTCGTTGAAAGCGAAGAGCGATGCCCTGAGCGGATGCTCGGGCGGACGCGCGTCGAGCGGCAGCACCCCGCGCAGCGCGAAAACATAGAGCGCGGCGACCAGCACGTAGCCGAGCGCGCTGGTCGCGGCGAGAAAGCCGTAGCCCTGCTCCGCGATGTAGCCCGCGGGCATGACGCCGAGCGTGTAGGCGACGCTCATGCCGGTGTAGTTCATGGCGAGCACCGCCTGGCGCCGCTCCGGCGGCGCGAGATCGAGGAGCTGCGCGGTGGCGACCGGCATGTTGACCGCGCCGGTGAGGCCGAGCGCGAGGCTCCAGGCGAACAGGCTCGCGGGTCCCTCCACCAGCAGGAAGCACGGCAGCACGATCGCGGTAGCCGCTGCCGAGACGATGAGCAGCGGACGGCGGCCGATGCGATCCGAGAGCGCGCCGAACAGCGGCGCCGCCACGCCGCGCAGCAGGTTCTCGCAAAGGAACGCGGCGCCGACGGTGGCGATGCCGATACCGGCAACGCGCACGAAATAGATGCCGAGGAAGGTGACCAGGCTCATGCGCGCGGCGACGGCCACGAAGTTCGCCGCAACAACAGTCGTTATTTTCTTGTTCAAAAACCCCAGTAGTCCAGGCCCTCGGGCAAGGGTTCGCCGAGGGTCAGGGACGCCAGCTTCGCGTACTGGCCTTCCGAGTAGAGCAGCGGCTTGCCCTTCTTGCCCAGCAGCACCTGCTCGACCTGGCCGAGGAAGATGGTGTGCGTGCCGTGGACCACGCGCTTGACCACGCGGCAGTCGAACGACACCAGCGCGTCGATCAGCACCGGCGAGCCGGTCGAGAGCCGCGTCCAGTCGCGCGACTTGAAGCGCGTCTCGCCGCTCTGCGCGCCGCTGAACGTGGTGGAGAGCTCCCAGTCTTCGGCGCGCAGCACGTTGACGCAGAACGCCCTGCTTTTCGCCACCGCGCCGTGCGTGGTGGCGAGCTTGTTGATGCACGCCAGCACCGTCGGCGGATCGGCGGTGGCGGAGCACACGGCGGTGGCGGTCATGCCGTAGCGATGCCCGCCGTGCAGGCCGGTGATGATGTTGACCGCGCCGGCGAGCGTGCGCATGCCGACCTTGAACTGCTCGACATCAACGCGCTTTTCTTCCATGAGAACATTCTACTCATGGACAACCACGGCTTTCTCCAGCAGGCCCTCGTCTACCTCCTCGCCGGCGTGATCGCCGTGCCGATCTTCACGCGCCTCAAGCTCGGCGCGGTGCTCGGCTACCTCGTCGCCGGGATGGTGATCGGCCCCTGGGGCCTGCGCCTCATCGCCGATCCGCAGACCGCGCTCGGCTTCGCCGAGTTCGGCGTGGTGCTGCTGCTGTTCCTGGTCGGGCTCGAGCTGAACGCGCAGCGCGTCTGGGCGCTGCGGCGCTCGATCTTCGGCCTCGGCACGGCGCAGGTCCTGATCACCATCGCCGCCGTAACGGGAATTTCATTGATTTTCAAACAAGGGGTGGTGGTGGGGATTGTTGCCGGAATGGGAATCGCCATGTCCTCGACCGCCATCGGCCTCGCCATCCTCGGCGAGAAGAATCTGCTCGGCACGCCCGGCGGGCAGGCTTCGTTCGCGGTGCTGCTCTTCCAGGATCTGGCGGTGGTGCCGCTGCTCATCGTCCTCGCCCTGCTCTCCGGCGACGGCAGCGAGGAGCTCTCGTGGCTCGGCGCCGGCAAGGCGCTCGGCATGATCGCGCTGCTCATCGCCGCGGGCCGCTTCCTGGTGCGGCCGCTGCTGCGCACCGTCGCCGAGACGCGGCTGCGCGAGGTGTTCGTCGGCTTCTCGCTGCTGCTGGTGCTCGGCACCGCCGCGCTGATGGAGCTGGTCGGCCTGTCGATGGCGCTCGGCGCCTTCCTCGCCGGCGTGATGCTCGCGGAAAGCGAGTACCGCCACGAGCTCGAGCTCGACATCGAGCCGTTCAAGGGCCTGCTGCTCGGCCTGTTCTTCATCGCCGTGGGCATGTCGGTCGACCTCGGGCTCTTCCTGCGCTCGCCGCTGCTCGTGCTCGGCCTCGCGCTCGGCATCGTCACCCTGAAGGCGGCGCTGCTCTACGCCGTGGCGCGGCCGTTCTACTGCGGCAGCGGCGACGCCGCGCTCTTCGCCGTCGCGCTGTCGCAGGCGGGCGAGTTCGCCTTCGTGCTCTTCGCCGCGGCGACGCGGATCCTGCCGCCCGAGACGAGCGCGGTCCTGAACGCGGCAGTGGCGGTGTCGATGCTCACCACGCCGTTCCTGGTCATGGGCTACGAGCGCTTCATGCGCAGGCGCAGCGACCGGCGCGCCGAGCGCGCCCCGGACGCGATCCGCGAATCGCAGCCGGTGATCGTCGCCGGCTTCGGCCGCTTCGGGCAGGTCGTCGTTCGCGTCCTGCGAGGCCTGGGAATAGGCGCGACGGTGATCGACCACGATCCCGGCCAGATCGATACCGTGCGGCGCTTCGGCTGGAAAGCCTACTACGGCGACGCGACGCGCATGGACCTGCTCGAATCCGCCGGCGCCGCATCGGCCAGGGTGCTGCTCGTCGCCATCGACGATCCCGAGGCCGCCCTCGCCACCGTGAAGCGCGTGCGGCAGCGCTTCCCGCAGCTCGAGGTCATCGCCCGCGCGCGCAGCCGCACCGATGCCTACGAATACGCCGAGCTCGGCGTGCCGGCGGTGCGCGAGGTGTTCGGCTCGGCGCTCGAGGCCGCGGGACGCGTCCTGCGCACGCTCGGCTTCGCCGAGGACGAGGCGGCGCGCATCGTGCGCCGCTTCCACGACTACGACGAGGCGCAGATCCCGCAGGGCGCGCCGCACCGCCACGACGTGAAGAAGCTGGTCGCGCTCTCCGAGCAGGGGCGGCGCGACATCGCCCAGCTGCTCGCCGCCGAGGCCCGCTCAGCGCCGCCGATTGACCAGCACGATGCCGGCGCCGACCAGCGCCGCGGCGACGGCGAACGCCGGGCCTAGGGGCTCGCGCAGGATCAGCACGCCGAACACGACGCCGAACATCGGCGCGAGGAACGAGAACACCGAGAGGCGCGCCGCGAGGTAGCGCCCGAGCAGCCAGAACCAGGCGAGGTAGCTCAGGAAGGCGACGATCACGCCCTGGTAGGCGAGCGAGGCGAGGGCCAGGGGCGTCAGCGCGGTAATGCCTGGTTCTCTGAATAGAACAGAAAAAATCGGCAGCAGCACGGCTGAGACACCGAGCTGGTAGAAGAGCGTCTTGGTGGCGCTTGCGTGCGCGAGGCGCGTGGCGCGGATCAGCACCGTGGTCGCCGACCAGAAGATCGCGGCGGCGATGCCGCACAGATCGCCGAGCAGGGTGTTCTTCCCGGTGTTGAAAAAAGCCAGCGCTACGCCGGCGAACGCCACTAGCACACCCAGCCACTGTCCCGGGTGCAGGCGCTCGCCCGGGACCATCAGATGCAATCCCAGCGCGGTCAGCACCGGCGTCAGGTAAATGAACACCACTATGCGCGACGCGTTGGTGTAGGCAAGGCCGCCGTAGATGAACACGAACTCGACGGCGAAGAGCAAGCCGGCGAGCAGGCCCGCCTTCAGCGTCCCGTCGCGCTGGAACAGCGGCGTGCCGCGCAGCCGCGCCCAGGCGACGACGAGAATGGTGGCGACGATCGAGCGGATCGCCGCCTGCGCGAGCAGCGAGACGTCGCCGGCGATCACCTTGATGGTGACCTGCTGGAAGCCCCAGAGCGCGGTGAGCAGCACCATCAGCGAGTACGCGCCGAGATCGAGCGGCTTGCGGTCCGGAGCCATCGCCGGCGATTTTGGCGTAACATCGGTTCATGCCGCGCGCGAAGAAACCGGCTGTTTCACCCGAGCAAGAGGCTCCCGAGCCGCTACTGGGCCGCATCCTCGAGCGTCCCGACGGTTTCTACTGGCAGGAGAAGGAAGGCGGCGAGGAGTACGGGCCGTTTCCGACGCGCGCCGAGGCGGAAGCCGACATGGAGTCCGATGGCGTCGCCGCGACCGACCCGGATGCCGTGCACGACGCCGAGTCCGAGCTCGGCATCTCCGAGTGGATCGATCCCGACAGCGGCGAGCCCGCCGAGGACTCAGTGCCGCGAATCGAGGACCACTAGTCCCGCATCGGATGCGCTAGCGGCGGATGCCGCAGGCCGCCAGGTCTTCCTCTGACATCACCGGCTTGATTTCGCACGGGGCAGCTCGCCGCGGCTGCGGCGCCGGCTCGACGTGCGCCTGCGGCCTCGCGACCGCGGGCGGACCCGGATCCACCCGGACGGAGCCGCTGGGAGCGGCGCGACAATTGGCCAGGTCCTCTTCGGTCATCACCGGCTTCACGACGCACGGCCCTGTGCGCTGCCGCGGCGGCTCCGGCTCGACGCGCGGCTGCGGCTTCACCACTGCCGGCGGACCGGGCTGCACTCTCGCCGAGAGCACGGAAACGGCACGACAGTTGGCGAGGTCTTCCTCGGTCATGACCGGCTTCACCTCGCACGGGCCGGCGCGCCGGGGCGGTAGCGGTGGCGGCGGCGCGACCCTCGCCTGCGGCTTGACCACGGCCGGCGGCGGAGCTGCCGCGCTCGCGGTCGCACTGCGAGCCGCGCGGCAATTGGCGAGATCCTGCTCGGACATGACCGGCTTCACCACGCAGGGACCATTCGGCCCGAGCGCCTCCCGCACCGGTGGCGGGGGCGGCGGCGGAGCAGACGCCCGGACGGGCTCCGGCTTCGGCGCAGCGCTCGCGGCCGCCGCCGGTGCGGCGCGCCGCTCGACGATGGGTCGTACCGCCGGAGATTGCGGCTGATAAGCAACGGCGAGCTGGCCGATGAACGGAATCGTGTTCGACTGCATGTCGTATTGCACGAGCAGCGTGATTTCGCCGGCCTGCACGGCAAACAGCGGCTCGCGGAACTCACGTTTCATCGTCGGCCGGTATTTCGCCACCTCATCCGCAGTCGCCTTGCGCACCCGGATCGGCCTTTCGTCGGTGTAGATCATCAACGCGTCGTAGATCAGCTCGCGATCGGCACCGGATGAGACGCCGAGCCGCTGCTCGAGCTCGGGACCGAGCGCCACGCGCTCGCCAAGGATTTCGGGGACGGCATGCGTGAGGAACGCGCCATAAACGTAATAGCGGGCCTGAGCTTCGGTGGTCGGCGGTTCTGGCTGGGCACGAACCAGCGGCGTATGGAAAAACGCGGCCGCTGCGCCGAGCAGCGCTGCCGCTAGCCTCGCCAGCAAGGCAGGACGCACCATAGGGGAGCGAGTTTAACAGGTAACTTGCAAGCCCGCTCCTACGGCCCTGATCCAGCAAGGATTTTTACAGGAGAAACTGGCGGAGAGAGAGGGATTCGAACCCTCGATACGGGTTTAAGCCCGTATAACGCCTTAGCAGGGCGCCCCCTTCGGCCACTCGGGCATCTCTCCGGCGTGAGGCGGCGATTCTACGCGGAACGTAATGAATCGACGATCTCCAGGCATGCCGCCCTCAGTGCCGGAAGGAATCCCCCGAGGAGCCCCATGGCAAGCGAGAACGCCAGCGTCTGCGCAACGATCGCCGGCGTGAGCAGGAACTTGAACGAAAGGTCGGCGAAGGTCTGGAAGTTGGTGGTGGAGAAGCTGGCGAACTGCATCAGCGAGGCGACCGCGAGCCCGCACACGCCGCCCGCCAGACCGAGCAGCAGAGACTCGACCAGGAAGGCGCCGAGGACCGCGCCGCGGCGGAAGCCGAGCGCGCGCAGGGTGCCGATCTCGGCGACGCGGTTCGAGACCGAGGCATACATCGTGATCATCGCCCCCAGCATGGCGCCGATCGAGAACACCGCGGTCAGCGTCAGGCCAAGCACGGTGATGAAAGTCGAGAGCGCCCTGGACTGGTCGCTGTAGAAGGTGCGCTCGCGCTTCACCTCGTTGGTGAGGCGCGGATCGGCGTCGACGTCCGCGCGCAGGCGCTCGAAATCGTCGACGTCGCGCAGCTTCACGATCACCGAGGAATAGGCGACGCGGCGAAACGCCTGCATGAGCTGGTCGGCGTCGCCCCAGATCTCGGAGTCGAAGCCGCTCGAGCCGGCGTCGAACACGCCGACGATCGTCCAGTCGCGCTGCGCGAAGCGCAGCCGCTCGCCGACGCGCACGCCTTCGAAGCCGCGCGCGATCGCGCCCCCGACCACGATCTCGGTCGACCCGGGCGCGAAGCGGCGCCCTTGCACGAGCTTCACCTGCGGGCGCAGGACAAAGCCGGCCTGCGAAACCCCGCGGATGACGACGTTGGTCGGCTTGGCGGCGCCGGCCTTCCTCAGCGCGATCAGCACCACGGTCTCCTTCGAAGCGAGAGGTCGCCCGCCCTCGCCCGTCGCGACCGCCGGATGGGTCTCGATGATCGCCGCCTGCGGCCGCGTGATGCCGCTCTGGATCTCGGTCCCGGCACCCTTGCGGATCGCGACGACGTTGTCGTATTCGCCGGTTGCGACCAGGGTCTGCCTGAGGCCCGCGTCCAGCATCAGGACCGTGGCGAAGACGAACACGACCAGCGCCAGGCCGCCGGCGGTCAGCGCCGTGGTCAGGCGGCGCGTCCAGAGGTTGCGCGCGACATAGGAAAGCGGAATGGCCATCTAGGCGATGGCGCGCAGGCCATCGACGATGCGCACGCGCGCCGCCTGCACCGCAGGCAGCACCGCCGCCGCGACGGCGACGACGGCCGCGCAAGCGGCCTGCAGCGCCACCGTGTCGGAGGAGATCTCGAACACCGGGAAGATGCCGGCGGCCTGCTTGAAGAAGACCGCCACCGGCGCGCCGAGCGCGATGCCGATCGCGCCGCCGATCGTCGCGATCGCCGCCGACTCGCCGAAGATCAGCGCCGCGAGGAAGCCCGGCCCGAAGCCGAGCGCCTTCAGCGTCGCGTATTCGGAGGTGCGCTCGCGCGCGCTCATCGCCATGGTGTTGGCCATCACCGCGAGGATGATGAAGATCACCACGTAGGAGACGACGCGGATGGCGGCGATGATCTGGTCCGACATGGCGACGAAGCCGAGCTGGAACGCCTGCTCGGTCTCGGTCAGCGTCTCGGCGAGGGAGTTGCGGAACACCGCGTCGATCTGCGTCGAGATGGCGGCGGCGTTGTCGGGCTGGTCGATGCCGACCACGAACACGCCGACGTAGTCGGCGCGGCGCGGCGCGCGCTTGCGCAAGGTCTCGTTGAGGTAATCCCAGTGGAACATCATCTGGCGCGTGAGCGTGCCGCTGTCCGCGCCGTCGAAGATGCCGCGCACCACGAACTCCCAGTTG
>Ga0075351_1000102_pt1 | contig 11034 bp, 7 predicted proteins | sample Sandmound_ThreeS_3_FD_120091 | JGI IMG/M metagenome (GOLD analysis project Ga0075351, IMG submission 120091) | Natural and restored wetland microbial communities from the San Francisco Bay, California, USA, that impact long-term carbon... | ecosystem: Environmental > Terrestrial > Soil > Wetlands... | reverse complement strand
TGAAAGTCGGACCGTTGGTCAGAGTGCCGACAATTCCATGGCCGGACGCATCCGCGGCGGTCGTGCCAGAAACTTCATCGAATGCGTAACCCGCAGTGATGCCGAGCGGATCGGCTGCGAGGAGTAACCGCGGCTCCAGCGTTTCGAAGAGCAGCGGAGTGCCCATCGGCAACGCGGCAGGTCGTTGACGCTCGACCCCTATGTTGTCGCGTCGAGCGTTTGCTCGCCGTTCAGCCAACTTTTGAGCGAACCGCCCGACAGGTAAGTTGATCCCGGTCACCATGGGCGGAACCTCTCAATAATTTATTTAATTTCTTTCGGGGCGCGAAAAGCACACGATCGTCAATCAATCGTCCCGCGCACTAGCTCCGGTGGCTATCCTCCGAACGGGTTAAATTTAAACGAATTCCATTCACGAGTATGTGAGCAAAAGGCACAATCGCAAGGGCGTAATGCAACCATTCCGCACCGAAGAAGCCGATCCCGCCCTTTCGATTTGCCGAAAGTCAAAATCTCATTCTCTCCTCGTGATTGCATGGCGGAAACGAGATTCGAGGAAGAATATTTCCCGTGCCACGAGACCTCGGGGACGCGCTCGACTTATTTTTGGCGGCAGCCACCGACTCCTCGCTTTGGTCCACGGCGATGGATGCCGTGGTCGAGGCTACGGGGGCGTACGGGGCGGCACTGTTTCCGATCCGAAGTCAATTACCGAACTTTCCCCGCTCGCGATCTCTCGAACCAGCGACGGACCCCTATCTCCGAAACGGCTGGATTCATGGCGATGAGGGGCGCGCCGCCAAAGACGTCGAACAGAAAGGCGTTACGACCGAGTTCGACTTCAGCACGCCAGACGAAATCGCCTGCCATTCTTACTACCGGGATTTCCTGGCGCGACACAAATTGCGATGGCTCGCCGGCGTCAAAGTGGGGGTGGGTGAGGACCTGTGGTACTTGTCCATTCAGCGGACCATCGACCAGGGCTCATTCTCCTCCAGCGAACAGCAAGGGCTTGTCGCCTTTTCCGAACGACTCGCAGGCGTGGCTGGGCTTGCGCGTGCCATCCGGATCGCTTGGGCGGAGGGGGCCCTCACCGCGTTTGAAGCGACTGAAACGGCAGTCGTGCTGTCCGATTGCCGCTGCGAGGTATGGCGGGTTAATCCCTCTGCCGAGACGCTTTTTGGACCCGACCTGCACATCCTCCATCATCGCCTGATCAGCGCAGATCAGGATGCAACGGCGGCGCTTGATCGTGCGCTTTAAGAGCTCTTACGGGTGCCGGCAGCCGCAGCCACGAGGCGGCCGATCAAATTGCCGCGGCAGAACAAACGGCCGATCCTTGCCTATCCTATCCGGCTCGCGCCGGTCACGAGCGATGCGTTTTCGCCATGTCAGGCAATCGTCGTGTTGATCGACCTCAAAAAACGCGCGCGGCCTCCTGAATGCGACTTGCGCGCCTGTTTCGGCCTTACGGCTGCCGAAGCGAGCTTGGCGATACAGATTGTCAGCGGCGACGACCTTATTGCAATCTGCAATAAAAGTAAGATCGCACGGGAAACCGCTCGCGCGCAGCTCAGATCAATCTTCGCCAAGACAGGCGTGCACCGTCAATCGGAGCTGGTCGCGCTTCTCAGCAATATCACGAAGCTCCAGGTTGCGCGAGTTCGGCCTTGCGAGCCGAGTGTGGCACCAATCGGCTCGACTCGCACGCCTTGATCGCGACGACAAGCGGTGATTCGCGAGCCAGGGCGTGTCGGGCGTGATGAACGGCGTCACGGCATTGATCATCAGAAATATCGCGAGCCAGCAAGTACGATGCGCGCTGCGCCAGCGTTGTTGCGCTTCTGCTGATGTTAGGAACCGCAAAATCTCGGGCAGTGGTTCGTCCGTCTCGGCGGCTCCATCTGGTCCGCCAGCGCCGATCTCGGCGCGAGCGAAAAGCCACTGCGCAATCGGCTGTCCAAGCCACAAGTAAAATCGTGTTCGTTCAAAAAGAACGGGACGAACGTACCCTTCGATCGGATCGTGCGGTGTCGCACCGAGGCGCAGGAGAGCACGAGGCGATCGCCCGGCAGCCGGTCTCGCCGTGTCGCGCTTTGTCGAGCAGGTGTAGTACCGAATACTGTCCGCTCTTGCCCGTACGCAGTGTCATGGCCCTGCCGCAGGCAGCGCAGAAGCAGATGCCGGTAAGGAGAATCGGTTCGCTCTCTGGCTTGCGCTCCCGTGATCGCCAACGAAACTGGCGCGCAGGAACGGCGGCCGGTGTATCTGTTCGTTAAAAAAATAGCGCACAAAGCGCACAAAGCGAGGAGCGCGAGGACTGTGACCTCTCCACAAGTCAGAGCTCGATAGCTCGCGCGCATGCGTCGACTGGGGAGCGGATTGTCATTTTGTGGGAGTGCTGTCGCTACATCCGCTATTCCGTGAGCTGTTGTGTAACGAGAACCCTTACAGGCGCACGCGTTTCAGTCTCAGCGAATTTCCAACCACGCTGACCGATGATAGCGCCATCGCCGCGGCGGCGATGATGGGCGACAGGAGAATTCCGAAAGTAGGATAGAGCACGCCCGCAGCGATCGGCACGCCGGCCGCGTTGTAAACGAACGCGAAGAACAGATTCTGCCGGATGTTGCGCATCGTCGCCTCGGACAGACGGCGCGCTCGTACGATACCGGTGAGATCGCCCTTCAACAGCGTCACCCCGGCGCTCTCGATGGCGACGTCGGTCCCGGTTCCCATGGCGATGCCGACTTCAGCCGCGGCAAGGGCAGGCGCGTCGTTCACGCCGTCGCCCGCCATCGCCACGACGCGACCTTCCCGACGCAGCTTCTCGACGACGGCGCTCTTCTGGTCGGGCAGAACTTCGGCTTCGACTTTGGTGATGCCGAGACGCTGCGCAACCGCCTGCGCGGTCGTCTTGTTGTCGCCGGTGAGCATCACCACGTGCACACGTTCCTTCGCGAGCGCTGCGAGTGCGTCGGGCGTCGTGGTCTTCACCGGATCGGCAATCGCGAGCACGGCGGCGGGTTTTCCGTCCGCGGCGAGAAAGATCGCGGTTGCGCCTTCGCGCCGCAGCCGCTCGGACTCGGCCTCAAGTGGCTGCGTGTCGATCCCGAGTTCGCGGAGAAAGCGCGCGTTGCCGAGCGCGAGTCGCCTGCCTTCGACGACGCCGACCACGCCCTTGCCGGTCGGTGAATCGAACGCGGACACATCCGAGAGAGGCAGATTGCGCTCGCGCGCCGCCGCCACGACCGCGAGCGCGAGGGGGTGCTCGCTCGCCCGTTCGACGCTGGCGGCAAGCCGCACCGCCTCCGCTTCGTCGAACCCGGCCGCGGGGACGACGGCGGTGACCTTGGGCTTTCCTTCCGTCAATGTCCCGGTCTTGTCGACCACTAGCGTATCGACGCGCTCCATGCGCTCAAGGGCTTCCGCATTCTTGATCAGCACGCCTGCCTGGGCGCCGCGCCCGACACCAACCAGAATGGACATGGGTGTGGCGAGCCCGAGCGCGCACGGGCACGCGATGATCAAAACGGTGACCGCGGCGACGAGGCCGAAGGCGTATCGCGGCTCGGGCCCGAAAATGGACCAGGCGACGAATGCGACGATTGCGATGATGATGACGGCCGGGACGAACCAGCCGGCCACCTGATCGGCCAGCCGCTGAATCGGTGCGCGCGAGCGCTGCGCGGCGGCAACCATCTGCACGATCTGCGACAGCATCGTATCGCGGCCGACCTTCTTGGCACGCATGATGAAGGAGCCCGTCGTGTTGAGCGTGCCGCCAATCACCTTGGAGCCGGTCTGCTTGGTGACGGGCATCGACTCGCCTGTCACCATCGACTCGTCGAGGGCGGAGCGTCCCTCGATCACTTCACCGTCCACCGGCACTTTATCGCCGGGACGCACTCGCAGACGGTCGCCGACCACGACAGAGTCGAGCGCGACCTCCTCGTCGGTTCCGTCCGCCGCCACGCGGCGCGCCATCTTGGGCGCGAGGTCGAGCAGCGCGCGGATGGCGCCAGAGGTTTGTTCGCGCGCGCGCAGCTCGAGAACCTGGCCGAGCAGAACCAGAACGGTGATCACCGCCGCGGCTTCGAAATAGACCGCGACCGCGCCCTCACCAGTGCGGAAAGCGGGCGGAAAAGTCTCCGGGACGAGGACGGCGACAACGCTGTACAGATACGCCACGCCGACACCCATCGCGATCAGGGTGAACATGTTCAGATTGCGGGTGACGATCGATTGCCCGCCGCGCACGAAAAACGGCCAGCCGGCCCACAGCACCACCGGCGTCGCGAACGCGAACTGCAGCCAGTTCGATGCGGTCTGACCGAGCAGCATGTGGAGATTGGTCAGGTGTCCGCCCATTTCGAGAGCGAAGACGGGAAGCGCCAGCGCGAGCCCGACCCAGAACCGGCGCGTCATGTCGATGAGCTCAGCGTTCGGCACCGCTTCGGCGGAAACCAGCTCGGGCTCTAGCGCCATCCCGCAGATCGGGCAGGAGCCGGGGCCGACCTGCCGGATTTGCGGATGCATCGGGCAGGTGTAGATCGTCCCTTCCGGTACTTGTTGCGACGGCTTTGCTTCGTCCTTGGTCAGATATTTATCCGGATCGCCTGCGAACTTCGCCGCGCAACCCTGCGAACAAAAGTAGTAGGTGCGTCCTGCATGTTGTCCCCGATGCGGGGTCGTATGCGGATCGACGGTCATGCCGCAGACGGGGTCTTGCGCGCCGTCCTTCACATGCGTTTCATGTGCATGTTGGCCATGCGCGGATTGTTCATGCCCGTGGCCACTCGGATACGGCGCCTGGCTGCCTGGCTTCGCCGATAGATCGTCGGATGCTTCGGCACCGCAACATGAATGTCGGTGTTCGGAGCGGTGAGCGGCGACCATGGCGACTCTCCAGGCGCAATGTTGACACGATTACCCCCTATGGGTATATAGCCGCTATGCGGAAAGACATCAAGGCATCGTGCGCCAAGCGGCTACAAAGAATCGAAGGTCAGGTCCGCGGCATAGCGCGGATGGTCGATGAGGATCGGTATTGCATCGACATCGTGACCCAGGTTTCAGCGGTTCGAGCGGCGCTGCGCCGCCTGGAAGAGGAAATTTTGCAAGATCACGTTGCTCATTGCGTGGAGCATGCGATCGCCTCCGGGAACAAGGCAGACCAGCGCAAGAAGATCGAGGAGCTGATGGCCGTCGTTCGCCGCGCCGATCGCTGAACCCACGTCGTCGCGCCAGTGACAGTGCTTCGTTGCAAGACGGGAGAATTCGGGATGAGTTTTGCGAGCCGAAGGAGCTTTTTGATCGGGGCTGCGACCATGGTCGCGCTCGCTTCCGGCGCCCGGGCGTCGAACGCCGCGCCCAACATGACTGTGTATCACGATCCCAATTGTGGTTGTTGCGGCGGATGGGTCGCGCATATGCGCAGTGCTGGATTTCAGGTCCAAGTGATCGATACGGACGACCTTGCCGCCATCAAGAACAGGTTCCGGGTTCCGTCTGATCTCGTCTCCTGCCACACGGCCGAGGTCGATGGCTATATCATCGAAGGTCATATACCAGCGCTTGCCATTCAGCGGCTGCTGGCCGAAAGGCCGGCGGCGGCCGGTTTGGCTGTTCCCGGAATGCCGATCGGATCGCCGGGCATGGAGGCTCCCGGCGCAGCGAACGAAATCTATGACGTGATGCTTTTCGGTCCGTGGGGCAAACGGTCCTATGCGCGGTTTGAAGGGCCACGTGAACTTTAGCGACCAATCCCAATTTCCGCCGCAGTTCGATCGGATATGTTAAAAGCTATGATTCCAAAGCGGCAGCTTGTGACGATGTTATGGGCGGTGATCGGGATGATCGCCGTCCTATTCGTTCCAACGCTCGCCCAAGCGCATGCTGGTCACGATCATGCGCCGCCGCCGATCGCATCGGTCGCTCAACTTGAAACACCCGATGCTGGCGACCTAAATGTCGACCTTAATGGCGACCTGACGCTATCTCATGATGACGCCGCGGTGCCCAACACGGCGATCGTGGCTTCCGCATCGGACTTTCCCATCGTTCCTAATAGGACCTGCCACGGCTCCTGTTGCGAAAAGGGAAGCGCCGGGTGCAGTCCGGTCGCGGCGGTCAATGCTCCTGCAAGCCCTATCCCGCCGCGGATCGCGAGCGGCATCGGCCCATTCGCGGCGGGCTTCCGGCCCGGCATCGACCCCGAAGCGCTTCCAGAACCACCAAAATTCTTCACGTAAGTCCCGCGCGCATCCGTGCGCGCGAATGATGGCGGCCGGCGGGAGCACGGCCGCCTGGTGTGCTTTGGACTGTGAAGGATTCCCACATGCGCTTCGCGACCCTGCTCAGGGCAATTCCGGCCGCCGCCGTGTTTGCCGCAACCTTGCTCGTGCAACCACCCCATGGATTCGCTCACGAGGGCGAGGATCATGCTCATGCGCCGCAGCCGGCGGCCATCGCGGTGACTGCGGCGCCGCGAGCAGAAGCCGTATCGGATCAATTCGAACTGGTCGCGGTGGCGCGAAGCGGAGCGCTTACGATCTATCTCGACCGCTTCCGCACCAACGAGCCTGTGGCTGACGCAGCCATCAGCGTCGAAACCCCCGCCGGAGCCGCGCCGGCTTCGCCAATCGACGGCGCCTATCGGCTTGATGCGCCCTGGTCCGCGGCGCCCGGCCGCTATGACCTGATCTTCACGGTGACGCCAAAAGACGGCGCGGCCGACGTGCTCATCGCTACACTCGTCGTTCCGGGCAACGCACCGGCGGGGCCGGATCGGGCTGTTTCTTCCTTGTTTTCCTCAACCGCCTTTGCGGGCGAACTCAGGAATCGCGTCGCCAACAGCGACCCGCTGCTCATCGCAACCGCCGTCGGCGGTTTCGTGTTCGGCCTCCTGGTCATGGCCATCATCGGCAGGCGAAAGATCATGCCGGCGCTTGCCGTGCTTGCGGCGTTGTCGGCGCTGCCGAACAGGCCCGGGTTGGCGCACGAGGGAGAGGATCATGGACATGCGCCCCCGCCAACGACAGCCGTCGGGGATCGTGATCTTTCTCAACGCCTTGCCGACGGTGCGCTATTCGTGCCGAAGCCAACCCAGCGCATTCTCGCCATTCGCACCGACATCGCCACGGCAGCCGCGCATCGCCGGATGATCGAACTGCCTGGCCGCATCATCCCCGATCCGAATGCGAGCGGATATGTGCAAGCTTCCGCCGGCGGGCGCCTGTCTGCGCCGGAGGGCGGATTTCCGCGCTTAGGGACGCGCGTCAAGAAGGGCGAGGTTGTCGCCTTTGTGGCGCGGCCGCTGCAGGCAATCGATGCTTCGGATATCCGCCAGCGCCAGGGCGAACTTGACCAACAGATCAGCATTGTCGAGCGCCGGATCGCCCGGTTTGAGGCCCTCGTCCAAAAGGGGGCCGTAACGCAAGTCCAGCTCGACGAGGCACGCCTCGAATTGCAGGGGCTGAAGGACCGCCGCAACGCGCTCGATCGAACCAGACAGGAACCGGAGGCGCTGGTTGCGCCGGCTTCAGGGGTCGTGGCGGAGGTCAATGCGATCGCCGGACAAATGGCTCAACCGGGCACCGTCTTGTTCCACATCGTCGACCCGGCCCGACTGTGGGTCGAAGCGCTGAGCTTCGATGCGCTCATCAACGCGCAGGGCGCAACGGCGCGGTCGACGGTGGGTCGAGCGCTGACCCTCACTTATCAGGGCTCCGGGTTTGCCGACCGCAACCAGGCGATACCGGTTCATTTCAGGATCGAGGGAGATACGAGCGGATTGCGGGTCGGCCAATTCGTGACCGTGCTCGCGGCGACGGAAGACGAAAAGTCGGGAATCGCCGTTCCGCGGTCGAGCGTCGTGCGCAGCCAAGCCGGGCAAGACCTCGTTTTTGAACACACCGGGGCAGAAAGATTCGAACCACGTTCCGTGCGGGTCGAGCCGCTCGACGGAGAGCGCGTGCTCGTCGTCTCCGGCCTTGGTCAGGGGGTGCGCATCGTGACCCAGGGCGCCGAACTGATCGAGCAGGTGCGTTAGCGGGAGCCGCCCATGTTCAATTTCTTCGTCACCCGGTCGCTGCATAACCGGCTTATTGTGCTCGCGCTGGCGGCGGTTCTTATCCTGTACGGCGCGTTCACCGTGACAAAGCTTCCGGTAGACGTCTTTCCGGATTTGAACCGGCCGACCGTGACCCTGATGACCGAAGCGGAAGGCCTCGCGCCGCCCGAGGTCGAGCAACTCGTCACATTCCCGATCGAAACGCAGATGAACGGCATCCCCGGCGTGAGCCGGGTCCGCTCGGTATCCGGCGTCGGCCTCTCCATTGTCTATGTCGAATTCGACTGGGGCACCGACATCTATCGCAACCGTCAGCTCATTGCCGAACGTCTCGCGCCGGTGCGCGAACAACTCCCCCCCAACACCAATCCAGTGATGGGGCCGATCAGCTCGATCATGGGCCAGATTCTGCTGATCGCGGTCACCAGCGAGACCGCGACGCCGATGGAGCTGCGTGAAACGGCCGACTTCGTGCTACGTCCGCGCCTGCTCTCCGTCCCGGGCGTGGCGCAGGTCATACCCATCGGCGGCGAGGTGCGCCAATATCGCGTCTCGCCCAATCCGGCGGCGATGCGGGCATTGCGGGTCGGTTACGACCAGCTCGAACGGGCGCTTGCGCAATTCGCCGTCAACACCGGCGGGGGCTACACCGACCAATATTCCCGCGAATATCTGATCCGCAATATCGGCCGCACCACAAGCCTCGACGACCTGCGCAGCCTGGTCGTCGCCACGGCGGGCGACGCGCCGGTCTATTTGCGCCAAGTTGCAGAGGTCGAATTCGCACCGAAGTTCAAGCGCGGCGACGCCGGCTACATGGGCAAGCCTGCGGTCGTGGTGTCCGTCGAGAAGCAGCCGAACGTCGATACGATCCGGCTGACCCGCGAGATCGAGCAGGCGCTCAAGGAGATCGCACCGACCCTGCCGGCCGGCATCAAAGTGGACCAGATCCTGTTCCGCCAGGCGAATTTCATCGAGGCCTCGATCCACAATGTGCAGAAAGTGCTGCTGGAGGCGGTGGTGGTCGTCGCCGCCGTATTGTTCGCTTTCCTGCTTAACTGGCGGACGACGGCCATCTCGTTGACGGCTATTCCGGTATCGATCCTCGCGACCGCGGTGATCTTCCATTTCGCCGGCCTCTCCATCAACACGATGACCCTCGGCGGGCTGGCGATCGCCATTGGCGAACTCGTCGACGACGCCGTCGTCGACGTCGAGAACATCTTCCGGCGGCTGCGCGAAAACCGCGCGGCCGGCGAGCCGCGTCCGGTCATGGACGTGATCATCGGCGCCTCGCTGGAAGTGCGTTCGGGCATCGTCTACGCAACGATGATCATCATCCTTGTCTTCGTCCCGCTGTTTGCCCTTTCGGGAATCGAGGGCCGGCTATTCGCGCCGCTCGGCCAAGCCTACATCATCTCGATTCTCGCGAGCCTCGTTGTTTCCATCACACTGACCCCGGTAATGGCCTACTACATGCTGCCCGGCATGAAGAGCTTGGCGGCGCATGAGAGCGGTTTGGTCCGTGTTTTGAAGCGCGGCAATCGGGTTCTGCTCGATTGGGCGTTCGCACACACGCGCACCGTCATGGTGAGCGCGGGGATCGCAGTAGCCGCTGCAATCGCCGCGGCTTTTCTGCTTCCACGTGCGTTTCTGCCACCCTTCAACGAAGGCACCTTCACCATCAACGTCGTGTTCAATCCCGGCATATCGCTCGCCGAATCGAACCGGGTGGGACTGATAGCCGAGCGCCTGATCCTGGAGGTGCCTGAGGTGAAGGCGGCAGGTCGCCGCACCGGCCGCGCTGAGCTCGACGAGCATGCCGAAGGGGTTCACTCCTCCGAAATCGAAGTCGAGCTCGAGCCGTCGGCGCGGCCCAAGACGGAGATCGTCGCCGACATCCGCTCGCGGCTCGCCATATTGCCGGTATCCGTCAATGTCGGCCAGCCGATCTCGCACCGACTCGATCACATGCTCTCGGGCGTCCGCGCTGAAATAGCCTTGAAAATATTCGGCGACGACCTCGACGTGCTGCGAGCGATCGGCGACGATTTCCGCCGGCAGCTCGCGGCCATTCCCGGCATCGTGGACCTGCAGGTCGAAAAGCAGGTTCGCATCCCGCAGCTGGAGATCCGGGTCGATTATACGCGGGCGGCGCTTTATGGCATTCAGCCGGCGGCCGTTGTCGATCAGCTCAGCCGCTTGTCGAACGGGCGCGCTGTTTCTCGCGTCGTCGACGGCTACCGCCGCTTCGATGTGACGCTGCGGTTGCCCAACCATCTGCGGACGACACAGCGGCTTGCCGATCTCCTGATCGAGACCCCTGCCGGCTGGATTCCGGCACGCCAAATCGCGGATATCCGCGAGACCGACGGTCCCAACCAGATTCTCCGGGAGAACGCGCACCGCCGCCTCGTCGTTCTCGCCAATGCCGATGGCAAGGCGGACATGGCGCAGATCGTCGCCATGATCCGCGAACGGCTTGGCGCCGCGCATCTGCCCGAGGGATATTTTACTCGCCTTGAAGGCACCTTCCAGGCGCAGGAGCACGCCAGCCAGACCATCGCCGGCTTGTCCGTGCTGTCGCTCGCCATGATCTTCGCCATCCTGTTCAGCCGCTACCGGTCGGTCGTATTCACGCTGATCATCATGGGCAGTGCGCCGTTGGCGCTGATCGGTAGCGTCGCCGCCCTGTGGATCGCCGGACAGCCGCTTTCGGTCGCCAGCATGATCGGATTCATCACGCTGACTGGTATCGCAACCCGCAACGGCATTTTGAAGATCAGCCATTACATCAATCTTGCCCTCAACGAAGGCATGCCGTTCGGCCGCGATCTCATCATACGGGGTAGCCTTGAGCGGCTGACGCCCGTGCTGATGACAGCGCTATCCGCCGGAGTCGCTCTGGTGCCGTTGCTGATCGACGCCGCCACGCCCGGCAAGGAAATCCTGCATCCGGT
>Ga0075351_1000101_pt1 | contig 11076 bp, 10 predicted proteins | sample Sandmound_ThreeS_3_FD_120091 | JGI IMG/M metagenome (GOLD analysis project Ga0075351, IMG submission 120091) | Natural and restored wetland microbial communities from the San Francisco Bay, California, USA, that impact long-term carbon... | ecosystem: Environmental > Terrestrial > Soil >... | reverse complement strand
GCGTTACGCGCTGCGCCGCCTGCGCGCGCAGCGCCTCGTGCAAGCGCGCGTGGCGCTGGTCGGAGACGCCGCGCACGTGATCCATCCGCTCGCGGGGCAGGGTCTCAACCTCGGCCTGCAGGACGCCCAGGCGCTCGCGGCGACGCTCGCCGCACGCGAGCCGGGGCGCGACCCGGGCGACCTGCGGCTGCTGCGGCGCTATGAGCGCGCTCGCGCAGAGCCTATACTGGCGATGAACACCGTCGTCGACGGGCTGTTCCGTCTCTTCGGCGCCGAGGGCGAGCGGTGGTCGCGGCTGCGCAACGCCGGGTTGAACCTCACCGACCGCTTCCCGGTCCTGAAGAACCTTCTCATTCGGCAGGCGATGAACTGATGCGCACACTCTGGAGCTTGGTACTCACCGCGACCCTCGCGCTGCCGGCTCTCGCCGACGAAGCGCAGATCCGCAGGATCGTCGAGCAGAAGCTGAACGGCGTGAAGGTGGAGGGCGTCGAGCGCGGCCCGCTCGGGCTGTACGAGGTGCGTTTCCGCAGCGGCGACGGCATGCACGTCGTCTACACCGATGCCACGGCGACGCACATCATTCTCGGCAAGATCTACGACACCAAGACCGACAAGGATCTCACCGAGGAGCGGCTGCGCAGGCTGAACGCGATCAAGTTCGACTCGCTGCCGCTCGCGCAGGCGGTGAAGGTGCAGCGCGGCAACGGCAAGCGCGTGCTGGTGATGTTTTCCGACCCCTATTGCCCGTACTGCAAGCAGTTCGAGCAGAACCTGCAGCAGGTCGACAACATCACCGTCTACGTCTTCATGTTCCCGGTGATCCGGCCCGAGCTCGCCGACCATTCGAAGGCGGTCTGGTGCTCGCCCGACCGGGCAAAAGCCTGGCTCGACCTGGCCCTGCGCGGCAAGCCCTCGGCGACCAGTACCTCCTGCGATGCGCCGATCGAGAAGAATCTCGAGCTCGGCCACAAGCTCGGCGTCAGCAGCACGCCCACGCTCTTCCTCTCCAACGGCGAGCGCGTCGCCGGCGCGATGTCGGCCAAGGATCTGCGCGAGATGCTCGACAAGGTGGCTAGCAGCAAGTAGTGCCGTCGCGCGGCAGCGGCAGGCCGCGCGGCCACAGCAGCCACAGCCTCGCCGGATTGCGCATGCGTCCCGCGAGCGCGCCCGCCTCGGCGCCGCTGCCCCAGTAGAAGTCGCCGCGCGCCACGCCGCGGATCGCGCCGCCGACGTCCTGCGCCGCCATCAGGCGCTCGAGGCGCTCCTCCGAGAGCGGATAGGTGGTCGCGACGTAGACCGGCGCGCCGAGCGGCACGAAGCGCCGGTCGACGGCGAGGCTGAAGCCGGCGGTGAGCGGCACGCCGAGCGCGCCGATCGGCCCCTCGTTGCCGCGGATCTCGCGGAAGAAAACGTAGCTCGGGTTGGCGTTGAGCGCCTCCCTGAGCTTGTGCGGGTTGGCGGCCGCCCAGGCCTTGATGTTCTGCATCGACGCCTGGTCGAGGGTCATCTCGCCGCGCTCGACCAGGTAGCGGCCGAGCGAGCGGAACGGGTGCCCGTTCTGGTCGGCGTAGCCGATGCGCAGGCGCTCGCCGTCGCGCAGGCGGACCTGTCCCGAGCCCTGGATCTGCAGGAAGAAGAGTTCCACCGGATCGCGCGTCCAGGCGATGACCGGCGCCGGCAGCTCCGCGTTGCGCGCCTCGATCTCGGCGCGCGAGTAATAGGGGACGAGCCGCCTTCCTTCCAGCCGCCCGCGCAGCCGCATGTTGCGCACGTCGGGATTGACCGCGGCGAGGTCGACCACGATCAGGTCCTCGGGCACGCCATGGATCGGGATGCGGTTGTCCGCGTCGCGCTGCCGCGCTCCGTCGATGATCGGCTCGTAGTAGCCGGTGAGCAGGCCGGTGTCGCCCGAGGTCGAGGAGCGCAGCGCGTAGGCGGTGAACTGCGACTCGAAGAACTGCCGCGCGGCGGCCTCGTCGCCGGGCGGCACCAGCGCCGCGAGCTCGCAGGCGATCAGCAGCGGCGCGGGCGGCCGGCCGCAGCCGGCGAGGAAGGCGCGCAGGCTCGGTACCAGGCTCGCCTGCGACCAGCCGGGCAGGCTGTCGAACGCGGCTTCCTGGTAGAGCGCGGTCTCGGGCCCGCTCGGCGGCTTGATCGGGGGCGGCGTCGGCTCGGGCTTTGGCGGAAGAGGCGTACAGGCCGCCGCCAGTACAATCAGCGCGAGGAGCGCGAGTCGAATGTGGGTCATCTATCTCGAAGCGGGCGTGGCGCTTGCGTTGCTGCTGCTGATCGTCTGGTGGACCTGGCCGAAGAAGAAAAAGTAGGCGTCCGATTCAATGCAGCACTCGTGGTACTGACAGCGTGAACTGCGGAATGGTTGCCTCGAAGCGGGTGCCGTCGGCCGCCACCATCTGGTAGCTGCCGCGCATCGTGCCCACCGGGGTGGCAATCGACGCGCCGCTCGTGTACTCGAATTCTTCGCCCGGCTGCAGGGTCGGCTGCGCGCCCACCACGCCGAGGCCACGCACTTCCTGCACCAGCCCCTGCGCGTCGGTGATGATCCAGTGACGGCTGATCAGCTGCGCGGTGACCGCACCGGCATTGCGAATGGTGATGGTGTAGGCGAAGACGTAACGGCTGGCCGACTCGTCGGACTGCTCGGGCAGGTACTGGGTCGCCGCCGAGACGGCGACTTCGTAGTTTTTCGCCATTGCCATTAGGTTGTCGACTGTACCAGTCGAGCGCATTGTAAACTCGCGGCGCCATGACCTTCCGCATCGCGCCGAGCATCCTTTCCGCGGACTTCGCCCGGCTCGGCGAGGAAGTGCGCGCGGTGGCGTCGGCCGGCGCCGACCTGATCCACTTCGACGTCATGGACAACCACTACGTGCCGAACCTCACGGTCGGGCCGCTCGTCTGCGCCGCCCTCAAGCCGCACGTCAAGCTGCCGCTCGACGTGCACCTGATGGTGCGGCCGGTCGATCGCCTGATTCCGGATTTCGCCAAGGCCGGCGCGAGCATCATCAGCTTCCATCCCGAGGCTTCCGAGCACGTCGATCGCACCATCGCCCTCATCAAGGAGAACGGCTGCAAGGCGGGACTGGTGCTCAACCCGGCGTCGCCGCTGTCGTTCCTCGACCACACGCTCGACAAGCTCGACCTGGTGCTGCTGATGTCGGTCAACCCCGGCTTCGGCGGCCAGCAATTCATCCGTTCAGTGCTGCCCAAGGTGAGCGAGGTGCGCAAGCGCATCGACAAGCTGGGCCGCGACATCTGGCTCGAGGTCGACGGCGGCATCAAGACCGACAACATCGCCGAGGTGGCGCGCGCGGGCGCCGACACGTTCGTCGCCGGCTCGGCGATCTTCGGCTCGAAGGATTACGCCGCGACCATCAAGCAGATGCGGGAAAAACTCTCCGTGGTATAGTTTCACGCACATGCAAGCCCTCTCTCTCCGCTGGCGTCGCTGATCCCGCCCGAAGTCCCTCGGTAGTTTCCTGTCGTTCGTAGTCGCAGCACCGGAGAGAAAGTCGTGACTGAAGCTGAGTTTTCGCGGCTCGCGCATGCGGGCCATAACCGCATCCCCATCATCGCCAAGGCGAGCGCCGACCTCTATACGCCGCTCGCGGTCTACATACAGCTCGCTGGCGGGCCCTATTCCTATCTGCTCGAATCGGTGGTCGGCGGCGAGCGCTTCGGCCGCTACTCGTTCATCGGCCTCGCCTGCGCCGAGCGCATCGAAGTGCGTGGGCGGAGTACCCGGCGCCTGCTGCGCGACGCGCGCGGTGCTGACGTCGTGCTCGAGACAGTGGAGGGCGATCCCTTCGCGTACGTACGCGCCTGGCTTGCGCGCCAGAAGGTGGCGCCGGTGCCCGAACGGCTTCGCTTCGGCGGTGGCCTCGCCGGCTACTTCGGCTACGAGGCGGTGCGCCACATCGAGAAGAAGGCGCTGAGGGGCGAGAAGCCCGACCCGCTCGGCACGCCGGACATGCTGCTGCTCGTTTCCGACGAGCTGGCGGTGGTCGACAACGTGCTCGGCAAGCTCTATCTCGTCGTCTATGCCGATCCGGCGCAGCCGGGCGCGCTGCGCGCTGCGCACGAGCGCCTCGAGCATCTGCGCGCGCGGCTGGCGCGGCCGCTGCCTCAGGAGACCGTGCTGCAGGAGTTCGGCGACGGCGCCGAGGCAGCGGAACCCGCGCGGAGCATGAGCGAGGCGCAGTTCCTCGACGCCGTGCGCCGCTGCAAGGAGTACATCCTCGCCGGCGACGTGATGCAGGTGCAGATCTCGCAGCGCAGCTCGCGTCCGTTCACGGCGACCGCGCTCTCGCTCTACCGCGCGCTGCGCGGGATCAATCCCTCGCCCTACATGTTCTACTTCGATTTCGGCGACCACCACGTGGTCGGCGCCTCGCCCGAGATCCTGGTGCGGCTCTCGGGCGAGACCGTGACGCTACGCCCGATCGCGGGCACGCGGCCGCGCGGTGCGACGCCGGAAGAGGACGCGGCGCGCGCCGAGGAGCTGCTCGCCGATCCGAAGGAGCGCGCCGAGCACGTGATGCTGATCGACCTCGGACGCAACGATGTCGGCCGGGTGGCGAAGGCGGGCAGCGTGCGCGTCACCGACCGGATGGTGATCGAGCGCTACTCGCACGTCATGCACATCGTCTCCAACGTCGAGGGGCAGGTCTCCGAGGGGCTGGACGCGGTGGACGTGCTGAGGGCCACCTTTCCCGCCGGCACGGTCACCGGCGCGCCCAAGGTGCGGGCGATGCAGATCATCGACGAGCTCGAGCCGGTGAAGCGCGGCGTGTACAGCGGCGCGGTCGGCTACCTTGGCTTCAACGGCGACATGGACGTCGCCATCGCCATCCGTACCGCGCTGGTCAAGGACGGCAGGCTGCACGTGCAGGCCGCCGCCGGCATCGTCGCCGACTCCGATCCGCGCTCCGAATGGCAGGAGACGCAGCACAAGGCGCGCGCCCTGTTGCGCGCGGCGGCCCTCGCCGATCAGCCGCGGGCGCGCACCCAGAACTGATACATGCGAGAGAAACTGTCCGGATGCTCCTGCTCGAACTGATGCCAGTTCTCCAGGTTGGCGAGCGCGCGGTCCGCGGGATAGCGGGCGCGGTAGCGGCTGGCCGTGGCGCCGCCGTCGGCGAACTCGAAGCCGAGGAAGGACAGTCCGAGCTGCTCGAGCGCGGCGGAGATTTCAGGCAGCGTGAAGCTGCGCTCCTGGACGTGGAAGAGCAGGTCGCGACAGCCGCTCATGCTGTAGAAGTCCTCGCCGCGCGCCACGCGCGCGAGCAGCGGATCGTCGGGGCGCGCGCGGATCGCGGCTCGGCAGGCGCGGATGCCTTCAGGATCGGCCGCGAAGCCGCGGGCGACGCGCTCGCGGGCATGCGCGATGTGGCGGCGACCCATCGCGCTGTAGAGGCCGATGCGCATCAGCCCGCGCGGCTCGAGAAGCGACGCGAGCACGCGCCAGCCCGAGAGCGGGTCCTGGAGATGGTGCAGCACGCCCGAGCTCTCGATGAAATCGAAACGCTGCGGCAGACTCTCCAGCCCGAGGATGTCAGCCTGCCGGTAGTCGATGTTGTTGATGCCGAGCTCGAGGGTCTTGCGCTGGGCGTAGGCGAGGCTGGCCAGGCTGAGATCGACCGCCAGCACCCGCGAGGCGAGGAAACGCCGCGCGGTGGCGATCGAGTTCTGGCCCGTGCCGCAGCCGGCGACGAGGATGCGGGCCGGTCCCGGGGTCACGCCCACGAGATCGGCGCGCGGAAAGAGCTCGCGCGTGATCTCCGCGAGCGAGCCGGTCGTGAAGGCCGATTGGGTCCGGATCCAGCGGGGATAAGGGTTGGACTCGTATTGCTCGCGCACCTTGGCCGAGATCCCGCTCGCTTCGGGCGTCAGCACCGGAATCGCGCCAGCGAGGCGCCGTTCTTCCAGCGGCTCGAGGATCTGGCGCCGCGCCAGCGTTGCGAGCGGCGTCGCGGCGAGCTTCGAGGCGGTCGCTTGCGCGTTTTCCAGCGAAACCAGAGGGCGGTAGCAGGCGTACACGGCATGCCCAAGCGGGCATGGGTCGGCGGCCGCGGCGATCGCCCGGCGAAGGTGCTCGACGGCCTCCGTCTCCGGCGCGGTCTCGGCGAAGACGTATTCGCTGTTGAAGCATTGATGCGCGACCGCGACCAGCGCTCGCAGCGGCAGCGCAGGCGTGCCGGACACCTGCTGCAGCGCTTCGGCGCGGGCATCGGCGAGACGCCGCTCGAGCTCCTCATCCCGTGTGACCGAGAGCTCGAGCATCCGCAGCAGGAGCGGATCGGCGAAAAGCTCTCCCGGCGGGCGCGACAGGGCGAGCCGGGTGATCGGCCGCACCAGGTTGCCCGGATCGACCGCCGGGTGCTCGAGCGCGCGGCCGAGCAGATCCAGGAGAAGCGGATCGGCGGGATAGTTCGGGTTGAAGTACTGCATGAGATCGGCGAAATGGGCCCAGAACGGGGCCTCGTCCGGCGCGAGGCGCAGCGCCGTGACGATGCTTTCCAGAGCAGCGAGATGCGCCGATTCCGCGAGACGGCGTGCGGACAGTCGGGCGTGCTCCCAGGCAACGAGGCGGTCAGTGTTCACTGCAAATGATCATCCCATGAATCAATCGCATGGCCGCCGCATGGTCCTGGTGATCGACAACTACGATTCGTTCACCTACAACCTGGTGCAGTATTTCGGCGAGCTGGGCGAGGCGGTGAAGGTGGTGCGCAACGACGAGCTGCCGCTGCACGAGCTCGAGGCGCTGCGGCCTTCGCATGTCGTCATCTCGCCCGGGCCTTGCACGCCGGACGAGGCCGGCGTTTCGCTCGCGCTGATCGCGCGGCTCGCCGGCCGGGTGCCGATCCTCGGCGTCTGCCTCGGGCACCAGGCGATCGGCCAGGCGTTCGGCGGCCGGGTGGTCCGCGCCGGCAAGGTGATGCACGGCAAGACCTCGCTGATCGAGCACGACGGAAAAGGCGTCTTCGGCGAGGTGCCGAACCGGTTCGTCGCTACGCGCTACCACTCCCTGGTGGTGGAGCGCGCGTCCTTGCCGGAATGCCTCTCCATCACCGCTGAATCCGAGGACGGCGAGATCATGGGCCTTCGCCACCGCAGCCTGCCGGTCGAGGGCGTGCAATTCCATCCCGAAGCACTGCTGACGGAGCATGGCCACAAAATGTTGCAGAATTTCATCGAGGGGATAACGTCATGAAGCAGATCACGATCGCCGAAGCGATCCAGCGCACCGTCGAGCACCGCGAGGTCTTCCACGACGAGATGCTGCACATCATGCGCCAGATCATGCGCGGCGAGCTGAGCCCGGCGCAGATCGCGGGCTTCATCATCGGCCTGCGGGTGAAGAAGGAGACGATCGGCGAGATCGCCGCCGCGGCGCAGGTGATGCGCGAGCTGGCGACGCCGGTCGAGGTCAAGGACGACCGGCATCTCGTCGACACCTGCGGCACCGGCGGCGACGCGGCGCACACCTTCAACGTCTCCACCTGCTCGGCGATCGTTGCCGCGGCGGCGGGCGCGAAAGTGGCGAAGCACATGGGCCGCTCGGTATCCTCCGCCTCCGGCAGCGCCGAAGTGCTGGAAGCCCTGGGCGCGAACATCGCGCTGACGCCAGCCGAGACCGGGCAGGCGATCGACAAGCTCGGCCTCGGGTTCATGTTCGCGCCCGCGCACCACGCGGCGATGAAGCACGCGGCGCCGGTGCGCAAGGACCTCGGCGTGCGCACCATCTTCAACATCCTCGGGCCGCTCACCAACCCGGCCGGGGCGAAGAACCAGATCATGGGCGTGTTCCATCCCGACCTGGTCGGCATCCAGGTGCGCGTGCTGCAGCGCCTGGGCTCGAAGCACGTGATGGTGGTCTACGGCCTCGACGGCCTGGACGAGATCTCGGTTTCCGGCGACACCGCGGTCGGCGAGCTGAAGAACGGCGAGATCAACGAGTACATCCTCAACCCCGGGCAGCTCGGCCTCGAGCTCTATGACCGGCATGCGATCACCGTTCACACGGTGGAAGAATCGAAGGCGATGATCCTCGCGGTGCTGGAAAACCAGCCGGGACCCGCGCACAACATCGTCGCCCTGAACGCCGGCGCGGCGATCTACGTCGCGGGCCGTGCCGAGAGCCTGAAGGCCGGCGTCGAGCGAGCGAGCCAGGTCATCAAGAGCGGCGCGGCGAAACAGAAGCTCGAAGAATTCGTCGCCTTCACGCAGAAACTGAAGAAGTGAACATCCTCGACCGCATCCTGGAGGTGAAGCGCGCGGAAATCGCCGCAGCAAAAGCGCGCCTTCCCAAGCCGGCCGATGGGGGTCCGGTCCGAGACTTTGTTGCTGCACTGCAGAAGAGGCATCCTGCGGTCATTGCCGAGATCAAGAAAGCGAGCCCCTCCCGGGGTGTCCTGCGATCGAATTTCGATCCCGCAGCGATCGCTAGAAGCTACGAGGAAAGCGGTGCAGCCTGCATGTCAGTGCTCACTGACAAGGAGTTTTTTCAGGGCTCCGGCGCGCATCTGCAGGCCGCTCGCGCGGCTTGCGCATTGCCGGCGCTCCGCAAGGATTTCGTCATCGATCCCTGGCAGGTCGAGGAGTCGCGCATGCTCGGCGCGGACTGCATCCTGCTCATCGCGGCGTGCCTTTCCACCGCGCAGATGCTCGAGCTGGAGGCCGCGGCGCGCGCGCTCGGCATGGCGGTGCTGGTCGAGGTTCACGATGCCGCCGAGCTCGAGCGCACGGCGCTCCTGAAGACGCCGCTCATCGGCATCAACAACCGGAACCTGAAGACGTTCGAAACGCGCCTCGAGACGACGATCGATCTCCTGCCGCTCGTTCCAAAGGGCCGGATCGTCGTCACCGAGAGCGGCATCTTTTCTCCCGAGGACGTGACGCGCATGCGCAGTCACGGCGTTGAAACATTCCTCGTCGGTGAGGCCTTCATGCGTGCGGCGGATCCCGGATTAGCACTGCGCGCGCTGTTTTTTGCCGCAATGCAGCAAACACCGGGTGTTGGGAATTCACAACGAGGCCGCTCAAACAGTCCCTGACACCCCCGGAATTCTTGGTTTCTCAACGAGGCGTTGGGCACACTGCATGGGACTTCTCGATTGAGGGGTTGGCGCGCGACCGATCGGCGCTGCGCCTGGATTCAAACAGAGAGGAGCACAGCATGCAGAAGAAACTGTTAACAGTGGCAGTGGCCAGCGCCTTGGCCGTGCCCGGCATCGCGGCGGCGCAGTCGACCGTCGAGGTGTACGGCACGATCAACATGGCGTTCGGCAACTTCAAGTACACGGAAGGTACGGCCGCGCAGACGGTCGACGGCGCCACGCCGGGCGCAGCCCTGGCGAGCGTGTCGAAGCTCGACGTGTCGCAGGGCGCGTCGAACTACGGCCTCCGCGCTCGGGAAAACCTCGGCGGCGGTCTCGCTGCCTGGGGCCAGTTCGAGCAGAACGCACCGATGGAGCGCTCGAACAACATCGCCATCACGCCGGCGTCGCGCAACTCGGCGGTCGGCATGCAGGGCGGCTTCGGCAACATCTTCCTGGGCCAGTGGACCACGCCGTGGGCGGACCTCGACGCGCTGTGGGGCATCGGCACGGTCGGCTACTGGGGCCCGGTGACATCGATCATCGGCCGCAGGGAAACGACCGGCACGGCACCGAACCCGAACTGCATCAACGGACATACGTCCGGCGTACCGGGCTCGACCGTATGCGATGCGGTCGAAGCGGCCGGCGGTGTCGGCCATCCGTTCTGGCGCCGGTTCTCGCAAGCGGTGTTCTACCAGTCGCCGGTCATGGCGGGCGTGCAGGTGAAGCTTGCCTACCAGACCAACGAGAGCAAGGCGACGAGCAACGTTTCCACCAACGCCGATCCGTCGGCCTGGTCCGGCTCGGTGCAGTGGTCCGGCATGGGCGGCCGTGCGCGCGTGGGTGCGGCGTATGACCGCCACAAGGACTTCACGAGCATCGGCGCTTCCGATACCGGCTACTCCGTCAAGGGCGGCTGGAACTTCGGCGTGGTCGACGTGGGTCTGGCGTATGAAGTGATGAAGTACAAGTGCGTCGGCAACCAGCCGGGCTCTACGACCCCCGGGCAGTACGCGGCGTTGTGCGCCTCCGATGGCGACATCAAGGCGAAGCAATACGCGGTGGCGTTGGCAGTGCCGGTCGGCCCGGGCTCGATCCGTGCGTCGTACGCGGTCGCCAAGGACCTCGACGGCGTGATCGGCACGTCTGGCGTCGCGACGTCGCACATCTCGGATACCGGTGCGAAGCAGTACAACATCGGCTACGAGCATCGCTTCTCGAAGCGCACCAACGTGGGCATCGGCTACGCCAAGATCGACAACAAGGCGAACGCGGCGTTCACCTGGACGGGCGCTCCGCCCATCCAGAACGGGCAGTCCAACACCCCGGTCTTCGGATCGGACGTGAGCACGTTCTTCGTCAGCATGACGCATCGCTTCTAAGCGACACGTCAGGGAGGTCTAAACGGGCGCCTTCGGGCGCCCGTTTTTTTTCTGTTAGTCTGGCCAGATGTTTTCCATCGACGCTCTGATCGGCGAGTTCGACCGCGCGCTGCGGGCGGTCGCCGGCGTGACCGAGGCGGCGCGGCGCTCGCCCGCCGAGGGCGTGGCCGAGGCCGAGCTCGGCGCCAGCGAGCGGGAGCACGCGGCCGCGTTGATGCGCGTCAACCATGTGGGCGAAGTCTGTGCGCAGGCGCTCTACCAGGGCCAGGCGCTCACGGCGCGGGACGCGGGCGCGCGCCGAGCGCTCGAGCAGGCGTCGCGCGAGGAGCAGGACCACCTCGCCTGGAGCGCCGAGCGGATCCGCGAGCTCGGCGGCAGGCCGAGCCTCCTCAATCCGCTTTGGTACGCGGGCTCGCTCGCGATCGGCGCCGTCGCCGGCGCGCTCGGCGACCGCTGGAATCTCGCCTTCCTCGCTGAGACCGAGCGCCAGGTCGAGGAGCACCTGACGGGTCACCTCGACGTGCTGCCGGCGGCCGACCGGCGCACGCGCGCCGTAGTCGAGGCGATGC
>Ga0075351_1000097_pt1 | contig 11190 bp, 7 predicted proteins | sample Sandmound_ThreeS_3_FD_120091 | JGI IMG/M metagenome (GOLD analysis project Ga0075351, IMG submission 120091) | Natural and restored wetland microbial communities from the San Francisco Bay, California, USA, that impact long-term carbon... | ecosystem: Environmental > Terrestrial > Soil > Wetlands... | reverse complement strand
TGCGGGAGCCGGACGGCGGTATTCATGCAGGTGCGTCTCCGAATTCGTCGTCACCATCTGCGCTCGAATCGACGGCGCAGGAAGATGGCGGTTCCGTTCATGATGAAGAGAAAGACCAGGAGAACCATAATGGCGGCGGCGGTCTTCGCCTGGAAAGCGATTTCCGGCAGGGCGGACCACAGATAGATCTGCACCGGAAGCACGGTCGCGGCGTCCGTGATGCTGGCGGCCGGTTCGACGATGAACGCCACCATGCCGATCATCAGAAGCGGCGCAGTCTCGCCGAGCGCATGGGACATGCCGATAATGGTTCCCGTCATGACGCCCGGCATGGCGAGCGGCAGCACGTGGTGGAACACCGCCTGTTGGTGCGACGCGCCGACGCCGAGCGCAGCCTCCTTGATCGACGGCGGCACCGCCTTGAGGGCGGCGCGCGAAGCGATGATGATGGTCGGCAGCACGAGCAGAGCGAGAACAAGCCCGCCCACCAGCGGCGCCGAGCGCGGCAGCCCGAGGAAGTTGAGGAAGATCGCAAGCCCGAGCAGGCCGAACACGATCGAGGGGACGGCCGCGAGATTGTTGATGTTGACCTCGATGATCTCGGTGAAGCGGTTCCTGGGCGCAAACTCCTCGAGATAAATCGCGGCCGCCACTCCCAGCGGCAGGCACACGAAGAGTGTCACCAACAAGGTCAAGGCCGAACCGACCAGCGCGCCGCGGATTCCGGCAAGCTCCGGCTCACGGCTGTCGCCGGAGGTGAAGAATATCCAGTTGAAACTGCGCTCCACGAGGCCGTGTTCGCGCAGATATTCGAGCCAGGCGACCTCGCGATCGCTGACCCGCCGGTTGTCCTCGGGCGTCGCAAAAGTGACGATGCTCCAAGTTCCCGGCGCAGCGTCGGCGCTGGAGGTGAGCGGCAGCAATACCCGCCCGGAGACTTGCGAATTGCCAAGCCGCGTGACTTTGACCATGCCGCCATCGATCGACACGAGCACGCTAGGCACGTTTCCGCCGATCGCCTCTTCGGCAGAGGGATTCTCGAACCGTTTCTGGAGGTCTGCCGCCACCGCCTCCGCCTCCGCGGCTTGTCGCGTCAACGTCGCTGCTTCCGCGCGGTAACTGGTGAATTGGCTCGTGTAGCTCTGCACGCGGGCGGCGTCGCCCGCCGCCTGCGCCGCAGCCAACAAACGCTGGGCATCGTCCCCTTGCGCCTCGACTTCGCGGGCGCTCCGCCGCAGTGAGGCCGCGTATGCGCGCAGGTCGCGCGCCCGCTTCGCCAAAGAGCGCTTGATCGTGACCAAGTCGCTCGAAAAATCATTCGCCGACGACAAGATCGTAATGTCGCCGGTCGTGCCGCTCGGCGAGGCGATGCCGCGGCCCGCCGTGCGCGAGATCGATGTGCCGAGCCCCTTGAAGTACAGGTCGGCGTCGTCGGAGAGGAGCAGCGGCGCCTTGATCGTTCGGCCAATCAATGAAGGGTCGGCAACGACCATTTCGCGCAATTGGTCGGCGGCGCCCGACGATACGATCCCGTCGAGCAGCCGGCGGCCCGCCCGGTCCGTGACATCGGGAAAAATCTTTCGGAGCGCGTTGCGGACCAGCGCCGAGTAATCGCCCGCGCGAATCGCGGCGGGATCGTGTGTGCCCTGCGGGTCGATTTCGCTCTGTTCGACATTCACGTCGAGCACGAGCCGATATTGGAAGAACGCCGGTGTCCCGCGCACGATAATATCGGCCAGCACGAGGAGGATGAAGAGCGTCGTCAATCCGATCGCAATCAGCCCGTAGGCTTTGAATCGCACCTCCGCGCGATAGCGGGAGCGCACGCGCGCACGCGCCTTCTCAGTCGTGAAGTCGAGGCGGCGCAGTCCCGGAATCGCCAGATCAGTCATACTGTTCCCGATAGCGCTTGACGATTTCCAGTGCGATCACGTTGAGCGTCAGAGTAAAGAAGAAAAGCACGAGGCCGAGGGCGAAGGCCGACAGCGTCTTCGCGCTGTCGAATTCCTGATCGCCGACCAGGATCGTCTTGATCTGGACCGTGAACGTGGTGACGGCTTCGAGCGGGTTGAAGGTGAGATTGGCGGCGAGCCCGGCGGCCATCACCACGATCATGGTTTCGCCGACCGCGCGGCTGATCGCGAGCATGAACGCGGACACGATGCCCGGCAACGCCGCCGGGAGCACGACCTTCTTCACCGTTTCTGACGGGGTCGCCCCCATCGCCAGCGAACCGTCGCGCATCGATTGCGGCACGGCGTTGATCACGTCATCGGAAAGCGAGGAGACGAACGGGATGATCATCATGCCCATTACGATGCCGGCGGCAAGCGCGCTTTCCGACGCGACGTCGAGCCCGAGGGAGACGCCGGCGGAGCGAATGTTGGGCGCTACAGTAAGCGCCGCGAAGAAACCGAGCACCACGGTCGGGATGCCGGCGAGAATTTCGAGGATCGGCTTGGCGATCGACCGGAAGCGCGGGGTCGCATATTCGGCCATGTAGATCGCCGCAAACAATCCGATCGGACCGGCGATCAACATGGCGATCATCGTGATCAGCAATGTTCCGGTCACCAGCGGCACGATGCCGAAGGCGCCGGAGGAGCCCACTTGGTCGGCGCGAATCGCCGTCTGCGGGCTCCACTGCAAGCCGAACAGGAAATCGAGCAGCGACACGCGGTTGAAGAAGCGAATGCTCTCGAACAGGACCGAACACACGATGCCGATGGTCGTGAGCACCGCAACGCAGGCGCAGCCGAAAAGCACGTATGAGACAAAGCGCTCCACATGGTTGCGTGCGCGGAACGTTGCGCCGACCAGCCGCAGCGTCATCGCAAAGCCAAGAAGGCCGAGCGCGATCCCGCCGGCAACCACCAGGCTCGTGGTCCAGGAGCTATAGGATTTATAGACTTGGGCCGCCGATTGCAGCCGGGCAGATACATCGCCGGCGAACTGTCCGGCAGCTACCGCCTGGATTTCACGCAGCGCCGCCGATTTCGCGAAATCGTTGCCGATCAGCGCCGGATCATAGGCCATCACCGCTTGAGTGTCGGCGATGTGATGGGCGACCGGAATGCCGATGGCGTAGACCAGCATCATCGGCGCGAAAATCCAGATGGCGACAAACGCGCCATAATAATAAGGCCGCGAATGAAGGGGCTGCTTTCGGCCGACGGCGACTGCGCGCGCCCGGCCAAAAAAATAGCCGACAGCGATCAGGACGGCCACCGCGCCAAAGTAAAGCCAGGCCACCACGCGCCTCGACGGTTCCTCTGTTAAATCGACGCCTACTGCGAACGATGCAGAACTGCACGAGAACAAGAGCGGCCGCGAAAGTCGCGGCCGCTCCCGTCGGCGTTAGGAGCTGGGAGCCTGCATCGGGACCATATTGGTCGCGTTGGTGCGGGTCTGGTCAAGCTCCTTCTTCGGCAGCGGAACCAGGCCCTTCTTCGCGAGATAGCCGTCCTCGCCGCTCGCCTTCGGCGAGACGTACTCGACGACGAATTTGTCGAGGCCCGGAATGACCCCGACATGCTGCTTCTTGATATAAATGAACAGCGGGCGCGAGCCCGGATACTTGCCGCTCGTGATGTTGTCGAACTCGGGCGGGGTGCCGTTCAGCGGCACGCCGCGCAGCTTGCCGGTGTTTTCCTCGAGGAACGAATAGCCGAACACGCCGAAAGCGTTCTTGTTCGCTTCGAGCTTCTGCACGATGACGTTGTCGTTCTCGCCCGCCTCGACATAGGCGCCGTCTTCGCGCAACGTCTTCCATACTTTGTCGAAGGCCTTGGGGTCGCTCTTCTTGAGCGCGGCGAGCTCCGGGATTTTCTCGGCGCCCTTCTCCAGCAGGAGCTCGTGGAACGAGTCGCGCGTGCCGGAGGTGGGGGGCGGGCCGAGCACCTCGATCTTGGTGTTCGGCAGAGACTTGTCGATGTCCGACCAGTTCTTGTTGGGATTCGGGATCAACTTGCCGTCGGGGCCCGGCACTTCCTTTGCCACCGCGAGCAGCAGTTGCGGCAGCGTCAGTGAGATTGGCGTTCCCTGCTTCGATTGGGCGACCGTCAGCCCGTCGAACCCGACTTTCAGTTCGACAATGTCCTTGACGCCATTCTTCTGGCAATCCTCGAACTCGCTCTTCTTCATGGCGCGCGAGGCATTGGTGGCGTCCGGGTGCGACTCGCCGACGCCGGCGCAGAAAAGCTTCATGCCGCCACCCGTGCCGGTCGATTCGACGACCGGCGTCTTCGTTGCAGAGGCTTTGCCAAATTGCTCGGCGACCGTCGTGGTGAACGGATACACCGTCGAGGAGCCGACGATGCGGATTTGATCCCGCGCTTGCGCGGCGCCGGTCAGGGCAAGCCCAGTGGCCGCGATGGCGCCGGCCGCGATAAGGGAATGGTACAGCTTCACGGGGTTCTCTCCTGTTGGTCCAAGTTTATGAGGTAACGCAGACAAAAACTGCGCGCTTCACGGCGTGGGGGTCTTGTTGGCGATTTGTTTCGGACGTCACCCACGACAGTGAGGGTCGAGGACCGGCAAAAAAGATCGCTTGGTCCAAAACCGCGGCTTAGTCCTACGCTGAGCGTGTCACCGTTCTATGTGGCCAAGATGACAGACAGATGACGCTCTAAGATGCTGAAAACACGTTAGAGTTCTGCGCAGCCCGAGCCGATGTCACGATCGGCAGGCGGACTGCGAAGGTCGCCCCGCGGCCGAGCACGCTCTCGATACTGAGCCGGCCCCGATGGCGCTGGAGGATGTGCTTCACCAAGGCGAGCCCGAGACCGGTTCCGCCCTGGGCGCGGCTTTCGACGACGTCGACCCGATAGAACCGTTCGGTCAATCGCGGCAGGTGCTCCGGGGCGATGCCGGGGCCATAGTCCTTGACCGAAACCACCGCCTCGTCGCCCTCGACGGTGGTTTCGCGGGCGAGCGCAAGATCGATGCGCTTGCCGGCCGCCCCGTATTTAAGAGCGTTCTCGATCAGGTTTTCAAACACCCGCATCAGTTCGTCGCGATCGCCCAGCACCATCAGCTCGCCCTCGGGCATGTCCACCTCGATACTCACGCCGCGGTCGCGCGCCAGCAGTTGCAACGCGTCGGCCACCTGCCGCACGATCGACGCGAGATCGATCGCGACCTCCGGGTGAAGATGCGCCTTGAGCTCGATGCGCGAGAGGGAGAGGAGGTCGTCGATCAGCCGCGCCATGCGGTCGGCCTGATCTTTCATGATGCCGAGAAAACGCTCGCGCGCCCCGGGGTCCGCTCGCGCCGGACCCTGCAGCGTATCGATGAAGCCGGACAGCGAAGCGAGCGGGGTGCGCAGCTCGTGACTCGCATTGGCGACGAAATCCGCGCGCATCTGCTCAATCTGTCGCAGCGGCGTCATGTCGTGAAACACCATGACGAACAGGCTGCGACCGTCCGCGGCGGCGTCGGTCGCAATCGGCGAGATCACCGCCTCCGACCAGCGGTCGGCCGGCACCCGCTGAAAGAATTCTACGCGCAGCCCGGCCCCGGAGATCGCGACGTGACGCCAGGCTTCGAGGACCCCCGGATTGCGCAGCGCGAACGACAAGGGTTGGCCGCGGGTGAGCGCCGGCGCGATTTCGAGCGCCTTGGCGTTGAAGGCGCGGACGATGCCGTCGCGATCGAGCACGATCACCGGGTCTGGCATGCCGGAAATGACCGCATCGATGACGAGATCGCCCGGATGGATGCGGGTGTCTTCGCGCGAGCGGGCGGCGAAATTGCCGGTCGACTGGCCGCTCGTCTCGATTAGCGCCGCTGCGGAAATCACGCCGAATCCGACCAGCGCCTGCAGCAGCGAAAGCTCCCCGAGATAAGCGACGAGCAGGAAAAAAGCGGCGGCGACCGGCAAGACGATGCGGACGCGGCGAAACCGTCGGCCCCAGGAAGCGGCCTCCTTGAGAGCACCGTGCTGGTCGTCGGAAATGAGCATCGTAAGCCGCACCCGCGTTCGTTAGAGCTTACAGCCTTTTCCTTCCAGGCGGCGCCGGGCGCCGCCGCGTATGAACATCCGTGCGCTCCGGATCGGTGCGCAAAGGTCTAAGCAGCAGGGTCGCATTCGTTCTTGCCGATCGGGCGAGCGGTCACCTTTGCCGGGATCGCCTTGTCGGGTCGCATCTCCGACCGGACCCGCCGCGCGCTCAACCATAACTCCCGCGCTCCGAGGATCACGAGCGCTAGGAAAAAGGGAACGAGATAATAGAGAAGCCGGAATAACAGGAGACCGGCGAGCAAGTCCTCCTTCTCGTACTGCCAGAGCGCGACCAGCATGGCCGCATCGAACACGCCGAGTCCGCCCGGAGAGTGGCTGGCGAAGCCGAGCAGCGTCGCCGAGACGAAGATCGTCGCGATCGTCACAAAGCCGATATAGGGGTCTTCGGGCACCAACATGTACATGGCGGCGGCGCAACTGCCGAGATCGACGATGCCGATGGCGATCTGGAGCAGCGTCAGCGGGCCGTCCGGCAGGGTCAGCTCCCAGTTGCTGCGCCCGATCACCCGCGGCGCGCGCCATACCCAACCGACATAGGTCGCAAGCGCCGCTAGGATCAGCACCGCGAGCGTCCGATTGACCCAAGCCGGAAGCTGGTCGATCGCCGACGCCGCTTCCGGCCGGTAGGCGACCCCGAGGCCGAGCACGGTCGCATTGCCGAGCCAGAAGGTGAAGCCGGCGATAAAGCAGATTTTCGCCACTTCGATCGCGGACAACCCGTAATGCGAGTAGATGCGATAGCGCACGGCGCCGCCGGTGAGGGCGCTCGCGCCGACATTGTGTCCGACGGAATAGCTGGTGAAGCCGGCGATAAAGGCGACGCTATAGGGCACGTCGCGCCGCCCGATCGTGTAAAGGGCGAACATGTCATAAAAAGTAAGCGTGACGTAACCCACGACGACAAAGCCCGCGGCGATGAGCACGTCGCGCGCCGTGAATGAGCGCAATGCGGCGACCACGTCGTCGACATCGATGTCGTGCAGCATCCGATAAAGCACGACGACGGCGGCGACGATAACCGCGAAGCTCAACAGAAAGCCGAATCGGTGCCAACCGATTCTTCGATCGAAAGCCTGCGCGGCTGCGCGCAGCCAGTCATACATGGTCACTACCGGCAGCTATTCCGCCTCGGGCTGAGGCGGGCGAAGTCCATGTCAGTCGCGTGTCCACTCGCCTCTAACAGAACCGGGCAGCGAAGGCGAGAGTCGCCGGCCGCGCCGAAGCGAATTTTATGTGGCGGCACGGCCATTTGTAATGCATTCGTCATCGCCGGTCATGCGATCGTTATAAGAAGCTCTGGTGGGGAGGCCAGCCGTTTCCAGCATAAGAAGGCCGTGCGGGCCGACCTGCACGCCCGGCTTTTCGCACCTGTGACGGCTCCGACGATCTCCCACCCATGGGCACAAATGATGACCGGCAATGGACAATCGCCGGCGCATCGAGGATGGTCCGTGGCGCGCTTCGCAGACCCGCAGCGGCCGGGCGGGGCGGCAAGACCCCGCCGCGAGGCCCTGGGAGAGAGGGTCTATGGCGGGTGCGGCAAGGGCGCGGGTTTCGCGTAACGCGAGGCGGTGCGCGACGAATGGGAACGAGAGCGATGACGCAAGCCGACAAGGTGCTGGCGCGCAAGGATCATGGCGTCGGCCATTTGATCTTCAACAATCCGGAGCGGCACAACGCGTTGTCACTCGATATGTGGGAGGCGGCGGGCGTCATTCTCGACGAATTCATCCGCGACGATGCCGTACGCGTCATCGTACTGAGCGGGGCGGGCGGCAAAGCCTTCGTGTCGGGGGCCGATATTTCGCGCTTCGACGACGAGCGCGCGAATGTGGCGGCGATCGACGCCTACAACGCCGTCGTCGATCGCACGACCACCACGCTCTACGAGGCCCCCAAGCCAACCATCGCCCAGATCGAAGGCTACTGCCTCGGCGGCGGGGTCGCGCTCGCCATCTGTTGCGACCTGCGCATCTGCTCCGATAATTCGCGGTTCGCCGTGCCGGCCGCAAAGCTCGGGCTCGGCTACGTCTATCCCGGGCTGAAAAAGCTCGTCGATCTGATCGGACCGGCGTTCGCCAAGGAGATCTTCTTCACTGCCCGCCAGTTCACCGCGGAGGAGGCCCGCATCATGGGGCTCGTCAATCGTGTGCTGCCGGCGGGCGATCTCGAGACCTTTGTGCGCGACTACGCCGGAATGATTGCCGCCAATGCGCCGCTCACCATCCGGGCGGCTAAATATGCGATCGGGCAGGCGATCAAGGACGAATCGCAACGCGATCTCGCCCGCTGCGACGAACTGGTGCGGGTCTGCTTCGTCAGCAACGACTATGTCGAAGGCCGGCGCGCTTTCATGGAAAAGCGCAAACCCGAATTTACCGGGACGTAATCAACTCAGCGGTTGGACGTCGCTATTCGTCTTCTTTACCCGCCACGTCTCGCGTGGATCGGCGCGCTGCTTGGCGGCAGGCTGCCCACACCTTTTCCGGCGTGGCCGGCATGTCGAGGCGGGCGCCGGCCGAGCCCGGAATGGCGTCGGCGATCGCGTTCATGACCGCGGCGAGCGCGCCGGTGGTGCCCGCTTCGGCGACGCCCTTCACGCCGAGCGGATTGGTGGTCGCCGGCACGTTGTGTTCCGCCGCCACGATCGCCGGCACGTCACCGGCGCGCGGCAGGCCGTAGTCCATGAACGAACCGGTCACCAATTGGCCGCTGTCCGCATCAAAGACCGCGTGCTCCAGCAAAGCCTGCCCGGGCCCTTGCGCCACCCCGCCGTGGATCTGTCCTTCGACCCGCCTGGGATCAAGCGTGCGGCCGCAGTCCTCGACGGCCGTATAGGCGACGACCTCGACGGTGCCGGTCTCCGGATCGATCTCGACCTCGGCGATGTGGCAGCCATTTGGATAGGTGTGGGGCGTCTCGGCGATAACCTTTGTATCCAGGTCTTCGGAAATCTGGCCGCTCGCCTTGCGCGCCTTCGCCGTCTCGGCCAGTGCGAACAAGGTGATGCGCCGATCGGTGCCGGCGACGCTGAACGCGCCGTCGGCGAAGACGATATCCGCCTCCGCGGCTTCGAGCGCATCGGCTGCGAGCCGACGCCCCTTCTCGATCAAGACATCGGCGGCGCGCACGATCGCCGAGCCGGCCGTGGTCGTCGTGCGCGAGCCGACGCTTGAGAAACTTGTGACATCGTGATCGCTGTCGCCGTGGATGAGGCGAACCGCGGCGGGGTCGAGGCCAAGCCGCTCGGCGGCGATACGCGGGAAGATCGAGGCGTGGCCCTGTCCTCCCGGATGCGCGCCGAGCGCCACCACGAGTTCGTCGCCGCCGGGAAACCGGAGGGCCGCGCCCTCGCTGGGCATGCCGCCCGCATGTTCGAGCAGGCAGGACAAACCGATGCCGCGCAGCTTGCCGCGCCGCTCGGCCTCGCGCCTGCGACTCGCGAAGCCTGCATGGTCGGCGAGCGCCAGCGCCTTGTCGAACACGGCGGGGAAATCGCCGCTATCGTAGACCGTGCCGATCGCGGTTTTATACGGAATGGCGGAAGCAGGCACGAAATTGCGGCGCCTGATGTCATCGGGCGCGAGTCCGGTGACGCGCGCGGCCTCGTCGACCAGCCGCTCCAATAGATAATTCGCCTCGGGGCGGCCCGCCCCGCGGAACGGCGCGGTCGGCACCGTGTTGGTGAACGCACAACGCACCGACACATCGATCAGCGGAATGTCGTACATGCCGGGCAGGCATAATGCGAAGTTCATGGTTGCAAGCGCCGCGCCGAATGGTCCGAGAAACGCGCCGAGATCGACCAGCGAGCAAATCCGCAAGGCGAGGAACTTGCCCTCGGCGTCGAGCGCCAACGCGCCGTCGAGAACAGAGCCCCGCGCGGGATGGTCGCTGAGAAAGGCCTCCGATCGGGTGGACATCCAGTGCACCGGCCGGCCGGTCATGCGCGCGGCGACGAGCAGCGCCGGGTATTCCGGATAGGGCGAGCTCTTCATTCCGAATGCGCCGCCGACATCCTCGGTGATGACGCGCAGCCGGCTGCGGTCGACGCCCATGATGCGGGCTAGGCCTTCCCGCAAAGCGGCAACGCCTTGCGAGCAGACGCGCAAGGTGCAGCGATCATGCGCCGGATCGTAGATCGCGGTCGCGCCGCGCGGCTCGATGCTGGCGACGACGACCCGCTGGTTTACATACGATACGCGGGCGACGTGCGGTGCATCCTTGATCGCCTGTTCGACCGCGCGCGCATTGGCGTCGTTTTCGCTGCGCGGAAAACCCCAGTCGATCGCGAGATTCCCCGGCGCTTCCGGCCATAATTGGGTCGCATCAGGGGCGAGGGCGCTTGCAGCGCCGATCGCCGGGTCGATTGCATCGTATTCGACGACGACCGCTTCGGCGGCGTCTTGCGCCGCTATCGCCGAATTTGCGACGACAAGGGCAACCGCCTGTCCGACATGCATCACCCGTTCGGCCGCCAGCGCAGGCCGCGGTGGTTCGACAATGGGTGCGCCGCCGCGCCCTTTGATCGGCGGGTGAACGGACACGCTCCCAACCCCCGCCGCGCGCAAGTCGGCGGCGGTCAGCACGGCAAGGGCCCCCGGAGCGGCGAGCGCTGGGGCGGTGTCGATCGATACGATGCGCGCATGCGCGTGGGGCGAACGTACGAAATGGCCGAATGCTTGGTTGTCCTGGTGCGCGTCGTCAATAAATCGCCCGCGGCCGCGCAGGAGTGCGTCGTCCTCGATCCGGAGACGCTTCGCAGTCATCCGAGGAAGGCAAGGCCGATGAGGCCGAGCGTACCAACGATCACGCGCCACCACACGAACAGACCGAAGCCGTGTCTCGCCACATAGCCGAGGAAGGTTTTGACGACGATCCAGCCGAAAATGAACGAAGTGATGAACCCGACCGCGACGAGCACGATATTGTTCGCGGTCATTTGCGCGCCTCCCTTGTAGAGGTCGTAGGCGAATGCCCCCACCATGGTCGGCATGGCGAGCCAGAAGGAGAACTCCGCCGCCGAACGGCCGTCGGCCCCGAGCAGCATCGCCCCGACGATGGTCGCGCCCGCGCGCGACACCCCGGGGATCATCGACACGCACTGGATCACGCCGATGCCGGCGCACAGGGGCAGGGAGAACTCAGTCGCCTCGGTGTAGCGCGGC
>Ga0075351_1000096_pt1 | contig 11209 bp, 10 predicted proteins | sample Sandmound_ThreeS_3_FD_120091 | JGI IMG/M metagenome (GOLD analysis project Ga0075351, IMG submission 120091) | Natural and restored wetland microbial communities from the San Francisco Bay, California, USA, that impact long-term carbon... | ecosystem: Environmental > Terrestrial > Soil >... | reverse complement strand
CTGCGCCTCGCCTCCGGGCTCCTGGCGAACACCGCGGCGACGCGCGGCGGGTGCGCCGCGATGCGATCGAAGCCGTGGATTCGCGCCACTTCCTCGATCAGATCCTCCTCGATGGCGATGTCGAAGCGATAGCTCGGCGGGGTGACCGTGAAGGCCTGGGCGTTTTTCTTGAATTGAAAGCCCAGCTTTGTGAAGACCGATGCCATCTCCTTCGCCGCGATCGGAACGCCGATCACTTTCTGCGCGCGCGCGATCCGCATCGCCACCGGCTTGCGCTTCGGCAGGCGGGCGACCTTGTCGACCGTCGGCCCGGGCTCGCCGCCGCAGAGCTCGAGGATGAGGCGCGTGGCGCGCTCGATGCCGTCGACGTTGTTGTCGAAGTCGACGCCGCGCTCGAAGCGGTGCGAGGCGTCGCTCGAGAAGTTGTAGCGGCGCGCGCGCCCGGCGATGGCGTCGGGATGGAAGAAAGCCGACTCGAGAAAGATGTTCTTCGTCGCCTCATCGGCCTTGGTCGACTCGCCGCCCATGATGCCGGCGAGGCCGATCGCGCCGGAGTCGTCGGTGATGCACAGCACCGAGGCATCGACCTCGACCTCCTCGCCGTTGAGGAGCAGCACGCGCTCGCCTTTGCGGCCCCAGCGCACGTCGATCGGGCCGCGCAGCTTGTCGAGGTCGTAGACGTGCAGCGGGCGGCCGAGCTCGAGCATCACGTAGTTGGTCACGTCGACCAGCGCGGAAATCGAGCGCTGCCCGGCGCGCTCGAGGCGCTGCTTCATCCAATCCGGGGTCTTTGCCGAAGAATTCACCCCGAGAATCACGCGACCCGCGAAGCGGCCGCATCCTGCTGGCGCCGAGATTCGGACGGGATGTTTACGGCTGTTTTCCCTGCCCACAGGTTTGATTTCAAGGGGAAGCAGGCGAGCCCCGGTCAGCGCCGAGACTTCGCGTGCCACGCCGAGGATCGACAGGCAATCCGCGCGATTGGGGGTGAGCTTGAGCGTCATGACGTAGTCGTCGAGCTCGAGCAGGCCGGAGTGGTCGTCGGAGAGCCCGAGGTCGCGCGCCGAGCAGAGCATCCCGTCGCTTTCCACGCCGCGGATCGAGGACTTGCGGATCTCCCCGCCGGGCAGCTTGGCGCCGACCCTCGCCAGCGGCACGCGCATGCCGACGCGCACGTTCGGCGCGCCGCACACCACGCGATAGCTTTCGCCGCCGGCCGACACGGTACAGACGGTGAGCTTGTCGGCATTCGGGTGCCTGGCGACGCTGCGCACCTCCGCCACCACGACGCCGGCAATCGCGGGAACGGCGCTCTGGTAGGACTCGACCTCGACACCGGCCATCGTCAGCCGCTCGGCGAGCTTCTCGCCGGACAGCTTCGGATTGCAGAAGGCTCTCAGCCAGCTCTCGGGAACGAGCATTTTAGATTCGCATTCTGCTCAGGAGAACTGCTCGAGGAAGCGCAGGTCGCCGTCGAAGAACAGGCGCAGGTCGTCGATGCCGTAGCGAAGCATGGTCAGGCGCTCGAGACCCGAACCGAAGGCGAAGCCGATGTGCTTCTCCGGATCGAGGCCGAAATTGCGCACCACTTGCGGGTGCACCTGCCCCGCGCCGGAAATCTCCAGCCAGTTACCCTTCAATTTCATGTCGATCTCGGCCGAAGGCTCGGTGAAGGGGAAGAACGACGGCCGGAAGCGCACCTCGAGCTCGTCGCTCTCGAAGAAGCGGCGCAGGAAGTCGCTGTAGACGCCCTTCAGGTCGGCGAAGCTGATCTGCTCGTCGATCCACAGGCCCTCGACCTGGTGGAACATCGGCGAGTGGGTGGCGTCGGAGTCGACGCGGTAGGTGCGGCCGAGCGCGATCACCTTGATCGGCGGCTTGTGCATGCGGGCGTAGCGCACCTGCATCGGGCTGGTGTGCGTGCGCAAGAGCAGCGGCAACCCGTCCTTGTCTTTCAGATCGACGTAGAAGGTGTCCTGCATCGAGCGCGCCGGATGGTTTTCGGGATTGTTGAGCGCCGCAAAGTTGTGCCAGTCGGTCTCGATCTCGGGACCGTCGGCCACCTCGAAGCCGAGCGAGCGCCAGATCGCCTCGATCCTCTGCCAGGTGCGCACCACCGGGTGGACGCCGCCGCGACCGCGGCCGCGCGCCGGCAGCGTAACGTCGAGCGCGTCCTCGGCGAGCCGCGCCGAGAGCTTCGCCGCGGCGAGCTCGACGCGGCGCGCCTCGAGAGCAGTCTCGATCTTCTGCTTGGCGGCGTTGTAGGCGGCTCCCGCCGCCTTGCGGTTCTCGGCCGGAAGCGAGCCGAGAGACTTCTGGAAGACCGAAAGCTCGCTGCGAAAGCGGGCCTTGGCGTTCTCCAGCGACGCCGGGTCCGCCGCCGCGCTGAATTCGGCGGTCGCGCGGGAAACCAGGTCCTCGAGAGCCTGCAAACGCCCGCCTTGACGACTAATGCGCGAGGCTGGCTTTGACCTGCCCCGCGATCTTGGCGAACGCCGGCTTGTCCATCACCGCGAGATCGGCAAGGACCTTGCGATCGATGTCGATGTTCGCCCGCTTCAAGCCGGCCATGAAAGTGCTGTAGGACATTCCGAGCTCGCGCACCGCGGCGTTGATGCGCGTGATCCACAACGCGCGGAAGGTGCGCTTCTTCTGGCGGCGGTCGCGGTAGGCGTACTGCCCCGCCTTCATCACCGCCTGCTTGGCGATGCGGAAGACATTCTTGCGCCGGCCGCGGAAGCCTTTCGCCTGCTTGAAGACCTTCTTGTGGCGCGCGCGCGCGGTTACTCCACGTTTTACTCTGGGCATGGCGCGCTCCTCAGCTCGAGTACGGCAGCATGTTGCGGATCGCTGCCGTGTTGGTGTGGTCCACCGCGCTGCGCCGGCGCATCTGGCGCTTCCGCTTGGTGCTCTTCTTGGTCAGGATGTGGCGCTTGTAGGCGCCGCCGCGCTTGATGCTGCCGCTGCCACGGACGCGGAAGCGCTTCGCCGCGCCCCGCTTGCTCTTCATCTTGGGCATGTGCCCTCCTTCGTCTTCTCGGATGACGCCGGGCGGCCTTGCCTCTACGCCGTTCTACCGGCGGGCAGGCGCTTTCAATGCCGCGGCGATCACTTGTTTATGCGGCAGCCGGTTTCGCCGCCGCAGCCTTCTTGGGTTTCTCCGACTTCTCTGCCTTTGCCTCCGCCTTCGGCTTCGTCGGCGGCGGCACGCCCTTCTTCTTCGGCGCAATCACCATCACCATCTGCCTGCCTTCCAGCCGCGGGAACTGCTCGACCAGCCCCACGGCGTCGAGATCCTTTCGCACCCGCTCCAGCAGCCGCTCGCCGAACTCCTTGTGCGCCATCTCCCGGCCGCGGAAGCGCAGCGTCACCTTCGCCTTGTCGCCTTCGTCGAGGAACTGGATCAGCTTGCCGAGCTTGATCTTGTAGTCGCCCTCGTCGGTACCGGGCCGGAACTTGATTTCCTTGACCTGGATCTGCTTCTGCTTGAGCTTGGCTTCGTGCGCCTTTTTCTGCTCGCGATAACGGAACTTGCCGTAGTCCATCAGCTTGCAGACCGGCGGTACCGCGAGCGGCGCGATCTCCACCAGGTCCACGTTCGCTTCCTCGGCGAGGCGCAGCGCCTCCACGACTGTCTTGATGCCGAGCTGATCACCGTTTTCCGCTACCAGACGCACCTCCGGGGCGGTGATTTCCCGGTTGATGCGTTGCGATCTTTCGAGTGCGATGTGTGAAAAGCTCCTCTAAACGCCGAAAAAAACAGCCGTGCTACTGCGCTTTCGCCTCCGCCTGGAGGCGAGCGGTGAAGGCTTCGAGCGGCATCGCTCCGAGGTCTTCGCCGCCGCGCGTGCGCACGGCCACCGTGTTCACCTGCATCTCCTTGTCCCCGACCACCAGTTGGTAGGGCAGCTTCTGCAGGCTATGTTCGCGAATCTTATAGGAAATCTTTTCGTTTCGCAAATCGCAAAACGCTCTAAACCCCTGTTCCACAAGCCTTTCTTTCACGCCCTGCGCGTACGCCGCGGCGCGCTCGGTGACGTTCAGGACGACGACCTGCTGCGGCGAGAGCCAGAGGGGAAACGCGCCGGCATAGTGCTCGACGAGGATGCCGATGAAGCGCTCCATCGAGCCGACGATGGCGCGATGGAGCATGACCGGCGTGTGCCGCGCGTTGTCCTCGCCGACGTACTCGGCGCCGAGGCGGCCCGGCATGCTGAAGTCGACCTGCATGGTGCCGCACTGCCAGACGCGGCCGATGCCGTCCTTCAGCGAATACTCGATCTTCGGGCCGTAGAACGCGCCCTCTCCCGGAGAAATGGCGAATTTCAATCCGCTTTTTTCAAGTGAAGTTTTTAGTGCCGTTTCCGCCTTGTCCCATGCCTCGTCGGAGCCAATGCGATTTTTCGGCCGGGTCGCGACCTTGTAGATGATCTCGGTGAAGCCGAAATCACGGTACACCTTATGCAACAGACGCGTGAACGCCTCGCACTCGGGGAGGATCTGCTCCTCGGTGCAGAAGATGTGGCCGTCGTCCTGCACAAAGCCTCTCACCCTCATTAGGCCGTGCAGCGCGCCCGAGGGCTCGTTGCGGTGGCAGGAGCCGAACTCGCCGTAGCGCAGCGGCAGGTCGCGGTAGCTGCGCACGCCCTTGTTGTAGATGAGGATATGTCCCGGGCAGTTCATCGGCTTGACCGCATAGTCGCGGTTCTCCGATGAGGTGGTGAACATGTTGTCCTTGAAGTTCTGCCAGTGGCCGGTCTTCTCCCACAGGCTCTTGTCGAGGATCTGCGGCCCGCGCACTTCCTGGTAGCCGTTCTGCCGGTAGACGCGCCGCATGTACTGCTCGACCTGCTGCCAGATGGCCCAGCCCTTGGGATGCCAGAAGACCAGCCCCGGCGCTTCTTCCTGCATGTGGAAGAGGTCGAGCTGCGTGCCGAGGCGCCGGTGGTCGCGCCTCTCGGCCTCCTCGAGCATCTTCAGGTACGCGTCCTGGTCCTCCTTCTTCCCCCAGGCGGTGCCGTAGATGCGCTGGAGCATCTCGTTCTTCGAGTCGCCGCGCCAGTAGGCGCCGGCAACGCGCATCAGCTTGAACACCTTCAGCTTGCCGGTGGAAGGCACGTGCGGGCCGCGGCAGAGATCGATCCAGTTGCCCTGGCCGTAGAGCGAGATCGTCTCTTTCTCGGGAATGGCGGCGATGATCTCCGCTTTGTATTTTTCTCCCAAACCAGAAAAAAATCGTATCGCTTCGTCGCGCGGCATCTCCTTCCGGACGACGGGAAGATCTTTCTTCGCGATCTCGGCCATTCTTTTCTCGATCGCCGCCAGGTCCTCCGGCGTGAAAGGCCGTTTGTACGCGAAGTCGTAGTAGAAGCCGTTCTCGATCACCGGGCCGATCGTCACCTGCGCCTCGGGGAAGAGCTCCTTCACCGCCTGCGCGAGCAGGTGCGCGGTGGAATGGCGCAGCACCTCGACTCCCTCGGGGTCGCGCTCGGTGACGATGGCGAGATCGGCATCGCTCTCGATGCGGTGCGAGAGATCGACCAGCTTGCCGTCGACCTTCGCCGCGAGCGCGGCGCGCGCGAGGCCGGCGCCGATCGAACTGGCGACTTCGGCGGCGGTTACGGGCCCGGAAAAGGATTTCTGCGAGCCGTCGGGGAGACGGATGTTAGGCATCGAACACGAGAGGCTTCATAGTAGCATGGCAAAAAAGCCTCTTCCGCACCGATGAATCTCCCTCTCACGCTGGCCATTAATCCCTACGATCACGTGCGCGACCTCCTCAGTGGCGAAGTGCGCGCTTCCGGCATCGATCTCGTGCCGCTCGAGCTGCCGATCGAGGAGATCTTCTACCGCTTCACCAAGTTCCGCGAGTGGCAGGCGTCCGAGATGTCGTTCGGCAAGGTGATCTCGCTCATGTCGGAGGACAAGCCCGAGATCGTCTGCGTCCCGGTCTTTCTTTCGCGCGTCTTTCGCCATTCCGCCATCTACCTCCGGGACGCTTCAGAAATCAGAACCCCCAAGGACCTGGAAGGCAAGCGCGTCGGCATCCCGGAATGGGCGCAGACCGCCGGCATCTACGTGCGCGGCATGCTCGCGCACGAGTACGGCGTCGATCTTGCCCGCATCCAGTGGTTCCAGGCCGGCGTGCGCGAGCCGGGCAGAGTCGAGAAGGTTCAACTGAATTTATCAGAGGGAATAACCATAACTGGCCGGCCGGACCGCAGCCTCGTCGACATGCTCGCCAAGGGTGACCTCGACGCCGTCATGTCGGCGCGCGAAGTGCCCGGGGCGCGGCTCTTCAAGGACTACCGGGCCGCGGAAGCCGAGTACTGGAAGAAGACGCGCATCTTCCCGATCATGCATGTCCTCGTCCTGCGCCGCGACGTCTACGAGCGCGACCGCTGGCTGGCGATGAATCTCTACCAGGCGTTCCTCGAGGCGAAGCGTCGCAGCATGGCGCGGGTCAGCGAATTCGGCCTCTCCCACTTGCCGCTGCCGTGGGTGCCCGACCATGTGCGCCAGTGGCGCGAGATCGCGGGAGAGGATTTCTGGCCCTACGGCGTCGAGCCGAACCGGCCGACGCTGGAAGCGTTCCTGCAATACGGCTACGAGCAGGGAGTCTGCAAGAAGCGTCTGAAGGTCGAGGATCTCTTCGCTCCGGAGACGCTGCAGAGCTTCAAGATCTAGTCGAGCTTGCTTTCAGGACGGCTTCTAGTCCAACTTAATTCCGATTTCCCTGACGACTTTTCCGTACTTCTCGTAGTCGCGGCGGATGAGGTCGGTGAAGTCGCTGCCCTGGACCACGTAGGGATCGAGGCCGCCTGCGGAATTGAACTTCTGCTTCATCTCCGCAGACTCGAGCGCTCGCTTCAGCTCGACGCGCAGCCGCTCCACCACCGGCTGGGGCAATCCGGCCGGACCGAAAATGCCGAGCCAGATGCTGTTGGCGAAGCCGGGATAGAACTCGCCGATCGTCGGCAGGTCCGGGTGCTGCACGGAGCGCGTCTCGCCCGACACGGCCAGCGCGCGCAGCTTGCCGGCCTTGATCTGGCCGGAGTTCGAGCTGCCCGCCCACATCGCCGCGGTCTCGCCGGACACCGTAGCCATGGTCGCGGGCGAGCCGCCCTTGTACGGGACATGAACCATGTCGATCCCGGCGCGGCGCTTCAGCATTTCCATCGTCAGGTGGTGCTGGCTGCCGTTGCCGCCCGACGCGTAGGCGAGCGGCGGGTTCGCTTTCTTCGCGTACTCGATGAACTCGGGGAACGTCTTCACCGGCAGCGCAGGATTGATCGCCAGCACGAACTGGTTCGCGGCGACGGTCGACACCGGCGTGAGGTCCTTCAGCGTGTCGATGGTCATCTTGCGGTAGATGTGCGGATTGATGGCCACCTGGCTGTCGGCGATCAGCGCCAAGGTGTAGCCGTCGGGCTCGGCGCGCGCCACGTAGTCGGTGGCGATGTTGCCGTTCGAGCCGACCCTGTTCTCGATCACCACCGGCTGGCCGAGGCTGTCCGAGAGCCTGGCGCCGATCAGGCGCGCGGCGATGTCGGGCGCGCCGCCGGGCGGGATCGGCACGATCAGGTGGATCGGCCGCGAGGGGTACTGCTGCGCGAAGACGCTGCCGGCGAAGCAGAGGACGGCGAAGAGGAGTGAGCGCATGTCGGGCCCGGAAATTGATGGTAGGCGCGATTGGACTCGAACCAACGACCCCTACCATGTCAAGGTAGTGCTCTAACCAGCTGAGCTACGCGCCTGCAGGGGGAATTTTATCGCAAGGGCGCTGCCGCCGACCGCCCTGCGTAGAGCTCCTCGATCTGCGCCGCGAAGCGCTCCTCGAGGGCGGCGCGCTTGATCTTGAGCGTCGGCGTGATCAGCCCGTTCTCGAGCGTCCACGGTTGCGGGCTGCACCACACTGCGCGCGGGGTCGCATACGCCGGAAACTCGCTCAGCGCCTTGCGGATGCGCTCGAGCACCAGGCGGCGCGCCGCCGGCGCATTGACCGAATCCGCGTCGCCGGGATTCAGACCGAGAGCCGCGGCCTCGCGCGCCCAGCGCCCGGGCTCGAGGACCAGCAGCGCCGCGAGGAACGGGCGCTTCTCGCCGATCACGCAGACCTGCGCGAACAGCGCGTCCAGCGCGATGGCGAGCTCGAGGTCGGCGGGCGCGATCTTCTCGCCGCTCGAGGTGACGAGGATGTCCTTGATCCGGCCCTTGATGACGATGCGTCCGTCGCGAATCGCCGCCTGGTCGCCGGTGTGCAGCCAGCCGTCCTCGATCGCGCGCCGCGTGTCGTCGGGCCGGTTCAGGTAGCCGGCCATGACGTTCGGTCCCTTCACGAGCAGCTCGTCGTTGCCGCCGATCCGGATCTCCACGCCCGGGACCGGCCGCCCCACCGTGGTGGGATCGTTGTCGCCCGGCGTGTTCGCGGAGACGACCGGCGACGACTCGGTCATGCCGTAGCCCTGCAGCACTTCGATGCCGAGCGACCGGAAGCGCTGCGCCACGGCCAGCGACATGGGCGCGCCGCCCGTGATCGCGAAGCGCAGCCGGCCGCCGAACTGCGCGCGCAGCTTGCGGGCGACGAAATAGTCGAGCAGCGGCCAGCCCAGGCGCGCGACGGCATTTTCCTGCAGCCTGGCGTAGGCGCGCTCGTAGATGAGCGGCACCGACACCAGGATGGTCGGCCGAACCTCGCGCAGATCCTGCGCCAGCTCCTTCACCGAGCGAGCGTAGGCGACGCACGAGCCGGAGACGATGGCGAGGTAGTAGCCGACAGTGCGCTCGAACGTGTGCGACAGCGGCAGGAAGGAAAGGAATACGTCGCTCGCACGCACCGCGACGATCTCGAGCAGCGCCATCACGTTGGACACGACGTTGCGGTGCGTGAGCATCACGCCCTTCGGCCGGCCGGTCGTTCCGGAGGTGTAGACAATCGCCGCGAGCGACTCGGCACCCGGTGCCGGCGGAGCCGCTGCGTCGTGTGCGCCCTTCAGCCAGTCCTCTGCCCAGACCACGCCCTCGGCATCCGTCCTCTCCAGGCACAGCACGCGCTTCAGGCCGCGAAAGCGCTCGCGCAGCGGCGCGAGCTGGCCCCAGCGCTGCGCCGACTCGACCAGCAGCAGCGCGGCACCGCTGTCCGACAGGATGTAGGCGATGCTCTCGGGGTTGTCGATCGCGTGCAGCGGCACCGGCACGAAGCCCAGCGCGAGCGCCGCCTGATCCATGCAGACGTGCTCGACGCTGCTGCGCGCGAGGATCGCGATCCGCGATCCCGCCGCCAGCGATTCGCCCTGCAGCGCGCGCTGCCAGCGCGCGACCCGCTGCCCGAATTCGCTCCAGCGCATGCCCTGCCAGCGGCCGGCTGCGCGGTCGTACTGCCGATAGGCCTCGCCGCCCGGGGTCGCGGCGACGCGCTCGCGCAGCAGCTCGGGAAGCGTTTTCACCGCTGCCGGCCCACGAGCAGAGGAAATTCCAGCCGAATGGCGACGATCCAGCGCGGCGCGATCAACTGGCTGACGAGCAGGTCGGCGTCCTTCGAGAATGCGGCCTCTTTCGCGGTGTTGGCGTGCTCAGCGCCCGGCGCGCGCTTCATGGCGTCGCCCCGCGCGGCTCTTCCATGACGGCGGCGAGCGCACGGAAATGCCGGCCGACGTCGCGCAGGGCCGGCCACCAGCCCATCTCGCTGTAAGGGAGCCCCGCCTCGACCAGGAGCGGCCTGATCACCGAGCGCAGCGCGCGCAGGCGAAAATGCGGACAGGAGGGCACGAGGTGGTGCTCGATCTGGTGGTTCAGCCCGCCGAAGACCGCGTCGGCGATCGGCGGCACGCGAATATTCCGGGTGGTCACGACCTGGCGCTCGACGATGGAAAACGCCCTGGGATCCCGGATCAGCGGCATGCCGACGTGGTTCACCCAGAACACCGCGGCGAAATGAACGCCGAGCAGCGTCGCCGGGACGAGATAGGCGGCGAGCACGCGCGCGATCGGCACCTGCAGCAGCAGCGGCAGCCCGAGCCACAGGAAATAGTGGCCGGCGAGCAGCGCGAGATCCCAGCGATAGCGGAGCGGCTGCGCCAGCACGCCGAACTGCGAGAGATAGCGCTGGCTATGACCGAACAGCAGGGTCAACCCCCAGACATAGATGCCCTGGAACCTCCCCATGGCCCGGGCGAGATTCCGCTTGCGGAGCGCCGAGCCCCGCGTCAGCGAAGCGGCAAACTCGACCGCCATGTCGGGATCGCGCCCGTCGACCTGGCAGAACAGATGATGCTCGCGGTGGCGCCGGCCCCATTCCTCGAACCCGAGACCGCCGCACAGCGTCATCGATACCTGGCCGAAGATCCGGCCCAGCGCTGCACCGGCGCCGAGCGCGCCGTGCAGGGCGGCGTGGGCGAGAAACGCCAGCTGGCAGACGCACCAGGCGAGGCCAACCAGGCCCGCAGCGAACAGCGCCGCGCTGCTCGAGAACCAGGCGAGACAGAGGCACAGCGCCAGGCCCGCGATGCAGGTGAGAAGGCGCAGCGAGTATGCGCCGAGCGCCGGCCGCAGCAGTCCGGAGTTGCGGCTCGCCTCGACAATGCGGGCAAGCAACTCTGCGCCCTGCCTCTTGCCGAGGCGGGCTATCGCGAAGTCCTGCACGGCGTCCGCTTCAGGGTTTCTATAATGCTCGAATGCTCCATTGGCCGTACGTGATCTTCATGCTTGCGGCGCACGCATTGGCGCTGGTCGCAGTCTGGTACACCGCGGCGGTTCATTTTTCCTGGGCGACGATGGGTCTCGCGGCCCTGTGGTACGTGTGCTGCGGGATGTCGATCACGGCGGGTTACCACCGCCTCTACTCCCATGTGACCTACCGCTGCCACGCCGCGCTGCGCGCTTTCTACCTGTTGTTCGGCGCCGCCTCCGGCCAGAACAGCGCGCTCAAGTGGGCTTCGGATCACCGCCGGCATCACGCACACGCCGACAAGGAAGAGGACCCCATCAACATCAACAAGGGATTCTGGTGGGCCCACCTCGGCTGGATCCTGCAAAAAGACCCCCCGCCCGATCTCTCCAACGTGCGCGATCTCGAGGCCGATGCCCTGGTCCGCTTTCAACACCGCTACTACCTGCCGCTCGCCGTCGCCGTCGGCGCGTGCCTGCCGATGGCGCTCGGCCAGCTGTGGGGCGATGCGCTCGGTGCGCTCTCGTGGGCGGCGTTCTTGCG
>Ga0075351_1000094_pt1 | contig 11259 bp, 8 predicted proteins | sample Sandmound_ThreeS_3_FD_120091 | JGI IMG/M metagenome (GOLD analysis project Ga0075351, IMG submission 120091) | Natural and restored wetland microbial communities from the San Francisco Bay, California, USA, that impact long-term carbon... | ecosystem: Environmental > Terrestrial > Soil > Wetlands... | reverse complement strand
GGCGCCGCGAGCCAGCTGGAGAAGATCGACATGCTGGACTTCGCCGATTTCGTCGCCATCAACAAGTTCGACCGCCGCGGCGCCGAGGACGCGCTGCGCGACGTACGCAAGCAGCTGCAGCGCAACCGCGAGGCGTTCCGCACCCCCGCGGAGCAGATGCCGGTGTTCGGCACCATCGCCGCGCGCTTCAACGACGACGGGGTGACTGCGCTCTATCACGCGCTGGCGGAGAAGCTCGGCTTCAAGACCGGCCGGCTGCCGCGTCCCGAGGGCAGGACTTCCTCGGCGGTGCACGTCGTCATTCCGCCGCCGCGGCAGCGCTACCTCGCCGAGATCGCCGAGTGCGTACGCGGCTACCACGAGTTCTCCGGAAAGCAGGCCAGGCTCGCTCGCGAGCGCCAGCAGCTCGCCGCGGCGCAGGCCATGGCGGGAAAGAAGATCCCGGAACTGGAAAACCTCATCCAGGCGCGCAAGCTGGATTCCCTGGCGGAACGGCTGCTCGACTCCTGGGCCGAGACGGTCAAGGCCTACTCGGGCGACGAGCGGGTGGTGAAGGTGCGCGACAAGGAAGTCCGCACCGCGCTGACCGCGACTTCGCTCTCCGGGACGCATGTGCCGAAGGTCGCGCTGCCGAAGTTCGAGGACCACGGCGAACTCTTGCGCTGGCGGATGCGCGAGAACCTGCCCGGCGAATTCCCGTTCACCGCTGGCGTCTTCCACTTCAAGCGCGAGAACGAGGATCCCACCCGCATGTTCGCGGGCGAGGGCGATCCGTTCCGTACCAACCGCCGCTTCCATCTGCTCTCGAAGGACCTGCCGGCGAAGCGGCTGTCGACCGCCTTCGATTCGGTGACCCTTTACGGCTTCGATCCCGATGAGCGCCCGGACATCTACGGCAAGGTGGGCAACTCCGGCGTCTCGATCGCGACGCTGGAGGATATGAAGGCGCTTTACGCCGGCTTCGACCTGTGCGACGCGGCGACCTCGGTGTCGATGACCATCAACGGCCCGGCGCCGACGATCCTGGCGATGTTCTTCAACACGGCCATCGATCAGCAGATAGAGGAGTTCTCAAAGGAAAATTCCCGTTCTCCCGGGAAGGATGAAATCGAGCAGATCAGAAAACGCACCCTGTCGGCGGTGCGCGGCACGGTGCAGGCGGACATCCTGAAGGAAGACCAGGGGCAGAACACCTGCATCTTCTCCACCGAGTTCTCGCTCAAGGTGATGGGCGACATCCAGCAGTACTTCATCGACCACAAGGTGCGCAACTTCTACTCGGTGTCGATCTCGGGCTACCACATCGCGGAAGCCGGGGCGAACCCGATCTCGCAGCTCGCCTTCACGCTCGCCAACGGTTTCACTTTCGTCGAGGCCTACCTCGCGCGCGGCATGGCGATCGACGACTTCGCGCCCAACCTCTCGTTCTTCTTCTCCTACGGCATGGACCCGGAGTACGCGGTGCTCGGTCGCGTCGCGCGCCGCATCTGGGCGGTGGCGATGCAGCGCCGCTACGGCGGCAACGAGCGCAGCCAGAAGCTCAAGTTCCACTCGCAGACCTCGGGCCGCTCGCTGCACGCGCAGGAAATCGCCTTCAACGACATCCGCACCACGCTGCAGGCGCTCATCTCCACCTACGACAACACCAACTCGCTGCACACCAACGCCTACGACGAGGCGATCACCACCCCGACCGAGGAATCGGTGCGCCGCGCGATGGCGATCCAGCTGATCATCAACAAGGAATGGGGCCTGGGCAAGAACGAGAACCCCAACCAGGGGTCGTTCATCATCGACGAGCTCACCGACCTGGTCGAGGAAGCGGTGCTGAAGGAATTCGAGGCGATTTCGAGCCGCGGCGGCGTGCTCGGCGCCATGGAGACCGGCTACCAGCGCGGCAAGATCCAGGAGGAATCGCTGCTCTACGAGCACCGCAAGCACGACGGCTCCTATCCCATCATCGGCGTCAACACCTTCCGCAATCCCGCATTTGCCAATGGAACCGAGCCGGTGCCGCAGAAGCTGGAGCTGATCCGCTCCACCGACGAAGAGAAGAAGTCGCAACTGAAACGCCTGAGAGATTTCCAGACAAAAAATGACACCCACGCCGGCGCGATGCTCGAGCGCCTGCGGCAGGCGGTGATCCGGGACGAGAACGTGTTCGCGGTGTTGATGGACGCGGTGCGCGTCTGCTCGCTCGGGCAGATCACCAACGCCCTTTTCGAAGTCGGAGGCCAGTACCGCCGCAGCATGTGATATCTAGGGGGCATGCGATGGTTCGCATTCCTCCTGCTGCTCGCCGCCGCGCTCGGAGCCGCCCGCGCGCAGGAGCGTCCCAAGCCCGAAGTCCTGACCGAATGGGGCGCCTACTACTCCAGCATCGGTCTGTACGTTCCCATCTCGGACGATCCTTTCCCGGACGGCGGCCGGCTGGAGGAGGCCGACGTCTACCGGCAGCTCTTCGCGCGCTCGTGGCGGCCGAACGTGGTGGCATTCGAAGCGAGCGTGTACCCGATGCCCATCCTGGGCGTCTGGCTGCGCAAGGACCACCCCAGCTTCTACGACATCTCGCCGAGCGTGATCCAGGCGGTGACCGCCGGCTTCCAGGAGCCGTGGGCGATCTCGGCCTTCTTCGGCAGCCAGATGAAGTTCACGCGGCCGGAGGAGACCGAGCGCGGCACCAACCGGGGCTACATGGGCTACCTCGTCTCGGCCGGGACCAAGCACATCAAGAGCAACGTACTCATCGCCGACGACTGGCTCGAACTCGAGTGGAAGCTCAAGGGTGAGCGAGTCTTCGAGGAACAGCGCCTGGAGTGGAGCTTCCGGGGCGGCGGCCGCTACAACGGCAATCGCGACATCGCCGATACCCTGCACTTCGGCGTGCGCCGCTCGAACCTCGACTTCAAGAGCCCGTTCCTGTCCTGGCTCGACAACTCGCGCATCGACCTGCTCACCGAGCTCGCGGTCGACGGGCTGGCGCTGGTTCGTCAGGAGGTCATCTTCGGCAAGAAGTACCCGATGGAGTCGCACAAGCTCGCCTGGGAGCTCGACTTCGGCCTGATCTACGAGCGCGCGAGCAAGTACAGCGGCGACCTTGCGCCGCTGGCGAGGTCTGCCGTCACGGTGGTCTTCCGTCCCAACATCATTTTTTGAAAGTCGCGCGCGCGATGCGCCGGGAATTCCGGTCGCTTTGTAATCTGTTGTCAGGGGTGCCCGGGTAGTGCGCGGCGGCGCTTCCCGCGCGGCCGGAATGCTGTGCAATCCGGCCATGGACAAGGTGCGGTTTACCTCAGACGACAGCGAGCCGGGAGCGCACATGGTGCAAGTTCCGCGCGGCACCGCTCTCGTGGTCGACGACGACGAGCCGACGCGCCTGCTGATCGCGACGTTTCTTGAGCAGGACCTCGGTCTGCAGTCGGTGCTCGCCGGGACCTGCGAGGAGGCGCTGCGCCTCGCGAAGGAGCGCAGCTTCGACATCATCCTGCTCGACCTGGTAATGCCCGGCATCGGCGGCTTCGACGTGCTGAGGGCGATCCGCTCCGGATCCGCGAATAGGGAAACGCCGGTCATCGTCGTGTCGATCCTGGACGACCAGGCATCGGTCGAGCGTTGCATGGCGCTGAAGGCCCATGCCTTCGTCGCCAAGCCGGTTAACCGCAAAGTCGTCGTCGGTATGGTGAGGGCGCAGCTGCGCAGCGGCGCCTCGAGCCTCCGACTTCCCTGGCAGCAGGACTCCTGAGCGCTCGGCGCGCCTCGTTTTGAGCGCTCGGCGAGCTAGTTGACCGTGGCGCCGGTCTCGCGCACCACCTTGCCCCACTTGTCGTGCTCGCTGCGGATGAATGCGCCGAGCTCCTGCGGCGCGAGGAAGCCCGCTTCGACGCCGGCGACGTGGAAGGACCTCTGCAGCTCGGGCTCGTGCAGCGCCTTGCCGATCTCGGTGTGCAGGCGCTGCACCAGGTCCTGCGGCATGCCCGCCGGCCCGACGATGTCGAGCCACAGCGTCGCCTCATAGCCGGCGAGCCCCGCTTCCGAGATGGTCGGCACGTCCGGCAGCTCGCTCCAGCGCCGGGCGGTCGTGACGCCGAGCGCGCGCAGCTTGCCGGAGCGTACGTGGCCGAGCACGTTGGGCACACCGGCGAAGGAGACCAGCACCTGGCCGCCGAGCAGGTCCTGCATGGCGGGGCCGCTGCCCTTGTACGGAACGTGGTTCAGGCTGATGCCGGCCATCGAGGCGAAGAGGGCGCCGACGAGGTGCTGCGCGCTGCCGTTGCCCGAGCTCGCATAATCGATCCTGCCGGGCTGCGCCTTCGCCGCAGCGATCAGCTCCTTCACCGACGAGACCGGCAGCTTCGGGTTCACCACCAGCGCGTACGGCCCCGAAGCGACGAGCGCGATCGGCGTGAAGTCCTTGAGCGCGTCGTAGGGCAGCGTCTTGTAGAGGTGGGCGCTGATGACGTGCGGCGTGCCGGTGAGCAGCAGCGTGTAGCCGTCGGGCGCGCTCTTGGCGACGAAATCGGCGCCGATCGTGCTGCCCGCCCCGGGACGGTTCTCGACGAAGAACTGGCGCCCGAATTGCGCCGAGAGGCGCGGCGCGAGCAGGCGCGCCGGCGTGTCGGCAAAGCCGCCGGGCGAGAGCGGCACGACGATCCTCACCGGGCGCGACGGATAGCTCTGCGCGGCGGCGTGCAGGGAGAGCGAGAGGAGCGAGACAGCGAGCAGCGTTTTCATCCGCGGTAGACCGGCTCGGGTTGGCTGAAGAAGGCGTGCAGGATGTGATAGACCATCAGGTAGTTCTTCTGCTGGAAGCTCGCGTGCGAGATGCCCGCCATGACCGCGAACTGCTTGTCGGGATGCGGCAGCCGCCGGAAGAACTCGAGCAGGTCGTCGATCGAGGCGATGCCATCGTGCTCGCCGCGCATGAGGAGGGTCGGCACCTTGATCTTTTCCGGCTCGACGAGCGGCAGCTTCGAGCACATGTCGACGTAGGTGCCGGTAGGCACCGAGTCGTCGAGCGCAAGGATCGCGTCGGCGAAGGCCTCGATGGTCGCCTTATCTGCGGTGCCGGGATGGTCGCGGTTGAAGATGCTGTGCACGAAAGCGCGATCGATCGGCCGGCGGTTCTTCGCCTGGAACTCGGGCAGGCGCTTGCTGCGCTCGGCGAGCGTCGGGCTGCCGTCACCCGTCCAGACGAAGGCGTCGAGCGCCAGGCGCGCGACGCGCTCGGGATGGCGCTGGGCGAAGAGCGCCGCCTTCAATGCGCCCGACGAGATGCCGTACATCAGCACCGGCTTGCCGATGTGCTGCGTGGCGGCCGCGATGTCATCCGCGCCGTTGGCGATGTCGAAATTGATCGGCCGGGACTTGTCCGAGCGCCCGTAGCCCTCGTTGTCCATCGTCCAGGTCTCGAACCCCTTCTCGGCAAACCATTCCATCGCGGAAGAATGCGGTCGCCCGGGCACCTGCAGATCGAAGGTCGGCTGCGAGGCCATCGATGAGCCGTGCACGAAAAGGATGGTGCCCTTCGGCGCGCCGACGGCCGGTTTCTGCCAGAGGAAGAGCTTGATGTCGCCGTTCTTCTTGATCCAGTGCTCTTTGCCTTTCATCGGCCGTAATGTAGCGGATTTTGTGCAAGAATCCGCGGGCTTATCGCAGGAAGAGGAGGCCTCGATGGCAATCGATATCGGAAAGCTGGATACGTTTCCGAAGCTGCTGATGCACCACGCGCGCGAGCGCGCCTCGCGCCCGGCGATCCGCGAGAAAGACCTCGGCATCTGGCAGACCCGGACCTGGCACGAGTTCGCGGAGGAAGTGCGCGCGCTCGCCTGCGGGCTTGGCGGCATCGGCGTCACTCGCGGCGAGCACTTCGCATTGGTCAGCGACAACCGGCCGCGGCTCTACGCGATGATGTACGCGGTGCAGTGCCTCGGTGGCATCCCGGTGCCGCTCTACCAGGATGCGGTCGCCACGGAAATGGCGTTCCCGATCCAGAACGCCGAGATCCGCTTCGCATTCGCCGAGGACCAGGAGCAGGTCGACAAGCTGCTCGAAATCATGCCGCAGTGCCCGACGCTCAAGCACGTCGTCTACGACGACCCGCGCGGCCTGCGCCACTATCGTCAGCCAGCGCTGGCGAGCTACGAGGACCTGCTCGCCAAGGGACGCGAGTCCTTGCGCCGCGATCCCGCCTTCCTCGAGACCGAGATCGCCAAGGGACGCGGCAGCGATACGGCTGCGATGCTGTTCACCTCGGGGACGACCGCGACGCCCAAGGGCGTGGCGCTCACCCATCACGCGCTCATCGACCGCGCCAAGGTCGCCGCCGAAATGGAAGACCTGGGTGACCGCGACGTGGTGCTCGCCTACCTGCCGCCCGCCTGGGTCGGCCAGTTCATCTTCTCGCTCGCCCAGCCGCTCGTCACCGGCTACTGCATCTGCTGCCCTGAGTCGCCCGAGACGGTGATGACCGACATGCGCGAGATCGGCCCGACCTACTACTTCGCGCCGCCGCGCGTGCTTGAGGCGCTGCTCACCCAGGTCTCGATCCGCATGGAGGATGCGAGCCGCCTGAAGCGCTGGCTGTATCGCCGCTTCATGGCGGTCGCCGAGCGCGCCGGCGGCGCGATCCTCGACGGACGTCCGGTGTCGACGCTGGATCGATTGCTGTATTTCCTGGGAGACATCTTCATTTACGGCCCGCTGCGCAACGTCCTCGGCATGAGCCGCGTGCGGGTCGCCTATACGGCCGGCGAGGCGATCGGGCCGGATCTCTTCAAGTTCTACCGCTCGATCGGCATCAACCTGAAGCAGCTCTACGGCTCGACCGAGACCAGCGTCTTCGTCTGCATCCAGCCCGACGGCCAGGTGAAGGCCGACACCGCGGGGCCGCCGGTGCCGGGGGTCGAGCTGAAATTCACGCCGGAGCGCGAGCTCCTGATCCGCTCGCCAGGGCTGTTCAAGGAGTACTACAAGAACCCGCAGGCGACGAGCGAGGCGAAGGACGCGGAGGGCTGGTTCCATACCGGCGACGCCGGCTACTTCGACCCCGACGGCCACCTGAAGATCATCGATCGCGTCAAGGACGTCGGCAGGCTCGCCGACGGCACGCTGTTCGCGCCGAAATACCTCGAGAACAAGCTGAAGTTCTTCCCCTATATCAAAGAGGCGGTGTGCTTCGGCGACGGCCGCGACCGGGTCTGCGCCTTCATCAACATGGATCCCGATGCCGTCGGCAACTGGGCGGAGAAGCGCAACATGCCGTACTCGGGCTACACCGACCTCGCCTCGCGTGACGAGGTCTACGATCTGGTGCGCGATTGCATCGAGCGCGTGAACCGCGACCTCGCCACCGAGCCCGAGATCGCCAATTCGCAAATCCACCGCTTCCTCATCCTGCACAAGGAGCTCGACGCCGACGACGGCGAGCTCACGCGCACGCGCAAGGTGCGCCGGCGCTTCATCGGCGAGCGCTTCGACGCGCTGGTCGCGGCGCTGTACGCCGGCAAGGACGCGGTGCACGTCACGGCGCAGGTGAAGTACGAGGACGGGCGCACCGGCACGTTCTCGGCGGATCTCAAGATCCGCGATGCCAGGACCTTCCCTCCGGCCGCCGCACGGAAGGCGGCTTGAGCGAGGTCGTCCTCTCGGTCGAGGGAGTCTCGCTCTCCTTCGGCGGGGTCAAGGCGCTGCAGGACGTGTCCTTCGATGTGCGCAGCAAGGAAGTGCGCGCCATCATCGGCCCGAACGGCGCCGGCAAGAGCTCGATGCTGAACGTGCTGAACGGCGTCTACCATCCGCAGAAGGGAAGGATCCGGTTCAAGGACAGGACCTTCGCGGACATGGATTCGCACGAGGCCGCGGCGCTCGGCATCGCCCGCACGTTCCAGAACATCGCCCTCTTCAAGGGCATGAGCGTGCTCGACAACATCATGACCGGCCGCAACCTGAAGATGCGCTGCAACATCCTCCAGCAGGCGCTCTGGCTCGGGCCGGCGAAGCGCGAGGAGCTCGAGCACCGGCGCGCGGTGGAGGAGATCATCGACTTCCTCGAGATCCAGCATATCCGCCGCACGCCCGTCGGCCGCCTGCCCTACGGCCTGCAGAAGCGCGTCGAGCTCGGCCGTGCGCTCGCCGCCGAGCCGGAGCTGCTGCTGCTCGACGAGCCGATGGCCGGCATGAACCTCGAGGAAAAGCAGGACATGTGCCGCTTCGTTCTCGACGTCAATGATCACTTCGGCACCACGCTGGTCCTGATCGAGCACGACATGGGCGTGGTGATGGATATCTCCGACCGCGTCGTGGTGCTCGACTACGGCCGCAAGATCGCCGACGGCGTTCCCGACGAGATCAAGAGCGACCAGAGAGTCATCGATGCCTACCTCGGCGTGGCGCACTGAATGAACTTCTTCCTCGAAGTCCTGGCGGGAGGCCTGCTCGCGGGCGTGATGTACGCGCTGGTCGCTCTCGGCTTCGTGCTGATCTACAAGGCGTCGGGGGTGTTCAACTTCGCCCAGGGATCGATGGTGTTCTTCGCCGCTCTGACCTTCGTCTCCCTCACCGAGCGCGGCTGGAACTTCTGGCTGGCGCTCGCCGTGACGCTCGCGGCGATGGTGGTCCTTGGCATGCTGACGGAGCGGATCGTGCTGCGCCCGCTCATCAACCAGCCGCCGATCACGCTCTTCATGGCGACCATCGGCCTCACCTTCGTGCTCGAAGGCCTGTCGCAGCTGCTGTTCGGCTCGCAGCCGCACGGCCTCGAGCTCGGCATCCCCGACGTGCCGATCGAGTGGCTGTCGGAGAAGTGGAACGTCAACATCAGCCAGTTCGACCTCTTCGCCGCCTTCGTCGCCGGCCTTCTGGTGGTGGTTCTGGCGGTACTGTTCCAGAAGACGCGCATCGGCCGGGCGCTGCGCGCGGTGGCCGACGATCACCAGGCGGCGCTCGCCGTCGGCATCCCGCTGCAGCACATCTGGACCATCGTCTGGGCCGTCGCCGGGTGCGTGGCGCTGGTCGCCGGCCTGATGTGGGGCGTGAGGAACGGCGTGCAGTACGCGCTGACCTTCACGGCGCTCAAGGCGCTGCCGGTGCTGATCCTCGGCGGCTTCGAGTCGATCGCCGGCGCGATCATCGGCGGCCTGATCATCGGCGCGAGCGAGAAGCTGGCCGAGGTCTACATCGGGCCGATGGTCGGCGGCGGCATCGAGTCCTGGTTCGCCTACGTGGTGGCGCTGCTCTTCCTGCTGGTGCGGCCGGAAGGGCTGTTCGGCGAAAAGCACATCGATCGGGTCTGACATGCTTTATCGCGAAGCCGGGCAATTCAAGTCGACCTACGGGCAGGACCAGCAGATCTTCCCGATCGCGCAGGACCGCGTTGCCATTTTCGCTCTGCTCGCTTTCGCTTTCGTGGTCGTGCCGATCATCGGCAATCAGTACTGGCTCGCGGCAATCCTCACGCCGTTCCTCATTCTCGCGCTCGCCGCGCTCGGCCTGAACATCCTCACCGGCTACGCCGGCCAGCTCTCGCTCGGCACCGCCGCGTTCATGGCGGTCGGCGCTTTCATGGCCTACAACGCCATGCTGCGCATCCCGCACATCCCGATCATCGGCGCCTTCGCCATCGGCGGCCTGTGCGCCGCCGCGGTCGGCGTCGTCTTTGGCCTGCCGAGCCTGAGGATCAAGGGCTTCTACCTCGCGGTGGCGACGCTCGCCTGCCAGTTCTTCGTGCTCTGGGCGATCAACCGCATCGGCTGGCTCTCCAACTACAGCTCCTCCGGCGTCATCTCCGCCCAGGAGATCGTCATCCTCGGCTACCCGGTGAAGCACGCCATGGGCAAGTACCTGCTGACGCTCTCGATTGTCGCCGTGATGGCGCTGGCGGCGAAGAACCTGATGCGCAGCGAGACCGGGCGCGCCTTCATGGCGGTGCGCGACATGGACGTCGCCGCGGCGGTGGTGGGCATCCCGATGATGCGCACCAAGCTGCTCGCGTTCGCCATCAGCTCCTTCTACTGCGGCGTGGCCGGCGCGCTCTATGCCTTCTGCTATCTGGGGACGGTCGAGCCCGAGGCCTTCACCCTCGACCTCAGCTTCCGGGTCCTGTTCATGATCATCATTGGCGGGGTAGGGTCGATCCTCGGCTCGTTCCTCGGGGCGGCGTTCATCACCCTGTTCCCGATCTTCCTCAACCTCGCCTCGAAGGCCATCGAGGACGCGTTCTCGGTCGAGCTACCCCACGCCATGGTCTCGAACCTTGAGGCGATCATTTTCGGCGGGCTGATCATCTTCTTCCTCATCGTCGAGCCCAACGGACTGGCCCGCCTGTGGCAGATCACCAAGGAAAAGCTGCGGCTCTGGCCCTTCCCGCACTAACAAGGCTATACTCGCCGTTCCGCTATTCTGAACAGACTCTTAGGAGGAGGATCTTCATGAAACGGACGGCACTTGCCATCGCCGCGCTCGCCCTCACGGCGGCGCTTCCGGCGGCGGCGCAGAAAGAGCAGTTCGTCCCCGCCAACTTCTACTGGGTCGGGCCGTACGCCCCCGGTGGCTCGGGCTTCGGCGGCGGCATCATCGACTACATGCAGCTGCTGAACGAGCGCGACGGCGGCATCAACGGCGTCAAGCTCACCTGGGAGAAGTGCGAGACGGAGTACAACAACGCGCGCGGCGTCGAGTGCTACGAGCGCTCGAAGAAGAAAGGCCCGACCGGCGCGACCGTCATCCACCCGCTTTCGACCGGCATCACCTATTCGCTGATCGAGAAAGCGACCGCCGACAAGATCCCGGTGATCTCCATGGGCTACGGGCGCACCTCGGCCGCCGACGGCCGCGTCTTCCCGTATGTCTTCCCGCTCATCACCACCTACTGGTCGCAGGCGACGGTGATGGTGAAGTTCATGGGCCAGAGGCTGGGCGGGATGGACAAGCTGAAGGGCAAGAAGATCGTGCTCGTCTACCACGACTCGGCGTACGGCAAGGAGCCGATCCCGGTCCTCACCGACATGTCGAAGCAGTACGGCTACGAGTTCACGCCGATCGCCGTGCCGCACCCGGGCAACGAGCAGCAGTCGCAGTGGCTGCAGATCCGCCAGATCAAGCCCGACTACGTGATCCTCTGGGGCTGGGGCGTGATGAACCCGACCGCGCTGAAGGCAGCGGCAAAGATCGGCTACCCGCGCGAGAAGATCATCGGCGTGTGGTGGTCGGGCGCGGAAGAAGACGTCCTGCCTGCCGGCAGCGCTGCAAAGGGCTACATCTCGG
>Ga0075351_1000093_pt1 | contig 11374 bp, 10 predicted proteins | sample Sandmound_ThreeS_3_FD_120091 | JGI IMG/M metagenome (GOLD analysis project Ga0075351, IMG submission 120091) | Natural and restored wetland microbial communities from the San Francisco Bay, California, USA, that impact long-term carbon... | ecosystem: Environmental > Terrestrial > Soil >... | reverse complement strand
TCGCGCACGAGCGTCAATGCCGAGGAGTTTCAGGACCGTCTCTCCCAGCGCGTTGATGGCCTGAGCCGTTCGATCGACTTGCTCGTTCGGCGAGAATGGGAGGGCGTCGACATCGAAGAGCTGATCCACGATCAACTGGCGCCATTCTTCGACGAAAAATATGCTCGCTTGCAGTTGACCGGCCCGCCCCTGGTGCTCAAGCCGAACGGCGCGCAAGACCTTGGGCTCGTGGTGCACGAGCTTGCGACCAACGCCTCGAAATACGGCGCGTTGTCATCGCCGACCGGGCGCGTCCTTATCACCTGGAGCGTCGTGATCGGGTCGACCGCCGCGGCCGTTTTCAAAATGACCTGGAAAGAAGAAGACGGGCCTCCGGTCGTCCCGCCGGCGCGCACGGGGTTTGGTTACACCGTGATCAAGGACATGATGGTGAAGGCGCACAACGCCGAGATAAGCATGGACTTCGCTCCCAAAGGGCTAGTATGGCAAATGGAGATGGAGGCGCAACGCATCGTCCGCCCGGCGAAGGAAATGCTGAGTTATGACTGACAATCCATTGCAAGGCCTTCGCATTCTGGTCGTCGAGGACAATGCGCTATTGGCCATGACCGTCGACAGCATTCTGCGCAGTGCCGGCGCCGATGTGGCCGGCCCAGTGGGCACATTGAGTGAGGCTGAGCGGCTCGCGTCGGGCGAGACGCTGTCCGGCGCCATATTGGACGTCAAGCTGCACACCGAGGAGGTTTGGCCGGTCGCGCGCATCCTTGTCGATCGCGGCGTGCCATTCGTTTTCTGCTCGGGCCATTTCGACCCTGGTAGCCTTCCCGACGAATGGTCGGACTATCCCATTCTCACCAAGCCCACCCGCGCTCGCCAGATCGTCGAGGGGGTGGCGCGGGTAGTCTGCAAATAAACTCAGCCGGCGCGCTCGCGCTCGATCCAGTGCCGTTCAAGGTTGGCGATCAACGCCGGACTGAAATGGCAGAACGCCTGCTCGCGCGCATAGACGGCGGCATAGGCGCGGAACAGGTCGAACGGCTCCTGTCCGACCCGGAGCGCCCGCCGGTTGGCGGCGGCGCTGACGACGCCGGAGCTTGATAGTCCGTCCACGACACGGCCGATCGCCGCGTCCATCGTCCCCACATCGACAATCTCGTCGCAAATCAGGCGGCCGTCCGGCTGGTCGCAATCGATCCGGCGTTCGTATTGGATCGCCTGCCGGGCGATGCGATCGCCGACAAAGCGCGGCAGCCGCAGATTGGCGAAGCCCGGAATGATGCCTTCCTTGCGCGCCGGCAAAGTCAGGTACGCGGCGCGTTCGGCGATGATGTAATCCGACACCAACAGCAACTGGCAGTGGCCGCCGATGGCGAAGCCCTCCAATGCGGCGATCCATGGCTTTTCCATCGTCTCGCCGCTCACATCGTCCGGCAAAGTCTCGGGGTTGGCGAGACCGCGATAGACTTTATGCACGTAGCCGAGGTCGCGCTCGATATACCAAAGGTAGGGAATCCGCCCTTGATGGAGGTGGAAGAGATTGATGCCGGCGCCGAACAGGCGGCGATTTGGGTAGCGCGGATGCGCAACCGGTGCGCCGCGCAGCACCGCCACGCTGGTGGATTGATCGAGGAGCGCGAGGTCGACGCACGTCGCCATGGCGGACAGGGTCGTATCGTCCTCCGCGTTGAGATGCTGCGGATTGCGCATGGTGACGACGCTTGCCCGGCCTTGCCGTTCGACCGACGCGCCGCCGAGGTCGACGAGGCCCTCGCGGGCGAGCCGAGGGGCGAGTTCGACGGCGGCGCGAAGCGGCAGCAGCATGGCGTGGCAGAGATGGCGTCCAGGCCGCTCGGATGCGAGCACGGCGGAGAGAAACAGGCCCTGGCCGATCTCCACCCCGCTCTTGTCGCGCAAAGGCAACCGGCTATCCGCCGCGACTTCTTCCGCGGTGGGCACGAGGCCGGGCAGCGCGCGCGCAGCGGCGGCAACCAGCTCGTCTATCCGCAGGAAATGCGATCGACGATCGGTCAAGCGGTCATAGAGGGCCTCGACATGGACGGCCAAGAAGCGCATCCGCGCTTGCCGCGCATGCTGGTCGATCAGCTCGGCCGCCGCGCGTTCGGCCGCGCTGCGCCGCGGCTTGTTGGGAAGCCGCGCAATCAGCCCGGCCGAGTGGCGCCAGAACTCTGAGAAGACGCGGCAGTCCTCGTCGATTTCCCGAGCGCCGCGCGGCTGCGCAGCAAACCAGGCCGCGGAAGCGCCGGAATCAAGGCCCGCCGCGCGCAAGAACTCAGCCGAGACATCGGCGTTGAACGGCTTGGTCATTCGAATGTTCGATCGTCGAAACACCGGCGGTGTGGGGGCGGCGAGCTACTTTTGCCGCTTCTTGCGCCGTGTCAATGATCGAGCCGCCCGAATGTTCGATCGCGTCTTACTTGACGAGAAAATGACCGTTGGTCATTCGGGCTCGAAGTTCATCGCCACGCCGTTGATGCAATAGCGCTGGTGCGTCGGCGGCGGGCCATCATCGAACACGTGGCCGAGATGGCTGCCGCACCGGCTGCAATGCACCTCGATGCGGACCATGCCATAGCTGCGGTCCTCCGAGGTGTCGATCGCGCCCGCGACGGGCTGGTTGAAGCTCGGCCAGCCGGTGCCGCTCTCGAATTTGGTCTTGGACACGAACAGGGGCTGCCCGCAACCGGCGCATGAGAAGGTGCCGGGGCGCTTTTCATAGTTTAGCGCGCAGGTCCCCGGCCGCTCGGTGCCGTGGCCGCGCATCACGGCATACTGCTCGGGCGTGAGCAGGCGGCGCCACTCCTCGTCGCTGCGGATCACTGCGAAGCGCTTTACGTCCATTCTGTCACTCCTCAAGCGACGGCCGGTTTGAACGTCAGGGCGACGCCGTTGATGCAATAACGCAGTCCGGTCGGCATGGGTCCGTCATCGAAGACATGACCGAGATGCCCGCCGCACCGCCGGCAGTGGACCTCGGTGCGCCGCATCAAGAGGCTGTAATCGTCTGTGAGCCCGACCGCATTATCGAGCGGCTGCCAGAAGCTTGGCCAGCCGGTGCCGCTGTCAAATTTGGCGTCGGAGGAAAACACCGGCAGATCGCAGCCCGCGCAGGCAAAGAGGCCCGCCCGCTTTTCCCGATTGAGCGGACTGGTAAAGGGCCGCTCGGTGCCGTGTTGGCGAAGCACGTCATATTGGGCGGGCGTCAACAGCTCACGCCATTCCGCCTCGGAGTGGACGGTCTCGAAGGCTTGGCCGGTCGTGGTCCCCGATCGTTGGCTCGCAAAGCGCACGACCCCGAACGCCGCCAGTGCGCCTGCTCCTGCCAGAAGAACTTGTCGCCGCGTCATTGCTACAGCGCTCCCGCAAGTATGCTTTCCGCGGAAATACGCCGTCTTGCCTGGGACCGTTACCGGCAATCACCGAGACGTGACGCTTGCGGGCATCGTCTTGGGCGAGCCAGGACCGAGTCTGACCGGGTCTGTACGGTCAACCGGCGGCGCCGCGTTTTTCCGGCAAATCTTTGAATTGACGCATGAATCTACGGTCGATCCAGTCTTTCCAGCGCCACGCCCAGGCGCCCCCGAAGGTCAGACCGTTGCGCGTACCGATGGCGCGCCGATCCCCGGTCGAGACAAGATAGAGCGCATCGCGCTGCGGCCGGAACCGGCGCAGGGACTGGCCGGTCACGGTCCGGCGCAGATTGTCGGCGAGCACGGGTCCGGCGCGCACGGCGTAGACCCCGGATTTCGGCAGCCCCCGTGCCGCGAACGAGATGATGTCGCCGGCTGCGAACACATCGTCACGCCCGACGACGCGCAGCGTTTCGTCCACCTTGAGGAATCCGTGTTGATCGAGCGGCAATCCGGTGGACGCCAGCCAGCTTGGAGGGGCTGCTTGGGTCGCCCACAGGATTTCATTCGCCTCGATCGACGCGCCGTCGTCGGATAGGAGCCTGCCGGCTTCGATGCGGGCGACCGGCGTCCCCGTGATGATGACTATCCCACGCGCTGCCAGGAGCGCGCGAAAGCGGGCGCGAAACGCGGACGGGAAGGCCGGCAATATGTCGGCGGTGGCGGAAATCAGCACGAATGCCAGCCCGTTGGTGGCGAAGCCGGCGCGCGCCATTTCCTGCGCCAGCCGGTGCTGGACCGCCAATATCAGTTCGACGCCGCCGGCGCCGGCGCCGACCACCGCGACGCGGGCGCGCCCTTTATGCGCAAGCGTCCGCGCCAAGAGCGCCTCGAACCGGCTCAAAAATCCATCGATCGGCTTGACCGGAATTGCGTGCTCGGCCGCCCCCGGCATTCCGGTAGTATTGGGGGTGGAGCCGATGTCGATGGACAAGACATCATAGGGGATGCGGGCGCCCCCGCGGCAAAACACCAGCCTGTTTGAAAGATCGAGGCCGACGGCCTCATCTTTATAAAACTGCGCTCCGGCGAAGCGGGTGAGGGGAAGGGTATCGATGTGGATGTCTTCGAACCGGTAGTCGCCGGCGATCAGGCCGGGCAGCATTCCGGAATAGGGCGTGTGCTGTCCGCGGCTGATCAAGGTCAAGCTCGCGTCGGCGACCGGGCTCAAGCCGAACTCGCGCAGCACCGTCACATGCGCATGGCCGGCCCCGATCAGCACGACATTCTTTCGCTGCGGTTGCGTCAGTCTCTGCATGTTGTCTCGCGCGAACAGATTCGCTCGGAGCGTCAATCGCATGGCGCGAGACAGGCTCGCAATGCTTACAAGACGGCCGTGATTCCGCCTTGGCCGCGCTATACGTCAAGGCGCGGTCCGGCGGCGGTGTTTGGTTGATTATACTCTGTAACGGCCGCGTCTGTGCCGCTCGACGGTTACTCGATCGGGCGGTACAAGGCGGCTAAGCTTGAATTTCAACGAGCGGAAAAAAATGTGCGGCATTGCCGGCATGATCGACTGGCGAGCCTCGACCGGCTCCGAAGCGCTGCGCGCACGCGGCGAAGCTATGAGCGACACGCTGCGCCATCGCGGTCCCGACGGCAGCGGCATATGGGTGGAGGCCGAGAGCGGCGCGATGCTCGCGCAGCGGCGGCTTGCCATTATCGATCTCAGCGCGGGCGGGGCGCAGCCGATGCAGTCGGCCGACCGCCGCTATGTGATCACCTTCAACGGGGAAATCTACAACTACCGCGACATTCGCCGCGAGCTTGAAGCTTGCGGCCGGATCATGCGCAGCGACTCGGACACCGAGGTGCTGCTGGAGGCATGCGCGGCATGGGGCGTCGAGGGCGCGGTCGAACGCGCCATCGGCATGTTCGCCTTTGCGCTGTGGGACCGAAACACCCGGACGCTGTTCCTGGTGCGCGACCGGCTCGGCATCAAGCCGATGTACTACGCGGCGACGCCTGATCGGCTGCTGTTTGCGTCCGAGCTCAAGGCGCTGCGCGCGGTGTCTGACTGGACGCCGAGCATCGACGACGACGCCGTCGCCGGTTATTTGCGGCACGGCTATATCGCGCAGCCGCGCACCATTTATCGCGAAGCGGCGAAACTGCCGCCCGGCCATATCCTCGTTGCGCGCGCGGACGGTTCGCCGAAGATCAACTGCTTCTGGGACTTGCGCGGCATTGCGATCGCGGGCCAAGCCCGCAATGATCCTGCGCCGGACGCGGAGGAAGCGGTCGAGCGTCTCGATGCGCTGCTGCGCGATGCGGTGCGGCTGCGGATGATCGCCGACGTGCCGCTCGGCGCATTCCTCTCGGGCGGGATCGATTCATCGACCGTCGTCGCCTTGATGCAGGCGCAGAGCACGCGGCCGGTGAAGACGTTCTCCATCGGTTTTCACGCGCACGGCTACGACGAGGCGCAGTACGCGCGGCAGGTCGCGGCCCATCTCGGCGCCGACCACACCGAGTTCTATGTCGAGCCGCGCCACGCGCTCGAGGTTATTCCGCGGCTGTCGGAGTGGTACGACGAGCCATTCGCCGACCCCTCGCAAATACCGACTTTTCTGGTCTCGGAACTCACCCGCCGACACGTCACCGTCGCCCTTTCCGGCGACGGCGGCGACGAACTATTCGCCGGCTATCCCCGCTATCTGTGGGCGGAGCGGCTTGCGCATGCGCTGGGCGCAGTTCCCGGCATGCTGCATCGGCCCATAGCGGGCGCGCGGCGCGCGCTGTCGCCGCCGCCGTGGAACCGCCTGCTCGGATGGGTTCCCCCGCGATGGCGGGGCCAGCTGTCCGGCGATAAGCTGCACAAAGCGGCAACTCTCTTCGACCATCCCGAACCGGACGCCATCTATCGTCGTCTGGTGAGCCAATGGGACAAGCCGGAGGAGGTCGCCGCACGCGGCGGCGAGCCCCACGGCCCATTGTGGGATGCAACGCTCGCGCGCGACTTTCCCGACCTCATTCCGCGTCTGCAGTATCTCGACATGATGACCTATCTGCCCGACGATATCCTCGCCAAGGTCGATCGGGCGACCATGGCGGTCGGCCTCGAAGGGCGCGTGCCGTTGCTTGATCATCGCGTCGTCGCCTATTCCTGGACTTTGCCGCTCGACTTCAAGCTGCGCCATCGCCAGGGCAAATGGCTGCTGCGCCGCGTGCTCGACCGTTATGTGCCGCAGCGGCTGATCGATCGGCCGAAGATGGGGTTTGCCGTGCCGATCGATTCTTGGCTGCGTGGGCCGTTGCGGGACTGGGCCGAGTCGCTGCTCGCGCCGGCGCGTCTCACCTCCTTCGGTCTGGTTCGCGCCGAGCCGGTGCGCCGCGCTTGGCAAGAGCATCTCGACGGGACGCGCAATTGGCAGTACCCGCTGTGGACCGTTTTGATGCTGCAAGCCTGGCGCGAACGATGGGCGGCGTGAGCGAGCGTCCGCGAAAGGTCCTTTATGTCATTACGCACCTTTGGGTCGGCGGCGCCGAAGCGACGCTGACGCGCCTCGTCACGGCCGAACAGAAGATTGCCGACGAGAGCATCGTCGTGGCGCTTCGGCCCGGAGGACCGCATGCCGACCGCATGCGCGCGGGCGGCGTCACTGTGGTGGAATTGAACTTCGGCGCGCTGTTCGGCATCCCGGCCGGCCTTTACCGGCTGGCGAAGCTGATCGCTCGGACAAAGCCGGACATCGTGCAAGGCTGGATGTACCACGGCGACCTTGCGGCGCTGATCGGGCTGATCCTGTCGGGGCGACGCCGAATGACCCGGCTCGCCTGGGCCATTCGCGGCTCCGATATCGATTTCAGCCGCTACAGCTTGCAACTCCGGCTGGTGGTTAAAACTTGCGCGTTGCTGTCGCGACTTCCCGACCTGATCACCGCCAATTCTGCTGCGGGCCTCAAGATTCATTTTGGCTATGGCTACCGGCCGCGCCGCGCGGAGATCATCCCCAATGGCATCGATACCCGGCGCTTTCGCCCAGACTCAAGTTTGCGGGCTGAGGTCCGGCGCGAGCTCGGCATCCCCGCCGCGGCGATCGTTCTTGCCCATGTCGCCCGGGTCAATCCGATGAAGGACCACGAAAGTTTTCTCGAAGCGATGGCCGGATTGCCCGACCTGCGCGCCTTGCTGATCGGCGCCGACACTGAGAATCTGCCCGACCGGCCTAACCTGCTGCGTCTTGGCCGTCGCGATGACGTCGAACGGTTGCTGCCCGCGGCGGATTTCGTCGTGTCGAGCTCCGCCTTCGGCGAAGGTTTCTCCAATGCGCTCGCAGAGGGAATGGCCTGCGGGCTACCGGCGGTCTCGACCGATGTCGGGGATGCCGCGATCATCGTGGGGGATAGCGGCGCGATCGTTCCGCCACGCGATCCGCAGGCTCTGGCGTCAGCGATCCGCGCGCTGGCCAATGAAGCGCCCGTAGCGCATGCCGAACGGTCGCGGCGCGCGCGTGCGCGCATCGTCGAGCAATTCTCCCTCGAAAGATCCATCACGCGATGGTCGGAATGCTACGCGGCGATCTTGTCGCCGCGCGCGCGCTAGAGGGAACGCCTTCGCCGTCACCGAGACGCCTGTGGCGCGGTGGGCTTCCAACCGGACAGGAGCGCGCTGTGGAGCGCCGTGTCGGCGGCGAGAAGGTGCGCGAGGCCGTTCCAGTGTCCGTCCGTCGGGAATTCGAAGCGCTCGCCGGTCGCCCGGAAATGCGTGAAGAAGGCGGGGTCCATGTCGGTCGCCTCGTAGCCGGCCCGCCGCGCCGCCGCGATGAAGAACTCACGCATTTGCACGAAATAACTCGCGGCAACCGCTGGATTGTCGCTCGGATAGCGGATGCCATCGACCACGCAGAGCACGCTTCCCGGCGGCCAGCCGGCATACGCGGAAAGGTCGTGCAGGAAGGCAAGAACTGCGGCCTTCGACCAACGGAGCCGATCGGCATCCGCTGAGGCCGAGGTGTTGCCGACAAAATTGTCGGCGCGCGCCGGGCGCACGACGCTCATGAATTCGTTGGCAAGCGCAGGCAAATGCTCGTGGGCCTGCAAATTGAACAAGACATAACGGGCGAGCGCGCTCTTGCGCGCGGCGAGGCGCAGCAGGCTCGGCTCGTAATCGAACCGCTGCAGGCGCAAGGCGCCGCCCGCTCCCGCGACGTAGTGGTGAAATCCAGGGCCCTGCTTGTAGATCGCCAGGCTCTCGTCGAAATCGTTGCCGACGACAACGATGATGAGCGCTTGCGCCTTCCACTTCTCGCGCGCTTCGCGCGCCCAAGCGAGATATTGGCTGAGCGGCGCGCCGGAAGCGGCGAAGCTGTAGACGCGGATCGCCGGGGCGAGAGCCTTGGCCAGCCGGCCCTGCAACGTGTCCTGAGGGGGAACCATGGCCGCTTCGACATAGGAGTCCCCAACCACGGCCAATAACGGACGCGAGTCGTTGGCTTCGTAGTTTTGCTCGTTCACGTAGCCCGCATTGTTGACGCGAATGCGGTTCACGATGGAGAAGTTCCAGTCGCGCGACCAGGTCACGTTGCGGTTGGGCGTGAAATGAAAGACCGGCGCCGACGCGTTGACCGGCATCGCCATCAGGCCGTCATTGACCGGAAGAAAGCGGCAAACCGCTTCGCCGACGGCGAGCGCGAGCGCAATTCCGATCAGGATCGAGATCGCGGCGAAAAACTTATCGCGCATTTGACATCCCGGCGATGATGGCTCGAGGGTCCGAGCAAATCATGGACACTCATAGCAAATTCCGCGTCGATCTTGAGCGAAAGATGGCGGTGAGCGTTGCGCCGGGCGGCAAGAATTGCCGGCGTGGCGGCTCACGCCGCCTCGATCGCCTCTACGCCCATGACCACGCGGACCTTGCGGCCAAGCAGGTCAAGAAGAACGGCGACGCGCTCCCGATCGGTCATACCTTCGAACAGGCCGAGACTGTCGCCGAACGCGCCGGACCGCACCCGCACCTTGGCTCCGGGAGCAAAGGTCGGACTGTCGAGGTTCACGAGACCTTCGGAATCCTCACGCTCCTGCAGTTCCGCAATCACCTTGTCGGGGACGACTGCAGGCTCATCGCCATGGCAGACCAGATGGGCGACGCCGAAGGTCGAACCGATGGCGCGCCATCGCTGCGTCGCCCGGTCGACCAGGACGAACACATAGCGGGGAAACAAGGGCGCAGATACGATTTCTATCCGCCGCGCATGCCGCCGGCGCTTGCGGTAGCGCGGAAAGAAAACCGCGTAGCCCTGACGACGAAGATTGAGCGCAGCCTTGGCTTCGGCATGTGCATGCGTATGCGCGACATGCCATTTCGCACTGCCGGCGGTCATGACCAAGCGGTTCCCATCGTCGAGCTTCGCAGCAGTTTCGGCACCAGCACGTGCTCGGAGCCGAGCGCGGCGATGGCGCGCGCGTAGCTCTTCGGTCCATTCGCCATGTCGGTTACAACGATCGCGTCGAAGGGCTCCTTGATCCGCTCGAATGAATCGAAAGCGGGCACGCCCATGAACCGCGACCCGCGTGCCGCCTCATCGACGAGGCCGACGATCTCGACCCCGGTCTCAAACGCGCAAATCAAGGCGATTTCCGCGAGATCGGAGCGGCCAGCGAGCACGATGCGCGTCAATCCGGCCCGGCGGGCGGTATCGAAGGTCTGCCGGCAATCGGCCTTCGCCTGGCGGAAGAAATCGAGCGAGAAGGACAAATACTCGATCGTCAGCCGGGACTTCTCGGCGAACCCGCGTGGCGTCAGGTAGTAGGCGTAGCGCCGCGCCGGCGCGCGCCGCATCTTGACCAGCCCCTTGCGGACGCAGCGCTTGAGATACGCATTGAGCAGGCCGAGTGCGATGCCAAGTTCGGTCGCGAGCTGGCGCTGCGACTGAGTTTCATCGCGCTCCACCGATTCGAGCAGACCGAGCATGATGCGCGCCTGCTCTGCATTCTGCCGCTGCGTCGTCTCGCGCAATGATTCCCGTCCTGCCTCCGCGCCCGCGATCCGCCCGTTCCGGCGGAGCTTAGCGTCGCCTCCGTGGTCGCGGCCGCAGCTCCTGCGACCGGCGATTCAATGTGTTTGCCGAATTGCTCTAGACTGTTCACGCCGTGAACGTCAAGGCGCGGTTGGGTTGGCTTAAATACAAATTAGCGCAAAAAAGCTAGGCGCCACGCCGCTTCAAGCGTCACGAATGCCGCCGACACGGTGTGATCAAAACCTCTGCGGGCTTAAGGCCGCTTCGGGCGAACAAAGGTCTTGCTGGACGCCCGCACTTCGCGTGCGATGAAGTCCCACACCGCGCTCACCCGCGCGACATCCCGCAGGTCGGAATGGGCGACGAGCCAGTAGCTGCGCATCGCGCGGATTTCCGGCAGCACACACACAAGTTCTTTATGCAGTCTGGCGATAAAGTCATGCAGCATGGCGACGCCGTGGCCGCGGCGCACCGCCTCGAGCTGACCGACGACGCTGGCGCATTCGAAGCGCCGGCCCGCCAATCGCTCGAGTTGCTTGGCGTAATCGAGCGCCTGGCTATAAGCGAGATCGTCCACATAGGTGATCAGCGTGTGGCCGCCGAGATCGTCGGGCCGGCTGATGCGCCCATGCCGCTTCAGATAGTCCCGCGAAGCGTAAAGGCTGACGCCATAATCGATCAGTTTCATCGCCACCAACCGCCCTTCGCTCGGCCGGTCGATGGTGATCGCCATGTCGGCCTCGCGTTTCGACAGCGAAAACAAGCGCGGCAATGGCACGAGCTGGATGGTGAGTTCCGGATGATCTGCCGCAAACGCGGCAAGGCGCGCGGCGAGAAAATAGCTTCCGATCCCGTCAGGGGCGCCGATGCGCACGGTGCCGCCCAGAAGGCCTTGTTCTCCTTGGAGACGCTCGCTTCCGCGCAACATCTCGGTATCGATCCGCTCGGCTATTCCAAGCAGAAGTTCCCCCGCCGGCGTCAGCC
>Ga0075351_1000092_pt1 | contig 11669 bp, 9 predicted proteins | sample Sandmound_ThreeS_3_FD_120091 | JGI IMG/M metagenome (GOLD analysis project Ga0075351, IMG submission 120091) | Natural and restored wetland microbial communities from the San Francisco Bay, California, USA, that impact long-term carbon... | ecosystem: Environmental > Terrestrial > Soil > Wetlands... | reverse complement strand
TAGTCAAGAAGTCTATCCATCCATTTGAGTTTGTAGGAATACTTCTCTGAGACGGGATTGCCGTTCGGCAGGTAGATGGAGGCGGCCCGGACGACGCCTGCCGGCGTCGAGACCACCGCTTCGATGAAGCGCGCATGGTCGTCGGAATGATCGCCCGGCAGGCGCGGGATTACCTCGTCGAAGGGGAGGCGGGAAAAGATGGCGACGCCGTTAAAGGTCTTCTGCCCGTGCACGGCGACATTGTAGCCGAGCGCCTCGATTGGCTCGCGCGGGAACGCGTCGTCCATGCATTTCGTTTCCTGCAGGCAGACGATGTCGGGTCGCCGGTCCTGTAACCAAGATATGAGGTGATCAAGCCGCTGCTTGACCGAATTGACGTTCCAGGTCGCAATCAGCATGGGCGTCTCGTTTGGCCGCGCACGGTCCAAGCGGGTTTGCGTAAGGCCGCGGCAGGGCGAGGGCAAGCGAAGCCGACTATTACATTTTGGCAAGCTTCCGGCGACGGGGCTGCGTGCACTAAGCCGACATGCTACATAGATAAATCGCGACACTGTGGATGGCTCGCACGCCGGTGAAGAACCGGCGAGCGCGCGGGAGTCGAGGCCTGGGAGTTAGGGCGAGACACCACGAGGCCGTGCACGGGCGAACCCGAGAAAGACCACGTTTCATGAAAAAGCCTGGGCTCCTTGTCGCGGCAGCAGCGGTAATCGCGCTCCTGGGCGGCGTGGCGGCCATGCAGTGGTTCAGCGCGAACGAGCGCGCCGCCGCGCAGGCGTCCAAAGCGGCGCAGGCGCGCGTCGTGACGGTCGAAGTCGGAAAGGCGGTCAAGAAGAGCGTGCCCGCGATCATCGAGGGGCTCGGAACCGTGACGCCGCTCGCCAGCGTCGCTGTGCGTACGCGGATCGACAGCGAGATTGCCGGCATTCATTTCGCCGATGGCGCGCTGGTGGAAAAGGGCGACCTGCTCGTCAGTCTCGACACCCGCGCGCTAGAAGCGCAGATCCGCCAGGCGGAAGCCCAGCTCGCACGCGATCAGGCGCAGCTCGCCGGCGCAGAGCGCGACCTGCGGCGCTATACCGAACTGGTCGCCCGCCAATCGACGCCGCAGGTCAATCTCGACAACGCCCGCACCCAGGTTGACGTGTATCGCGCGGCGATCCTCGCGAGCCAAGCGCTCATCGACAATCTCAAGGTCCAGTTGAGTTATTGTACGATCCGCGCGCCGATCAGCGGGCGGATCAGCCAGGCCAACGTGAAGGTCGGCAATCTGGTTCGCATGGCGGATATCCAGCCGATCGCGACCATCAATCAGGTTGCGCCGGTCTATGTCTCGTTCACCGTCCCCCAACGTGCGCTCCCGGAGGTGCGGACGGCTTTGGCGAGCGGCGACGCCCCGGTCGAGGCCATCGTTCCCGGAGAGTCGCGCCGCGCAAAGGGCTCCGTGAGCATGATCGAAAACGCGGTGGATAGCGCCACGGGCATGGCGATAATCCGCGCCGCGATGCCGAACAAAGACGAGCTCCTCTGGCCCGGCACGCTCGTTACTGCGCGGCTCACGCTGCGGACGGACGACGCCGTCACCGTTCCGGCGGCTGCGGTGCAGGTGAGCCAGCAAGGCACGTTTGTCTACGTCGTCGCCGACGGGACGGCCCATGTGCGGCCGGTAAAAGTGGCCCGGACGCAAGGGGAGGAAACCGTTCTCGAGAGCGGCCTGCTCGGCGGCGAGACGGTCGTCACCGACGGCCACCTCCAGCTCAACGATGGGACGCGCGTCAACCCGCGAACGCGTCAGGAAGCGCCGGCGCGCAAGGCAGGAACATGAGCCTGTCGGAAATCTGCATTCGCCGCCCGGTGCTGACGACGCTGATCACCGCGTCCATGCTGGTGTTCGGTTTCTTCGCCTACCGGCTGCTACCGGTCGCGGCGCTGCCCACGGTCGACTTCCCGACCATCGCCATTACGGCAACCCTGCCCGGCGCGAGTCCGGAGACGATGGCCGCCTCGGTCGCCTCACCGATCGAGCGCCAGCTGTCGACGATCTCCGGGGTGAGTTCGATGACGTCGAGTTCCTCGCTCGGCTCGACGCAGATCATCGTGCAGTTCGACCTCAACCGCGATATCGACGGAGCGGCGCTTGACGTGCAGACCGCGCTCTCGGTCGCGCAGCGCCGGTTGCCGGTCGAGATGACGACGCCGCCGACCTTCCGCAAGGTCAATCCCGGCGATTTCCCCATCCTCTACATCAGCCTGGTCTCGCCGACGCTGCCGCTGTCGACGGTGAACGACTATGCGGAGACCACGCTTGCCCAGCAGATTTCGCAGATTCCGGGCGTAGCGCAGGTGCTGGTCTATGGCGCGCAACGCTTTGCCGTTCGGGTGCAGGTCGATCCGGTCGCCGCCGCAGCCCGCAACGTTTCGCTCGAAGACATCCGGAACATCGTTTCCAAGACCAACTCCAACACCCCCGTGGGCACGATCACGGGCGATCGCCAGAACGTGACGCTCACCGCCACTGCGGCGATGATGCGCGCCGCGGAATACCGCGACGTGGTCATCGCCTATCGCAACGGCGCGCCGGTCAAGCTGAGCGACGTCGCGCGCGTCGTCGACAGTGTCGAGAACGACAAGATCGCGAGTTACTTCAACAACGAGCGCGCGATCGTGCTCGCCATCCAGCGCCAGCCCTCCGCCAACACGGTGGCCGTGGTCGATGCGGTGCGCGAAAACATTCCCTCCTATCGCGCGCAAATCCCGGCCGCGATCCGGATGGAAGTGCTGATGGACCGCTCGGTCTCGATCCGCGACTCGGTCTCCGACGTTCAGCACACGCTGATGATCGCGATCGGCCTGGTCATTCTGGTGATCTTCTTGTTCCTACGGAAATTGCCGGCGACCATCATCCCCGGGCTTGCGGTGCCAGTGTCGCTCATCGGCACATTCGCGGCGATGTATGCGTTCGGTTTCTCCATCAACAACATGACGATGCTGGCGCTCACGCTGTCGGTCGGCTTTGTCGTCGACGACGCCATCGTCATGCTGGAAAACATCGTGCGCCATATCGAGGCCGGCATGCGGCCGTTCGAAGCCGCGCTCAAGGGCGCCCGCGAGATCGGCTTCACCATCATTTCGATCACGCTCTCCCTCATTGCGGTCTTCATTCCGGTCTTGCTGATGGGCGGGCTGGTGGGCCGGGTGTTCCGTGAGTTCGCCGTCACCATCTCGGTCGCGATCCTGATTTCGGGCTTCGTCTCATTGACGCTGACGCCGATGCTGTGCGCGCGCCTGTTGGGCAGCGAGCGCCATGCGGCGAAACAAAATCCGGTGCTGCGGCTGTTCGAACGCGCGTTCAACGGCATGCTGCGCGCATATGAATGGTCGCTCGATCGCGTGCTTCGCCACAAGGCGGCGATGCTCGTCGTGACGATCGCCACCATGCTCGGCACGATCTGGCTCTATATCGTGATTCCCAAGGGGTTCTTCCCCACTGAGGACACCGGCTTCATCGCCGCGACCGTGGAAGGTCCGGCGGACATTTCGTTCAAGGCGATGTTGGAGCGCCAGCGCCAGATCGCCGAGATCGTGCGCTCCGATCCTGCCGTCATCTATGTCAACTCGACGACCGGTTCGGGCGGACCCAATTCAACCACCAATAACGGCCGCATGTTCATCGCCCTCAAGCCGAAGAAAGAGCGCGAAGGTTCGATGGCGGTGATTCAACGGCTACGTCAGAAAACGGCCGGCTTCGTCGGCATGGCCGTATATTTCCAGAATGTGCAGAACCTGAACATCACCGGTCGTATAACGAAAGGCGAATACCAGTACACGTTGCGCTCAAGCGACACGAAAGATCTGTATCGGATCGCCCCCGAATTGCGCGACAAGATCGCGCGGCTCGAAGGGGTGCGCGACGTCGGCAGCGACCTCTACATCAGCAATCCGCAGATGACGATCGAGATCGACCGCGAGCGCGCCGCGGCCTACGGAATCTCGGTCGAGCAGGTTCGTCAGGAACTGTTCAATGCGTTCGGCACGCGCCAGGTTGCGACCATCTACACGCCGTCGAACGACTACGAAGTGATCCTGGAGAGCCTGCCGGAGTTTCAGTCCGATCCCTCGGCGCTGTCCAAGATCTTCTTGAAGACCGGATTGAGCGGGATAGGGGCTGCCGCCGCCGGCAGCACGGTCGCGCCGGGCGGCGGCGTCACCGGCGCCACTTCCCCCACTGGGCCGACGGTTCCGCTCTCTGCGGTGACGAAAATCGTGCCGACGGTCGGGCCGTTGCAAGTCAGTCACCAAGGTCAACAGCCCTCGGTGACGATCTCGTTCAACCTCGCGCCAGGGTTCTCGCTCGGCCAGGCGGTGGACGCGATCCACAAGATCGAGCGCGAATCGAATCTGCCTGCGTCGATCGTCACCGGTTTCGAAGGCTCGGCGCAAGTCTTCCAGGACTCGTTGCGCGGGCAGGGCATTCTCCTGCTTGCCGCCGTGTTCGCCGCCTATGTCGTGCTCGGCATTCTTTATGAGAGCTTCATTCACCCGATCACGATCATCTCCGGATTGCCATCGGCGGGCGTCGGCGCGCTGTTGACGCTCATGGCGTTCCGCATGGACCTGTCGGTGATCGCCATGATCGGCATTGTCATGCTGGTCGGCATCGTCAAGAAGAACGCGATCATGATGATCGACTTCGCGATCGAGCGACGGCGCGTGGGGCTCGGCGCCGAACCGGCGATCCGCGAAGCATGCCTGTTGCGCTTCCGGCCGATCATGATGACGACGTTCGCGGCGATCTTCGGCGCCTTGCCGGTCGCGCTCGGCGCCGGCGCCGGAGCCGAGTTGCGTCAGCCGCTCGGCATCGCGGTCGTGGGCGGCCTAATTTTTTCGCAATTGCTGACGCTCTACATTACGCCGGTCGTCTACATCTATCTCGATCGCTTCGACCGGCGGCTGCGGCGTCGCCTCGAGCCGCAGCTTGAGGAAGTGCGTCCGCGCGAGCGGCCCGCTATCGCAGCCGAATAAGCAACGCTCGCACGCTTCCGCGCGTTCGCGGGTGTTGCCTTTGTTTTCCCGATGAACGGCCAATGAACAGACCGTCCATATTCTTGCTGAGTTTGTTAGTTACTTTGCGCCTCGATCGTGACTCGCGTCGCGCCGATAGACCAAAGCTGTTTTGAGGCAACTAACGATCAACCGTTCTATTGACCGAAGGCGGCTGATCGGATCGGGACATGCCCAACCGATGATCCAGCCCGCGTCGGGGCGACGCGCGCCCGCGATCGGCGTGGTCGTAAGACGACAACAAGGGAGAAGAGGAATGCGTGGTGCCTTTATTGGTATGGCTGTTGCGACCGGGATTGCGCTCGGCGGAATGACGGGCGCGTCCGCTGCGCCGGCGAGCGGCGCGGCAATTCTAGGCGGAGCAGCCGAAGCCAATCCGGTGGTCCAGGTGCAGCACTGGCGCTGGGGCAGCGGCGGCTGGGGCTGGGGCTGGCACGGACCGCGCCGCAGCCACTGGCGTTGGGGCAGCGGCGGCTGGGGACCGCGTTGCCGTATCCGGTGCGGCCCGTACCGTTGCTGGCGCGCGTGCTGGTAACGGGGGCGATCCAGTTCGAAGAAGGGGTCGGCCGCCGTTGGCGCCGGCCCTTTTCATTTAATCGCGCCGCGCAGCGCCTCGATGCAACGAAGCGGTGGTCGCGCGCTCGACGCTGGAGCCTGAGCGGTCGCATTTTCTGCGGCGAACCGGTTTCCACTTCGCCGGAAAATGCTCTACCGCCGGTGCGATCTTTTTCCGCCCTTTATCTTTTTGAGGGCAAGAGGCAGGAGTTTGAATTGCTCTTGACTCCGTTCGTCGGCGACAAAGCAGGCGCAGTAATCGGCGGACGGAACGCGCGGATCGGTGGCGCAGCGATGGAACGCGGTAAGTTCGTCGATGCCTCCATAGTAAAAGTAGGGCGCAATCATGTAGCGCTGAGCGCCGTTGGGCGATCCGCCAAAGCGATCGATCTGGCCCTTTAGGCTCGGCTCAACTTTGAGCAACATTTCACGGAACGCCTCGCCTTCCATGAAATTGTCCGGCAATTGATCGAACGGGCCGTCGAAGTAGTTGTTGACCTGGGAATTCGTATAGAAGACGCCGATCAGGATTTTCCGCGGCAGCCGGTCATCGCGGTAGAAGGCAAAGCCGGTGCGCTTGCCGATCAGGATGCGGTCGGTCTGCGGCGAGGGATCGAAGCCTTCCGGCACGGCGGCCGTCTCGTCCAGAATGTACAAAAAGATTCTGAGCCGCTCGTTGAACACCAGGAAGAACCGGAGCCCCGACTCGTCGGCAACGGGACCGACGAACGTCTCGCCCGGCGCAAGCCCATCCGGCGGCGGCTTTACCTGCGTTAGATCATTGAGCGCGAATAGGACGCTGCGTCCCTGGTAGGTCACGCGATAGAGAAAGCGTTCGAGCTTCTCGACGGTGACGCCGGTTGACGCGTCCAACAGGCGATAGGTGAGGGTGGTTTCGCGACGCCACACCTCCATGTTCTCGGAATAGGCGAAGTGCAACTTGCCTTGGTCGCGATCGCTCGCGTCCAGCCGGACATGCCATTGTACGGCACGCCGTCGTGCACGAACGTGAAGTAGTAGTAATTCTCGGTCGGGTAGACCTTCACCCGATCTGGCAGGCTATTGAAGACGAAAGTGAAGACTGCCATCGGATCGTCGATTGCAAGCTTGGTCTGCCGGTCGACCTCCTCGATATAGCTCTGGTTGGTCTTGAGCTGCGGCCAATCCTCCGATTGGCCGAAGGCGGCCGTGGCGAGAGCCAAGAACGGCGCCGCCACCAGCAGCATTCCCGAACCGCGTGCGACCGCCGGCCTTCGCCGCAATGTCGGGCGGCGACGATTGCTTCGGACGTCGATCATCACGATTTGCTCCAAAGCCAACGAACGGCGAAGTGCGCAGATCAACTCCGCCAAGTTTCGTGTTGCCCGCGGGGGCGGCGTTCGAAGGGGAATGCGTTTTCTTCGCAGGCGCGCCTAGCGCTCGACCCGGATCCAGCCGTCCGGCCCGAGCCGCTCCTGCGGCAAGAACCTCGCCTTGTAATCCATCTTGCGCGAACCGGGGACCCAATAGCCGAGATAGACGTAGCCGAGCCCCATGCGCCGGGCTCGCGCGATATGGTCGAGGATCATCAGCGTTCCGAGCGATCGGCGGCCCTCATCCGGCTCGAAGAAGGAGTACACCATCGACAGTCCATCCTTGAGGACGTCGGTCAAGGCGACGGCGAGAAGATCGCCGCGCCGGCCGGAGCCGTTGTCGGGGCCGCGCCGCCGGTACTCGACCAAACGCGTGCTGACATGGCTGTCCTCGATCATCATGGCGTAGTCGAGCACCGTCATGTCGGCCATGCCGCCGTCCTGATGGCGCGCGTCCAAGTAGGCGCGAAAAATGCCGTATTGCTCCGAGGTGGGCGTTGCCACCCGCATCTCGCCGAACACGTCGGCATTGCGGTCGCGGATGCGCCGCATGTTGCGCGTCGGCCGGAACTCGTCGACCACGACGCGCACCGAAACACAGGCGCGACAGTTCTCGCAGGCTGGCCGGTAGGCGATCGATTGGCTGCGACGAAAGCCGCCCTGGGTCAGAAGATCGTTGAGGTCGCTGGCCCGCTCGCCGACAAGGTGAGTGAACACCTTGCGTTCCTCCCGGTCGGGAAGATAGGGGCAGGAGGAAGGCGCAGTGAGATAGAACTGCGGGGTGTCGCGTGAGTGCCGGGTCATAGCGGCGTCCCCGCTGACCCTTCGGGCGGCCTCACCCCCGCACAATGCTCACTGGAAGATGTGATGCCGAATGCCATTTCCCGTTCAATAGTGGGGACCGAATTCTGTAATGCGCTGCACGCGCTGCTCGTTGTTGATGACGACCGTTCCTAAGACAATATCATGGAGAAGGCGATGGCGGTGATTGAAAAAGCACACGAGCAGCACGAGCGGCGTCAGCGCTGAGATAAGAACCCAGAACAGGATCCCATGCACGGCGCCAAGCACGAAATAGGCGGGCGCACCATACCAAGTCCGCATCTCGATATCGACCATCCGCATGCCGATGGTCGCCGATTGGGGTCCGCTGAACGTGAGCCCGTAGTAGAACACCGCCCAGACGATCGCCGCCGGGCTTAACACCCAGTACAACACCCAGCCGACGCCGAGGGTGACGATTCCGAGCAGAAAGATGAAAATGGCGGCGAGCACCACGGGCACCGCAATGATGACCACATCGATGATGAAGGCGATCACCCGGCGCGGCAAAACGCCCTCGAACAGCTCCGGACTGAGGATCGGGTCGAAGGCGTGCGGCCGTTCCTCAAGCGCATCGCCGCGGGGTCTGACTTCCTCGTTTGCCATTTTGGCTTTCCGGTTCGCTGGTCCGCCGGCCGCGACGGTGCGTCCGATTCCACGGCGTCCGAGCAGGCGGCGATGCGAAATCGAGGCCGCGCCAATACGCGCCGCACGGCACATGGATAAGCGATGCTTTGGGCGCAGGCAAGGCGCGCCGGCGCCGGTTGATCGCTCTTTCCAGGCCTTCCGCGACGAGGATGCGCCGTGACCGTGACCCTCGCTACGATCAAGGCCGCACGCCGGACGCTCGCTGGCCAAGTGCTGGCGACGCCGATGCTGCCGGCGCCCAGGCTCTCCGCCCTTACCGGCGCGGAAGTCTACGTCAAATATGAGAATCTTCAGGTCACCAACTCGTTCAAGGACCGCGGCGCCTTCGTGAAGCTCGCAGCGATGTCGGAAGCGGAGCGTCGTCGCGGGGTCATCGCCATGTCGGCCGGCAACCATGCCCAAGCGGTCGCCTATCACGCCGCGCGGCTCGGCATTCCGGCGACCATCGTGATGCCGGTGACGACGCCGCTCGTGAAGGTCGCCGCGACCCGCGCTTACGGCGCGACCGTGGTGCTCGATGGGGAAACGATAACCGAGGCGCAGCAGCGCACCGAAGCGGTCGCGGCGGAGCAAGACCTTGCATGGGTTCACCCCTACGACGATCCGCAGATCATCGCCGGGCAGGGCACGATCGCGCTCGAGATGCTCGAGGCGGTGCCCGGCCTCGACGTGCTTGTGGTTCCGATCGGCGGCGGTGGGCTGATCGCGGGAAACGCGGTCGCCGCGCGCGCCATCAACCCCGCAATCGAAGTTTTTGGCGTCGAGGCGGCGCTCTACCCGTCGATGCGCAACGCAATCACCGGGGAGAACCGCCCGATCGGCGGGCCGACGCTCGCCGAAGGCATCGCCGTCAAGAATGTCGGCCGACTCACGCTCCCGATCGTGCGGGAGCTGGTCGCCGACATCATCCTGGTCGACGAGGCCCAACTCGAACGGGCGGTCAACGCCTATCTCACGCTGCAGAAGACCATGGCGGAGGGGGCGGGGGCGGCGGGCCTGGCAGCCATGCTGGCCACGCCGGAGCGGTTCGCTGGCAAACGCGTCGGACTCATCCTGTGCGGCGGCAATATCGATCCGCGCATCCTCGCCTCGATCATGGTGCGCGAGCTTGAGCGCGAAGACCGCATCGTTTCCTTCCGGCTAACCATCAGCGGCGACCGTCCCGGGGTGCTCGGAACAATTGCAACTTTATTGGGCAAACTCGGAGGGAATATATTGGCGGTTGATCACCACCGGCTGTTTCTCGACATTCCGGCGAAGGGCGCGAAGCTCGACATAACCTTGGAGACGCGCGACAGGCTCCACGCCGAGGAAATCCGCCACGCCCTTGCGGCTGAGGGCTATTGTCCGGTGCAGATCGAAACCGTGAAGGCGATTGAGCGCTGATCGCGGTCGCGCGCGGGAGACGGGATAAGAGAAGCCGAAGCCCCAGCAGACGCCCTGGTGTCCGCTTGGCGCGCAGCACTGCAGGGTCAGTACACCTGCTGCCTTCTAATCTCGAACTCGGTGATCTCCCGTCCGGCGCTTACAGGCTCCGCGATAGCCGGCCGCGGCCGGGGCAGCGGAACTGCAGCGACCCGCGGGCGGCCCGTCGGAACCGGGATCGCGGTCCTTGGCAACTCAGCCGCCGGCTCCACGGAGCGTGACACCAGAGTGGGCGAGAGCAGCGTCTCGGTGCCTCCCATAAAGGGCGACACGGCGGCGACCTCGACCCCCTCCACCGGTGCGGGACCGGGGGCGGGTTTCTCGTTAGCCACCGCGTTTTCCGCCGGGGCCGGAACCTCGACAGCCGCGACGTCGCGCGGCGCTCGCGCCGGCGCGATTTTTTCGATCCGATCGGCCTTGCGGATGATGGAAATATTCGATTCCGGCGCCGGCTCAACAATGGCGGCCGGCTCGGAGGTGGCCTGGTCGTCGACCATGTCCGCCGGCCCGAAGATCGTGTTCGTTGCGAGAACCCATGCGGCGAGCAGCAACACGCCGAACGCCAGCAATGACACCAGCCGGCGCGATCCGCGCCGCCGTTTTCGAACCCCGTCGCGCATGACCTGCCCCCCTAAGGCAATAGTCAGACCGCCCCCTTCAACCTTTCAGCAGCGCGCGGCGCGAAATAGGTGAGAATACCGTCCGCCCCCGCACGTTTGAAGGCGACCAAACTCTCCAGCATCGCCTTCTCGCCGTCGAGCCAGCCCCGCTCGGCAGCAGCCATTATCATCGCATATTCTCCGGAAACTTGGTAGGCAAAGGTTGGCATTGCGAAAGTTTCTTTCACGCGTTGCAGAACATCGAGGTAAGGCATTCCCGGCTTCACGATGAGCATATCGGCGCCTTCGGCGATATCCAGATCGACCTCGAACAGCGCTTCATCTGAATTGGCAGGATCCATCTGGTAAGTGCGCTTGTCGCCAGAGAGATTTGCCGCCGAGCCGACCGCGTCGCGGAACGGGCCGTAGAAGGCCGAGGCGTATTTGGCGGCATAGGCCATGATCTGGACGTCGGATCGCCCCGACTGATCGAGCCCTCGCCGGATCGCGCCAACGCGCCCGTCCATCATGTCCGAGGGCGCGACGATATCGCAGCCCGCCTCGGCCTGGACGAGGGCTTGTTTGACCAGTACGGCGACCGTTTCGTCGTTGACGATGACGCCCTTGCGCAGGAGCCCGTCATGGCCATGGCTGGTGTAGGGGTCGAGCGCGACGTCGCACATGACGCCCAGTTCGGGAACCTCGCGCTTGATGGCGCGGACGGCGCGGCAAACCAGATTCTCCGGGTTCAGGGCCTCGGTCCCATCCGCATCGCGCTTGGCCGGGTCGGTGTAGGGGAAGAGGGCGAGACAGGGAATGCGAAGGGCGGCGGCGCGCTGGGCCGCGCGCACCGCCTCGTCGATGGAGAGGCGCTCGATGCCCGGCATCGAGGCGACCGGCGTCCGGGTTCGTTCGCCGTCGATCAGGAACAGGGGCCAAATCAGGTCGTCGACTGTCAGGACGGTCTCGCGCACCAGCCGGCGCGCCCATTCCGCCCGGCGGTTGCGGCGGGGCCGATGCACGATGTCGAGCCGTTCGGCGCGAGCTGGAGCCTCGTCCGCAACTGGAACGAAACGCATTTTTGACTCCAGCGGGCGCCCGTACTTGATCGCCATTGACTGCCTCCGCGGCTGACGCTCCCGACTGACTCGTGCCCTGACCGAGTTCTTTTAGGCTCACGGCGCGGAGCGGACAACGCCGAGTCCGGCCC
>Ga0075351_1000091_pt1 | contig 11683 bp, 11 predicted proteins | sample Sandmound_ThreeS_3_FD_120091 | JGI IMG/M metagenome (GOLD analysis project Ga0075351, IMG submission 120091) | Natural and restored wetland microbial communities from the San Francisco Bay, California, USA, that impact long-term carbon... | ecosystem: Environmental > Terrestrial > Soil >... | reverse complement strand
GCCGAGGCGGCGGTGATCGGCGTCAAGCACCCGAAGTGGGACGAGCGGCCGATCATCGTCGCGGTGAAGAAGCCCGGCGCGGAGGTCTCGAAGGACGAGCTGCTCAAGTTCTATCAGGGCAAGATCGCCAAGTGGTGGCTGCCCGACGACGTCGTCTTCGTCAAGGAGCTGCCGCACACCGCGACCGGCAAGCTTTCCAAGCTCACGCTGCGCCAGCAGCTCAAGGACTACCGGCTGCCGACGTGATCAAGTCCCGCACGGAGAACCGGATCGCCTTCGTCGAGCTCGCGCGCCTCGACAAGAAGAACGCCCTTACCGGGGAGATGTACGGCCAGCTCGCGGATGCCGTCTCCGGCGCCGACAAGGATGGCCAGGTGCGCGCGGTCCTGCTGCATGGCGCGCCGGACTGCTTCTGCGCCGGCAACGACGTCGGCGACTTTCTCAAGCGCCCGCCGCTGGTGGAAGGCTCGCCGTCGGCGCGTTTCTTCACCGCCATGCAGGAATTGCGCAAGCCGATGGTGGCCGCTGTCGGCGGCCCGGCCGTCGGTATCGGCACGACCATGCTCCTGCACTGCGACATCGTCTATGCGGCGACGAACGCGCGCTTCCAGCTGCCGTTCGTGCCGCTCGGCATCACGCCGGAATTCGGCTCCACCTACATCCTGCCGCTTCTCGCCGGCTACCAGCGCGCCGCGGAGCTCCTGCTCCTCGGCCAGCCGTTCAGCGCCGAGAAGGCGAAGGAAGTCGGCATCGTCACTGCCGTCGTTCCTCCCGAAAACCTCCTGTCTGAAGCCGTAAAGGTGGCAAGCGCGCTGGCCGCGCTGCCGCCGGAGTCGATTCGCCTCACCAAGCAGCTGATGAAGAAGCGGCACGCCCAGATCGTGCGCGAGACCATCGCCGAGGAGGTCAAGGTGTTCTCGGAGCGGCTCGGCTCCGCCGAGGCGAAAGAGGCGATGAGCGCTTTCCTGGAGAAGCGCAAGCCTGATTTCTCGCGTTTCTAGGCTGCTGCGAACAGCGCCGCTGCTCGCCCTGGTCGCGGTGGATGTCGGCCACTACCGCGCCGAGCCGGGCGTGATTTCCTACAGCGGCATTCCGGAATTCGAGTTCAACCTACGCCTTGCTTTTGAAATCAAGAATACATTGGAAAAAGACGGCATGCGCGTGCGCATGATCGGCGAGCGCGGCAACATCATTTTCCTCAACCACCGCACGCGCGCGGCGAAGGGCGCCGATCTCTTCCTCTCGATCCACCACGACTCGGTGCGCGAGCATCTGACGCCGCGGCGCGAAGAGTTCGCCGGCTTCTCGCTGTTCGTCTCGCGGCTCAACTCGCATGCGAAGAAGAGCCTCGCCTGCGCGAGCGCCATCGGCGCCGAGCTGCGCGGCGCCGGCATGACGCCCTCGCGCTATCATGCCGACCCGGTGATCGGGGAAAACCGTCCGTTCGCAGACGAGCTGAACGGCGTGCATTACTACGACAACCTGGGCGTGGGGAAGACGGCGAAGATGCCGGCAGTGCTGGTCGAGGCCGGCGTGATCATCAACCGCGACGAGGAAGCCCGCATGAACGACCCGGAAGTGCGCGCGCGCATCGCGGACGCCGTCGTACGGGGGACGAAGCGGTGCCTGCAATGAGGTTCGCCCTGCTGCCGATGCTCATGCTCAGCGCCGCGGCGCACGCGGACCTCTATCGCTGGCTCGACCCCGGGTCGGGCTCGGTCAAGTTCTCGAATACGCCGCCGCCCTGGTACGAGAGCGGCAGCGGGCCGCAGGTCGAGCGCATTCCCGACGCCAGTCCCGGCGCGCGTCCAGCCGCGGCCGACTCCGCGGCGCCCGACCCGGTAGCGGTGCTGCAGGCGCGCTGGCGCGAGCTGCTGCTGTCGCTCGCGTCGCAGCCGACGCCGGAAGGCGCGCAGGCGCTGATCGCCCTGACCGCCCAGCTCGATCGCGCCGATCCCGCCGGCGCGCGGCGGCGGCAGCAGGAAATGGCGAGCGTGCTGGCCAAGGTGCAGCGATGAGCGCGGTCACGATCCGCAGCCTCGAGCCGCGCGTCGGCCAGGAGGTCGCGGTCTCGCCCTGGATCGAGATGACGCAGGAGCGCATCGACACCTTCGCCAGGGCGATCGAGGACTTCCAGTGGATCCACGTCGATCGCGAGCGCGCGAAGAGCTCGCCCTTCGGCGGCACCATTGCGCACGGCTTTCTCACGCTGTCGCTGCTCTCGCACCTCTCGGAGATGACCTTCTCCTTCTCCGACCGCAGGATGGGGGTGAACTACGGCTTGAATCGCGTGCGCTTCACTTCGCCCGTGCCGAGCGGCGCGCGGGTGCGCGCGCGCTTCACGCTGGCGAAGTTCGAGACAATCGAGGGCAACGGCGTGCAGGTGACCTGGAACACCGTGGTCGAGATCGAAGGCAAGGACAAACCGGCGCTCGTCGCCGAATGGATCGGGAGGCACTATTACTAAGCGATGGAAGCAGAAGCCGCCGGGCTCCAACTGGGGCGAATTCGGCGAAGACGATCAGCGCGGGCGGATGAACTACGTCACCCGCGAGAAAGTGCTGCAGGGAATCGCCGAGGTGAAGGAGGGCAGGACGTTCTGCCTCTCGCTGCCGCTCGACTATCCCGGCGGGCAGGTGCTCAACCCCCGGCGCGCGCCGCCGCGCCTGGCGGCGACCCTGCGCGACAGCGGCCCGCTCAAGGGCGGGCAGAACTTCTGCTACGCGCTCGAGAACGACACGCCCGGCGCGACCGACGTCGTGTGCGACGACGTGGTGCTGCTGACGCTGCAGTATTCGACGCAATGGGACTCGTTCGCGCACATCGGCAGCCGTTTCGACGCCGACGGCGACGGCAAGCGCGAGACGGTCTTCTACAACGGTTTCCGCGCCGGGCAGGATGTGGTTCCCGCTTCTCGGAAAAATTCTGATGCATGGGACAGATTCGAGGGCACGCAGGCGAAGGCGCTCGGCATCGAGAACCTGGCCGAGCACGGCGCGCAGGGCCGCGGCGTGCTCATCGACCTGCACCATTACTTCCAGCGGAAAAGGCATCCGGTGCGCGCCGATGAGCTGCTCGAGATCCTGAAGAAGGACGGCGTGCAGGTGCAGAAGGGCGACATGGTGTGCCTGTACACCGGTTTCGCAGAAGTTCTCTTGGAATCGAAAAAACAATTGGATGCGAAAACCGCGCACGGCGTTTGCAGCGGGCTGGACGGCCGCGACCCGAAGCTGCTTGAGTGGGTGTCCGACAGCGGGCTCGCCTGCCTGATCGCCGACAACTACGCGGTCGAGCTGATTCCGACCGGCATGGATTTCTCGACGCCGCATGCGGCGATGCCGTTGCACGAGCACTGCCTGTTCAAGAACGGCATCCACCTCGGCGAGATGTTCTACCTCACCGAGCTGGCGCGCTGGCTGCGCGGCCACCAGCGCAGCCGCTTCCTCCTCACCGCGCCGCCGCTGCGGCTGCCCGGCGCGGTCGGCTCGCCCTCGACCGCGATCGCCACGGTATGAGCGGCAAGGTCGCCATCGTGACCGGCGGCTCGTCCGGCATCGGCGAGGCTGCGGTGAAAGAGCTGGCGAAGCGCGGCTGGCGGGTTGCCGCCATGGCGCGCAGCAAGGTCGAGAAGGAATTCCGGGGCGACGTCGCCGAGGACGCGGATTGCCGCCGTGTGGCGAAGGCGGTGCTCGACAGGTGGGGCCGCATCGACGCGCTGGTGAACAGCGCCGGCACGACGAAGTTCGTCAAGCACGGCGACCTCGAGGGATTGTCGGCGGAGGACTTCCTCGCCATTTTCCGCATCAACCTGGTCGGGCCCTGGCAGATGATCCGTGCCTGCGCGCCGGCGCTCAAGGCGAGCCGCGGCGCGGTGGTCAACATTTCCTCGGTCGCCTCGGTGCTCGGCACCGGCTCCTCGGTTGCCTATGCCGCATCGAAGGCGGCGCTCGAGACCATGAGCATGTCGCTGGCGCGCGCGCTGGCGCCGGAGATCCGCCTCAACGTCGTCGCCCCCGGCTATGTGAAGACGCCGTGGCAGGTGGCCTGGCACGGCGAGCAGGGCGCCGACGAGGCCGGGCGGCGCTACGCCGCTGCCGCGCCGCTCAAGGCCGCACCCGAGGCGGGCGACGTCGCCGAGGCGATCGCCTGGCTGATCGAAGGCGCGCGCGCCGTCACCGGCCAGGTCGTCTACGTCGACGCAGGCATGCACATCGCCACCTCGCGTTGAGCTTCGACACCATCATCGTCGGCGCGGGCTCGGCGGGTTGCGTCCTCGCCAGCCGTCTTTCGGAAGATCCTGCGAGGAACGTGCTGCTGCTCGAGGCGGGGCCGCGCGATACCAATCTCTGGATCCACGTGCCGCTCGGCTACGGCAAGCTCTTCGCGCGCAGCGACGTCAACTGGGCGTACGAATCCGAGCCCGAGCCGGCGCTGAACGGCCGGCGGATCTTCACCCCGCGTGGCAAGGTGCTCGGCGGCTCCTCGTCGATCAACGGCCTGGTCTACATCCGCGGCCAGCGCGAGGACTTCGACGGCTGGGGCATCCCCGGCTGGGGCTTCGACGATCTCCTGCCCTACTTCCGCAAGTCGGAAATCAAGGTGTCCGAGCTGCCGCGGCACGAGCTCTGCGACGCGTTCATCGCATCGGCGGCCGCGCTCGGCGTCCCGCGCACGGACGATTTCAACGGCCCCTCGCAGGAAGGCACCGGCTACTACCGCGCGACGACGTTTGGCCGCCGGCGCTCGAGCGCGGCGACGGCCTACCTTCGCCCAGCGGAGAAGCGTCCCAACCTGCAGATCGAGACCAATGCATTGGTGACGAAGATCGTGTTCGAGGGCAAGCGCGCGGTCGGAGTCGAGTGCAAGGGAAGGGTCTTCAGGGCGAGAGAAATTCTCCTCTGCGGCGGCGCCTTCAACTCGCCGCAGCTGCTGCAGCTCTCGGGCGTCGGCCCGCGCGCGCTGCTCGAGCGCCACGGCATCGCGCTGGTCCATGACTCGCCGCAGGTGGGCGAGGAGCTGCAGGACCATTTCTACGCCCGCACCTTCTGGCAGTGCCGCAAGAAGATCACCCTCAACGACGACATGGCGAGCTGGTGGCGCCAGGCGCTGATGGGCATGGACTACCTGTTCCGCCGCAAGGGGCACATGATGGTCGCCGGCGGGTACGCGGCGGCATTCATTCGCACGCGACCGGAGCTCAAGCGCCCGGACGCGCAGATCTATTTCATCAACTTTTCCAGCGCCCGCCGCGGCGGCATCCTGCATTCCCATTCCGGCTTCACCTGCGCGGTCTCGCAGATGCAGGTCGAGTCGCGCGGCTCGGTGCGCATCCGCTCGCCGCGTGCCACCGAGCCGCCGGCGATCCGCTACAACTATCTCGCCACCGAGAGCGACCGCAGGGTGATGGTCGAAGGCCTGAAGTTCGCGAGGCGCATCTGCGCCACGCCGCCGATGCGCGCCTACGTGGCGGGGGAATTCCTTCCCGGCGAGGAGGTGAAGAGCGACGAGGACTGGCTCGCCTACTGCCGCGAGTACGGCGAGACGGTCTTCCACCCGACCTCCACCTGCCGCATCGGCAGCGTCGTCGACGAGAGCCTGCGCGTGAAGGGCGTCGCGAACCTGCGCGTGGTCGACGCCTCGGTGATGCCGTCCGTGCCCTCGGGCAACATCAACGCGGCGGTGGTCGCGGTCGCGGAAAAAGCCGCCGATCTCATCAAGGCCGGCGCGGGGCAGTAAACTCGCTCCGTGTGGGAAATCGCCGCGATCCTCCTTATCGGCGCCGGGGTTTTCCTCTGGCTGGACAGCCTGCGCGCGCGCGAGCGCGCGGTGCGGGCCGGCCGTTCGGCCTGCGAGCGCTATGACCTGCAGTTCCTCGACGACACGGTCGCCTTCGCCAAGCTGCGCCTCGCGCGCGACGAGGAAGGGCAGCTGAAGATCGCCCGCACCTACACTTTCGAGTTCTCCGATACCGGGAACAATCGCCGCCACGGCGCCATCGTCATGCTCGGCGGCGACATGCAGGACCTGCAGCTCGAGCCGTATCGAATGCAATGAGCACGACCTGGCTCGCAGGCCGGGTGGTCGAAAACCGGCATTGGACCGACACGTTGTTCTCGCTGCGCGTCGAGGCGCCGAAACCTTCGTTCCAGGCCGGCCAGTTCGTGCGCATCGCGCTCGATGTCGGGGGCGAGCGCGTGGCCCGCGCGTTCTCCTTCGTCAACCCGCCCGCGGACCCGGTGCTCGAGTTCTATGGCGTGATTGTTCCCGCAGGACCACTGTCGCCGCGCCTGGCGAAGCTGAAGGCCGGCGAACCGCTGTACATAGCATCCAATCCGGCCGGCTTCCTCGTCCTTTCGGAAGTTCCCGACGCGCGCACGCTGTGGCTGCTCTCCACGGGAACCGGCCTCGCGCCTTTTCTGTCAATTTTGCGCACCGAAACGCCGTGGCAGCGTTTTCGTGAAGTGGTTCTGGTCCACGCCGTGCGTCATGCCAGAGAATTGGTCTACCGCGACATGATTGCAGGGCTGCAGAAGCAAAGAGGGCTGCGCTACGTCACCTTCGTCAGTCGCGAGGCGGCGGCGGGATCGCTCGCCGGCCGCATCCCAGCCGCGCTGCGCGACGGGCGCCTCGAGGCCGCCGCCGGCGCGAGCCTCTCGGCGGAGGCGTCGCAGGTGCTGCTCTGCGGCAATCCCGGCATGCTGAAGGACGCGAGTGCGGCGCTGGCGGAGCGCGGCATGCGCAAGCACCGGCGCCGTGCCCCGGGCAACGTCACCACCGAGAGCTTCTGGTGAGGCGCTGGACGCTGGCCCTCCTTGCGCTGCTGGCGCTCTCCGGCTGCAGCGGCGTGCGCATGGTGTACGACAACGCGGACACCTTCATCCGCTGGCGCATGCTGCAGTTCCTCGACGTGCACGGCGAGCAGGCCGACGAGCTCGACGAGCGCATCACCCGCTTCATGCGCTGGCATCGCGCGCAGGCGCTGCCGAAATACGCGCGCGACGCGGAAGACGCGGCGCTGCGCCTCGAGCGCGGGCTGTCGCGCGAGGACCTCGTTTGGGGGTACGATGTCTTCACCGCGCATGCCAGGGAGGCCATGCGCGCGGCGGTCCACCAGACGGCACCGCTGCTCGACCGGCTGACGCCGGAGCAGCTGGAGCACATGCAGCAGCGGCTGGTCGAGGAGAACCGCAAGTTCGCGCGCGAATATCTGCGCGGCAGCGAGCGGGAGCGGCGCGAGCAGCGCGCCCGGCGCATCGTCGAGCGGCTGGAGGACTGGTTGGGGACCCTGTCGAAATCGCAGATCGAGGCGGTGAATCGGTTCTCGGCGCGCGCGCCGCTGGTCGACGAGATGCGCGATCGCGACAACAAGCGCATCCAGGGCGAGATCGTCGCCATCATCCGCGCGCACGAGGCGGGAAAGCGCCTCGGCGAGAAGGTCGTCAGCTGGGACCGGGGACGCGACCCCGCCTACGTCGCCGCGCGCGCGGTGAACTTGCACGAGTTCTACACCCTGCTGCTGGAGCTGAATCGCCTGGCGACGCGCGAGCAGCGCGCGCGGGTGGTCCTGGAGCTGCGCCGCTACGCGGAGGAATTCCGCGTCCTTGCGGCGCGTCCCTCGTGAGCGATCCCGCGCCGCTGCGCAACGTCGAGTCGGCGCTCGAGACGGTGCAGGCGAGCTACGCCGGCAAGACCCGCTATACGCAGCTCGAGTACGAGGCGCTGCTCGCCAACGCCTCGATCGGCATCGCCTTTACCCGCGAGCGCCGCTTCTTCCTCTGCAACCCGAGATTCGCGGCGATGTTCGGCTACCGGCCCGAAGAGCTGGTCGGGCAGCTCGGCGAAGTCGTCTATCCCAGCCGCGACAGCTACAACGCGCTCGGCCGGATCGCGGTGCCGCTGCTCGGCTCCGGACGCCAGCTCGACGTGGAGTGGGAGCTGCGGCGCAAGGACGGCTCGACGTTCCTCGGCCGCGTGGTCGCCAAGGCGATCGACGACAAGAACCCGCAGCAGGGCGGCACGGTCTGGATCGTCGACGACGTCACCGAGCGCCGGCGCCAGGCCGACGAGGCGGCGCGCCTCGCGCGCGAGCAGGAGGCGATCCTCGGCACGGCGTCGATCGGCATCGTCTTCCTCAAGGACCGCAGGATCGCGCGCTGCAACCGGCGCTACGAGGAAATGTACGGCTACGGGCCGGGCGAGCTGGTCGGCAAGCCGGCCTCGGTGCTCTACGCCGACGACGCCGACTTCGCCAACGCCGCCAAGGCCTACGATCTGCTCGCGCGCGGCCAGACCGCCCGCCGGGTGGAGATGCGCCGCCGCAAGGATGGCACCACCTTCTGGACGCGCGCCGACGGCAAGGCGGTCGATCCGCACGACCCGCTCAAGGGCTCGGTGTGGATCGTCGAGGATGTCACCGAGCAGCGGCGCGCCGAGGAGGAGTTGCAGCGCGTGCTCGCCGAGCAGCAGGCGCTGCTCAACAACGTAGTGGTCGGCATCGCCTTCAGCGTGGAGCGCAAGATCGTGCGCTGCAACCGCCGCTTCGAGGAGATGTTCGGCTTCCAGCCGGGCCAGGTGATCGACGCGTCCTGGCGCGAGATGTACTTCACCGACGAGGAATACCAGCGCCGGGCGCTGTCGTACGCCGAGCTCGACCAGGGCCGCACGCACGTGCGCGAGAGCTGGGTGCGCCGCCAGGACGGCTCGGGCTTCTGGTGCCGCATCACCGGCCGGGCGGTGGAGGCCGGCAAGCCGGCGAAAGGCTACGTCTGGCTGGTGGACGACATCACCGAGCGCAAGCGCGCCGACGAGGCGCTCGAGCGCCTGGTGCGGGAGCAGGACGCGATCCTGCAGAACGCGCTCGCCGGCATCGTCTTCATCAAGGATCGCATCATCCTGCGCTGCAACCGGCGCTTCGAGGAGATCTTCGGCTACGAGCCGGGCGAGCTGCTCGACCGCACCACCCGCTTCATGTTCAAGAGCGACGCCGAGTTCGTGGCCGCCGGCAAGGAGGTCTACGAAACGATCTGGGCGGGGGCGACCCAATACCTCGAGCGCGAGGGCGTGCGCAAGGACGGCTCGCCCATCTGGCTGTCGATCTCGGGACGCGCGGTGCAGCCGGGCGACGCGTCGCAGGGCTCGGTCGGGCTGTTCGACGACATCACGCAGGAGCACGAGGCCGAGGAACGGGTGCAGCGCGCGCTCGCCGAGCAGGAGCTGATCCTCGACAACGCCACGGTCGGCATCGCCTTCCTGCGCAACCGCGTCATCCTGCGTTGCAACCGCTACTTCGAGGAGATGCTGGGCGCCGGCCCGGGCGAGCTGGTCGGGCAGAGCACCACGGTGCTGTTCGCGAGCGAGGAGGAGTGGCGGCGCGCCGGCGAGCAGAGCCAGCACGCGGCGCCCGGCGAGTCGTTCGAGGGCGAGGCGCGCTTCAGACGCCGCGACGGCTCGAGCTTCATCTGCCGCGTGCGCGGCCGGCGCATCGACGCCGGCGAGCCCGAGCAGGAGTGGATCTGGAGCTACGAGGACGTGACCGCCGAGCGCGAGGCCGACGCGCGCGTGCAGCGCGCGCTGGACGAGCTCGAACAGGCCGTGGCGGACCGCACCACCGAGCTGGAGGAGGCCAAGGCGCGCGCGCAGCATCTCGCCGACCACGACCCGCTCACCGGCCTGCCGAACCGGCGCCTGCTGGAAGACCGCCTGACGCAGGCGCTGGCGATGTCGCAGAGGAACCGCCAGCACACCGCGGTGATGTTCGTCGACCTCGACCGCTTCAAGAACATCAACGACTCGCTCGGCCACGCGGTCGGCGACGTGCTGCTGAAGGAGGTGTCGCAGCGCCTGGTGAGTCAGCTGCGCACCGGCGACACCATCTGCCGCATCGGCGGCGACGAGTTCGTGCTGGTCCTGCCGCAGATCAAGCGCACCTCGGACGTGGCGCAGGTGGCGCAGAAGGTGATCGAGCAGCTGTCGCTGCCGGTGATGGTGGAGGAGCGCGAGCTGGTGGTGACGCCGTCGATCGGCATCGCCGTCTTCCCCGACGACGGCCGCGATGCCGAGACCCTGATCCGCAACGCCGACGCCGCCATGTACCACGCCAAGGAGGCGGGGCGCGCCAACTACCAGTTCTTCACCGAGCAGATGAACCAGGCGGCCTCGCGCCGCCTGGCGCTGGAAGGCGACCTGCGCCGCGCGCTATCGAAGGGCGAGCTGCGCGTGCATTACCAGCGCTTCGTCGACGCCGCCGGCAAGGCCGCGGGGCACGAAGCGCTGCTGCGCTGGCAGCATCCCGAGCGCGGCCTGGTGCTGCCGGGCGAGTTCATCCAGCTCGCCGAGGAGACGGGGCTGATCCTGCGCATGGGCGAGTGGGTGCTGCGCGAGGCGTGCCGCTGGGCGACCTTCATCGGCGCCGAGCACGGGCTGCAGGTGGCGGTGAATCTCTCGCCGCGCCAGTTCAACGACCCGAACCTGCCGCGCATCGTCGCCGCGGCGCTGAAGGAGAGCGGCCTGCCGCCGCGCCTGCTCGAGCTCGAGATCACCGAGTCGCTGGCGATGCGCGAGACCGACGCCACCCTGGCGACGCTGCAGCGGCTGAAGCAGCTCGGCGTCTCGATCGCCATCGACGACTTCGGCACGGGCTACTCGAGCCTCGCCTATCTCAAGCGCTTCCCGGTCGACAAGCTGAAGATCGACCGCAGCTTCGTCGCCGAGCTGCCCGGCGATCGCGAGCAGTGCGCGATCGTCTCCGCCATCGTCGCGCTGGCGCACGCGCTCAACGTGCGCGTGGTCGCCGAGGGCGTCGAGAAGAAGAGCCAGCGCGAGTTCCTGGTCCGCTGCGGCTGCGACCTGGTGCAGGGCTTCCTGATCGGCCAGCCGCAGGATGCGGAGGCGGCGGCGAAGGAGTACCTCTAGGCCTGCAGGTTGCGGGCGATGAACTGCCGCACCATCTCGTGCGCGCGGTCGGTCTGCGGCCCGGGCCTGCCGGTCCACTCGTGCTCGCAGCCGACGAAAAGCTCGTAGCGGCAGTCGCCGCCCGCCGCACGGTAGGCGGCGGCGAACTTCTCCTGCACCGCCGGCAGCACGTTGTCGTCGAGCTCGCCCTGCATGATCAGCATCGGCTTGAGCGCCACCGCTTCCTTGCGCTCGAGCATCTCCAGCGGGTTCGCTTCGTGGATCGACTCCCACGGCACGAACCAGGCCTGGCTCGCCTTGACCAGGTTCTCGCGCTTCTTGCTCAGCGCGTTCTGATAGCGCGCCCACGGGTCGCTGATCGGCGAGCGGGCAGCGACGTAGGCGACGGCGGCGTCGAGCGTCGGCGCCTCGGCGAGCGGCAGGGCGCCATAGCGCGGATCGCGCGGCCGCATCATCACCAGCTCGGCGATGTGCCCGCCGGTCGAGCTGCCGATGAGGCCGAGCGTCGCCGGGTCGGCGTTGAAGCGGGCCGCCTGCCACTTCAGCCAGCGCACCGCGTAGTGCGCGTCCTGCACCGAAGCGGGATAGGGCGCCTCCCTCGCGAGCGTCATGTCGATCGCCGCCACCAGCACGCCGCTCTCGGCGACGGCGCGATCCATCGGCTCGTTCGCGTAGCGGTCCTTGCCGCCCCAGGCGCCGCCGTGCAGGTCGAGCACCATGGGGAACGGCCCCTTGCCCTGCGGCTGATAGATGCGCGCGAGCAATGATCGTC
>Ga0075351_1000090_pt1 | contig 11701 bp, 6 predicted proteins | sample Sandmound_ThreeS_3_FD_120091 | JGI IMG/M metagenome (GOLD analysis project Ga0075351, IMG submission 120091) | Natural and restored wetland microbial communities from the San Francisco Bay, California, USA, that impact long-term carbon... | ecosystem: Environmental > Terrestrial > Soil > Wetlands... | reverse complement strand
GGTCGGCGGGATGCGCTGGTGCATCAATGTGAGCAGGCTGAAGATCGCCTCCACCGCGCCGGCGGCAGTGATCGTATGGCCGACCATCGACTTGTTGGATGAGATCGGCACTTGCTTCGCCCGCTCGCCGAACACCGCGGTGACGCCGAGGCATTCCATCTTGTCGTTTTCCGGCGTGCCGGTGCCGTGTGCGTTGATGTAGTCGATATCCTCGGGCTCAAGGCCGGCATCGGCGATCGCGTTGCGCATGCAGCCGATGATCGGCTTCCCGTCCGGGCTGGTGCGGGTGCGATGGAACGAATCAGCGAGTTCGCCGCAGCCCTCGATGATGCCGAGGATGGGCGCACCGCGCGCGCGCGCCGCCTCGTAGCTTTCCAGCACGACGGCGCCGGCACCTTCCGCCATGACGAAACCGTCGCGATTCTTGGAGAAGGGCTTGGCCGCGGCTTCCGGCGGATCGTTTGCGGTCGACAACGCCGACAGGAGCGAGAATCGGATGAGGTTTTCCGGGTTGACCGTTCCATCGGTGGCAATGCATAGCGCCGCCTCGGTCTCACCGCGGCGGATCGCCTCGAGGCCAAGCTGGATCGCGCTCGCCCCCGAGGCGCAGGCGGTGGTGAGCGAAATCGGCATGCCTTGGGTGCCGAACTTGTCCGCCAAGTGGGTCCCCACCGAGCCGAACACGAAGCGGTCGTAATAGCGTTGGTAACGTCCCGTTGCGGCGGCGCGCAGGAGGTCGTCGTAATGGATCTGGTCGTTCGCGCCGGAGGCGATGGCGAGTTCGGTCCGTTGCGGCCACTCGATCTCGATCGGCGGAACCGCCAGAAACAATGGACCCGGGAAGCGGCCGCGGCCGCCAATCTTCGCCTGGGCAACTGCCTCCTCGCCCGCCATCTCGCCGAGCCGCTCCGTCAACGCGGGGGCGTTGAACGGCTCGACCGGCACGAAATCAACCGTTCCAGCGATCCGCGTCTTCATCGCCTCGGTCGAAAAGCGTTGGACGCTGCGAATGCCGGATTGGCCGCCGGTCAGCTTGGTCCAGTTCTCGTCCGTGCCGGCGCCGAGCGAGGTGACGATGCCCATGCCGGTGACCGCCACAACCGGACGGCCGGCTTTATCGCGCAAAGACGCCATGACGATTCTCCTCTCCGGCCCGTGCTGGAGCCTGGTCCGCTCGGGTTCTTCTAGATGCCGCCTAGCCGCCTATTCCTGCACACGGGAATGCAAGAGTCACTCTCGTCATCCTCCGCAAAAGCGGAGCATCCAGTAGCCACAGCGCCGGCTTAAGATAGTCAAGCCGTGCGGTCGATACGATCTCCGGCGTCTACCGGATCTTCCGCTTGCGCGGGCGATGACGAAATCGGTTTACCCCTAGCGGACCGCCTCGACCAAGGCGAGCCCTTCGCCGCGGAAGTGGCCGACCGAGGTGACGATGACCCGGTCGAGCGCGCCTTCGTAAGACGCCTCGACGCCTGACCCGTCGCAAGGCGGAAACAATTTTCCGTGCGCGACCGCAAGCGCCGCAAGCGCAATATTCATGGGGAATTGCGGCTCCATGCCATGCCCGACATGGGTGCCGGTGGCGCGCACCGGCAGGCCGCGGGCCTTGAGGAAATCGCGCTCTTCGCCGGTGGCGGGTTCCGCCCCCGTCGCTCCGGACAGAACCGCGGCGCCCGCGCCGTCGGAGGGCAGTGCATCCCACATGCGTGCCAGCGTCGCATCGATGGCGCCCGGTTCGCGATGCGACCAAGCGCTCTCCACCGTCGACAGCCGCGCCAAAGGTCGCGCGCCGCGCCGCTCGGCATGGCCGCGCTCTTCGAGCACGAGAAAGGCGCCGAGCGAGGCAAGCGCAAAACCGCCTTCGGGCGCGCGTTCCCACACCGGGCGGAACGTGTCTTTGAGCAGGTAGCCGCCGAACTCATAGAGCATCAGGAGGTCTTTGCGCTCGGCGTTCATCGAGCCGCCGACCAGCGCGATGTCGCGCGGTCCGGCCGCGATGCGCGCATGGGCGATGCGCACCGCTTCCACGCCAGCAGCTTCCTCGCCCATGAAGGTGCGCGAGGAACCGATCACGCCGTGCACGATGGAAATGCTGCCGGCGAGCAGATTGGAGAGCTGCGCCAGGAACAGGGTCGGCCGCAGGTCGCTCAACAGGTGCTCGTTGAGGAAGCGGCCCTTGTTGTCCGCCTTGATGAGGCCGGTCACGATCGTGTCGTCCACCCCGAAATCGCGCTCGCCCCCGCCCGCGGCGACGATCATGTCCATGCGGCCGAGCAGCTCCGCATTGCCCTTCGCGCCGGCCGAGTCGAGCGCAAGGCCTGCGGCATAGGTGCCGTAGCGTTGCCACGGCTCCATCTGGCGCTGATCGCCCTTCTTCGGAATCTGCGCATCGAGACTGATCGGCGCGAGCGGATGCACGATATAGGGGGCGAAGTTCGTCGCATTGAAGACCGGATTGCATTGGTTCAGGCCGCGCCAATGGGCGTCCGCGCCTTCGCCCAAGCACGAAAGGAGGCCGACGCCGGTAATCCAGGTCTCACGCGGTCCTTCAGCCATGTACGTCAACCATCGACGGCCGCCTCCATCGGGAATCCGATCGACCGCGCTAGGCTGTCCATGCTGGCGCGGAAACTCTCATTGGGAAACGGCACGATCCGGAACGTGATCTCCGCTCCGCAGACGGCCTTTCCCTCGACCTCGATCGACGCCCGCGTCACCGCGTAACCGGAGCCTTCATGTACGAGGCCGGCCGAGATCAAGAGCGACTGGCCGGGGGTGACGAAAGTCCGCAGCTTCGCCTCCTTCACCGCGGCGAGAAACGGCATGCGGGTGAAGCGGTTGAGCGCGATCAACAGCCAGCCCGAGGATTGCGCCATCGCCTCGATCAAGAGCACGCCCGGCATCAGCGGCAGACCGGGAAAGTGGCCCTCGAAGACCGTGCTTGCCGTGGGCACCTGGGCTTCGACTCGGATCGTCTGCTCAGCGCGGTCGAAGCTGACAATGCGATCGATAAGCTGGAAATACTCGAGCCGCATGAAAGGGCGTTCAGGCTCCCTTGGCGGCTACGAGCGAATCGATCTGGGTGCAGAGATTGCCGAGCACGAAATACTGATCGGTCGTCGCCTTGCCGTCGTTGACCTCTTGCGTCCACTCCTCCAACGGGAGTTTGATCCCGAAGGCCTTGTCTATGGCAAAGGCGATGTCAAGGAAATCCAGGCTGTCGATGCCGAGATCGTCAATGGCGTGGCTCTCCGGCTTGATCTGCTCGCGCGGAATATCGCATGTCTCGGCAATGATATTGGCGACAGTATCGAACGTCGATGACATGGCAACTCTCTGAATGCCCCTAAATTTCGCCCCGCACGCAGGACGCGTGCTTCCCCCCCGGCCGCGCGCGGGGCCGGTTCGCTCTCTCTTCGTTCCGGTCCGTATAGCCAAGAGCCACCGGAAGCGCAATGCGCGGCCTTGCCTTATAATTTTCGGCCGGGGACAGCCGCTTGCGCCGGACGGGGCGGTTAGGACCGCTTCCGCGCTCATTCACGCCTTCCCATATCCGCCCGCGGTCGGGGATTGGATGATGATCGCTTCGCCCGGCTCCAAAACGGCGGCGTCGCAGGCCTTAAGTCTTTCCATTCGGCCATCCTTGCGGCGCACCCAGTTCTCGCCGACCTGGCCGGCCTCACCGCCGGCGAGTCCAAAGGGCCGCACCCGCCGGTGGCCCGACAGTATCGTGCACTCCATGCGCTCGAGGAAGCGGATGGTGCGGTGGATGCCGTCGCCGGCATGCCACTTGCCGCGCCCGCCCGAGCCCTTGCGGATGTGGAAATCTTCGAGCAGCACGGGATAGCGAAATTCGAGCACCTCGGGGTCGGTCAGCCGCGTATTGGTCATGTGCGTATGCACGGCGTCGGCGCCATCGAAGCCGGGGCCGGCGGGCGAGCCTGAGCAGATCGTCTCGTAGTACTGATAGCGGGCGTTGCCGAAATTGAGGTTGTTCATCGTACCTTGGGCTGCGGCGAGCGCGCCGAGCGCGCCGAACAGGGCGTTGGTCACCGCCTGCGAGGTTTCCACATTGCCGGCGACCACGGCGGCCGGATATTCCGGCGACAGCATCGACCGCGCAGGGATGATGATGCGAATCGGCCGCAGGCAGCCGCCGTTCATCGGAATGTCGTCGTCCACCATGACGCGGAAGACATAGAGCACGGCGGCGCGCGCGACCGGCTCGGGCGCATTGAAATTATCCGGCTGCTGCGGCGACGTGCCGGTGAAGGCGACGGTCGCCTCGCGTTGCTCCTTGTCGACGGCGATCCGCACCTTGATCACCGTCCCCTGATCCATCTCGTAGGAGAATTCCGAATCGTGCAGCCGGTCGATGACCCGCCGCACGCTTTCGGCGGCGTTGTCCTGCACGTGTTTCATGTAGGCCTGCACGACCGGGAGGGTGAACTGCTCGACCATGCGGCGCAGCTCGATCACGCCCTTCTCGTTGGCGGCGATCTGCGCCTTGAGGTCGTTGACGTTCTGGAGCGGGTTGCGGACGGGATATTTCGCCTTGGTGAGCAGGTCGTACAGCGCCTGTTCGCGAAACTGTCCGCGATCGATCAGCTTGAAATTGTCGATATAGACGCCTTCCTGATCGATGGTCGTCGCATGCGGCGACATCGAGCCCGGCGAGATGCCGCCGACATCGGCGTGGTGCCCGCGGCTCGCCACCCAGAACAGGATGCGCGGATCCGTCGCCGAGTGCTCCCCTCCCTCCGCGGAGCGAAGCGGAGCGGTGGGGAGGGGGTGGGGGTGGGGGGATTTGTCACCTGCACCACCGGTCCCCCCACCCCGCTCACTTCGTTCGCGACCCTCCCCGCCACTCGCAATAGCTCGTGGGGGAAGGGAAGATTCGAACACCGGCGTGCAGACGGTGATGTCGGGCAGATGCGTGCCGCCGTTGTAGGGCGCGTTGATGGCGTAGACGTCGCCGGGCGCGATCCTGCCCGCGTTCTCGCGAATGATGGTCTCGACCACGCGGTCCATGGAGCCGAGATGCACCGGCATGTGCGGCGCATTGGCGACGAGGGCGCCGTCGCCGTCGAACACCGCGCAGGAGAAATCGAGCCGCTCCTTGATGTTCACCGAATAGGCGGTGTTCTGCAGCACCACGCCCATCTGTTCGGCGATCGACATGAACAGGTTGTTGAACACTTCGAGCATCACCGGATCGGCATCGGTGCCGATCGCATGCCGCCGCTTGAGCGGCACGACGCGCCTAAGCACGAGATGGTTTTTCTCGCTTACTTCGGCGCGCCACCCGTCCTCGATCACGACTGTCTGGTGCGGCTCGATGATGATGGCCGGGCCCGGCACGCGATGTCCCGGTGCAAGCTGGCCGTGCTCATAGATCGACGCGTCGTGCCAACGGCCTGTGGAATAGAAGCGGCTGCGATGCGCCGGTGCGGGAAGGGGGGCGTCCGTCTTCTCCTGCAGAGGTTCGGTAAACTTGGCGCCGCCGCCCACCGCCTCCACCGACACCGCCTCGACCACCAGCTGTTTTGCTTGGTCGATAAAGCCGAAGCGCGCCTTATGCGCGGCTTCAAATGCGGATTTCATGTCGGCAAGGCTGGGCTCGTTCATCTCCCCCTGGAGGGGGGAGGTCGCCGCGCTGAGCGCGGCGGGAGGGGGTGATTCCTCCAAAGCGCCCTTCACCCCACCCCGCTCGCCGACGCTGCGCTTCGGCTCGCGACCCTCCCCCTCCAGGGGAGGGTCGATAGATAAGGCTGGAATCTCCAACGCCGTGTCGGTGCCGGCGTAGCGGATATGCGCACGCACATGCACAGAGATATCTGTCGGCGCGACGCCCTGGCCGATCACCTCGTCGCGCGCTTCCGCGCCCAGCCTCGCGCCGGCCGCGGCGATCGCCGCGAGCGCCGCATCCCCGAACGGTTCCTCGATCGCCTGCTGTCGGGTCGCGCGAATGTCCGCGAGTCCCATGCCGTAGGCGGATAACAAGGACGAGAACGGGTGGACCAACACCGTCGTCATGCCGAGCGCGTCGGCGACGAGGCAGGCGTGCTGGCCGCCGGCGCCGCCGAAGCAGTTGAGCGCATAACGCGTCACGTCGTAACCGCGCTGCACGGAAATCTTCTTGATCGCGTTCGCCATGTTCTCGACCGCGATCGTGATGAAGCCGTCGGCGACCTCTTCGGCGGAGCGGCCGCCGCCGACCTCGCGCGCCAGCGCAACGAAAGCCTCGCGCACCGCGACAGCGTCGATTGCCTGATTCTGTTCCGGACCGAAAATCCGGGGGAAGAACTCCGGGATCAGCTTGCCGACCATCACATTGGCGTCGGTGACGGCAAGCGGGCCGCCGCGCCGATAGCATGTCGGGCCGGGATCGGCGCCCGCCGAATCGGGACCGACGCGGAAGCGCGCGCCATCGAAATGCAGGATCGAGCCGCCGCCGGCTGCGACCGTGTGAATGAGCATCATCGGCGCGCGCATGCGCACGCCGGCGACCTCGGTCTCGAAGGCGCGCTCGTATTCGCCAGCGAAGTGCGACACGTCGGTCGAGGTGCCGCCCATGTCGAAGCCGATCAGCCGGTCGAACCCCGCTTCGCGGCCGGTTTCCGCCATGCCCACCACCCCGCCCGCCGGCCCCGACAGGATCGCGTCCTTGCCCTGGAACAGCTCGGACGCCGTCAGGCCGCCCGACGACATCATGAACATGAGCGCGACAGGTTCGTTCGCTGCCGCCGCCTCGTCACCTCTCCCCGCACGCGGGGAGAGGTCGCCGCGGCCGGCAACGCCGAGCGCGGCGGGTGAGGGGGAAGCGTTACTGGGCGGCCGCTCTGGTGAACGCCCCTCACCCCAACCCTCTCCCCGCCCGCGGGGAGAGGGAGCAGCTAACTCCTCCGCCACTTGCGCCACATAGCGGCGCAGAATCGGCGAGAGATAAGCGTCCACCACCGTGGTGTCGCCGCGGCCGACCAGCTTGATCAGCGGCGAAACCTCGTGGCTCACCGAGACCTGGGCAAATCCCATCTCGCGCGCAAGCTGCGCGAGGCGTTGCTCATGGGCGGGAAAGCGGTACGCGTGCATGAACACGATTGCGACCGCCTTGATGCCGTCGGCAAGCGCGCGCGCGAGCTCGGCGCGCACGGCGGCGAGATCGGGTTCACGCTCCACCGTCCCGTCGGCGCGCACGCGTTCGTCCACTTCGACGACGTGCTCGTACAATAGTTCCGGCTTGATGATCTGGCGGGCGAATATTTTCGGGCGCGCCTGATAACCGATGGCAAGCGCATCGCGAAAGCCCTTGGTGACGACCAGCAGGGTGCGCTCGCCGCGCCGCTCGAGCAGCGCATTGGTCGCGACCGTCGTTCCCATTTTGACGGCCCCGATGCGCTCGATGGGGATGGGATCGCCCCGGCGCAGGCCGAGCAGGTCGCGGATTCCCTGCACGGCCGCGTCGCGATAAGCCTCCGGATTTTCCGACAGGAGCTTGTGGGCGACCAGCGTGCCGTCGGGCCGCCGCCCGATCACGTCGGTGAACGTGCCGCCGCGATCGATCCAGAAGTCCCAGCTTCCGACAGCGGCCGTGTCAGGCGTTTTGAACGTCATGCCGGCTCCGGCTGAATGTTCTTTCCGTCATCCGAAAGCCCGGAGCGCGGCTGTTCGGAATCCACATACGCTGTCCGCAATATGGATTCCGGGGTCGCGGCTGCGGGCGCCCGGATTAAGGAAACCGTCATCAGGCTGCGCGCCGCAGGGGTCAGCTCTGAACAGGCGGCAGGCCGTGGACCAACTTGCGAAACGCTTCGCCGCGATCCTCGAAGTTCTTGAACTGGTCGAACGAAGCGCAAGCGGGCGACAGCAGAACCACGGGGTCGGCCGCCTCCGACGCCGAGGCCTCTTCCGCCGCCGCGGCGACGGCGCGGTCGAGCGTGCCGACGATTTCGTAGGGCACGCTGCCTTCCAGCGTCTTGGCGAACTGCGGCGCTGCCTCGCCGATCAGATAGGCCTTGCGAATGCGCGGAAAGAAGCCGTCGAGCGAGGCGATGCCGTCGGATTTAGGTCGTCCGCCGGCGATCCAATAGATATCCGAGAAGCAGGCGAGCGCGCGGGCGGCGGCGTCGGCATTGGTGGCCTTCGAATCGTTGACGAACGCCACGCGGCCCTGCCGGCCGACCTCCTCGATGCGGTGGGCAAGCCCGGGATAGCTGCGCAAGCCATCCTGGATGGTATTCGGCGCGATGCCGAGCGCAAGCGCGGCCGCCGTCGCGCAGGCGGCGTTTTGCGCGTTGTGCGCGCCGCGCAGCGTGGGAATGCCGCCGATGAGCGCGATTTCCTGGGTCATGCCACTTTCGGCGCGGAGAATGCGGTCTCCCTCGACAAAGATGCCGTTGTCCAGCGGCTGCCGGATCGAGACGCGCACCACCCGCCGGCCCGACCGTGCGACGCGGTCGGCGGCGGCCTGGCACCAGCCGTCGTCGACGCCGATGATCGCAGTTCCGTTCGCCTGCACGCCGGCGACGAGCCGCTCCTTGATGCCGGCATAATTCGCCATGGTGCCGTGCCGGTCGAGATGGTCTTCGCTGACATTGATAAGAATGCCGACAGAAGGATCGAGGCTCGGCGCAAGCTCGATCTGGAACGACGAGATCTCGATGACATGCACGCGGCCAGGGCTCGGCGGCGCGAGCGACAGAATAGCGGTGCCGATGTTGCCGCCGAGCGCCACTTCCTTGCCGGCCACGGTGAGGAGATGGGCGGTAAGCGCCGTCGTCGTCGATTTCCCGTTAGTGCCGGTCACGGCGATAAAAGGCGCGTCGGGCGCATGGCTGCGCCGCTCGCGGCAAAACAGCTCGATATCGCCGATGACTTCGACGCCCGCGGCGCGCGCAAGCTCAACCGTCCAATGCGGCGCCGGATGGGTGAGGGGAACGCCCGGCGCGAGCACGAGCGCGGCGATCCGCGACCAGTCGATCTTGTGCAAATCGGCCGTGGGAATGCCGGCGCTCGTCGCATATTCGATGCGCTCTTCGCTGTCGTCCCAGCCGATCACGTCGGCGCCGCCGGCGAACAGCGCGCTGCTGGTCGCGAGGCCGGAAATGCCGAGACCGAAGATCGCGACCTTCTTCCCGGCGAAGGTGGTGACGGGAATCATGCAGGTGCTCCAAAAGCCGGAGGGCTTGTGTGTGCCTATCTCAATTTCAGCGTCGAGAGCCCCGCCAGTGCAAGAACGACCGAAATGATCCAGAAGCGAATCACGATCTGCGGCTCCGTCCAGCCGAGCTGCTCGAAATGGTGGTGCAGCGGCGCCATGCGAAACACGCGCTTTCCCGTGAGCTTGAAGGAAGCGACCTGCACGATCACCGACACCGCCTCCAGCACGAACAAGCCGCCGATGATGCCGAGCACCATCTCGTGCTTGGTGACGACCGCGATCGTGCCGAGGAGTCCGCCGAGCGCGAGCGAGCCCGTGTCGCCCATGAAGATCGAGGCGGGCGGCGCGTTGAGCCAGAGGAATCCCAGTCCCGCCCCGAGAATCGCCGCGCACAGCACGGTCAGTTCGCCCGCGCCGGCCACGTAATTGAGCTGCAGATATTCGGCGAACACGAAGTTGCCGACCACCCAGGAGATGGCTGCGAAGCTCGCCGACGCGATCATTACGGGCACGATCGCAAGCCCATCGAGGCCATCGGTCAGGTTCACGGCGTTGCCGGCGCCCACGATGATGAACGTGCCGAAAACGACGAAGAACCAGCCGAGGTCGATTGCGACGCCCTTGATGAAGGGAAAGGCGAGTGCGGTGGCGAACGGCGGACGGCCGAGATTGGCGAGCGCGATGCAGGCGACGGCGGCGATCAGGCATTCGAGCGCGAGCCGCATCTTGCCGGGGAAGCCCGCATGCGACTGTTTCGTCACCTTCAGATAGTCGTCGTAGAAGCCGATCAGCCCGAAGCCGAGAGTAACGAAGAGCACCACCCAGACGTATGGGTTGGCCGGATTGGCCCACAGCACCGTCGACATCACGAGGCCGCTGAGGATCATCAACCCGCCCATCGTGGGCGTTCCCTTCTTGGTCACGAGATGGGATTGCGGGCCGTCGGTGCGGATCGGTTGGCCCTTGCCTTGCTTCGTGCGCAGCTTGGCGATGATGATCGGGCCGAACAGGAAGACGAACACCGCAGCGGTCACGATCGCGCCGGCGGCGCGGAACGTGATGTAGCGGAACACGTTGAACACGCCCACCTTATCGGAGAGTTCAGCGAGCCAATAGAGCATCGGTCTGCCTGTCCTCAGCCTTGCGCCGGAATGCCGTCCCCGGCCGCTTGGGGGGAATAGCGTCGCACCAGCGATTTGACGATCGGGCCCATGCGCGAACCGAGCGACCCCTTCACCATGATGGCGTCGCCGGCGCGCAGCGCGCCGGCGACCTCCGCTTCGAGATCCTCGGCGGTCGCCGCATATGCGCCGCGGCGATTGGCGGGAAGCGCCTCCCACAACGCCGCCATCAACGGGCCGGCGCAGAATACGAGGTCGATCGTATGCGCGGCGATCGGCGCGGCGAGTTCGCGATGCAGATCGGCGCCCGCGGGGCCTAGTTCGAGCATGTCGCCGAGCACGGCGATGCGCCGCCCGCGCGGGCCGAGCGGGGCGTCGCCGAGCAGCGCGAGCGCCGCCCGCATCGAGGTGGGATTGGCGTTATAGCTCTCGTCGATCAGGAGCGCGGTCCCGCCCGGCACTCCGATCGGTAAGCGAACGCCACGTCCGGGCGCCGGAGTCTGCTGGGCCAGCGCGAGCGCGCCGAGGGCGAGATCGGCGCCGAGCAGGCTCGCGGCGGCGAGAACGGCGAGCGAATTGAGCACGAGATGACGGCCCGGCGCGCCGATCCGATAGGCGACGCGGTTGCCCAATATGTCAGCCTCGACCGTCGATCCGTCCGGTTGAACGACACACTTGATCAGGCGCGCCTGCGCGCGCGCGTGCTCGCCAAAACCGACAATATGGGCGATGCCCGCCTGTGTCGCGCGCCGCTTCAGCCGGGCGAAGTAAGGATTGTCCCGGTTGAGGACGGCGGCGCCGCCCGGCTCGACCCCGAGAAAGATTTCGGCCTTGGCGTCGGCGATTCCGGCGATGCCGTCGAAGAACTCGAGATGCACCGGCTCGACAGCCGTCACGACTGCGACATGCGGGCGGACGAGCCACGTCAGTGGCGTGATCTCGCCTGGGTGATTCATGCCGATCTCGAACACGCCATAGCGCGCGGTCTGCGGCATGCGGGCAAGCGACAGCGGCACGCCCCAGTGATTGTTGAACGACGCGGAGGAGGCGTGCGTCTCGCCGTCGGCGCGCAGCGCGAGCCGCAGCGCCTCTTTGGTCGAGGTCTTGCCCACCGATCCGGTGATGGCGGCGATCTTCGCGTTTGAGCGAGCGCGAGCGGCGCGGGCCAGATCACGCAGGGCTTCGAGCACGTCGGCGACGACGAGCAACGGCGCATTGGCGGGAAGGGCCGCGCGCTTCTCGGCGGCGACCACCGCGAGGCCTGCCCCCTTGTCCAAAGCCGCCGTGACGAAGTCATGCCCGTCGTGACGGTCGCCGGCGATGGCGAAGAAGGCCTCGCCCGGCGCGATTGTCCGGCTGTCGATCGAGATGCCGATCACGCTCGTGGGCAGAGCGTTCGTTCGCTCGGCTCGCATCGCGT
>Ga0075351_1000089_pt1 | contig 11705 bp, 10 predicted proteins | sample Sandmound_ThreeS_3_FD_120091 | JGI IMG/M metagenome (GOLD analysis project Ga0075351, IMG submission 120091) | Natural and restored wetland microbial communities from the San Francisco Bay, California, USA, that impact long-term carbon... | ecosystem: Environmental > Terrestrial > Soil >... | reverse complement strand
GTTCAGGAAAGGCCTCGCCTACAAGAAGACCGGCGTGGTCAACTGGGACCCGGTCGACCAGACCGTGCTCGCCAACGAGCAGGTGATCGAGGGCCGCGGCTGGCGCACCGGCGCGCTGGTCGAGAAGCGCGAGATCCCGATGTACTTCCTGAAGATCACGCACTACGCCGAGGACCTTCTCCAGTCGCTCGAGCACCTGCCCGGCTGGCCCGAGCAGGTGAAGCTGATGCAGAAGAACTGGATCGGCAAGTCGGAAGGCGTCAGGATTGGTTTTGAATATTTCCTAGAAAACAAAAAACTAATCCTCTGGGTTTTCACGACCCGCGCCGATACCTTGTTCGGCGCGACGTTCATGGCCGTCGCGGCGGAGCATCCGATCGCCACAGCAGCCGCGCAGAAGGACCCGAAGGTCAAGGCGTTCGTCGAGGAATGCAAGCGAGGCGCGGTGATGGAGGCCGACCTCGCGCAAATCGAAAAGAAAGGCGTACCGGCGGGAATCTTCGTTGCCAACCCTCTCAGCGGCGAAAAACTGCCGGTGTGGATCGGCAACTACGTGCTGATGGGCTACGGCGAAGGCGCGGTGATGGGCGTGCCCGCCCATGACGAGCGCGATTACGCGTTCGCGGAGAAATACGGACTGCCGATCAAACCCGTGATCCGCCACCCGCTCGGCGACGCGGTGCCCGCACCCTGGAAACCCGAGTACGCCGAATACGGCGTCTGCATCAATTCCGGCAAGTACAACGGTCTCGCCTATGAAGCCGCGGTCGACGCGATTGCGGGAGATCTGAAGGCAAAGAATCTGGGTGAGAAACAGGTCCAGTGGCGGCTGCGCGACTGGGGCATCTCGCGCCAGCGCTACTGGGGCACGCCGATTCCGATCGTGCACTGCGCCGCGTGCGGCGACGTGCCGGTGCCCGACGAGCAGCTGCCGGTGCTGCTGCCGGAGGACGTGGTTCCCGACGGCACCGGCAACCCGCTCAACAAGCGCGCGTCCTACGTCGACACCAAGTGCCCGTCGTGCGGCAAGCCGGCGAAGCGCGAGACCGACACGATGGACACCTTCGTCGACTCGTCCTGGTATTTCGCGCGCTTCGCCTGCCCCGGCCAGGACCAGGGCATGGTCGACGAGCGCGCGAGCTACTGGATGCCGGTCGACCAGTACATCGGCGGCATCGAGCACGCGATCCTGCACCTGCTCTATTCGCGCTTCTTCCAGCGCGTGATGCGCGACGAGGGCCTGATGCCCGGCCTCGCCGAGCCGTTCACCAACCTGCTGACGCAGGGGATGGTGCTCGCGGAGTCGTACTACACGGACACGAACGGCCGGCGCGAATGGGTCAATCCCGCGGACGTCGCCGTCGAGCGCGATGCCAAGGGAAAGATTCTTTCCGCAAAAGCGAAGAGCGGAAAAGACGTCGTGTACGACGGCATCGGCACCATGTCGAAGTCGAAGAACAACGGCGTCGACCCGCAGGCGCTGATCGACCAGTACGGCGCCGACACGGCGCGCTTCTTCATCATCTTCGCCTCGCCGCCGACCAACACCCTGGAATGGAGCGACGAAGGCGTCGAGGGCTCGTACCGTTTCCTGCGCCGGCTGTGGGCCTACGCGGCGCGCTTCGCCGCGCGCAAGGGCATGAAGGGAACGCCGGGCAAGGGCGCGCGCTTCGAGATCCACTCGGTGTTGAAGCAGGCGAACTACGACCTGCAGAAGCTGCAGTTCAACACCGTCGCCTCCGCCTGCATGAAGATCCTCAACGCGCTCGAGCGCCTGCCCGAGGAGGAAACCGCCGCCGACGAGGAAGGCATGTCGATCCTGCTGCGCCTGCTCTCGCCGATCACGCCTCACATCTGCCACCACCTGTGGCGCGAGCTGAAATTCGGCGAGGACGTGATGGCCGCGCCCTGGCCGGAGCCCGATCCCGCGGCGCTCGAGCAGGACGAGGTCGAGCTGGTGGTGCAGGTGAACGGCAAGCTGCGCGGCTCGATCCGCGTTCCCAGGCAGGCCGACAAGTCGACCATCGAGGGGCTCGCCATGGCGAACGCCAACGTGCAGAAGTTCGTCGCCGGACAGAGCGTGAAGAAAGTGGTGGTGGTGCCCGGACGGCTCGTGAACCTTGTGGTCTGAGGGAAAAAGGGTCAGGACCCATTTCAGAGCAAGCGAGCGCATGAGTCCACTTCGCAGGAAATGGGTCCTGACCCCTTTTCTCCTCCTCGCCGCCTGCGGCTTCCGCCTGCGCGGCACCGCCGACGTGCCGTTCCAGACGCTGTACGTGCCGAACGCCGATTCGGGCATCGCGCTCGACCTCAAGCGCAACGTGCAGGCCGGCACGCAGGCGCGCGTGGTCGAGGACGCGAAGCAGGCCGAGGCGATCCTGAGTTTCACGGAAGAGAACCGCGAAAAGAACATCCTCTCGCTCAGCGCCAGCGGCCAGGTGCGGGAGTTCCAGCTGCGCTACCGCGTCGGCTTTCGCGTGCACGACGGCAAAGGCAACGAGTACGTGCCGTACACCCTGATCGCCCTCACGCGCGACATCACCTTCAACGACACCGACGTCCTCGCCAAGGAAGCCGAGGAGCAGCTGCTCTTCCGCGACATGCAGAGCGACATGGTGCAGCAGATCATGCGCCGCCTCGCCGCGGCGCAGCGGCCGAAGGCGAGCGTGCCCTGATGCAGCTGCGCGCCGACGGCCTCGACGCCCACCTCGCCAAGACCCTCGCGCCGGTCTACGCGGTGCATGGCGACGAGCCGTTGCTCGCGCTCGAAGCCGCCGACGCGGTGCGCTCCGCGGCACGCAAGCGCGGCTTCAGCGAGCGCGAAGTGTTCGAGGCCGGGCGCGGCTTCGACTGGAGCTCGTTGCGCGGCAGCCTGGGAAGCCTGTCGCTGTTCGCCTCGAAAAGGATCGTCGAGCTGCGCCTGCCAAACGGCAAGCCGGGAACGCAAGGCGGCGAGGCGCTCGCCGAATATTGCGCGCAGCCCGCCGCCGACACGCTGCTGCTCGTCTCGCTGCCGCGCGTCGACCGCGCGACGCAGAACGCCGCATGGTTCCGAGGCATCGTCGATAGCGGTGTGCTGGTCGACATCTGGCCGCTCGAGCGCGCGCGCCTGCCGGCATGGATCGCCGAACGCCTCGGCCGCCAGGGACAGCGCGCCTCGCGCGAGGTGCTGGAGTTCCTCGCCGCGCGCGTCGAGGGCAACCTGCTCGCCGCGCACCAGGAGGTGCAGAAGCTCGCGCTGCTCGCCGGTCCGGGCGAGCTCGCGCTGGCGGCGGTCGAGGACGCGGTCGCCGATGTGGCGCGCTACAACCCGCAGGACGCCGCCGAAGCGCTGCTCGGCGGCGACACCGGGCGTTACGTGCGCGTGATCGAGGGCCTGCGCGGCGAAGGCGAGGCGCCGACCTTCGTGCTGTTCGTGATCTCGAACGCGCTGTTCGTGCTGCGGAGCGCGCACGCGAGCGGCTCGCTCGATGCCGCGTTCCAGCAGCAGCGCGTCTACGGCCGGTCGCTGCAGGCCGCGCTGCGCGGCGCGCTCGCGCGCTACCGACCTGCCGCCGTCGAAGAAGCCATCGCCGCCGCCGCCGCGATCGACCGTGCCATCAAGGGCATCCGCCTGCGTGATCCGTGGCAGGAGTTCATCGCCCTTGGGCTAAAATTGGCCGGTGGATCAAAAGCTTGACGTCACCAAAGCCGTCCGCGACCTCGGAATCGCTGCCCGTGCAGCCTCCCGCGAGCTCGCGCGCGCCGAAACAGCCACGAAGAACCGCGCGCTCGAGGCGATGGCAGCCGAGATCCGCAGGCAGGCGAAGGCGATCCTCGCCGCCAACGCGGACGATCTGAAGAACGCCAAGGGCCGCGATGCCGCGTTCCTCGACCGGCTGCGGCTCACGCCGAAGCTCGTCGAGCAGATGGCGGCCGGCGTCGAGGCGGTGGTGGCGCTCGAGGATCCGGTGGGGAAGATGTCCGATCGCGTGCGCCGGCCGACCGGCATCGAGGTGGCGCGCATGCGCGTGCCGCTCGGCGTAGTGGGCATCATCTACGAGTCGCGGCCGAACGTGACCGCCGACGCGGCGGCGCTGTGCATCAAGTCGGGCAACGCCTGCATCCTGCGCGGCGGCTCCGAGTCGCTCGCCTCCAACCGCGCCATCGCCGCCTGCGTGCGCGCCGGGCTGAAGCAGGCCGGACTGCCCGAAACGGCGGTGCAGCTCATCGACAGCGCCGACCGCGCCGCGGTGGGCGCGCTGGTCACCCTCAAGGATTACGTCGACATCATCGTGCCGCGAGGCGGCAAGGAGCTGATCGAGCGGCTGTCGCGCGAGTCGAAGATCCCGATGATCAAGCACCTCGACGGCGTCTGCCACGTCTACGTCGACGACAGCGCCGACGCGGAGATGGCGGTGAAGATCGCCGACAACGCCAAGACGCAGCGCTACGGCACCTGCAACACCATGGAAACCCTGCTGGTCGCCGAGGGAATCGCGCCGAAAGTCCTTCCCCGTGTAGGCAAGATCTTTTCTGATAAGGGCGTGGAAGTGCGCGCCGACGAGGCGGCCCTGAAATTTCTCAAGGGCAAGAAGGCCACCGACAAGGACTACTACACCGAGTGGCTGGCGCCGATCGTCTCGGTGCGCGTGGTGAAAGGCCTCGACGAGGCGATCGCGCACATCGCCAAGTACGGCTCGCAGCACACCGACGCGATCGTCGCCGGCGATCGCGCGCGCGCCGAGCGCTTCCTGCGCGAGGTCGACTCGGCCTCGGTGATGTGGAACGCCTCGACGCGCTTCGCCGACGGCTACGAATACGGCCTCGGCGCCGAGATCGGCATTTCGACCGACAAGCTGCACGCGCGCGGCCCGGTCGGCCTCGAGGGCCTGACGACGCAGAAATTCGTCGTCCTCGGCCACGGCGAGGTCAGAGCCTGAAGATAGGAATTCTGGGCGGGACGTTCGACCCGGTTCACAACGCGCACCTCGCCATGGCGCGCGCCGCGGCGGCGCAGCTCGCGCTGGAGAAGGTCCTCTGGATGCCGACCGGCGATCCGCGCTACCGCCAGCCGCCGGTCGCCTCTGCCGAGCACCGCGTCGCCATGCTGCGGCTCGCGCTCGAGGGCGAGCCGGCGTGGGAGATCGACACCCGCGAGCTGGCTCCCGGCGCTTCGGGCTACACCGTCGACACGCTCCTCGAGCTGCGCCTGGAGCTCGGCCGCGAGACGACCCTGGTGCTGCTGCTCGGCGCCGACCAGTTCGAGAAGCTCGGCTCCTGGCATCGCCCCGACGAGGTGAAGCGCCTGGCGCGCATCGCCGTGTTGCGGCGGCCGGGCTTCGAGAGGCTCGCGCCGGACGCGCTCGTGATCGACCTGCCACCGATGGCGGTGTCCGGGAGCGAGATCCGCGCGCTGCTCGCGCGCGGCGAAGCCGTGACCGGGATGGTGCCGGACGCCGTGGCGAGCTACATCGCCGAGCACGGCCTTTACCGGACGGTGCACTAGATGGACATCCGCCGCAAGCAGCGCCTCGTCGTCGCGGCGCTCGAGGACGTGAAGGGGCGCGACATCGTCGTCTTCAACACCGCGCGCCTGCCGTCGATGTTCGAGCGCGTGGTGATCGCGAGCGGCGACTCCTCGCGGCAGGTGAAGGCGCTCGCCGATCGCGTGCGCGAGAAAGTGAAGGAGAGCGGCGCGCGCGTCTACGGCGTCGAGGGCGAGTCGACCGGCGACTGGGTGCTGGTCGACCTCGGCGACATCGTCGTGCACCTCATGCATCCCGTGGCGCGCGGCTTCTACAACCTGGAAGAGGTGTGGGGCGGCAAGGAAGTGAAGATGAGGGCCGCCGCGCCCGTGAAGACCGCGGCGAAGAAGAGGCCCGCGCGTGCCAAGGCTGCGCGTCGTCGCCGTCGCCGCTAGGCTTCCGGGCTGGGCGGAGCAGGCCTGCGCGGACTACGCGCGGCGCATGCCCCGCGGCTACGAGGTCGAGCGGATTTCGCTGAAGAAAATTCCGCACAAGCGGGAGGCCTGGATCGTGCTCGATGAGAAGGGAAAGGACCTGACCACGCCGCAATTCGCCGCCCTGCTCGGCCGCGACGCGACCTTCCTCATCGGCGGCGCCGACGGCCTGCCGGCCGAGGTCAAGCAGGATGCGCGTCTGGTGCTGCGGATTTCGTCGTTCACGCTGCCGCATGCCCTTGCGCAGGTGGTGCTGCTGGAGCAGATTTACCGCGCCGCCACCCTGCTCACCGGCCATCCCTACCATCGCGCATGATCCTCTCTCTCGAGCGCGGTCTCTATCTCGCCTCGCGCAGCCCGCGCCGGCGCGAGCTGCTGGCGCAGATCGGCGTGCGCTTCCACCTGCTGCTCTTCCGCGCCCGCCCCGGGGAGGCTGCCGAGGTCGACGAGGCGCCGCTCGAGGGCGAGGCGGCCGAGGCGTACGTCGAGCGGGTGGCGCGCGCCAAGGCGGAAGCCGGCTGGCGCCGCATGCTGCAGCGGAACCTGCCGCGCGCGCCGGTCCTCTCCGCCGACACCACCGTGGCGCTCGAGGGGCGGATCCTCGGCAAGCCCGGGAGCCGCGAGGAAGCCGCGGCGATGCTCGCCGCGCTGTCGGACCGCGTGCACGAGGTGCTCACCGCGGTGGCGCTGAAGAACGAGGACTGGCTGGAAAGCGTCGTCTCGCGCTCGGAAGTGCGGTTCAAGCCGCTTGCCGCGGCCGAGATCGCCGAGTATGTCGAGAGCGGCGAGTGCGACGACAAGGCCGGCGCCTACGCCATCCAGGGCCGCGCCGCGCGCTTCATCGTCGAGCTGCGCGGCAGCTACTCCGGAGTGATGGGATTGCCGCTGTACGAAACCGCCCAGCTGCTGGAAAAGATGCGTGGAAGAAGTCCTCGTTAACGTCAGTCCGCAGGAAACCCGGGTCGCGATCGTCGCCTCGGGGATGGTGCGAGAGCTGCTGATCGAGCGCAGCGCGAGCCGCGGCCTGGTCGGCAGCCTGTACGCCGGGCGCGTGGCGCGCGTGCTGCCGGGAATGCAGTCGGCCTTCGTCGACATCGGCCTCGAGCGCGCCGCGTTCCTGCACGTGGCCGACATCCGCGGCGCGCGCGAATCGCAGAAGCCGATCGAGAAGCTGCTCGCCGAAGGCCAGGGCGTGCTGGTGCAGGTGGTGAAGGACCCGATCGGCACCAAGGGCGCGCGCCTGTCGACGCAGATCTCGATCGCCGGGCGCCTACTCGTCTACCTGCCTCCTGCTTCTTCCCAGGACAACCCGCATATCGGCATCTCGCAGAGGATCGAGGACGAAAATGGCCGCCAGGCGCTGCGCGAGCGGCTGCAGCAGCTCCTGCCCGCCGACGAGAAGGGCGGCTTCATCGTGCGCACCCTCGCCGAGAGCGCAGCCGAGGAGGAGCTGCGCGCCGACCTCGACTTCCTGCGCGCGCTCTGGCAGGCGATCCGCGAGCGCTCGCTCGGGGCGGAGCCGCCCCGCCTGCTGCACGAGGACCTGTCGCTGTCACAACGCGTGTTGCGCGATATGGTCGGCGCGGAGACGGGACGTGTCGTGGTCGACTCGCGCGAGACCTTCCAGAAGCTCGCCGCCTTCGCCGAGCGCTACATGCCGCGCGTGCGCGACCGGATCGAGCACTACACCGGCGAGCGGCCGCTGTTCGAGCTCTACGACGTCGAGTCGGAAATCGAGCGCGCGCTCTCGCGCCGGGTCGAGCTCAAGTCGGGCGGCACGCTGGTCATCGACCAGACCGAGGCGCTCACCACCATCGACGTCAACACCGGCGGTTTCGTCGGCGGCCGCAACCTCGACGACACCATCTTCAAGACCAACCTCGAGGCGGCGCAGGCGATCGCCCGCCAGCTGCGGCTGCGCAACCTCGGCGGCATCATCGTCGTCGACTTCATCGACATGCAGGCCGAGGAGCATCGCGCGGCGGTGCTCGAGGAGCTGAAGCGGGCGCTGGCGCGCGACCGCACGCGCATGACGGTGAACGGCTTCACCGCGCTCGGGCTGGTCGAGATGACCCGCAAGCGCACGCGCGAGTCGCTGGCGCACGTGCTGTGCGAGCCCTGCCCGACCTGCGGCGGGCGCGGCGCGGTGAAGACCGCGCACACGGTGTGCTACCAGATCCTGCGCGAGATCCTGCGCGAAGCGCGCGCCTACCCGGCGAAGGAGTTCCGCGTCCTCGCCTCGCAGGCCGTGGTCGATCTCTTCCAGGAAGAGGAGTCCGGGTCGCTGGCGATGCTGTCGGACTTCATCGGCAAGCCGATCTCGACGCAGGTGGAATCGAGCTACACGCAGGAGCAGTTTGATATCGTCCTGATGTGATGACCATCCGCCCCTGAATTTATGATTCGTCCATGTAGCGCGGCCGACCTGCCGCAGATGTTCGCCATCATCAACGACGCGGCGCAGGCCTACAGAGGCGTCATCCCGGCCGATCGCTGGCACGAGCCTTACATGCCGCTCGCGGAGCTGAAAGGGCAGATCGCCGACGGCATCGCTTTCTCGGGCTGCGAGTCCGCGGGCAGGCTGGTCGGCGTGATGGGCATCCAGGACAAGGGCGAGGTCACCCTCATCCGCCACGCCTACGTGCGCACCAGCGAGCGGCGCAAAGGCATCGGCGAGACGCTGCTGAAGCACCTCGAAGCCACGACGACGAAGCCGATCCTCATCGGCACCTGGAGCGACGCCGCCTGGGCGATCCGCTTCTACGAGAAGAACGGCTACCGGGCCCTTCCCCGCTCCGAGACCGCCCGGTTGCTGCGAAAGTACTGGTCGATTTCAGAGCGGCAGATCGAAACCTCCGTGGTGCTCGCAAAATGAACGACCTCTGCTTTACGCCGGCGCGCAAGCTCGCCGCCATGCTGCGCGCACGGAAGATCTCCGCAACGGAACTCACCAAGGCATTCATTGCGCAGATCGAGCGCGTGAATCCGAAGCTCAACGCGATCGTCACCTTCCTCCCCGAGCAGGCGCTCAAGGCGGCGAAGGCGCTCGACCGCAAGAGGCAGAAGACCTTGTTCGGCGGCCTGCCGATCGCCTACAAGGACAACGTGCAGACCAAGGGGATTCGCACCACCTTCGGTTCCCCGATTTTTGAAAAGAATATTCCTGGTGAAAACCATGTCATCGTCGAGCGCCTCTCGGCGGCGGGCGCGATCACCCTCGGCAAGACCAACCTTCCCGAGTTCGCCGCCGGCAGCCAGACCTTCAACCCGGTCTTCGGCGCGACGCGCAATCCCTACGATCTCTCGAAGACCTGCGGCGGCTCCTCGGGCGGCGCAGCGGCCGCGGTGGCGAGCGGCATGCTGCCCTTCGCCGACGGCGGCGATCTCGCCGCGAGCCTGCGCAACCCCGGCAACTACTGCAACGTGATCGGCTTCCGGCCGTCGCCCGGACGCGTCCCGGCCTGGCCGGCGCCGAACGCGTGGAACAGCTTGAGCGTGCTCGGGCCGGTGGCGCGCACCGCCGAGGATGCCGCATTCCTGCTCTCCGCCATGGCCGGCCCGGACCTTCGCTCGCCCGTTTCCATCACGGAACCAGGCTCGGTCTTCCGGAAGTCTTTGAAAAGAGATTTTCGTAAAACAAAGATCGCATGGAGCCGTGACCTCGGCGGCCTGCCGATGGATCCGCGCGTCACTGCTGTCCTGGAAAGACAGAAGAAAGTCTTCGCGGATCTCGGCTGCATCGCCGAAAGCGCCGAGCCTGATTTCTCGGGCGCCACCGAGTCCTTCGAGACCTTGCGCGCGCTCGGCTTCCTGCAGTCCTACGGCGAGTTCTACCGCACGCGGCGCAACGACCTGAAGGACACCGTGCAGTGGAACGTCGAGCAGGGCGTGCGCCTCACCGCCGAGCAGATCGCGCGCGCCACGGCGCTGCGCTCAGAGCTCTATCAGCGGATGCGCGCCTTCCTCGAGAAATACGAGTTCTTCGTCTGCCCGGTGAGCCAGCTGCCGCCCTACCCAGTGGAAACCGAATGGCCGCGCGAGATCGCGGGCGTGAAGATGACGAACTATCTCGACTGGATGAAGAGCTGCTACTACATCACCATCACCAGCCACCCGGCGATCTCGGTGCCGGCGGGCTTCACCCCCGAAGGCCTGCCGGTCGGGATCCAGATCGTCGGCCGCTACCGCGACGATTTCGGCGTGCTGCAGCTCGCGCACGCGTTCGAGCAAGCGAACCCCTGCTGGAAGCGGCGCCCGGCGGTGGAATAAAGCAGCCCGGCCGGCGGCATGGCGCGAGCGCACGCTCAGAAATAGTGATGAAGGGAAAGCAGCACGGTATTCCATGCTTGCTTCTCCTGGCGCTCACGCGAAAGGTCGAGACGCAGCGCCCATTCGCGCTCCAGCGTGTAGCGCAGGCGCAGCCCCGCCGCCCACGGGGTATCGGTATCCCCGGCGAAGAACCACTGTGCGCGCGCATAGGGCTCGGCGCGCCAGCGCGAGGTGAGGTCGATCAGCGCGCCGATGCCCGGACCGGCGCCCAGGGCGTAGTTGTTTTCCAGGCGTGTGTCGACCTGCAGCGTGGAGTCGAGGAACGCGTAGACCATGTTCTTGCTGCGCAGGGTATCGGGAAGCGTCCACGCGACCCCGGGTCCGCCGTGTACCCCGAACACGAGCGGCTCGGACCCATCCGCCAGGCGCCGGCGCGCCCAAGACACGTCGAGTTTCCACGACAGCGCTTCAAAGAATTCGTTTCTCGGAGAGATCGAGATAAGACTCACCGGTGTGATCTCTTCGACGCGCGCTCCGATCACGCCTGAATAGTCGCGCACCGCGAAGTCGAGATACTGGATCTGTGCGCCGGGGACATAGCCCTCGTCCGGATCCATCAGATCGTGATACGTGGGACGCACGCGCAACTCGACGAAATTCGCGCCCTCGCGCCGGCCACCGCCCACGGCGATGCGCGAGGTTCCGTGCCCCTGGTCCGGTCGAGCCTGCGGTGCGGGAACCGGCGGATCGTCGGCGCCCGCGCCGACGCGGCTGCGCGCGAAGAGAATGGACCGCGACAACGCCGCGGGGTCCTCAACAGGGCTACTGCCGGTCGCCCGCAGGTAACTCAGATAGTCATAGCTCACCTCCAGTACTCGGGCTTGAGCAGGCGGTGACAATGTCGTGAAGGCAGGAGCCGCCTCGGACACGAGCCCGCGTGCGAGGGACCCTGCCAGTGCCTGCTCCTCCGGGCTCATCAGCTCGAGCCGGTGGCGGATCACCGTGGCGTTCGAGGGACGAAACAGGGTGCTCTTCACGAAACCCTTCTGCTTGACGACTTCGCGTACCGTATCGGACGGTATCGCCCACCAGCGAAAGGCCTCGGTCAGCTTGAGATCGGGTCGAGCGGCTTCGAGCAGCGCGAGCAGGTGGTATGCGCAGTTCTCGTCGAAGAAGTAATAGTCGAAATGGATCGGACCGAGCTCCCAGGCGTGCATCAGCAGCCGATCGATCTCCTCGGGTGTGAGATTCAGCTCGTACTCCCAGATGTCGCGGTTCTCCAGATCGGTGTACTCCCTGACTTTCAGGTAGTACGGCATGATGGAGAACGTCCCGGGGTAGCTGCCGATGAGCGCCTTGATTGTGAATGCGACTCCACCGCGTGCGTCGGTATTCGCGGTGAAGTTGATCGAGTAGGCGAGGAGCCGGGTCGTCTCGTCCTGGTCCTTGGCGTCCACGCGCAGCAGCGTGTGCCCGTACATCGACGCGGGATTGT
>Ga0075351_1000088_pt1 | contig 11757 bp, 9 predicted proteins | sample Sandmound_ThreeS_3_FD_120091 | JGI IMG/M metagenome (GOLD analysis project Ga0075351, IMG submission 120091) | Natural and restored wetland microbial communities from the San Francisco Bay, California, USA, that impact long-term carbon... | ecosystem: Environmental > Terrestrial > Soil > Wetlands... | reverse complement strand
TGGATCTGCCCAGGGGGGACCTGTGGATCTTCGGCTATGGTTCGCTGATGTGGGATCCGTGTTTTAGCCACGTGGAGAGCCGGCCGGCGCTGATCTACGGCTATCACCGCGAGCTGTGCATCTATTCGAGCCGGTGGCGCGGCACTCCCCAGCGGCCGGGCCTCGTCCTGGGACTTGATCGCGGCGGCGCGTGCCGCGGCGTGGCCTTCCGTATCGCCGCCGCCCAGGTTGCTCGCTCGCTCGAGTCGCTGTGGGATCGCGAGATGCGCCGGGGCGTCTATCATCCGCGGCTGCTGCACGCCCGGTTGCCGGGCCGGACTGCGCGGGTTCTTGCCTTCGTCGCGAATCCGCTCCATCCCGGCTATGCGGGGACGCTCCCCACCGAGCGCACGGCGGAGCTGATCGCCAACTGCCATGGGGACCGCGGGCCGAACGTGGATTACCTCGCGCGCACCCTCAAGCATCTCACCAATCTCGGTGTGCGCGACCATCACCTTCTGCGGGTAATGGCTGCGGTGCATGCCCTCCTGCGGCGGTGAGTGTCCGGCTCTCGGCGTGCGGCGTCGAAGAGAGTAAAATACGCGCTGGGAAGCCGGCCAGACAGCCGCTGCGTGCGGGTGAAGCGAGTCTCTACGATGGTTCGTGCCGCGCGGAGAGGAAAGTCGGGGCTCCATAGGGTAGGGTGGCGGCTAATCACCGCCCGCCGCGAGGCGAGGAACAGGGCCACAGAGACGAGTCCCGATGTGGGCAACTGCGTTGGGAGTGAAACGAGGCAACCTCCACCCGGAGCAACGCCAAATAGGCAAGCGATGACGTGACCCGCCGAGCTTGCGGGTAGGTGGCTTGAGCCGCGGAGCAATCCCCGGCCTAGAGGAATGGCTGTCGCGGGCCGCAAGGCCTGGCACAGAACCCGGCTTATCGGCTGGCTTCCCTTCTTGTTTTTCGTTCTCTCCGCTCCTCCTGCGTTCTGCTGAATTGCTGTTGTCGCCCCGCAACAGCGCTTGGGGAATTGCCTCTTCCACGGTCTCCGTAGGGCAAAATTTAAAGTATTACATTCAGATTGCCTCATATCGCGCTGTTTATAAGGGCTAAGTAAACTGAAAACCCAGTTAAAATTCCCCCTCCGTTTTACCTTATAAGTCTTTGTCCTTAAAAAAGAAAACGCTTGATCGTCCTTGACCATTTCCCGCGCTTTCCAATATAGTGGGAAGGAGTGGAGAAAAGTGGGACAGTGTGCCGCCCGTGGGTAGCCAGGGCGGCGCTTTCCCGCGTGCCAAGGGGGACTCGTGTTTCGCGGCGTCGCGCAACTGAATCTCGACAGCAAGGGGAGGCTCGCCGTGCCGTCCCGGTTTCGCGACGCCCTCATCGCGCGCGCGAGCGGGCACGTCGTGCTCACCGCCGATTCCGACCGTTGCCTTCTCATCTACCCCCTTCCCGACTGGGAGCCGATCGAAAAGAAGCTCATGTCGCTCTCGAGCTTCAACGCGCAGATACGCGAGCTGCAGCGGCGGCTGGTGGGGTACGCCGAGGACGTGGTGATGGATGCGACCGGACGCATCCTGGTGCCGCCGGCCCTGCGCGGCTATGCGCAGCTCGAGAAGGCCGTGGTGCTGGTGGGGCAGGGCCACAAGTTCGAGCTCTGGAACAAGGACCACTGGGACGAGCGGATGGAGCAGGTTGGAGGTTCCGGTGCGGGCGGCCTGCCGCCTGAGCTGGAGGGCTTCTCCTTGTGAGCGGGGGCTCACACGCGGCAGTCCTGTTGGAGCAGGCAGTAGACGGTTTGAAGGTGCGCGGCGACGGGTGTTACGTCGACTGCACGTTTGGTCGCGGCGGGCACAGCCGGCTGATCCTGGGCCGGCTGGGAAGAGCGGGACGGCTCCTTGCCCTCGATCGCGACCCGCAGGCAGTGGCCGCGGGAGGAGAAATCGATGACCGGCGTTTTCGCATCCTGCACGGACGCTTCGGCCAGCTCGCCGCACTGGCGGCGCAGGCCGGCGTCACGGCGGCCGACGGGGTCCTGCTCGACCTCGGCGTGTCCTCCCCGCAGCTCGACGATCCCGCCCGCGGCTTCAGCTTCCGCTTCGACGCACCGCTCGACATGCGCATGGACCCGGGCGCGGGCATCACGGCCGCGGAATGGCTCGCGCGCGCGCCGGAGCGGGAGATCCGGGAGGTCATAAGGAACTATGGCGAAGAACGGTTTGCTAAATCGATTGCAGCAGCGATTGTTGCGGCTCGAGCGCGGGGACCTGTTGGCACCACACGACAACTTGCCGCGCTCGTGGCAAAGGCCATTCCCGCGCGGGAGCCACGGCAGGATCCGGCGACGCGCACGTTTCAAGCTATACGGATTCACCTCAATCAGGAGCTTGAGGAGTTGTCGCTAGCGCTGCCGCAGTGCATGGAACTCCTCAGGCCCGGCGGACGTCTGGTGGTGGTGAGCTTCCATTCCCTGGAGGACCGCATCGTCAAACGCTTTATGCGCAATCACGCGCGCGCCGACCGGCTGCCGCCGCGGCTGCCGCTGCGCGCACGCGACCTGCCGCCGCCGCCGCTGCGGTTGATCGGGCGGCCGGTGCGGCCGTCCGCTTCCGAGATCGCGGCCAACCCCCGCGCGCGCAGCGCCGTGATGCGCGTCGCCGAGAAGCTGGCCGCCGCAGGCGGTGAGCCATGCTGAGACTCAACCTGATCCTGCTCGCCGTCCTGGCCGCCTGCGCGCTCGCGCTGGTCACCTCCCAGCACCAGGCACGCAAGCTCTACGTGGAGCTGCAGAAGGAACAGGATCTCGCCAAGGCGCTCGAGGTGGAGTGGGGACAGCTGCAGCTCGAGGCGAGCACCTGGGCGACCCACGCACGCGTCGAAAAGCTCGCAACCCGGGCGCTCGGCATGCGTGTCCCTCCGGCATCCCGCATCCGGCGGGTGCCCGCCGCCGCGCCGGAGGGCCGGCCGTGAGCCCGGCCGTGCACCCCCACCTCGCGCTGCAGCTCCCGGCGTGGCGCTCGCGGCTGCTGCTGCTCGCGCTCCTCGCCTGGTTCGCCGCGCTCGCCCTGCGCGCGGTCTACCTCCAAGGGCTGCACAACGACTTCCTGCAGCAGAAGGGCGAGTCGCGCTACGCGCGCGTGATCGACCTGTCCGCGACCCGGGGGGCGATCGTGGACCGCAACAACGAGCCGCTCGCGATCTCCACCCCCGTGGAATCGGTGGCGGCGAGCCCGGCGGACATCGAGATCACGCCGGACCAGCTGAGGCGCCTCGCCCGGCTGCTCGGAACCGACGCAGCCGACCTGCGGAAGAAGCTGGCGGACACCCGCCGCGAATTCGTCTACCTCAAGCGGCAGCTGCCGCCGGACGAGGCCGCACGGGTGGTGGCGCTCGGCGTCCCCGGCGTGTTCCTGCAACGCGAGCACCGCCGCTATTACCCGGCGGGCGAGGTGACCGCCCATCTCATCGGGCTTACCGACGTGGATGGACGCGGACGCGAGGCGCTCGAGCTCGCCTTCGACGGGGAGCTCGCGGGCAGGGCGGGCAGTCGCCGGGTCATCAAGGATCGGCTCGGACAGATCGTCGAGGACGTGGAGAGCATACGCGCGCCGCAGAACGGCCGGACCCTTGCGCTCTCGATCGACGCCAGGATCCAGTACCTCGCGTACCGCGAGCTGAAAAGCGCCGTGGCGGCGCACCGCGCGCGAGCGGGCAGCATCGTGGTACTTGACGTCGCGACGGGCGAGGTGCTGGCGATGGCAAACGTGCCGTCGTTCAACCCGAACAACCGCGAGCGCTTCGATCCGCTGCGCGCCCGCAACCGCGCCGTGACCGACCTCTTCGAGCCGGGCTCGACGCTGAAGCCCTTCACCGCCGCCGTCGCGCTGGAGTCGGGCATCGTGCGGCCGGAGTCCGTCATCCAGACCGCGCCCGGCCAGCTCGCCATCGGCAACCGCGTGATCCACGACGCGCACCCGCAGGGCGCGCTCACCGTCGCCCAGGTGATCCAGAAGTCGTCCAACGTCGGTGCCGCGAAAATCGCCCTGGAGCTCAAGCCCGAGGTCATGTGGAACCTGTTTCATCAGATCGGCTTCGGCGCGCCGCCCTATTCGGGCTTTCCCGGGGAAGTGCCGGGGCGGTTGCGGGCGGCGTCGAGCTGGCGGCCGATCGAGCAGGCGACGATGTCCTACGGGCACGGGATCTCGGTGTCGCTGCTGCAGCTCGCGCGCGCCTACCTCGCCTTCGCGACCGACGGCGAGCTGCGCCCGGTGACGCTGCTGCGGCGCGAGGTCCCGGCCAGCGCGACGCGGGTGATCTCGGTTGAGACCGCGCAGGCGGTGCGCCGCATGCTGGAGCTCGCCGTGCAGCCCGGCGGCACCGCGCCGCGGGCGCAGGTGACCGGATACCGCGTCGCCGGCAAGACAGGCACCGCCCACAAGCCGGAAGGCCGGGGATACGCGGCGACCAAGTTCGTTTCCTCGTTTGTCGGCTTCGCGCCGGCCTCCGCCCCGCGGCTGGTGGTGGCCGTGATGATCGACGAGCCCTCTGCGGGCCAGTACTACGGAGGCGCGGTGGCGGCCCCGGTATTCAGCACGGTCATGGCAGAAGCATTGCGCGCGCTCGGTGTGCCACCCGATGCGCCGCTGGACAACGTGACGCTGCCGCCTCCCGGCGCGCCGGAGATCAGGGAAGAAGTGTGACTTCGGGATCCCGGAATCAGGAACCAGGGTTCGGCTCCGAAGGGCTGACCGCCGCCGTCTGGAAGGCGATCACGTCGCTCGGCTTGAAGCGGCTCGTCAACGACAGCAGGGCGGTGCGGCCCGGCGACGCCTTTGTCGCCTTTCCCGGGCAGGCGCGCGATGGACGCGATTACATCGGACAGGCGGTCGCGAACGGCGCCGCGGCCGTGCTGTGGGAGCGTTCAGGTTTCCGCTGGGACCCGCAATGGTGCGTGCCGAACCTCGGCGTGCGGGGGCTGCGCCACCATGCCGGAGGAATCGCGAGCCGGCTCCAGGGCCGTCCGAGCCGGCGGCTGCGCGTGATCGGCGTCACCGGGACGAACGGCAAGACCACCTGCAGCCAGTGGATCGCGCAGGCGCTCACCCGTTGCGGCCGGCGTTGCGCCGTGATCGGCACGCTCGGCTACGGCCTGCGCGCGCCCTTGAAGCCGCTCGTCAACACGACGCCGGACGCGCTGTGGCTGCACGCGCAGCTCGCGGAGTTCGCGCGCCGCGGCGCGCAGGCGGTGGCGATGGAAGTGTCCTCCATCGGGCTCGACCAGGACCGCGTCGCGGGGGTCGAATTTGACACTGCGCTCTTCACCAATCTCTCGCGCGACCACCTCGAGTATCACCGCACCATGAAGCGCTACCGCGAGGCCAAAGCACGCCTGTTCACCTGGGAGACGCTCAAGCACGCGGTGGTGAACCTCGACGACGATTTCGGCGTGGAGCTCGCGCGCCGCATCCGCCGCCGCGGGCTCGAAGTGATCGGCTACGGCTTCGGCGCTGTTCGCAGCGGGCACATCACCGGCACCCGCCTCGTGTCCGGTGCCTTCGGCGTGACGTTCGACGTGAAGACTCCGTGGGGCGATGCGCGCGTTATGGGACCGGTGCCGGGGCGGCACAACGCGAGCAACCTGCTCGGGATCCTGGCCGTTCTGCTGGCGGGGGGAATTCCGCTGCGCCGCGCGGTGGCTGCGCTTGCCGCGTTAAAGCCCGTCCCCGGCCGGCTGCAGCGTCTCGGCGGCGGTGCGAAGCCGCTCGTGGTCGTGGATTACGCCCACAGCCCAGACGCCCTGGAACAGGTTCTCACGACGTTGCGCGAACTGCTTGCGCGCGGCTCGTCATCTAGCACCCCCTTCGACGCCGCTCGGGACAGGCATTACCCATCGCGCCTCATTTGTGTCTTCGGCTGCGGCGGCGATCGCGACCCCGGCAAGCGGCCGGGCATGGGGCGCGTCGCGGCACGGCTTGCCGACCGCGTCGTGGTGACGTCGGACAACCCGCGCAGCGAGGAGCCCGGGAAGATCATCAGGGACATCGTCGCGGGCGTGCCCGGCGGTGGCAGGGCAGTCGAGATCGAGCCCGACCGGGGCGCGGCAATCCGGCGCGCGGTGACGGAGGCAGGCCGCGGCGACATCGTGCTCCTCGCCGGAAAAGGCCACGAGACCTACCAGGAAGCCCGCGGCGTGCGCCACCCGTTCTCGGACCTGCAGGCGGCGCGGGAGGCGCTCGCAAGACGATGAGCATGATGCGCCTCTCGGAAGCCGCGCGCGCGATCCCGGCCGAATTGCGGGGGGAGGACCGCGCCTTCGAATCGGTCAGCACCGATACGCGCGCACTCGCCCCGCGGATGCTGTTCGTCGCGCTGAAGGGCGAGCGCTACGACGGGCACGACTTTCTCGGTGAGGCCGTCGCGAAGCGCGCGGCGGGCGCCCTCGTCCAGGACCCGCTTCCGAAAACCGGGGTCGCGGCGGGTTCGTTGCCGCTGCTCGTCGTCGAGAACGCGCGGCTCGCCCTCGGGACGCTCGCCGCCTACTGGAGAAGGAAATTCTCGATGCCGCTGGTTGCCCTGACGGGCAGCAACGGCAAGACGACGGTCAAGGAAATGCTGGCGAGCATCCTGCGCGAGGCGGTCGCCGCCGAAACCGGAAAACCGGATCCGGCATCCCGCGTACTCGCCACCCGCGGCAACCTCAATAACGACATCGGCGTCCCGTTGACGCTCCTCGAGCTCGGGCCGGGCCACCGCTACGCCGTGGTGGAAATGGGGATGAACCACGCCGGGGAGATCCGTTACCTGACGGGGCTCGCCGTGCCGGATGTCGCGCTCATCAACAACGCGGGACCGGCGCACCTCGAATTCTTCGATTCGGTCGAAGCCATCGCCCGCGCCAAGGGGGAGATTTTCGAGGGGCTCCCGCCCGGCGGCACGGCGGTCATCAATGCCGACGACCGCCACGCCGGCCTGTGGCGGGAACTCGCCCGCAACCGGCGCATCGTGGAATTCGGCTTGGCGTCCCCCGCGGCGGTGAGCGCGCGCTACGCGCTGCGCTACCTGGAGAGCGAGATCGTCGTGCGCACGCCGCACGGCGAGGCGCAGGCCGTGCTCAAGGCGCCGGGGCTGCACAACGTCCGCAACGCCCTCGCGGCGAGCGCCGCGGCGACGGCACTCGAGGTGCCGGCGCCTGCAATCGCGCGCGGCCTGGCGGGCTACGCCGGCATCAAGGGGCGGCTGCAGCGGAAGGCGGCGCTCAACGGCGCGACGCTGATCGATGACACCTACAACGCCAACCCCGAGTCGGTCCGCGCGGCGGCGGCTGTGCTGGCGCAGGCCTCCGGACGCAGGATTCTCGTGCTGGGAGACATGGGCGAGCTCGGCGCCGGGGCGCCGCAACTGCACGCGGAGATCGGCGATCTCGCGCGCGCAAGCGGCATCGACCGGCTGCTCTCGGTGGGCGAGCTCGCGGAACACGCCGCACGCGCATTCGGGGCCGGGGGACGGCATTTCACTCGCATCGAGGACCTGCTGGCCGAAGTCGAGAGCGCGCTCGCGCCCGGCGTCACCGTGCTCGTCAAGGGCTCGCGCTTCATGCAGATGGAGCGCGTCGTCAAGGCATTCGCCATGGAGAGCTCTGCCGCCGGAGAGCGCGCATGCTGCTAGAGCTCGCCCAGTGGCTCGCCAAGGACATCCGTGCGTTCAACGTGTTCAACTACCTCACGCTGCGCGCAGTACTGGCGTGCCTGACGGCGCTGGTCATCACCTTCCTGATCGGACCGGTGCTGATTCGCAGGCTGACCGCGTACAAGGTGGGGCAGGCGGTGCGCGACGACGGCCCGCAATCGCACCTCGCCAAGGCGGGCACGCCAACCATGGGCGGGGCGCTGATTCTCGCGTCGATCACGATCACGGTTCTACTGTGGGCGGACCTTGAGAACCGCCTGGTCTGGGTGGTGCTGTGGGTGACGCTCGGTTTTGGCGCAATCGGCTGGGTCGACGATTACCGCAAGGTGGTGCGGCGCAACCCCAAGGGGCTGTCGGCCCGGATGAAGTTCTTCTGGCAGTCGGTCATCGGCGCCACCGCGGCGTGCTTTCTCGCCTATTACACCAGCCTGCCCGCGCAGACCGAGTTCATCGTGCCCTTCTTCAAGCAGGTGGCTTACCCCCTCGGCGCGCTCGGCTTCATCGTCATGAGCTATTTCGTCATCGTCGGCTCGAGCAACGCTGTCAACCTGACCGACGGGCTCGACGGGCTCGCCATCATGCCGACCGTCATGATCGGCAGCGCCCTCGGCGTCTTTGCCTACGTGGCCGGACACGCCGTGTTCTCAAAGTACCTCGGGTTTCCCTACATCCCCGGCGCGGGCGAGCTCGCCGTTTTCTGCGGCGCCATTGCGGGCGCCGGCCTCGCCTTCCTGTGGTTCAACGCCTACCCGGCGGAAGTCTTCATGGGCGACGTCGGCGCGCTTGCGCTCGGCGCAGCGCTGGGAACCATCGCGGTCGTAGTGCGGCAGGAGATCGTGCTCTTCATCATGGGCGGGGTGTTCGTGATCGAGACGCTCTCGGTGATGCTGCAGGTCGCCTCCTTCAAGCTGACGGGCCGGCGCATCTTCCGCATGGCGCCGCTGCACCACCATTACGAGCTGAAAGGGTGGAAGGAAAACCAGGTCGTAGTCCGCTTCTGGATCATCACGATGATGCTGGTACTCGTCGGACTGTCGACTTTGAAACTGCGCTGATGGGTTGTGGAGCTCAAAGGGCGAAAGGTCGTGGTGCTCGGGCTCGGTGACACGGGGCTGTCGATGGCGCGCTGGCTCGCGCGGCGCGGCGCCGGCGTGCGCGTCGCCGACAGCCGCGCGGAGCCGCCGCACGCCGCGCGGCTCGCCCGCGAGCTGCCGCAGGTCCCGATTGCGACCGGCGCGTTCCGCGAGTCGACGCTGCACGGCGCCGACCTCGTTGCGATCAGCCCTGGGCTCGACCGCCGCGACGCGCCAGTCGCGGACGCGATCCGGCGCGGCGTCCCGGTCGTGGGCGACATCGAGCTCTTTGCGCAAGCCCTGAAGGGGGGTGTCGTTCCCGCAACTCCGAAGGTGCTGGCGGTCACCGGCACCAATGGCAAGAGCACCGTCACGGCGATGGCGGGAGAGATCGTCCGCGCTGCGGGGCGCCGTACGGTGGTGGCGGGCAACATTGGCACGCCGGTGCTCGACGCGCTCGGAGCGATCGAGGACGGTGCGGACGCGCCTGAGGTCTTCGTCCTCGAGCTCTCCAGCTTCCAGCTCGAGAGCACGGCGAGCCTCGAGCCGGCCGCCGCAGCGATGTTGAACCTCACCGAAGATCACCTCGACCGCTACGACAGCATGGCCGATTACGCGGCGGCCAAGGCGCGCGTGTTCGCCGGCGGCGGCGTGCAGGTCCTCAATCGAGATGACCGCTGGTCTGCCGGCATGGTGCGCAAGGATCGCGTCGCATTCACATTCGGCGGCGGCGAGCCCCGCGCCGAGACGGAATGGGGCATCCGCGCCGACGACGGTGCCCCGACGCTCGCGCGCGGCGCGCATCCGCTGATACAGCTTGCGGAACTGCCGCTGGCGGGACTACACAACGCGGCCAACGCGCTTGCGGCGGACGCGCTCGCGCACGCGATCGGCGCGCCCGATGACGCGGCCGCGCGGGCGCTGCGCTCGTTCCAGGGACTGCCGCACCGCATGCAGAAAGTGGCCGAGCACGAGGGCGTCCTGTTCATCAATGACTCGAAGGGCACCAACGTGGGCGCGACGGTGGCCGCGCTCGCCGGGCTACGGTGTCCGGTGGTGCTGATCGCGGGTGGCGACGGCAAGGGGCAGGATTTCGCGCCGCTTGCGCCCGCGGTGCGGGCTCGGGCGCGCACGGTGGTCCTCATCGGGCGAGACGCGGAAAAGGTGGCGCTGGCGATCGCCGCAGCCGGCGTATCCGTCGAGCGCGCGGCGGGGATGGACGAGGCGGTGCAGGCCGCGTACCGGGCGAGCCGCGCGGGCGACGCCGTCCTGCTTTCGCCCGCCTGCGCGAGCTACGACATGTTCCGCAACTACGCGCACCGGGGGGAAGCCTTCGTGGCGGCGGTGCGGCGCCTCGCGGGCCGCGGAGGCTAGGGCGTGCTCTATACCGACACGAGGCCACGCGCGCAGCCAGCCGAATACGACGAAGGCCTGGCGTGGACCGCGATACTGCTGCTCGGCCTGGGGCTGGTGATGGTCTATTCAGCCTCTATCGCGATCGCGGAAGGCAGTCGGGCGAGCGGGCACCAATCGACTTACTACCTTATGCGGCACGCGCTCTTCGTCGCGGCCGGCATCGCCGCAGGGGTCGCGGCGTTCCAGGTCCCGCTGCGGCTGTGGCAGCAGGCGGCACTGTATCTCTTTCTCGCCGGTGCGGTGCTGCTCGTCCTGGTGCTCATTCCCGGGGTGGGACGGGAGGTAAACGGCAGCCAGCGCTGGCTCTCGCTCGGGATCGTGACGGTGCAGCCCTCGGAGCTGGTGAAGCTCGCCGCGGTGCTTTATGCGGCCGACTACACGGCGCGCAAGGCCGCGCACATGTCGAGCTTCCGCAGGGGGTTCCTGCCCCTGGCGGCGGTGATGCTGGTGGTCGGCTGGCTGCTGCTGCGCGAGCCGGATTTCGGGGCGTTCGTGGTGATCACCGTGATCGCGATGGGCATCCTTTTTCTCGGCGGCATGAACTGGAAGCTCTTCGCCGGCCTGTTCGCGCTGCTGCTGGCGGGATTCGTGCTGCTGATACTCGCCTCTCCCTACCGCCTGCAGCGGGTGATCGGGTTCATGGACCCATGGGCGGATTCCTTCGGCCGGGGCTACCAGCTCTCGCACGCGCTGATCGCTTTCGGCCGCGGCGAGTGGCTGGGCGTCGGCCTCGGCGGGAGCGTGGAGAAGCTGTTCTACCTCCCGGAGGCGCACACCGATTTTGTGCTCGCCGTAATCGCGGAGGAGTTGGGCTTCGCCGGCGTCGCCGCCGTCATCGCCGCATTCGCCTGGATCGTGACCCGGGCGTTCATGATCGGGCGGCGCGCTGCTTCGCTCGAGCGCTGCTTTTCGGCGCTCGTTGCGCAGGGTATCGGCCTGTGGATCGGGGTGCAGGCGATCATCAATATCGGGGTCAACACCGGAATGTTGCCCACCAAGGGGCTGACGCTACCGCTCGTGTCCTTCGGGGGCAGCGCGCTGATGGCGTCCTGCTGCGCGATCGCGGTGCTCTTGCGCGTGGATTGGGAGAACCGGCAGCTCGCGAAGGGCTTCACGGTATGAGCCGGACCATCATGATCATGGCGGGCGGAACGGGAGGACATATCTTTCCGGCGCTGGCGGTGGCCGAGTACCTGCGCGCGCAGGGCTGGAACGCGGTATGGCTCGGAGTGCGCGGCGGCATGGAAGAAAGGCTCATCCCGCCGCGCGGCTACCCCATGGCGAGCGTGCGCTTCGCCGGGGTACGCGGCAAGGGCATCCTCGCCGCGGCGCTGCTGCCACTCAACCTGCTCATCGCGTTCTGGCAGAGCGCGCGCGCGATCTTCTCGCACCGGCCGGATGTCGTGCTCGGAATGGGCGGCTATGTCTCGTTTCCCGGCGCCATGATGGCGTCGTTCCTCAACCGGCCGCTGGCGATACACGAGCAGAACTCGGTAGCGGGGCTCGCCAACCGCGTGCTGGCGAAGCTCGCGGACCGCGTGCTCACGACTTTCCCCAACGCCTTCGGCGAATCGACGGCCGTGATCTGGACCGGCAACCC